>Ga0265798_10009445_pt1 | contig 12199 bp, 6 predicted proteins | sample P3T30metagenome_FD_192430 | JGI IMG/M metagenome (GOLD analysis project Ga0265798, IMG submission 192430) | Plant litter microbial communities from East Loma Ridge, Irvine, California - P3 T30 | ecosystem: Environmental > Terrestrial > Plant litter > Unclassified | place: USA: California... | reverse complement strand
ACCCAGAGCGCAGGAGGCGCGACCTCGGTCCCGGCGCCGCGACCGTTCACGGTCGCGGCCGCCGCGGGTCTCGTGGTCGACCGTCCCACGGACGGCACGACGATCGTCGTGCTGGCCGAGGGAGACGTCACCTCGGTCGTGGCGTCCGGCACGGCCGAGCCGGGGGCGACCGTCACGGTCGACCTGGGTGACGGCCTGGTCGGCTCGGTCACGGCCGACCCGACGTCGGGTGCCTGGACCGTCACGGTCGACGGCGTCCCGGTCGGCGACCGCACCGCCTCCGTCACCCAGACGGTCGACGGGGCGACCTCCGCCGCCGTCACCCGGGACGTCTCGGTCGTCGTGGCGGCCCCGGTGACGGTCACGTCGCCGCCGGCCGGCTCGACCATCGTGGTCGCCGACACCGACGACACCACCGACGTCGTCGTGACGGGCACCGGCCAACCGGGCGCCACCGTCGTGGTCGCCGTCGGTGACGACCTGAGCGAGACGGTCACGGTGACCCCCGAGGGCACCTGGACCGTCACGGTCGGCGACGTCCCCGTCGGGTCGTACCCCGTGGTCGTCACGCAGACGGTCCCCGCGGGCTCGACCACCCCGGTCGAGCAGCAGCTCGACGTGGTGGTCGGCGTCCCGGTCGAGATCACGGCACCCGCCCCCGGTGACACGGTCACCGTCCTCGACGGCGAGACCACCCCGGTCACGGTGTCGGGCACGGCCCAGCCCGGCGCGACCGTCACGGTCTCGCTCGGCGACGACCTGACCGGTACGGTCACGGCCGACCCGACCACGGGCGCCTGGACCGTCACCTTCGACACGGTGCCGGTCGGCGACCGTCCGATCTCGGTCGTGCAGCAGTACGGCGACGTGACCACGGTGCCCGTGACCCAGCCCTTCGCGGTGGTCGCGGCAGACCCGATCGCGATCACCGACCCGGCGACGGGCACGCGCCTCCTCGTGGTCTCCGCCGACGCCACGGTCGACCTCCCGGTCACCGGCACGGCCCAGGCCGGTGCCACGGTCCGGGTGTCGCTCGACGGCGGCGAGGCCGTCGAGGTCGTCGTCGACGACGAGGGCGCCTGGGCGACCACCTTCGAGGGCGTCGGCGTCGGGGACCACCGGGTCTCGGCGACGCAGACGGTCGCCGGGGTCGAGTCGGCCGCGGTGGAGACGGCGGTCACCGTCGCGGCGGCCGCACCGCTCACGGTCACGGCGCCCACCGACGGTCAGCAGTACCAGGCCGGCGGCACCGGCACGGCCCCCGTGGTCGTGCGGGGCCAGGGCGAGCCGGGTGCGCCGGTCGACGTCTCGGTCGACGGCGAGGCACCGGTCCGCACGACGGTCGGCGACGACGGTTCGTGGCAGGCGCCGGTCGTCCTCGGGCTCGGCGAGCACACCGTGTCGGTCGTCCAGACCGTCGGCGGGGCGACGACGACCCCGGTCGTCGTCACGGTCGAGGTCGTCGTGGCCCCGGTCGACCCCGCAGCCGACCCGACCATCACCTCGCCCGCCGACGGCCAGCTCGTCACGGACGGGGACGGCGACGGCGTCGTCGACCTGCCGGTCACCGGCACGGGTGAGCCCGGCGCACAGGTCACCGTGTCGGTCGGCGGCCTCACGCAGGTCGCCACGGTCGGGCAGGACGGCACCTGGACCGTCACCGTGCCGGGCGTCCCGGTCGGAGAGCGCACCGTGGTCGTCGAGCAGACGGTCGGCGGCGTCGTGACCGGCACCGCGTCGGTCACGGTCACCGTGGCCCCGGCCGCAGCGGTGGCCCCGCTCACCGTGACCACTCCCGAGCAGGGCTCGATCCTGCCCTCGGGTGCCTCGGGCACGGTCGACGTCACGGTCGGCGGCACGGGCCAGCCCGGCGCCGACGTGACGGTGCGGCTCGACGGCGGGCTGCCCTCGCCGGTGGTCGTCGTCGCCGACGACGGCACCTGGTCGACGGTCCTGCCGGGCGTCGCCCAGGGTCAGCACGACCTGTCGGTGACCCAGAGCGTGGGAGGCGCGGTGTCGGTCCCCGAGACCGTCGTCTTCACGGTCACGGCCCCCGCCAGCACCGACGCGGTCGTCATCACCTCGCCCGCTCCGGGCGCGTTGATCGCGGACGCCGACGCGGACGGCGTCGAGGACGTCACGGTGACGGGCACCGGCACGCCGGGTGCGCTCGTCACGGTCGACCTCGGTACCGGACGGACGCAGATCGCGCTCGTCGCCGACGACGGCACCTGGACCGTGACGTTCGCCGGCGTCCCGGTGGCCGCCTACATCCTGACGGCCACGCAGACCGCGGCCACGGGCACGACGACGGCCAGCCAGGACCTCGTCATCGCCGCCATCGACCCGATCGTGATCACGAGCCCGGTGCCGGGCTCGGTGTTCCCGGCCGGTGAGGACGGCACCACGACCGTGAAGACCACGGGCACGGCCGAACCCGGTGCCACCGTCACGGTGCAGCTCGACGCGGGTCGCGCCGACGGTGCCGCGGTCCGAGGCGGTGGCACGCTCTCGGCACTGCTCGCCGCCGATCGCGTCCTCGTCGTCACGGCGGACGCGGCGGGTGCCTGGACGGTCGTCTGGGACGACGTGGCCGTCGGGCCGCACGTGGTCTCGGCGACGCAGACCGTGGCGGGCGCCACCTCGGCCCCGGTCACGACCGGCTTCTCGGTGACGGCCGCGGCCGCCACCCCCGAGACGCCGGGTACGCCGGGGACGCCGGGGACGCCGGGCACGCCGGGCACGCCGGGCTTCCCGGGTCTGCCCGGGGCGGTGGGCGGAACCGGCAACGGCACCGGCACCGGCACCGGTGGGGTCGGGACCGCGGGCGCCACGGGGCTGGCCTACACCGGCTCCGACGCGCTCGGCTGGTTCTCGCTCGGGGCCTTCGGCCTCCTGCTCGGGCTCGCGCTGACGTCGGCGGCGCGCCTGCGTCGCCGGGGGAGGGGCACGGCCGAGTAGCCGGCACGTCGCGTCACATCGGAGGGTCCGTCGTCTCGACGGGCCCTCCGGTGCGTCCGGCCGGGCACCGGGCCGCACCGGCGGGCCCGGCCGTCGACCGCTGTCGGTGGCCCCGACTATTCTTGCTCTGTGGTCACCGCCCTGTATCGCCGTTACCGGCCAGAGAACTTCGCCGAGCTCATCGGGCAGACGCAGGTGACCGATCCGCTCCGCACCGCACTCCGGGCCGACCGGGTCAACCACGCCTATCTCTTCAGTGGTCCCCGCGGCTGTGGCAAGACCACCTCGGCCCGCATCCTGGCCCGCTGCCTCAACTGCGCGCAGGGTCCGACCGACACCCCCTGCGGCGTCTGCCCGTCGTGCGTCGAGCTCTCCCGCGACGGCGGTGGCTCGCTCGACGTCATCGAGATCGACGCGGCCAGCCACAACGGCGTCGACGACGCCCGCGACATCCGCGACCGGGCCGTCTTCGCCCCGGCCCGCGACCGGTTCAAGATCTTCATCCTCGACGAGGCCCACATGGTCACGCCCCAGGGGTTCAACGCCCTGCTCAAGGTCGTCGAAGAACCCCCCGAGCACGTCAAGTTCATCTTCGCGACGACCGAGCCCGACAAGGTCATCGGCACCATCCGCTCGCGCACGCACCACTATCCCTTCCGGCTGGTGCCCCCGGCCCAGATGCTCGAGTACGTCCACGAGCTCTGCGAGAGCGAGTCCGTCGACGCGGCACCCGGCGTGCTGCCCCTCGTCGTCCGTGCGGGCGGCGGCTCGGTGCGCGACACCCTGTCGCTGCTCGACCAGCTCATGGCAGGCAGCGAAGACGGCTCGATCGAGTACGAGCGTGCGGTCGCCCTGCTGGGCTACACGCACGCCTCGCTCCTCGACGACGTGATCGAGGCGCTCGGCGCACGCGACGGTGCCGCGGCCTTCGCCGCCGTCGACCGCGTGGTGCAGACCGGCCAAGACCCCCGCCGGTTCGTCGAAGACCTGCTCGAGCGCCTCCGCGATCTGATCGTCGTCGGGGCCACGGTCGAGGGGGCGTCCGCCGTCCTCCGCGGCGTCACCGCCGACGAGCTCGACCGGCTCGTGCACCAGTCCCACGCCTTCGGTGCCGCCGAGCTCAGCCGTTCGGCCGACGTCGTCAACCGCGCGCTCACCGACATGACCGGGGCCACCTCGCCCCGCCTGCACCTAGAGTTGATGATCGCCCGGGTGCTCGTGCCCGAGAGCGACCAGACCGGCCGCGGCGCCCTGGCCCGCGTCGAGCGCCTCGAACGCCGGGTCGGGGTCGAGGGCCCTGCGGCCGGCACGTCGGGTGGCCCCGGCGGGGCACCGGCTCCGACGTCGGCACGGCCGACGTCCTCGGGGTCGGCCGGTCCCGGCGCCGGCACGTCCGGTTCGTCCTCTCCTGCCTCGCGTCCGTCGGCGTCCGGCGCTTCGTCGCCGACGGCCTCGTCCGGCGCGGCACCGATCGAGGCCACCACGTCCACCGAGGCCGCGGGTGGTCCGTCCGCCGTCGAGAGCGCCACGGCGTCCTGGGCGTCGACGGCCCCCGCCGCGCGGCCCGACGCGACCGACTCGGGCGCGACCGACTCGGGCGCGACCGACTCGGGCGCGACCGACTCGGGCGCGACCGGCTCGGGCGCGAACGACTCCGGTTCGACCTCGACGCAGGCGACCGAGCCCGCGCCTCCGTCCGCCCCGCACTCGGCGGCCTGGGCCCAGACGCCCGGCGCGGCCGACGGTGCGGCGGCACCGTCCGGTGCGACTCCGGTCACGCTGCAGCAGCTGCGCGACAGCTGGCCCGAGATCGTCGAGGTGGTCCAGAAGGCCCGACGCACGGCCTGGATGGTCGTCGTCACGGCGACCGTCGTCGACTTCGCCGACGACGTGCTGACCCTGTCGTTCCCCAGCGCCAACGACGTCGAGAGCTTCAAGCGTCCCCAGGGCGCGGCCGAGGGCGTCAGCGAGTACCTGCGTCGTGCGATCGTCGACGTGCTCGGCGTCAAGGTGAAGTACATCGCCCGGGTCGAGGGCGACGGCCCGGCCGGTCCCACCCCCGCCGGCGTGGCTGCGCCCGCCACCACGCCCGCCGCCGAACCGACGACCCCTCGGGCCGAGACCCCGACGCGGGCTCCGGCCTCGGCGCCTGCTCCCGAGTCCACACCTGCGCCTGGTGCGGCACCGACCGCCACCCCGTCAGCGTCAGCGACCCCGGCCCGCACCGAGCCGGACTCGACCGGGTCCCGCAGCGAGCCGGCCCCCGCGACACCGCCGGCATCCCGGCAGCAGACCTCGAATCGGGCGGCCACGCCTCGGTCGAGTGCCCCCGTCACCGGCTGGGACGTCGCGCCCATCCCGCAGGCCCCGCCGCCCGAGCCCGACGAGCCCGAGCACATCACTGAAGAACCGCCGGGCGGCGTGCCCACGGTCGACGCCGCGCCACCGCCCCCCGAGGTCGACGGCACGGCTCCGGCCCGAGGCGGCCCCGGGGCTCCGGTTGCCCCCTCGCAGACCTCGTCACCGTCCGCGTCCGGTGGTGGGTCGTCGTCCGGGCCGGCCCCGTCCACCGGGGCCGCTCCCTCGATCGCCGAGCGGCGAGCCGCCACGGGTGACCCGCGACGGGGCATCCCCTCCGGCTCCCGCTACGGCGAGGCCGTCGTCCGCGAGATCCTCGGGGCCCAGTTCATCGAAGAAGAGACGATCGCCCCCCGGGTCACGCCTCAGAGAAGCGAGTAGCCCGTGTACGAAGGCATCGTCCAAGAGCTGATCGACGAGTTCGGTCGGCTGCCGGGCATCGGGCCCAAGTCCGCACAGCGCATCGCGTTCCACATCGTGCAGAACGAGTCGTTCGACACGTCACGTCTCGCCGAGCTGCTCGTCGACGTCAAGACCAAGGTGCGCTTCTGCGAGATCTGCGGCAACGTCAGCGAGCAGGAGACCTGCAACATCTGCCGTGACCCGCGACGCTCGCCCGCGACGATCTGCGTGGTCGAAGAGGCCAAAGACGTCCAGGCGATCGAGCGCACCCGAGAGTTCCGGGGCCTGTACCACGTGCTCGGGGGTGCCATCAGCCCGATCGACGGCATCGGCCCCGAAGACCTGCGCATCCGCCAGCTCGTCCAGCGACTGGCCGACGACACCGTGCAAGAGGTCATCATCGCCACCGACCCGAACCTCGAGGGCGAAGCGACGGCGACCTACCTGTCGCGCATGCTCGCTCCCTTCGGGTTGCGGGTCACACGTCTCGCCTCGGGTCTACCGGTCGGCGGTGACCTCGAGTACGCCGACGAGGTCACGCTCGGTCGCGCGTTCGAGGGCCGACGGCTCGTCTCCGAGTAGGCCCGCGGCCGGTCAGGCGGCGAGCCGACCCGTCAGAGGCGGGCCCGACGCGCGCGCACGAAGCAGTACAGGCCGTACGCCATCAGCCCGAGGGCGACGGCGCTCAGCACGACCGTCCCGAACGGCAGTCCGGCCAGCGCCTTAAGGGCACCGTCGAGGCCCGTCGCCTCGCTCGGGTCGGCGGTCACGGCCGCGACCGCGAACAGCACCCCGACGACGCCGAGCGCGACGCCCTTGGCGACGTAGCCCGTCACCCCGAGCGCGACCGTCCCGCGGCCGGCCGCTCCGGACGGCACCGCGAGGTCGTCCGTGAACTTCTGCCGGACCCCCTTCGCCACGAAGTACGCGCCGACCGCGACGATCGCGACGGCGACGAGCACCAGCACGACGACTCCACCGGGAGCCGCGAGCAGGCGGGCGCTGAGGGTCTGCGTCTGCCCCGAGCTGTCCGAGGACGAGCCCCGGGCGAAGGTGAGGGCGGTGGAGGCCACGGCGAGGTACGCGACGCCCTTGCCGCCCTCCTTGGCGCGCGTGGCCCAGGCCTCCTTGCCCGTCCCGCGGACGAGCGCCGCCTCGAGCAGCTGGAAGACGCCGAGCGCGCCGAGCCCCACGACGATCGTCCAGAGCAGGGCCACCCCTCCCGGGCGCTGCGCGAACTGGCCGAGCGCGCCTCCTTGGTCGGCCTCGCCGCCGTCGCCGGAGGCGACGCCCAGCGCGATGGCCCCGATTACGATGTGCAGCAGGCCGTTCATGGCGAAGCCGGTGCGGGCGGCGACGGTCAGCGCGCGGCTGTCCTGGAGGCGACCGGCCGCGCCGCGGGCCTGGTCCGTGGTGTCGGGCATCGGTCCACCGTAGGGGGCGGCGGCGGTCGGCGTAACACTCCCGCAACACTCGCTAGAATCGCCGGACGCAGGCGTGAGCCGTTCTCTGGCGCGCCCAGTTCCCTCTGGAGTCACCGTGAGCTTGATCGTGCAGAAATTCGGCGGGTCGTCCGTCGCCGACGCCGAGAGCATCAAGCGCGTCGCCAAGCGCATCGTCGAGACCCGCAAGGCGGGCAACGACGTCGTGGTGGCCGTCAGCGCCATGGGCGACACGACCGACGAGCTGCTCGACCTCGCCAACGAGGTCAGCCCCCTGCCCGGCGGGCGCGAGCTCGACATGCTGCTCACCGCGGGCGAGCGCATCAGCATGGCGCTGCTGGCCATGGCGATCCGCAGCCTCGGCGTCGAGGCCCGGTCGTACACCGGCAGCCAGGCCGGCATGATCACCGACGCCCAGCACGGCAAGGCCCGCATCGTCGACGTCACCCCGGGGCGCGTCCGCGACGCGCTCGACGCCGGGTACGTCGCCATCGTCGCCGGCTTCCAGGGCTTCAACCGCACCACGGGTGACATCACCACCCTCGGCCGGGGCGGCTCCGACACGACCGCCGTCGCGCTCGCCGCGGCGCTCGACGCCGACGTCTGCGAGATCTACACCGACGTCGACGGCATCTTCACGGCCGACCCGCGGGTCGTGCCCCGGGCTCGCAAGCTCGACCGTGTGACGAGCGAAGAGATGCTCGAGCTCGCGGCCGCGGGGTCGAAGGTGCTCTACATCCGCGCCGTCGAGTACGCCCGTCGGCACGGCGTGACCCTGCACGTGCGGTCGTCGTTCAACAACAACGAGGGCACGCTCGTCGTGAACCCGAAAGAGGGAGACAACGTGGAAGAACCCATCATCAGCGGGGTCGCGGGCGACCTCAGCGAGGGCAAGATCACGGTCGTCGGCGTCCCCGACGTGCCCGGCAAGGCCGCGCAGATCTTCCGCACCGTGGCGAAGACCGGCGCCAACATCGACATGATCGTGCAGAACGTCTCGGCCGCGTCGACCAGCCGCACCGACATCTCGTTCACGCTGCCGAAGTCCGAGGGTGCCGTCGTGCTGCAGGCCCTCGAGGCCGACCGTGCCGAGATCGGCTTCGAGTCGCTGCAGTACGACGACCAGATCGGCAAGCTCGCGCTCGTCGGGGCCGGCATGCGAACCAACGCCGGGGTCTCCGCGCGCCTGTTCACGGCCCTCTTCGAGGCCGGCATCAACATCGAGATGATCTCGACCAGCGAGATCCGCATCTCGGTCGTCACCCGTGCCGACACGCTCAACGACGCCCTGCGGGTCGTCCACTCGGCCTTCGGCCTCGATGCCGAGGTCGAGGCCGTCGTCCACGGCGGCACCGGCCGCTGACGCGACCCACCCCACCCCAGGAGGCGCGCGCGGCCCTGCACCGCGCCTCCCGAACCCGACACCCCGGCACCACGAGAAACCCAGGAGGCACCCATGGCTGAAGGTCTGAGAGTCGGCGTCGTCGGCGCGACCGGGCAGGTCGGCAAGGTCATGCGCACCTTGCTCGACGAGCGCGACTTCCCCGTCGCCGAGATCCGTTTCTTCGCGACGGCCCGGTCGGCGGGCACGACGCTGCCCTTCCGCGGTGTCGACGTCGTCGTCGAGGACGTCGAGACCGCCGACCCCGCAGGCCTCGACATCGCCCTGTTCTCGGCGGGGGCCACCGGCTCGCGGGCGCACGCTCCGCGTTTCGCCGCGGCCGGGGCGCTCGTCATCGACAACTCGAGCGCCTGGCGCATGGACCCCGAGGTGCCGCTGGTCGTCAGCGAGGTCAACCCGCACGCCATCGACCAGGCCGTCAAGGGCATCGTCGCCAACCCGAACTGCACGACCATGGCGGCGATGCCGGTGCTCAAGGTGCTCGACACCGAGGCCACCCTGCAACGCCTGATCGTCAGCACGTACCAGGCCGTGTCGGGCAGCGGGCTCGCCGGGGCCGACGAGCTGCTGCAGCAGACCCGGGCCGCGATCGCGGGCGACACCATCGGGCTCGTGCACGACGGCCACGCGGTCGAGCTGCCCGAACCGGCGACCTACGTCCGGCCCATCGCGTTCGACGTCATCCCCCTGGCGGGCAGCATCGTCGACGACGGCACGCGCGAGACCGACGAAGAGAAGAAGCTGCGCAACGAGAGTCGCAAGATCCTCGAGCGCCCCGACCTGCTGGTCAGCGGCACGTGCGTTCGCGTGCCGGTGTTCACGGGGCACTCGCTCTCGATCAACGCCGAGTTCGCCTCCGACCTCACCGTCGAGCGTGCCGAAGAGCTGCTGCGTGACGCGCCCGGCGTCGTGCTCACCGACGTCCCCACGCCGCTCGAGGCGGCAGGGGCCGACCCCAGCTTCGTCGGCCGCATCCGTCACGACGAGGGCGTGCCCGGTCACCGGGGCCTCGCCCTGTTCATCAGCAACGACAACCTGCGCAAGGGTGCGGCGCTCAACGCGGTGCAGATCGCCGAGATCGTGGCCGCGCGCCGCGGCGTCACGGTCTGACCTCGGCTCGCCCGCCCCGGTCCCTCGACGTCGAGACACCGGGGCGACGGCGTGTAGGCCACCGGGGTGCCCGGCCGGGCCCGGGCCTACACTGGACGGCGTGACCGATGCGAAGAAGCCCGTCGACGTAGCCCTCATCGGGGCCGGCATCATGAGTGCCACCCTCGGTGCCATGATCAAGCAGCTCGAGCCGAGTTGGACGATCCAGATCTACGAGGCCCTCGACGACGTCGCCCTCGAGTCGAGCAACCCGTGGAACAACGCGGGCACCGGCCACTCGGCCCTCTGCGAACTCAACTACACGCCCGAGCGCGCGGACGGCACCATCGACACGTCGAGCGCCGTCAAGGTCAACGAGCAGTTCCAGGTGTCGCGGCAGTTCTGGTCGTACCTCGTCGCCGAGGGCGCCCTGCCCGAGCCCGACGCCTTCATCAACTCGACACCCCACATGAGCTTCGTCTGGGGAGACAAGAACGTCGAGTACCTCCGCAAGCGCCACGAGGCTCTGAGGGGCCACCCGCTCTTCCAGGGGCTCGAGTTCAGCACCGACCCCTCGGTCATCCGGTCGTGGGCGCCCGTGCTCATCCCGGGCCGGGCCGAGGGCCAGCCGATCGCCGCGACCCGCATCGCGGCCGGCACCGACGTCGATTTCGGGTCGCTCACGCGCCTCCTCTTCTCGTACCTGCAGGGCGAGGGCGCCACGCTGTCGCTCGGCCGTCGGGTGACGAACCTCTCCAAGCTCTCGGGCGGCACCTGGCGCATCGCGCTGCGTGCGCCGCGTGGCGGGGCGCCCACGACGGTCGACGCCCGGTTCGTCTTCGTCGGCGCCGGCGGCGGGGCCCTGCACCTGCTGCAGAAGTCCGGCATCGACGAGATCAAGGGCTTCGGCGGGTTCCCGGTCAGCGGTGAGTTCTTGCGCTGTGACGACCCGGCCGTGGTGGGCAAGCACCAGGCCAAGGTCTACGGCAAGGCCGCCGTCGGGTCACCCCCGATGTCGGTGCCCCACCTCGACACGCGCGTGGTCGACGGCACCGCCAGCCTGATGTTCGGCCCGTACGCCGGGTTCAGCCCGAAGTTCTTGAAGCACGGCTCGATGTTCGACCTGTTCGCCTCGATCCGGCCGCACAACCTCTACCCGATGATCCGTGCCGGTCTCGCCAACCTGTCGTTGGTCAAGTACCTCGTCGGGCAGTTGGCCGCGAGTAGAGAGACGAAGTTCGAGGCGCTGCGCGAGTTCATGCCCGACGCCGACCCGAAGGACTGGTACCGCATCACGGCCGGCCAGCGCGTGCAGGTGATCAAGAAGGACGCCAAGAAGGGCGGCGTGCTGCAGTTCGGCACCGAGGTCATCACGGCGCGCGACGGCACCATCGCCGGTCTGCTCGGTGCGTCGCCCGGCGCCTCGACGGCCGTGCCGATCATGCTCGACGTGCTCGAACGGTGCTTCCCGGACCGCATCGCGTCCTGGAAGCCCCAGCTCAACGCGATGATCCCCACGTACGGCGACCAGTTGTCGGCCGACGAGGCGCGAGCCGCCTCGACGTTGGGTGCGACGGCCGAGGCCCTGGGCATCAACGCCTGACCCCTGGTCGGTGGCCGCCTGCCCCTGGTCGGTCGCTGCCGCGACGTTGACTCTCGTTCGAACATGTGTTCGAATGGGGGCATGCGATGGTCCGAGCAAGCAGTCGACGCCGAAAGTGCGTCGGCGTTGCCCGGCCTGGCTCGGCTGAACAACCTCATCACGTCGGTGACGACACCCGAGTTCGCCGGGGTCACCTTCCACGAGGTCGCGGCGAAGAGCGCACTCAACCGGGTGCCCGGCGGCGACTCGGCCCTGCCCTTCGGGTGGACGGTCAACCCCTACCGCGGGTGCAGCCACGCCTGCGTGTACTGCTTCGCCCGTCCGACGCACGAATATCTCGACCTCGACGGCGGCGACGACTTCGACCGCCAGATCGTCGTCAAGGTGAACGTGGCCGAGGTCCTGGCCCGTGAGCTGCGGCGGCCGACCTGGCAGCATCACCCGGTCGCCCTGGGCACGAACACCGACCCCTACCAACGGGCCGAGGGGCGCTACCGCCTGATGCCGGGCATCATCGCCGCACTCGCCGACTCGGGCACGCCGTTCAGCATCCTCACCAAGGGCACGCTGCTGCGGCGCGACCTGCCGTTGTTGGCCGAGGCGTCCCATCACGTGCCGGTCGACCTCGCCATGTCGATCGCGATCTACGACGACGACCTGCAGCAATCCGTCGAGCCGGGCACCCCCTCGACGACGGCGCGGCTCGCGACGGTGTCGGCGGCCCGAGAACTCGGGCTCCCGTGCTCCGTGTTCATGATGCCCGTGCTGCCCTACCTCACCGACGGGCTCGACCACCTGCACTCGGCCCTCGCTGCCGTGCGCGACGCGGGCGCCTCGAGCGTCATGTACAGCGCTCTGCACCTCAAGCCCGGGGTCAAAGAGTGGTGGTTCGCCTGGCTCGAGCGAGAGCACCCCGAGCTCGTCGCGAAGTACTCCGCCCTC
>Ga0265798_10009444_pt1 | contig 12199 bp, 13 predicted proteins | sample P3T30metagenome_FD_192430 | JGI IMG/M metagenome (GOLD analysis project Ga0265798, IMG submission 192430) | Plant litter microbial communities from East Loma Ridge, Irvine, California - P3 T30 | ecosystem: Environmental > Terrestrial > Plant litter > Unclassified | place: USA: California... | reverse complement strand
ATGTAGCCTATCGAAGCAAGGGCAGCGCACGGGACCGGCTCGAAGCCGTGCTGAACATATATGCACGCACCTCCAGCGGCGACGAGGGGCAACGCGGCTGCCTGGTGGTCGCCACGGCCGTTGAATTGTCCCTGGCCGACCCGGAGATTGCCAGCCGCGTCGAAGCCGCCTGGCAACGCACGGAACGTGTGCTGCTGCGTCTGCTCGACGAAGGCAAACAAGACGGGTCCATGCCTGGCGTCAAGCACCCGGCGGCGACCGCCAAGACGATTCTGTGCCTGCTGCAAGGCATGCGCCTCGTGGGAAAAAGCGCTGCCGTAGGCGGTACCTCCATGCGGCAGGTTGCGCAACAAGCCCTTCGCTTGGTCGACTGAACTTTTCTGAATACTGTTGACGCTGGTTTGCTGGATGCGGCCAGCAATTTTTTCGAGCAATTAGGAGTCAATATGACCCAAATAAATTTGCAGTTCGACCAAGCCACCTTCGAGAAGACCTTTCGCCACCGCTCCGTAAAAACAAATGGCATCAAGCTTCACTACGTGGAAGGCGGCGAAGGCGATCCGATCCTGCTGGTGCCGGGATGGCCGCAGAGCTGGTACGCGTGGCGCTTCGTCATGCCGGCGCTGGTAGCGGCAGGACGTCGCGTCATCGCCGTCGACTTGCGGGGCATGGGCGATTCTGCCCACCCGCAGGATGGCTACGACAGCAAGACCATCGCGGCCGACATCCATGCGTTGGTCGACGCACTGGGTCTGGCCAAAGACGGCAAGCTGGACGTCGCCGGGCATGACATTGGCGCCTGGATGGCCTACGCCCATGCGGCGGACTGGCCCCAGGACATCCGGCGTCTGGCGCTTATGGAAGCATCCATTCCCGGCGTCTCGCCAATGCCCTCAGGCATACCGGGCGAATCCGTCAACCTGCGCACCTGGCACTTCGCCTTCAACCGGCTGCCCGACTTGCCCGAGATCCTGGTGCAAGGACATGAGCGCGAATACCTGGGCTGGCTGTTTGCGCAGAAGTCCACGCGGTCGTGGGTATTCACGCCAGATGCGATGGACGAATACGTGCGGGTCTTCAAGCAACCGGGCGGTGCACGGGCAGCGTTCGCCTACTACCGGGCATCGCTGAGCGAGGCCGGCCTGGCGCTGAATCGCGAGCGCGCCGAGCACAAGCTGGCGATGCCGGTGCTGACCATCGGCGGCCAGTACGGCGTGGGCGACATGTTGTTGAACACGATGAAGCTCGCCGCCGACGATGTGCGCGGCATCCAGATCCCGGAAGTCGGTCACTTCGTGCTGGAAGAATGCCCTGAGGACGTGACGAACGAAATGCTGGGTTTCTTCAAGGCCGGGTAAGCGTGCAGAGCGTGTATAAGATACCGCCTGTTCCCACGAGACCCCCACCACAATGAAGCGTATTTCCTGGCAACGCGCATGCTGGCTATCAGCCGCCCTGCTCTTTGGCACCCATGCCAATGCCGCCGACCTGGCCTGGGCCCGCGCCGACCTGCTGGTCCAGGACACGAGCCGCTGGCCTGAAGTCGCTGTGCTGCTGCAAATCACCGACCTGGATTCCTACGGCGGTGACAGCCAGGCGCACGACACCAGTCTGCCCAATCCACGGAATCCCTTCGACTGCATTGCACCTGATCGCCCTGCTCGCGAGTGCTGGCGCGTTGGCTTGAAGATGGGTGCTCAGGATGTGCAGGTACTGAAACAGACGACCATCCTGGACCTGGACAAGCTGCGTATCCAGCAACTGTGGCTGGTCTACCGGGCCACCGGCGAACAAGCCGCACAAGCCGCGTTGGATATCACCCTGTCGCGCGTGATGCGCCAGGGTGTCGTCAGCCCGGTGCCGCTGAAGCCGGGCTTTGCCCGCCTGGACCTGAAGCAGGCCCCGAAGGCCGAGATCGCCGAATCGCCGTGGCCATACGTGCTGCCGATTGCAGAGCAACGCATCCGTGCCGAGGAGCAGGCCTTGCCCGCCTCGCGTGAGCGCGATGTCATGCGTGAACAGTGGGCCACCTTCACCGAGCGCGACTGCCAGTTCCAGGCAACCGCAGGCATCGCTACTGCACAGGCATGTCGCTACGATCACATTCATGCTCAGTTGCAAGCGTTGAAATCCGCATCGGCAAGGAGCGGCAAATGACCCTGCGAGCCTTGATCGCAGCCGCCTTGCTGTTGGCCGGCCCCACCCTTGCCCATGCCGAAGGATTCTTCCGCGCGCATCTCGAAGCAGTCGACCTGGGCACGTGGCCCGAGGTCAGCATTCTGGTGCGCCTGGAAGATGAAGGCAGCGAAGGCGGCATGGACGACGGCACCGCCTTGCCCAACCCGGACAGCCGCGTCGATTGCCCCGCGCAAGCCTGCTGGCGCATCACACGACTGGAAGAACTTGGCGTGCCGGTGACCCTGATGGCGCAGCAGACCGCGCCGATTCAGGCGCGCAGCGCAGAACAATTCCTGTGGCTGCGATATCGCTCGAATCGTGCGCAGCAGGATAGGGTCGAACTGCTGCTGGAGCTGGAGACGGGTTATGGCGGCAATCGCACGGCGTCCGATCAGCCTGAGCTTCATCCGGCCGAGGCAACAAACACAGACTTGATCCGGCGCAGCCCGTGGCCCTATCTGGCCAAGCACTGGGATGCGAAGCTGAACGAGGAATACAAAACCGTTCGTGAAAGCATCTCGAAAGAACCTCAACAGACGCTTGTTCAGGCGCAACGCGCGTGGATACGATATCGGGATGCATTCTGCGCTGCGGTGAAGGGCCAGCAGGCAGAGAAGCAGGCAAGCGCCGAACAGCGCGCAGACAGGCCCGAGCGCTGCATGGCATTGCAGACCTTGGCGCGCACGGTAGCGTTACAGAATTTTCGACATCTGTTGGATGAACCACCGCGCAAATGAGGGTCGCTGATCCGGATGCTTCGGCTCGGATCAGCCACTCCGACTCCGCTGTATCGATGCCCGATCTTGTCAGTACTTTCCTGCTCTTGAAGCAGTCGGACTACCCCCTGATTACGAGCGCTCACATGAAACACGTCTTTCGTCTAATTTGTTTTTCCTTACTGCTTGCCAGCCCCCAGATCCATGCGCAAAGCAGATGCCCGATGGGAGTACAGATGGGCAGCGTCCTGTGTATTCCGGACGATGCCCCTCCAGCCGCAGCAGGAAGTGATCCGAACGCTCCCCAGCCTTCCGGCGAATGGATAAAAACTTGGGGCGCGATCTCACGCGCCTCGGATGGCAGCATTGGAGCCACATCGGACAAGTTGTCGAAACAAGATGCTGAAAAAGAAGCGCTCAATCAATGCAACAAAGGCGGCGGCGCAAATTGCAAAATAGCGTTCACCTACCAGAACCAGTGCGTATCTCTGGCCAATTCCGAAGGCGAGACCAATATTGGTGGCCTGGCCACAGGCGGCTCGCTTGAAGAAGCCGAGAACAGAGCCTTGCTGAAGTGCGAAGCTGATTCCAAGGGCAGCTGCGAGATTGTTTACACCAAGTGTTCATTGCCAGTTTTCAGAGCATTCAAGAATTAATTGTTTTCTCAAACCTGCTCATGACCCAGGGCCGATCAGCAAACAATCCTCTCGGCTCTCGGGTTGCCGGTGGTAGCCCCGAGAAACTCACCCCGCGGTCGCACCGACGCAATACTCAGTACTTTCTGAAGATCGGTTCTGTACCATTCTGATGAACCTCTTTAATGGTTTGCAATGGACCTGAACGCGTGGCGGGACCGCAGCAACAAGTCTCGTCCAGTCAGGTGAATCAAATGCTCATTGCTTCCCGCCGCCCGCTGCAGGGACGTCAACCACACCAGCGCCGTCGGGCATTGACTCATAGCCCTCCAGCGCATAGCCACTGGTGCTCGTTCCCGTCAGGAGATTACCGTCGCATCGATAACTGCGTCGTTGATAGCTGTAGCTGGTGCGGATCTGTCGATGCTCCAGAATGGGTTGGCGGAATTGCCAGCCTTCTTCCACCTCGTAGCTGGCGTGGCTGTCATCGGTCACGACCACGCCTTTGGAATAGACCAGCGTCTGCTTGGTGCCGTCTTTGTCCGGGATTGGCTTGGGGTCAGCCTTGGCCTGATCGGCAAGCCGCGTCATCTCGAGAAACGCGCGGCAATCGGCGACGCTCGGAAACTCTCGGTCCTCGAGCGGCATGGGCGGCAGTTGGCCGCTGGCATGCACGAGTGTCGGGCAGATGGCCAAGGCAATCAGACTTGCGAAAACCGATGATGTTGTCCACGGCAAGATAACCGTACTCCTTGTTTGCCTCGCTTTCACGAGAAGCGAGACTTGCGATTTTGCTTGGTTGCCTCAGTAACGTCTGAATTTCGGCTCGGTGCAATCTTTGTAAATAACCGCGCATTGAGCGCCACCGCGTTCCCTGCACAACTTTATCGCCTCACTTTCCGCTGTAGGGATATCGACCGCCGATACGGTGCCACTCAGCAGTGGGCCCGAGCGGGAGGATGCAAGCGCCACGCATTGGTTTCTGTACGTGAACGTGGCTGCGCAGTTCTTGAACCCTGCAGACTGGCATTGATCGACCGCATCGAGTTCGGCCGCTTCTTTTGACAACATGCCTGTCGATGCCCACGCCTCGTTCGTATTGTCGGCATGGGCAATGGCGCCCCATGTCTTGATCCACTCGCCCGTGGGCCGGGGCGGCGCCGGCGGCGCGCCTCTGGACGTCCCGGCATCGGGTCCGCACTGCGGACTTCCCGGGGCGACGCCGCCGGGACACGCTGTCTGTGCAAACGCCAGGGGTGCAGCCAATAGCGCAAACGACAAAAACAAGGCGGAACGGAACATTCGATTTGGCCTGAAAAACGCTGATCAGAATTTTCTGAAGAAAGGCTCGGAGCAGTCGGTGCCCCTGACCACACACGCTGCGCCGGAATCTTGGCGACATTCTTCCAATGCTGTCTTCGCCGCGATGTCGGCGGTTTCTGCGGTAATGATTTTTCCGCCGGTACGACCCTTGGCCGCTTGGACCACCGCCACACACTGATTCCGATACGTCAGATTGACCTTGCAATCGGCATTGCCGAAGTCTGCACATATCTTCAATGATTCGGCCTGGGCGTCTTTCTCCGAAAATTTCCCGGTGCTGCTTCCGATGTCGCCACTGTCGGAGCTAGCTATCGCTCCCCACGTCTTGATCCACTCGCCCGTGGGCCTGGGTGCCGGGGGAGCGCCTCTTGACGTGCCGGCGTCAGGTCCGCACTGCGGGCTTCCAGGCGCGACACCACTTGGGCAAGCCGTTTGCGCAAACGCGACGGGCGCGGCCAATAGCGCCATCAATAAGACCAGAATCGATCGAAGCATTTAATTAATCCCAAGCGGCTACAGCAAAGTTTCAATATCGATCAAAGATGGGATCAGTACATTTGGAAAGCGTAACTCGGCACTTATTGCCGGTGTTTTTCTCACACTGCGCCATCGCCAGCTTCGATGCCAGTTCGATACTTTCGGCACCGAAAAGGGATCCGCCCCCCTTGTCATCTGCGGCACCGGCTACACACTGATTGAAATACGTCATGCTGACTTTGCACTTGCCCGAGCCCAAGCCTTCGCAACTGTTGATGGCTCCCTGCTCTGCCTGGGATTTTGTCCTGTAGCCTGAGCTGACGCCGACATCCCCATTTCCAGTAGCCGCGACTGCGCCCCAGGTTTTGACCCATTCCCCGGTTGGCCGTGGCGGTGGCGGCGCACCTCTGGACGTGCCGGAGTCCGGCCCGCACTGAGGGCTTCCTGGCGCAACCCCGCTTGGGCAAGCCGTTTGTCCAAGCGCTGCGGGAGAAGCCGCCAGCGCCATCAATAAAATCAACATTGAACGAAACATTCTGATCAACCTCTTGATTGCACGCCTAGTACTTTCTGAACACAGGCTTTGTGCAGTCCTTGTAAATGACGGTGCAGCGTTCGCCATTCTCTTTCTCACATCGCTCAAGTGCACTGGCCTCTGCCTGCTCCACGACTGGTGCACCCGCGACGCCACTGGCTCGTCGGGCGTTGGTTGAACTGGCAAGAGCAACGCATTGATTTCTATAAGTAAAAGTTACCTTACACCCTTTCATTCCGGCAGATTGGCACTGATCAATCGCATCATCTTCGGCTTCTTTTTTTGACAACAATCCTATCGAAGCCCAGGCCTGATCAGACGTCTCCGAATCGGCAATAGCGCCCCAGGTCTTGATCCATTCCCCTGTCGGTCGGGGCGCCGCAGGCGCCGGAGCGCCTCTTGATGTACCGGCGTCAGATCCGCACTGCGGACTTCCCGGCGCGACCCCACTTGGGCAGGCTGTTTGTCCAAACGCTGTCGGCGTAGCCGCAAGCGCCAGTAATAAAACCAACATGGAACGAAGCATTCTGAGCAACCTGTTTGTGGCGCACCATTATTCATGACGCGTTTCAGTATTTTCGGAAGATAGGGTCAGAGCAACCCGACCACAGCAGCTTGCAGGACTGACCACCGTTGGATTTTTCACATGCTTTCATGGCCAGACCGGTTGCCCGTTCTATGTTGGCAGATCCTTGGGTGTAGCTGCTTTCGGGACCGCTTACCAAAACGGCGCATTGATTGTAGAAAGACAGATTGACCTTGCAGTCTTTTGCTCCACCCGCCGCACACAAACGAACTGCCGTTTCGTTCGCCTCTTGCTCGGACAATTTCCCGAGCGCCGAGCCTGACTCGCCCAGTGCGTCCGAACCCGCAATCGATCCCCATGTCTTGATCCACTCGCCTGTAGGCCTGGGCGGCGCGGATTGCCCCGCTGCTGGCAGGTCGTCCGGAATGCATTGAATACTGCCAGCCTGCGCACCCATTGGACACCTGGTTTGCGCAAACACGGTCGGGGAAGCCATCAAGGCCAGCAACAAGATCAGTGCATCGCGAAACATGGTTGATCAGCCTGTTCAATGACTACGCTCCCTTGTCTGTATCGCACCATGAATGGGCGCAGACAAAGGATTTTGCGAGAGGAAATAAAATACCGCGCGTAGTGTAGAACGAGGGATGGCGACGAATCTGGGCATGGCACGCATGCAGATCTATCGAAACATTAGGAACTACGTAGATAACTAACAAGTGGTAGTAACTTGCCGCGCGCGCCATTCAAACCAATGAGCACCAGTCCGGTGCAATGCCATCGGAACTGACGAAACATCCTTTCTAGGCATGACTGTCGAGAATGGCTTTGACCAAGGCATTTACTTCGCTGGTTTCCAGACCGCCCAGGCCAAACTGATAACGGTAAAAAATAGTCCCGTAGATCTGGTCATACAGCAGCTCGGCAGACAAGCCGCTGCGCACGCTGCCATCCGCTTTTCCGCGGGCAATCGTGCTGACGCCAAGCGCGCGACGAATGCTCAGATATCGTTCCACGAACAGGTCGGCATTGCCGTTTTCCGCCCAGCACTCGCCAAGCACGGCCATCTGCACGCGCCCGAGCGGGCCTTGCAAGGCCTCGATATAACGCACGGCATGGTCGCAAATTGCGGCTACCGGGGCGTCGGTCTGCGAGATCGGCAGCATCAGCGTGGCCTGGCGCATGTAGGCATCGATCAGCAAGGCCAGGCGGCTGTCCCACCACTTGTAGATGGTCATCTTCGACACGCCGGACTCGGCGGCGATGGCTTGCATGGTGGCGCCGCGCAAGCCTTCTGACGCGCTCAGCCGGTAGGCGGCGTCCAGCACGGCAGTGGCGGCGGCTTCCGAGCGGGGTCGGCCGCGTGGGCGGGGCGCAGCAACACCCATATCCCCTGCTTGGGCATCCACCATCGAACTCATGAAAAATTCCTTGCCAATAAATACTGTACTAAGCGTACACTTATTGAACATCACCGTCGATCAGCAAGCACCCGGATCGATTTCGACTACCTCCTGAAAGCGACGACGCCCCATGAGCCAAGCCCAATCCGCCAGGGATTACGAGGTTTTCAACGCAGGCAATGTGGTGCTGCAGTCCGGCCGCACCTTCCGCAATCTGTTCGTGGCGTACAAGACCTTCGGCACGCTGAACGCCGACAAGTCGAATGTGATCGTCTACCCCACGTCCTACGCGGCGCAGCACACCGACATCCAGTTCATGGTGCGCGAAGGCGGAGCGCTCGACCCAAGCAAGTATTTCATCGTGATCATCAACCTGCTGGGCAATGGCCTGTCCAGCTCGCCGTCGAACACGCCCTGGCCGGATGTCGGCACGCGCTACCCGGACGTGACCTACTACGACGCCGTGCACGTGCAGCGACGCATGCTGGCCGAGCTGTGGGGCATCGAGCGCGTGGCGCTGGTCTATGGGTGGTCGATGGGTGCCATGCAGGCGTATCACTGGGCCGCGCTGTTCCCGACAGCCGTGGAGCGCATTGCGGTGGTGTGCGGCTCGGCGCGCTGCGCGCCGCACAACCATGTGTTCATCGAAGGCGCCAAGCATGCCTTGATGGCAGACGCGGCCTACCAGGACGGCGTGTTCACCCAACGCCCGGTGCGCGGCTTTCGCGCCATGGGACGGGTGTATGCGGGCTGGGCGCTGTCGCAGACCTTCTACCGCGAAGAGCTGTGGCGCAAGCTGGGCGCGTCCTCGCTGGAAGACTTCCTGGTGGCCAACTGGGAAACCACCTTTGCACGCCGCGATCCGTCGGACCTGCTGGCGCAATTCTGGACCTGGCAGCACGGCGACATCAGCGCAAACGAGCTTTACCACGGCGATCTGCCCAAGGCGCTGGCCGCCATCGAAGCCCGCGTGCTGCTGATGCCCGGCGACGAAGACCTGTATTTCCAGGTCGAGGACAACCGGCAGGAAATGAAGCATTTGCGCCACGCCACGCTCAGTCCCATTCCCTCGGTCTGGGGTCACCGGGCGGGCAACCCGATGAACCAGCCGGACGACCGCGATTTCATCGATAGCCACGTGTTGGCCTTGCTGGCTTCCTGAGCGCGACGAGCGCACCTCACCTTCCAGAGAACAATCATGGAAAAAACCGCCAGATTCCGCCTGAAGGCGACTGAACTGATTCCCCTGTCGGCAAAGTCCGACGCGGCCGGCGCCTGGCGGGCGCTGGGACACCTGGGCGCGATCGCGCTCAGCGCCACTGCGCTGTGGCATGCGCTGGGCACGTGGTGGGCAGTGCCGCTGACCGCACTGCTGGGATACTTCCTGGCCTTCCTGTTCACGGCTTTGCATGAAACCGCGCACAAGACGGCGTTTCGCAGCAAGGCGCTGAACTATGCGCTGGGGCATTTTTCGTCCTTTGTGATCTTGCTGCCCTACGAGTACTACCGGGCCTATCACTGGGACCATCACCGCTTCACGCAGGACCTGGAAAAAGACCCGGAACTGGCGGTGCCCTTGCCCACGACGCGCCTGGGCCTGGCCTGGTTCTGGACCGGCATCCCCACCTGGAAAAGCCGCGTGAAGATGCTGGCTCGGCATTCCCTCGGTCGCGTCCGCGCGCCCTGGGTGCCCGAGCGGCAGCGGCCGCTGATCGTCAAGGAAGCGCGCTGGTATGTGCTGGGCTACGCACTGATTCTGGCCGCATCGATTGCCACGCAATCGCTGGCGGCAGTGTGGTTGTGGCTGGTGCCGGTGGCCGTCGGCCAATGGTTCCTGCGCCCTTACCTGCTGGCCGAACACACGGCCTGCCCGCACTCGCCGGACATGCTGGAAAACACGCGCACCACCTATACCAACGCCTTCATCCGCTTCTTCGCGTGGAACATGCCGTATCACACGGAACACCACGCCTACCCGGCCGTGCCCTTCCATGCGCTGCCCAAGCTGAACAAGGTACTGGCCGAGCACATCGTCAACACCGAGCCCGGTTATGTGCCGGCCACCGGCGTGGTGGTGGACTACATCGTGGGCGAGCAGCGGGCGCTGGCGGAACAGAAACTGGCTTGATACCGGGACGTTTGTCCCCCTGCGCAGAATCAAAGACTTCCCGACCGGCCATGCGCCGGTCGTGTTCTATAAAGCACAAAGCATGGAGCGCACGACGTGATCACCATCAACTACCTGACCGCCATCGAATTCGGATCGGGCGCGGTCCAGCGCCTGCCGCAAGTGCTGGCAGAACTCGGCATCAAGCGGCCGATGCTGGTGACCGACGCAGGCATCGTGCGCGCCGGCATCCTGGCGCGCATCAGCGAGCACCTGTCGGCCGAGCAAGCTGCGGTCGTATTCACCGACACGCCGCCGAATCCGACCGAAGAAGCCGTGGAAGCGGCGGCCGCCTTTTACAAACAGCACGCCTGTGATGGCCTGGTTGCCATTGGCGGCGGCTCGCCCATCGACCTGGCCAAAGGCGTGGCGCTGATGGCCACGCACGATGGCCCGCTGTCGCACTACGCGGGCATGGCCGCCATGCCGCTGATAGGCGCTCAAGCCGCCCCGATCATTGCCGTGCCGACCACCGCCGGCACCGGCAGCGAAGTGGGCCGTGGCGCGCTGATCTGCCTGAACGACGGCCGCAAGCTGGTCGTCGTCAGCCCTTACCTGTTGCCCAAGCGGGCGCTGTGCGATCCCGACCTGACGCTTGGCATGCCTGCCGCACTGACGGCCGGCACCGGCATGGACGCCTTCACCCACTGCGTGGAAACCTTCCTGTCACCGCGCGTGAACCCGCCGGCCGAGGCGATTGCGCTGGACGGCGCGGCCCGCGCCTGGGGCTGGCTGGAACGCGCGGTCACGCACCCCGACGACGCGCAAGCACGCTGGGAAATGATGATGGCGGGCATCCACGGCGGGCTGGCCTTCCAGAAAGGACTGGGTGCAGTGCATGCGCTGGCCCATCCGCTTGGCGCCTTGACCGATCCCATGCTTCACCACGGCACGGTGAACGCAGTGCTGCTGCCGGTGGTGCTGCGCTTCAATGCGGACCATGTGGGCGACAAGTACGTGCGGCTGAAGCAGGCCTTCGGGCTGCCGGCGGACGCAGACCTGGCCGACGAGGTGGCTGCCCTGAACGCCCGCATCGGCATGCCGTCCACCTTGCGCGAACTGGGCGTGAGCGCAGACGTCATGGATCGCATCGTGGCGGGCGCGATGGCCGATCACTCGACGCCGACCAACCCCCGTCCGCTGGGCGAAGCGGAAGCTGCAGCACTCTTCATGGAAGCGCTGGGCTGATTCGCCGCCTGCGGAGATCGCAAGACGATCTCCGTGATCTCCGCAGGCACGCCCAGGCGCAAGGGAAAGCCGTTCCACAGTCCCGTGCCCTTGCTGATGTACATCCACATGCCGTCGACATCGTAGGGGCCGGACAGAAAGCCGCCGTTGGCGATACGCACCACCAGGTCCAGGCCGAACACCATGCCGCCATGCGTGTGGCCGGACAGTTGCAGGTCGACGCCGGCACGGGCGTTCTGCTCGCTGCGGATGGGTCGATGGCTCATCAACACGATCGGTGCGTCGGTTCTTGCTTTGGCCAGGGCTTGATCCAGCTGCGGGCCGTCCATGCCGGACATCCAGGCCGCCGGATCGGTCACGGCAGCGACCACCAGCGGCTGGCCGTTCACGTCGATGTCGACATGCTGGTTGAGCAGCACCTGCATGCCCAACGATTTCAACTCGGCCGCCCATCGCGCCCCACCAAAGTAATACTCGTGGTTGCCCAGGCTGGCGATCACGCCATGGCGCGCGCGCAGGTCTGCCAGCGGGCGAACGTCCTCGCGGCGAGCGTCTGGCGTGCCGTCGATCACGTCGCCGGTGATCAGGATCAGATCCGCGTCCAGCGCATTGGTGCGCGCGACGACCTCGCGCGTCCACGGGGCAGCCAGCAAGCGGCTGATATGCAGATCGGTCAGCTGCACTATGCGCAAGCCGTCGAGCGCGGGTGGCAGATCGCGTACGGTCAGCTCGACGCGGTGCACCTCGGGCACCCGGATGGATTGCGTCACGCCCACGGCTGACAAGATCAAGGCAGCAACGGCGGCTGCGTAGCGGGCGCGGGTGCGCGTGCGGGCGGGAAGCGCCGGCTTGCGCCCGAACAGGCGCGCAGCGATCAGCAGCGCATCGGCGCTGACCACCATCACGAACAGGAATCCGAAGGCACAGAACAGAATGCCCACCAACACGATCAGCATGCGCGGGACTTCCGGCGAGAACATCGAGCCGAACACCCAGTGCTGGATCAGGTGGTGCTTGGACACCAGCAACATCACACCGCCCAGCGCCACAC
>Ga0265798_10009443_pt1 | contig 12200 bp, 9 predicted proteins | sample P3T30metagenome_FD_192430 | JGI IMG/M metagenome (GOLD analysis project Ga0265798, IMG submission 192430) | Plant litter microbial communities from East Loma Ridge, Irvine, California - P3 T30 | ecosystem: Environmental > Terrestrial > Plant litter > Unclassified | place: USA: California... | reverse complement strand
TGCGCGTCCTCGTCAAGATCGGGCAGCAGCGTCGGCACCAGCATGTCGGTCCCCTTGCCGATCTGGTCATGGATCGTCTGCCGGTCGAAATGCTTGCCGATCCCGGCGAACGCCTCTTCCCAGGCGAGCACGTGCAGGTCGTTGCTGTCGACCAGCGTGCCGTCGATGTCATAGAGTATCGCCGTGATCGGCATCGTCGTTCCTTTGATGGCGGCATGCGTGCATGATGCACCCACTAGCGAGCGAGTCGGTCGCCCAGTTCCGGATCGTTCTGCGTAACCGACTGTTTCGACAGGATGAGTTCACTTCGCATGAGGTAGGATACATCATGATACGCACTCTGTTCATCGCGGCGATTATGGTTGCCAGCCCCGCCTTCGCCGCCAAGCGCGACACCCCGGACATGCAGATGACCAAGCTGCTTGCCGGTCGGGTCGCGGGCAAGCCCGTCAATTGCATCAGCCTGACCGGATCGCAGTCGAGCCAGATCATCGACGGCAAGGCGATCGTCTACCGCGTCGGCGGCAGGCTCTACGTCAACACCCCGCGATCGGGCGCATCGACGCTCAACGACGACGACATCCTGGTGACGCGCACGATCGGATCGCAGCTGTGCAGCATCGATACGGTCGATCTAATCGACCGCGCCTCGCGGATCCAGCGCGGCTTCGTCATCCTCGGCCAGTTCGTGCCTTACGAGAAGCCCAAGCGCGCGAACTGATCCGCGCCGGGGCCTCGCCGGCCACTGCGCCGGTCACTGTGCCGCGGGGTCGTCGTTGCCGCCGCCGGACGTGTCGTGATCATAGTCCTCGGTCCCGGTGCCGCCGCCGGCACCCGCACCGCTGCCGTGCACCTCGCCGGTCTTTTCGTCGACATAGGCGCGCCGGCCCGCATCGGCCGGGATGGCCTCGCCAGGTCTCGCATTGGGGGCGGTGGTGTCGGCCGCGCGGTTGCCGCGGCTGACGCCGACCTCGACGTCACGCGGCTGCTCTTTGCGGAAGCTGTCATATTCCTGCCCAGAATAGTCACCCTCGGTCCCCTGAGGGTTGTCGCGCAGCTTCGGGTCGGCGTCGGTTTCGGGTCGAGCGGTCATGATCGGTCTCTCCAGCATGATGCCGACCAAACGCACGCCGCCTCCGGTGTGTCCGCGAAACCGCACGCGCCGTGAAGTGCCTGATACGGGTTAACCTCCGGGCCCGTCCGGCGAAAGCGGACGTTGGGGACGACAGAGGCGCGAAAGGAAACGACCGCGCCGCCCCATTCTCCCGGAGACGAACCGATGCGCGCACTTGTTTGGCATGGAAAAGGCGATGTCCGCGTCGACACCGTCAAGGATCCCGAGATCCAGCATCCGCGCGACGCGATCATCAAGGTCACGGCCTGCGCGATCTGCGGCTCCGATCTCCACCTGCTCGACGGCTATCAGCCGACGATGCAGTCGGGCGACATTCTGGGCCACGAGAATATGGGCGTCGTCGTCGCATTGGGGTCGGAAGTCACCAACCTGAAGATCGGCGACCGCGTCGTGGTGCCGTTCACGATTAGCTGCGGTGATTGTTTCTTCTGCCGCAAGGGGCTGTTCTCGGCGTGCGAGCGCACCAACCCCAACGCCGAGATGGCGATCAAGGCGATGGGCCATTCGCCTGCCGGGCTGTTCGGCTTCAGCCACATGCTGGGCGGCTATTGCGGCGGCCAGGCCGAATATCTGCGCGTGCCGATGGCCGATATCGGCCCGATCGTGGTGCCCGACAACGTCACCGACGAGCAGGCGCTGTTCCTCTCGGACATCTTCCCGACCGGCTATATGGCCGCCGAGAATGCGAACATTGAAGAGGGCGACACCGTCGCGATCTGGGGCTGCGGTCCGGTCGGCCAGTTCGCGATCCGCTCGGCGCTGATGCTGGGTGCGGGCCGCGTCATCGCGATCGACGAGCTGCCCGAGAGACTCGCCATGGCCGAGGCGGGCGGTGCCGAGACGATCAACTTCGCCGAGGTCGACAGCGTCTATGACGAGCTGCAGGCCCGCACCAAGGGTCGCGGTCCCGACAGCTGCATCGATGCGGTCGGTGCCGAGGCATCGGGCCACGGTGCGGTCGACGCGGTGATCGACAAGGTGAAGGCCGCGACCTTCCTCGCGACCGACCGCGTACACGTGCTGCGCGAGGCGATCATGAGCTGCCGCATGGGCGGCACGGTGTCGATCCCCGGCGTCTATGTCGGCATGGGCGACAAGATCCCGATCGGCGCGATGATGAACAAGGGGCTGACGATCAAGACCGGCCAGACCCACGTCCAGGCCTATACCGCGCCGCTGCTCAAGCGGATCGAGGCGGGCGACATCGACCCGAGCTTCGTCGTCACGCACCCTGCGAGCCTCGAGGATGCGCCGGAAATGTATCGGAAATTCCGCGACAAGGAAGACGGCGTGATCAAGGTGGTGCTGCGTCCCTGATCACCGCCCCGGCAAACGCGTTGAAGGAGTGAAACGATGACCGACAAGGTTCCGATGCCCGTCAGCGGCAATCCCGAGAGCAAGGGGGCGCCCGACGGCGTCTCCGGCTCCCCGGGCGGCAATACCGACCGGACGATCGACGGCCGCAAGGGCGGCGGCGAGAGCGAGGGCGGCGCCTATCCGAACCCGCACAGCGGCAAGAAGCCCGAGGGCGGCGGCTTCATGGGCCATGGCGGGCAGACCGAGATGGACTATCACGGCGGCGGCCAGGCGGGCGACGACGGGCAGAGCGCGCCCAACGCCGTCACCGGATCGGCCGGCGAAGGCGATGTCGACGGCAGCAGCGGCGTGCCGACTGCCGAGCATACCCGGCATGACGTTCCCGCGGCCGATGGTTCGGTCGGGGTCGAGGAGACCTCGGACAACGCCGCCGCCGAGGCGACCGGCAAGGTCGGGACCGACGCTGCGTATGACGACGCGCAGAAGCATCCCGGTTCGGGCTGAGGTCATGACGCTGAAGCCGCTCGGGGACCAGGTCGTCGTCATTACCGGGGCCTCCAGCGGCATCGGCCGCGCAACGGCGATGATGGCCGCGTCGCGGGGGGCACAGGTCGTGCTTGCCGCACGCGGTGCAGCCGCGCTCGACACGCTGGCCGCGGAGATCGCCGCGAGCGGCGGTCGGGCGGTCGCGATCCCGTGCGACGTTTCTGATCCGGCTTCGATCGCGCATCTTGCGACCGAGGCGGTGGCCCGCTGCGGGCGGATCGACACCTGGGTGAACAATGCCGGCGTCGCGATCGCGGCGCGGCTCGAGGATCTGCCGCTCGCCGATGCGCGGCGGCTGTTCGACGTCAATTTCTGGGGCGTCGTCAACGGCAGCCTCGCCGCGCTGCCGCATCTCGAACGCGATGGCGGTGCGCTGATCAACCTCGGCAGCTTCACCTCGGACGTCGCGGCGCCCTATATGGGGATGTATTCGGCGTCGAAGGCCGCGATCAAGGGCTATACCGACGCGCTCCGCATCGAACTGATGATGGACAAACGGCCCGTCTCGGTCACGCTGATCAAGCCTGCGCCGATCGCGACCCCGGTGCTGCAGCACCAGCGCAACCTGCTCGATCGCCAGGCGACGATGCCCCCGCCCTTCTACCGGCCCGAGGATGTCGCACGGACGATCCTCTATGCCGCCGAACATCCGGTCCGCGACCTGTTCGTCGGTGGCGCGGCGCGGTTCGGCAGCGTGTTCGGGCAGATGCTGCCGGGGCTCGCCGATGCCGGTGCGGCGCTGTTCGCGCGACAGATCTTCAAGACGCGCAACCCGCCGACCGAGCGGCCCGACAACCTCTACGAGCCCGGCCGCCCCGCCACGACGCAGGGCGACACGCACGGGCATATCGCCCGACCGAGCCTCTATACCGCGATGCGCACGCGGCCGCGGATGACGGGGCTGATCGCGGTCGCGGCGATCGGATTGCTGGGCGCACGGTTCGCGCGCACGCGCTAGCCGATGTGCCGGCGTCCGCTGGTCTCGAACAGCGCGAAGACGTCGGACGCCGCGCGGATCGCCGCGGCGCGCTTGGCCTCGGTGTCGAGCCGGTCGTCCAGGATCGCGAGAAGATCGCGCCACGCGGTCGAATTCATGCCCCCCAGGAAGCGCGTCGGCAGATCCGGCGCGACCGACCGCTTGAGCAGCGTACCGCCGAGACGCGACCCTTCGAGGACGTAGAGCGCGCCGAGCAAAGCCGGCTGATCGCCCAGCACCAGGTCGCCCGCGGGTGCCGGCACGTCGAGTCCGAGCTCGGCAAGATCGTCGCGCAGCAACGCGTCGCGCCGCCGCGCGTCCCAGTCGGCTATGATCGTTCCCACGCCGCCCTGCGCCAGCGCGTCCTCGACCGGCAGGTGCGCCGCCGCCTGCGCCTGCAGGAACAGTCCGTAGGACGCCCGCTCGGTCAGCACGGCCCTGGAGAATGCGGCGTCGACGCGCTCGTGATCGGCGGCCGTCGCGGTCCGGAGTGCCATGCGTGCGGTGTCGTGCGCCATGCCCGCACCTTACGCCGCGATCCGCCGGGCGTCACCCGCGCTCGACGGCGGGCTAGTCGGCCGGCTGCAGGCGGACGCGACCTGTGCACGGGCGGAGCAGATCGTCGACGCGCGCGGCGAGGTCGACCTGCCGGAACGGCTTCGAAAGACGCTGGACGTCCGCCGGCACGTCCTCCCCCGCTGCGGCATAGCCGGTGACGAGGAGCGCGGGGATCTGCACGCCGGCGCCGCGCAGCTCGTGGATCAGCCGCCCCCCGGTCATTCCCGGCATCAGATAGTCGCTGACCAGCACATCGGCCTCGAGCCCCGAGCGGACCGCGCTCAGCGCCTGCGTCGCGGAGCCGACCTCGATCACCGTATAGCCGATGTCGCGCAGCATGTCGGCGGTCGCACCGCGGACCAGTTCCTCGTCGTCGACCAGCAGCACGGTTGCCGCACGGCGCGCGACGACGGGTTCGGCGGCGTGTTCGGCGACGTCGACGGCGGCTTCCTCGGTCGCGGGCAACCAGAGTTCGACGCAGGTGCCGGCACCCGGTTCGCTGGTCATCGTCATCGTGCCCCCGGACTGCGCGGCTAGGCCATGCACCATCGACAGGCCCAGCCCGGTCCCCTTGCCGACGCCCTTGGTCGAGAAGAACGGCTCGGTCGCGCGCGCCAGCGTCGCCTGGTCCATGCCCGTGCCGGTATCCGCGGCGAGCAGGCGGATATAGCTGCCGGCCTTGAGCCCGAGCGTGTTGCGCGCATCGACGACGATTTCGCTGACCCCCAGCGTCAGCCGCCCGCCCGCGGGCATCGCGTCGCGCGCGTTGATCGCGAGGTTGAGCAGTGCGAGTTCGAGCTGGTTGGGGTCGACGCGCGCCGACGACAGGTGCCGCGGCACCTCGAGCACCACCGCGATCGACGGCCCCAGCGACCGCCGGACCAGATCGACGATACCGTCGATCAGCGCACCGATATCGACAGCGCGCGGCTGCAGTGCCTGGCGCCGCGCGAACGACAGCAGCCGCTGCGTCAGCGTCGCGGCGCGGTCGGCGGCCTGCAGCGCGCCGGCGATCATCCGCTGCGTGCGCTCGTCTTCCTTGTAGCGCCGCCGCAGCAGGTCGAGGCTGCCGACGATCGGGGTCAGCAGGTTGTTGAAGTCGTGCGCGACGCCGCCGGTCAGCTGCCCGATCGCGTCCATCTTCTGCGCCTGGGCAAGCTGCGCATCGGCGTCCTTGCGATCGGTGACGTCCGAGACGACGCCGGTCATGCGGACCGCGCCACCGCCCTCCCCATAGCGGACCCGACCCTTGGCGACGATCCAGCGATGGCTGCCGTCGGCGGCGGTGATCCCGCATTCGACATCGAGCGTGCCGCTTTCCAGTGCCACCACGAAGGCGTTGGCGACCTCGTCGCGCTGACCCGCATCGACATGGTCGAGGAACGCGTCGACGTCCCAATGGTCGAGCGGTTCGCGATAGCCGAAGATCTCGTCGTGACGCGCCGTCCGACGCGCGGCGCCGGTCACGAAGTCGATGTCCCAGCTGCCCATGCCGGCGGCGTCGAGCGCGACCTCCAGGCTGTCGCGCGCATCCTGGAGTTCGGCGGTGCGTTCGACGACCGCATGCTCGAGCGTGACGGCGGCGTCGCGGACTTCATACTGGCGGTTCCGCGCCTTCACCGCGGAGCGTACCGCCCCCAGCATGGCCTCGGCGTGAAGCGGCCGTTCGAGCAGGACGACATTGCCCAGTTCGGCGAGGCGGCTCGATGCCAGCACGGTACGCGGCGCGCGCGACCCGTTGGCGAGCACCACGAAGGGAACGTCGGACCAGGCCGGCTGCCGCGCGATCCAGTCGGTCAGCATCGTCGTGCCGCAGGTGGCGAGCGCTTCCTCGGTCACCATGACGACGCCCGCGGCCGCGTCGAGTTCGCGCACCAGCTCGGGAAGGTCGGCGCAGACGTGCGTGCGGATCTCGTTGCGCGTGAGCAGGTCGGACGCGATCGCCGCGTCGCGACCCCGCGGCGCGAGAATAAGGACGCGATCCTTCATCCTATTGGCGCGATGTCATCGGCCCGTCTGCCTAGTCATCAAGGTCCGTCCTTCACCCGAAAAGGTCGGCGCGCCGGTCAGCACGCCCTGGAACTGCTGCAGCGGTTCGCCGACCTGCAGTCCGTTGCTACCGATCTGAAACTCCCGGATCGTCCTTTCGTGCCGTGCGGTCCGCGTCTTGATCACCGATATCGCCTGGCGGACCTCGCCATGCGCCTCGAAATAGCGCAGCTGGACCACGGTATCCGACAGATAGCTGAGGTCGACGTCCGACCGGATGTCGCCCATCACGCCGTGCAGCCCGAGGATCAGCAGGCTGACGACCCCGCGCTGGCCGAGATAGGTCAGCATTTCGTGCATCTGCAGGATCAGGAACTGCTCGTTGGGCATCGCCTGCAGATACGCGTTGAGGCTGTCGACGACGACGAGCCGTGCGCCATGCTCCTCGACCGTGCTGCGGATCGCGTTGGCGAATTCGCCCGGCGACATTTCTGCCGGATCGATCGCGCGCAATTCGAGCGCGCCCGAATCGATATAAGGCTGCAGGTCCATGCCCAGCGCGGCGCTGCGCGTGAGCAGCGTCGGCAGGCGTTCGTCGAACAGGAAATACGCCGCCTTCTCGCCGCGCTTGAGCGCCGCGACCATGCACTGCACCGACGCGGTGGTCTTGCCGACGCCGGCAGGGCCTGTGAGCAACGTCGCGGTGCCGGGCACCAGACCGCCGCCCAGCAGCGCGTCGAGTTCGCTCGATCCCGTCGTCACCGCCGCGCCGCCATCGGTGACGCCGTGGTCCGACGCCACCAGCCGCGGATAGACGCACAGCCCGCCGCGCTCGATCTCGAAATCATGATAGCCGCCGCGGAACCGGACGCCGCGCATCTTGACGACATGCAGGCGGCGACGCTGCGCGCCGAACCCGACCAGCGTCTGTTCGAGCGAGATCACGCCGTGCGCGATGCTGTGCAGCTGGAGGTCGTTGCTGAGCGCGCTCTTGTCGTCGAGGAACAGCACGGTGCAGCGGCGGGTCGAGAAGAAATGCTTGAGCGCGAGGATCTGGCGGCGATAGCGGATCGGGCTCTGCGCGAGCAGCCGCAGCTCGGACAGGCTGTCGAGCACGACGCGGGTGGGGCGGACCTCGTCGACCTTCGCCATGATATCGCGGACCGTCTCGCCGAGCTCGACCTCGCTCGGATGTAGCAGCGTCTGTTCCTGGTCCTCGCCGAACCCGTCGGCGGGCACCATCTCGAACAGGTTGAGCCCGTCGAGCGACCAGCCATGCGTCTTGCCGACCGCCCGCAGCTCGACCTCGGTCTCGGCCAGCGTGATGTAGAGCCCGGTCTCGCCGATCTCGGCCCCGGCGAGCAGGAAGCCCAGCCCGAGCGTCGTCTTGCCGGTGCCGGGCGTCCCCTCGATCAAATACATCCGGTCGGGCGTCAGGCCGCCGTTCAGGATATCGTCGAGTCCGGCGATACCGGTCAGTGCCAGCGCGGGCAATTGATCGTCCAGCGACACGATGTTTCCTTGATTTGAGAGACTCGCCTGCTCAAGCAGGGTCTATGGTCGATGGCCATAGGGGACGGCGCGGTACTGCGCAAAAACTGTCTGGGCGGACCGGAACGGTCGATGCGTCTGCTGCTTTCCACGGCGTCTATGCTGCTGTAAGGGTCGAGCCCTCCATGCATAGCGCTATTCCCGTCCCGGTCGATCTCACCAATTGTGACGTCGAGCCGATCCATATTCCAGGCAGCATCCAGCCGCATGGCGCGATGCTGGTATGCAGCGTCGCGGGCATCGTCGAACATGCCTCCGCCAATGCGGTCGCGATGCTCGGGTGCGACGCGACCCCGGTCGGCCGCGCGCTGTCCGACATCATCGGCGCGGATGCCGCGCACAGGCTGCGCAACGAGGCGACCAAGAGCGGGGGGACGCACGTCGCGGGCGTTCTGCTCAACCAGCGGCTTGGGGGCGCGCCGCACGCGCTCGACATCTCGATCCATCACAACGCCGACCGGATGTTCGTCGAGTTCGAGCCGGTGTCGGACGACCATGCGACGGTGCCGAGCGCGATCGAGCTGACCCAGGGGTTGATCCGCCGGATCAGCCTGGAATCGGATGTCGGCGCGATCGCGACGATGGGCGCAAAGCTGGTGCGGACGATGCTCGGCTACGACCGGGTGATGGTGTACCAGTTCCTCCACAACGGTGCCGGGCGCGTCATCGCCGAGGCGAAGCGCAACGATCTGCAGACCTTCATGGGCCAGCATTTCCCCGCCGGCGACATCCCGCACCAGGCGCGCCGGCTGTATCTGCTGAACCCGATCCGCGTCATCGCCGACGTGACCTATGCGCCGTCGCCGGTGCTGCCCCCGGTCGGCGGCACCGAACGGCCGATCGACATGTCGTTCGCCGCGTTGCGCAGCGTGTCGCCGATCCACTGCGAATATCTGCAGAACATGGGCGTGGCGGCGTCGATGTCGATGTCGATCGTCGTCGATGGCGAGCTGTGGGGGCTGATCGCCTGTCACCACGACAGCGCCAAGATCGTCAGCATGGCGACGCGCACCGGCGCCGAGCTGTTCGCGCAATATTTCTCGCTGCAGATCGCGGTCGCCGAGCGTCGTGCCGAGGTGATCGCGTCGCAGGAGGCGCGCGCCAAGCTGGGCGAGATCGTCGCGGGTCATCAGCACGACGAGCCGGTCGGCGCGGCGCTCGCGCGCAACCTCGACGACCTGTCCGCGCTGCTCGGCGCGGACGGCGCGGGGCTGTGGATCGACGGCGCGTGGACGAGCGTCGGCGTGGTCCCCGGCGACGACGATCTCGACGCGGTGATGACGCTCGTCAACCGCGCGGTATCGGGCACGAGCTGGAGCACCAGCGAGCTGACCGCGATGATGGGTCCCGATTCGGGGTTCGGCGACGCGGTCGCCGGGCTGCTGGCGATCCCGATCTCGTCGCTGCCGCGCGACTATCTGCTGCTGTTCCGCAGCGAGGAAGCGCACAAGATCGAATGGGCCGGCGAACCGGTCAAGCACGTGATCGCCGGCCCGTCGGGGTCGCGCCTGACCCCGCGCGGCAGCTTCGAGACGTGGCGCGAGGAGGTCCGCGGCAAGTCGCGACCCTGGACGAGCTCCGAACTGGCGGTCGCCGAGGCGACGCGGACCTATCTGCGCGACGTCGTGCTGCATCACAGCGAGATCACCGCCGAGGACCGGCTGCGGACCGAGAAGCGGCGCCGTATCCTCAACGACGAACTCAACCACCGCGTGAAGAACATCATCGCGCTGGTGAAGTCGATCGCGCTGCAGACCGGCGCGCATGCGGCGAGCGTCGAGGAGTATTCGCTGTCGCTGGAAGGCCGCCTGCGCGCGCTCGCCTTCGCGCACGACCAGTCGCTGGCGGGGACCAGCGGCGACCTGACGACGCTGCTCGACGCCGAGGCCAGCCTGCATCGCTACGGATCGCGTCCCGAACGTGTGACGATCGCCGGTCGGCCGGTCGGGCTCGACGACCGCACGTTCGGGGTGATGGCGCTGGTCGTCCACGAGCTGATGACCAACGCCGCGAAATATGGGTCGCTGTCGGTGCCCGAGGGCACGCTCGCGGTCGCGTGGACGATCGCGCCCGATGGCGACTGCCGGATCAGCTGGACCGAACGCGGCGGGCCGCGCGTCGAAAAGCCGTCGCGCACCGGATTCGGCAGCAAGCTGGTCCATACGACGATGGCCTATGACCTCGGCGGATCGATCGACATCGCGTTCGAACCGACGGGCCTGGTCGCCAACCTCGTGATCCCGGCATCGCACATCACCGAGTCGGCGCCGCGCGTCGAGACGGCCCCCCGGAGCGACGGCGCCACGCATGCGCTGCGCGGGCTCGACGTGCTGCTGGTTGAGGACCAGGCGCTGATCGCGATGGATACCGAAGAGACGCTGGTGCGGATCGGTGCGCGCCGGGTACGGTCGGTGCCCCGCGTTGCGGACGCGCTGGCGGCGATCGGCGAGACGCTGCCGGACTGCGCCGTGCTCGATTTCAATCTGGGCGACGACACCGCGACCGACGTCGCCGACGCGCTGATCGCGCACGGCGTGCCGTTCGTGTTCGCGACGGGCTATGGCGATTCGGTGATGATCCCCGCCCGCTTCCGCGACATCCCCGTGGTGCGCAAGCCGGTGAGCCAGGCCGTGCTCGCGGCGGGCCTCGACCTCGCGCTCGCGCAGGACGCGGCGGGCGAGACCGCCTGACCGGTCGCGTCCCGCCGCGGCGACAGCGTTATTCGATCGCCTCGAGCGTCGCGCGCACGCGCTGGACGCGCTCGGCGGGATCGGCGATCGCCTCGGTCAGCAGCCATCGCCCGTTCTTTTCGGTGAACGCCGCCGGCGCGGCTTCGCCCGTCGCGCGCGGCGTCAGCGCGATCGCCGCCTGCCCCGCATCGATCCGGCGGATGCCGATCGCATGCGCCATCGCGCGGACCCGCGCGATATCGAGCAGGTCGCGGGCCTGCGCCGGCACCGCGCCGAACCGGTCCTCGAGCTCCGCCTCGAACGCGTCGAGCGCGGACGCGCCGCTCAGCCGCGCCAGTCGCGCATAGAGCGACAGGCGGACGCCCAGATCGGGGATCCACGCCTCGGGCAGGCATCCCGACAGTTCGAGATGCAGTTCGGGCACCCACAGGTCGACCGCCTCGCCCCGCGCCGCGCGCAGCGCATGCGCCATCAGATGCTGGTAGAGATCGGTGCCGATCAGCTTCATGTGACCCGCCTGCGCCTCGCCGACCAGGTCGCCCGCACCGCGCAGGTCGAGGTCGCGCGCGCTGATCGCGAAACCCGCGCCCAGCCGGTCGAACGCCTGCAGCGTGCGCAGCCGCTTCAGCGTCGCCTCGGCGATCGTCGCGCCTTCCGCTGTGGTCAGCAGCACCTGTCCGCGTCGCCCGCTCCGCCCGACCCGACCACGCAGCTGGTGCAGCTGCGACAGCCCGAACCGGTCGGCGTGGTGGACGATCATCGTGTTGGCGCGCGGCACGTCGAGCCCCGCCTCGATGATGTTGGTCGCGAGCAGCACGTCGCCGCGCCCGTTCGCGAACGCGACCATCGCGTCGTCGAGCTCGCCCGCGGGCATTTTCCCGTGCGCGGTGACGATGCGCAGCTCGGGCACCAGCCGCGCCAATGTTTCGGCGAGCGGGTCCATGTCCTCGATCCGCGGCACCACGACAAAGCTCTGTCCGCCGCGCCCGCGTTCGCGCAGCAGCGCGGTGCGCACCGTCGCGTCGTCGAACGTCGTCACCGAGGTGCGTATCGGCTGGCGCCGCGCGGGCGGCGTCGCGATCACCGAGATGGTCTGCAGCCCGACCATCGCCGACTGCAGCGTCCGCGGGATCGGAGTCGCGCTGAGCGTCAGGACATGGCCCGCGCCCAGACCGTGCAGCTTGGCCTTGTCAGCAGCGCCGAACCGCTGCTCCTCGTCGATCACGACCAGCGCGAGGTCGGCATAGTCGACCCCCTTGCCCGCGACCGCGCCGGTACCGATCACGACGCCGATCGACCCGTCGGCGAGGCCTGCCTTGACGCGCTTCTTCTCCGCCGCGCTCGACAGCCGCGACAGCCCCGCGACCGCGACGCCGGTCGCCTCGAACCGGCGCGTGAACACTTCGAGATGCTGGCGAACCAGCACCGTGGTCGGCGC
>Ga0265798_10009440_pt1 | contig 12201 bp, 11 predicted proteins | sample P3T30metagenome_FD_192430 | JGI IMG/M metagenome (GOLD analysis project Ga0265798, IMG submission 192430) | Plant litter microbial communities from East Loma Ridge, Irvine, California - P3 T30 | ecosystem: Environmental > Terrestrial > Plant litter > Unclassified | place: USA: California... | reverse complement strand
GAAACTTATTGTAGTTACGAGCTAGAGTTTATGTAATTCGATGTTGATCACAGCGAGGACGAAGATGTCGTGCGAAGCTGTAGCCCTCTCATTCTCAAGCGAATCTCGCACTCTTTGGTAACTCCCCTATATATTATCTTGAACCAGCTCATGCGCCAAAGGTTGTCCCCATACAAATCTTGCCGTTGCCTCGTTACCATCGAATCGGTACGTGCTCTGGTACGTGTATCCTGAGATCAAAGACTCGAGTCTGGAAAGCCGTCAGAGGCATCGGCCACCATTTCCTTCTATCTATATCAACACACAGCAATCGACCCAATCCAATGTCGAGAATGTTGTTCACGGTCACGAGTCATGTAGGCGTTGTAAAACGTGAGCTACTGATACGGGCCGTCCACGTGCCATATTGGGTCTTCTTAGCCAATCAGAAACTAATATTACTCTCCGAGCTCATCTTTAGCACGCTGATCCCATCCTGAAGTAGTCCTCTAAAATTGCTATATCCTTCCGTCAACACCAAATAGGACTGGTAAACAGCCAACTCGGCGATTATCGAGATTTTGTAACGCAAAATAGGGCGAGCGGATTGTCAATTCGGCGATTTGATCCATCTTGTAGCAAGTCTGCGAACCTTCAGCACCTTCCCTTCTGCTACATACACTTGCTCCAGCTCCACATTTGGCCGGACACTGCCTGACTTCGCGATGAAATCCCTCGCTCCCCTTGTCACAGCTGTACTTGTCGCGCAAGTCGCACGCGCGCAAGATGGAACCTGCTACTTCGCAAATGGCACGGCACTACCAAAGATTGGAGAGTACAATCAGTATGAGCCATGCACATCCGGAGCAAGAACATCATGTTGCGGCACCAATCGCGCCCTGCCTGCGGGTGCTATTAGGACTGGTCCCACAAGAGACGAGTGCCTTCCCAACGGACTATGTCGCAACCGGCACATCACTCCTGACGATGGAACGGAAAGGACAACGTATGTAGCGTGCAAATATCACTACTCAGGTGGCCTATGCTGACGTTGATCAGATATTGGGTAGACTTCTGCACCGACAAAGACGTCAATAGCAAGAACTGTCTTAACATATGCCGCCCAAGGTACCCTTTTGGGAACGTGCGTGTGACACCATGCGACGGCAATGCAGACAGCGAGCTCTGGTGTTGTGGCGATAAAACGGACTGTTGTTCGACGAACTCGGTTGTAATGCTGGCACAGGTACTCGGCGGCACGTTGTCGTCGAACGGTGCGAGCTCGTCTGTTGTCGCAACGTCTTCAAGCTTGTCTACTGGTACTCCAACATCAGCGTCGGCATCATCATCCGCAGCAGCAACGTCGTCACCATCGTCTACCACATCGACATCGTCATCATCAGCCAATGAATCAAGCGCCCCAACTACTTCCTCATCCGGACTTTCCAAAGGGGCAATTGCTGGCATTGCAATCGGCGCCATCGCCGGCGTGGCAATACTTGCGGCGGCTGCGATTTTCTTGATGCGAAGAGCAAAGAAATCTTCTAAGACACTGGTAGAAGCGCCAGATAACCCTCCACGGTATCACGCGCGTCCGCACGCCATGGAAAAAGAATATGGGCAACGCCCTGTCGAGCTTCCGCACTCACCGGCTGAGCTGGGTTCGTCAACGGTGGCCGAGATGCCATCGGACAGCATAACGGAAAAGTTGAGATGACACAGACGTGGTCTTCGAAATTCAGGCGGCGTGTAGCATCCTCGCATTCTGGGCGTATGGGAAAGGGTTTTTGATAGCTAGCCAATTACCAAAAAAATCGATTCCAGCACGTGGATAGCCTGTTTGGCTGGGTTACGGACTAGTCGGAGATGAGATGTAGGTGCGATTGGATTCGAAGCAGAATATGCTGAGCCACAGGTGTTGAGCTACAGTCTTTCAATTACTGTTTATCTACATCTAAGCGGCCTCGACCTTCCTGTCGACTTCGCATTGGTCTCTTCATTTATGTCCACCGAAACCTATCTGTACCCCGCATAGCCCGCTCTATCGATAACGCTTGAACAGGGTAGCAAGCTGTGATGAAAGTGGGCCCCGCGGACCAGGCTCGTGACCGTCCCCTTCATCCATCTCCTCTTCGCTGTCTTCGTCACTCTCGTCCTCGCTGGTTCCATCCCACTCGCTGTCGGTGTCTGCATAAGACTCATCTCCGCTGTCTTCAACAAACTCATCATCGCTGTCTTCGCTGTTCTCGTCTTCACTTTCTTCACCCGACTCGTCCTCACTGTCTTCATCTTGCTCGTCACCCATGTCCGTAATTGCTTCCACGCCAGTCAACCGGTGTCTTGTAATCCACTCTGCGTGCTCACGAGCAGCGATGAAACTCTCTTCTCCAGCCCCCGCTCTGGCGTCCCTGAAATGCCCGCGCGCCTCGAACGCAAAACACTGCACTTCGATTATCTGACGGCCATGTCTTTCTTTCCGTAGCATGTTTTCGCGAACGTGTTGCGACGGGCAAGTGTCGTAGCGAAAATCCAACACAACACCTTTAGCCATCCAGTCTTTTCGTGCCCTGGGTATCGTGCAGCCTATCAGATGCCTGTCCACGCCCCAGAATCTTCCACCTGCATGTTCTTCACGGGCCCAAATTTCGATCTTGCTCAGGTTAGAGACATGCTCCGAGTCCTTCGAGAATTCCAGATAACTCAGCGCGTCCCAGAGACTGACATTACTAACGACAAGATGTGTGAGATTTTCCGGGAACGCAAAAGGAAATTCGATTGATTCCACGACTGACGCAAGAGCTCGTCCGGGCACCGTTATCTTCGTGAGGCGCTCGTAGTCGCACAACGCCCAGCTTTCTCTGTGGGGCAAACAATACTGTTTCTTCCCATTCCAGAGCTGCGTCCAATCGGCAGGAAACTCGATCGTGGTGAGACGTTGAGCTAGATTAGGATAGTCTTGGATTTTGAGGCCTGCGATGGGGTTCGGCTTGCTCGGCTTGCACCATCCGTGGTGTGTGCAGAATATGTACTCGTCGCCCCAGAAAATATGGTGCAGCGGAACGATGTCTTGGATTCGATTGGCGCCGAGGAGTAGGGTGTGCATGTTTGGAAGGATGTGCAGCAGTCTGCGGAGGCCTTCCAATGCTGCTATGGCCAAGATGCCGGTGTTGCGGGTACATGCGCATCCATGTTGTTTGTGGGAGCGGATCTCGAGAGTGGTTACTCTTCTGCCTTGCGACAAACTGCTTTCATTCCTACAATATGCATCGGCGAGATGGTGAAGGAGGTTGATGTTGACACACGGCGAGGCGAGCAGAACATCTTGTGCGAAAGGGAGGAAGCGTCTGCACGTAAGCGAGAAGCTCTTGAGGGTCCTTTGCTTCTCTTCCGGAGTTGTGTTGATCTCTGATAGGATCGAGAGCGTCAGTTCGTTTGGGAGGTCAAGAAGAGACGCCATTGTTGCGTCGAATTAACTGTAGGTTGGCTGCGTCTGTCGTGCTGCTGATCATGGGAAGGCTGCGAATGTGAATAAGTGATGCTGAGCGAGTTTATATATCGGCCCACCAAACGTGGTAGCCGTAGCATCTGTACCATGGTTCGCCAAACGCTAATACTTTTCTACACCTTTCTTCTCACCAAACCACGGAAGAAGTCAAAACTATTACTATCGCTTTGCAACGTAATGATCTTGCCTGTGGTTCGGTCCTCCCATCCTAGCTCTTCTGCCAATAGTAGGCCCCAGTCCCGCGTGATGCCCTTGATCCGTGCCTTGACATTACCTTCAGTCTCCAATGTGACGATCTGATCCGTGTGCAACCAGTTGTCGTAGTAGTCGCCTTCCATGTCTCTGGTAAAGCCAGCCTGACAGAACGTGATATACAACGATTCGAATTGCGCGAGTATGGAGGCGAGAAGTTTCTCGGGTGTGAAAGCTTTGAGGGGCGGAGACTGCATGCTCGCGAGCAGATTTAGCGATGTCGTAGGTAGCGCGTTCGACAGGTTGAGACCGATGCCGCAAACAAGATCGTAGCTGCTGCCGCTGTAGCTGCTGTTTACTAGTATGCCGCCTATCTTCACGACTGGATTGTTTGATGATCCAGGAAGTTGCGCGTAGATATCGTTGGGCCACTTCAGCTTGACGGGTATCTTCTCGTATCCCGGCGCGTAGCCCTTGATTCCTTGGACAATCGCTAGCGCAGCAAGGTACTGGATGAAGACCACCGGCGCCGACTGAGACGCCGCGTGTGGGTGGTGCATGACGGTAGAGAACATCAAGGCGCCGGGCGGCGCGATCCACACATTGCCACCTCGACCACGGCCAGCAATCTGCGTCGCTGCTGTCATTGTGAAGCCGTTCGGTAGGTTTCGTAGCAATGACGGATTTTTCTCAAGCAAGCTGTTCGTCGAAGTCACCACCTCGCCAAACATTAGGTATTTACCGAACGCAGCGCCCACATTTTGTAGCTTGTTGTGGTAATGGTTGAGGTTGGCATAAAATGCTTCGTGATGGAACGGGATCTCTCTAGTTGAGGGAAGCCCCTGGTCGTGAGGCACGATGACTTTGGCGATCTTGTCGTAGTCGAGTATCTGATCCGACACAGAAGCTGCAGTGTATCTGACACACTCTGCGATCTCTTCCTCTGCCGTCTTCGGTTTCTTCATGCTTTCTTCTGGAAGGCCGTTCTGATTGTCACCACCAGTCACTGAGACCAGAGTCGGCAGCTTTTCGGACACGGCGCTCACAGCTCGCTTCAGCTCTTTCACGCTCCAAGTACTGCCGGGCTTTTCGATTCGGAAAACGTCGTTTTCGCCTTTGATGTACTCATCCCCACCGGTCACAGTAAGGATTTCCTTCCAGCTAGCGACGAGATCGATGACGGCTGCGGTTGTGTGAGATGTGAGGTGTAGGCGAGACAGAGATGGTATCACCTGTTCCTCCTCGTTGACTTGCAGACTTAGTTTCTGCAGTACGAGGCCCATGAAGACTCTTCGCGTCTTGTCCGTCGCCGTGATGTTGTCGATGACCGACGAGTATGACGGTAAGCTGGGAATCTTGGAGAGGTTTTGTGGTGCGAATCTGATACCTGTGAGTGTTGCACGTCTTTGTTTTATGGAGGATTGCTCACTCAGGATGCGGTCCGGTGAGCACCGCATGCCCTTCCCCAATCTTCCGGTACACCACAGCCGCTTTTGCATCACCGGACTTGACATGCAGGTCCTCAGTGTAGCTGGCCAGGATCTGTACTCCCCTCCCCTCGAGCTGGTCTGCGTCGACGAAGACGCCACCACCGTTGTAGTAGCTCTTGAAGTTGTCCGATATGCTGTCGTCTGCATTGGCAAAAGCCCTTTTGTTTATTTTGATACCTGCAGCTCTCGCACCAGCTTCACTAGCATATTGGAAGCCGGCAAAGGCAAGACCTCTGCAGACCCCCGGAAAGAAGCTCAGTTCGCGATCGCCGACAACACCCATCTTGGGATCATCAACTTCGAACTCGCACTTCGAGCTGCCATAGTAGCCTCCGGCGCAGAAACCCAGGTACGATCCACCGCTGTTCACGTAGCGGCTGATTCGGCGGTTGCCCTCTCCATTGAGCGTGCGGCAGTAGCCCAGGTCAGCTCCACCAGGAAACACGAGAAGTGCGCATGTGCTGAACCATGGCTCTTTGATGATGATATCTCCTGTGACCGGTATCACGGCATAAGTTGGCGAGAGCAGCCGTCGCAAGGTGTAGAGGCAGTGGCGGACCGACTCGGTGGTGGTGCCGTGGCCTGGACCTGTATTAGCATCAAATGCGTCTTAAGATGTGATCAGTAGTTGTACCTGAGTATACGAGGACGTTCATCTTCTTGGAAGCCATGGTGTGAAAGTGGTGACGTTCGCTTTCGGAGCCGAGTCTTCCCGCACCTTCTCCGCAGAACACAAAGCGCAGCTCGACTGTCAAACAACCCTCTACGATAGAATCCCAACTCTTTCAAGATGTCCAAGGACGAAAAATCGAACACAGCTGCCGTGCAGCTCCCGGACGATGATGAACTTGATGACTGGTGCGTGGAAGAGTTGTGTCGTGAGAAGTTTGCGTTGACTTGAGTGCAGGGACAAGCGGATCTTCAGCACCGGCTGCGCAGGTACGACTTGCCAAATACCGCGACTTATCAACCAGTCAATTGACCTCCAGAATAGACGAAAATGCGAAGTTGACGGACTGCTACTACGAGAAGAAGGACTGGCGCGCGTGCAAGCAAGAGGTGAGTCGACGGCGGGCTTCCGATGGGTTGTTTTCGAGCTGTTTTGAGCCGAGATCTTGCCGAGCCATCACAACCACGACGCGAAGACATGGCTTCAGCACTGACAAATATAGATGGAGGTATTTCGACAGTGCTGGCAGCGTCATGGAAATTATAAGAGGACGGACTCGAAGGATGTCTGAGGCATGACCATTCAAGCCGTCAATGTATGATAGCTGCACGAACAACGACCAAGTAAGCATGCGAAGATTGTTGAACGGGAACAACACTGACAAGTGAGGTTTTAAAGCTTGTGCTAACAGTGTGAGTGTGGCGGGTACTGTGACTGGAGCTGTATGTGCCCCAGTATCTTGAGCGGCGAGTATGTCTCATTTAGTTGGCTCTTACCTACAACCTTACGCGATTCACACCTGACTTCAATACACATATCCTGCACGCTTTCCCAACGTCTTCTCCTCCTCCCATGTCTTTACCATTTCCTCATCCACTTTTTCGAACGCCCCAAACATAGACCCTCTAACGCCATGTCAACGTGTAGCGACACTTGCGGCTGTATTCCAAAATTGCGGGAACTACAGTCCATGTATCTCTTCTATCTTTGCGTTGCAAAATTTGCCCCAAGCAGCGGTCATGTCAAAAGATTCAGCAACTTCTCCCATGTGAGCGTAGCGCGCTCACCCCTCGAGCATAAAAACCCGCCTTCTTCCCAATGTCCAGCTCTTCGCAACTCTATTTCTTCTTCGACAAAAGAAATCATCGACAACTTTAACAAATGCGCCTTGCCTTCTCGAAATCTGTAAGAAAGTCAACCCATGTCCTCCCTCGCGCACTCGCCTTCCCAGTCCGAGTCTCGAAACCGCATTAAGCAATGTCTATGCCTGTCTGCATCCAAAAGTCATAGCACATGTGTTCATGTGCTGCTCTCTGCAAAAGAACAAGAACACAACTCCGCTCCATGACTTTCGCATACAGCATCTAAAATCCAGCTCCACAACTTCATGTCTGAGCCTATGACTTGGCCGAGCCAGATCACATTGGAAACACTGTCAAGATCGGCACATGGGTCTTCTTCTCCAACGTGACCCTTCCCCAAGATTAGGATTTCCTTTGCCTATGTCCGCTTGTCTTTAGGAAACTTCAGCGCTATCACCCCATGAGGAAAGTACTGGTCTCAACAAGCATTGCTCGGAAAACCTCAACATCAACTACTATGTCGACAGAGCTCTGTGTCTACTTTAAAACCGCAACGCCAGCTATGCGTTTGGCCACATTCATGTTCATGTCTGGAGTCCCCAGAATATAATAGCGTCAACCATTTCTCATTAATCAAAAGCTATATACACCACATCCTCCAGCTCGCAAGTAAATCTACAGCTTCGCAAACACAGTCGGCACCGCCCCACCCATCTCCACAAGCGTACTCTTCCCCCTAACCCACGCCTCCAATCCCTTCTTCCCATTCTCCACACCCACACCACTCATCTTCCACCCACCCACGCTCATCTCAGCCGGACTCTCACCCCACGTATTCACCCACGTGATGCCCGCCTCCAACTGCGCGACTACCTTGTGCGCGAGGTTCAAATTGCTTGTGAACACACCTGCCGCGAGCCCCATGGGCGTTGCGTTGGCGCGGGCTACAGCTTCGTCGACGCTGGAGTATGGCAGTATACACATGACAGGCCCGAATATCTCTTCGCGCACGATCTTCATGCTATCAGTGCAGGATGTGAAGACTGTGGGGCGCACCCAGTAGCCGTTCTTGTACGCTTTGTTTGGGTGTGAGGTGAGGAAGGAGGGTGTTTCGGGGCCGCCACAGAGGAGCGTCGCTTTGTCGGTCTCGATGCCGTGCCGGATGTACGATATGACTTTCTCGTAGTGCGGTTTCGAGACGAGCGGGCCAAAGTTCGTGTTCGGGTCTGAGACATCGCCGGCGCGGATGTATTCTATTTTCTGGAGCAGTAGCTTCTCAAAGTCCGACTGCATGGCCTTGGGGACGAAGACGCGGGTCCCGTTTGTGCAGACTTGGCCGGTGGAGAAGAAATTGGCCATCATGGCGCCGTCGACGGCTTGCTCGAGGTCCGCGTCAGGCAGGATGATGCATGCTGACTTCCCGCCCAGCTCCATGGTCACGTACTTCATCTCGCCGGCGGCGCTGCCAGCTACCTTCTGGCCCGTCGAGACTTGCCCTGTGAAGCTGACTTTGGCGATGCCCGGGTGCTTGGTGAGGTATGCGCCGACTTCGCCGCCGCCCTGCACGACGTTGAAGACACCAGCGGGCACACCGGCTTCGGCGTAGATTTCTGCGAGGACGGTCGAATGCAGTGGGGTGAATTCAGAGGGCTTGTAGACCATGCAATTTCCGGCTGCGAGGCAGGGCGCGGACTTCCACAGGGCGATCTGGATGGGGTAGTTCCATGCGCCGATGCCTGCGCAGACGCCCAGCGAGTTCTTGGTAGTGTACACCCATGCGTCTGGTCGCAGTTGTGCTGTCTCGCCGTTCATGCCGCCGCCGCCCACGAGGTTTGCCATAAATTCGAGCACGTCAGCGCCGGTTACTACGTCGACGGTTGATGTCTCGGAGAAGGGCTTGCCCGTGTCGCGTGTCTCGATCCTCGCAATCTCGTCATTTCGTGCGCGGAGGAGGGCTGCGGCTCGTTGGAGGATGCGAGCGCGCTCGATGCACGGTGTTGCGGACCATGCTGGGAACGCTTTCTGGGCCGAGGCGATCGCAGAATCGATTGCGCCGTGTGTGGTGGTGTGGATGTTGGCGATGGGCTCTGCTGTTGCTGGATCAATGGTCTGGAAGGACGAAGTCGAGCTTCCCGACTGAAGCTTGCCGTCGTAGTAGGCGAAACGCGGCGCATATGGGAGAGACATGGTGGTGGTCGCGTGTGGGTGTGCTGCTTGAAATAGATACAACGACTTCAATGACTACCTTGACTATTATGTTTATTGCTTCAATCAGCAAAAGTTTTGCTAGATCTGCGACTTGATTGTTAGTATGCTCAAGACCGACAAGCAGCTAGTCTCGGTGCTACTCACGCCACGCTGGTCGGCAGTGATGAAGTTGGTTTATGCAGTGAGTGCGCCCCAGCTTCTGTTGACGGGCAAAAAGTCCGCGATTGGTGTCACAGCAAGTTTTTACTCTAACATTTCTTGAGGCGCATGTCACGTATCAGCGTGCATGGCGCATCCCAACGGTGTTGATGGTCAGAGGCGGCAGAAAAAGTTCACCGACGTCTGCCGAGCCTTCACCGCCTGCCACAGCCGGCTAACAGACCCGCTATCGACAAGGATACTCTTTTAGCGCAACGTGCTTTCAGAGGGGTCGTTCTGGCGCAAACTGGAGCTCATCACATCATCCGTCGCGTTTTCGACGTGATTGATACATAAAACCTGCTCGTTGCTGACTCTGATCATGAGAACAACTCTCACCCAACGGTCAGGACGAAGAGGTGCCAGCAGACCCTCAAACACCGTTCCTCAATTTTCTCGCCGATGCTCCGCTGACCGCGTCGACCTCATCATCATAGCGGCACGTGCTTGCATCCGATCAGACCGAAAAGCCGCCGTCTAGCACGTCTTATCTGGGAAAGTTTTTTACATATCTTGCAGTCGCCCAACTCTCATCATCAACAGCCTCATTGCCGATAGCACCTTTGCCTTCGCACTATCTTATTGGCAGACTACGAATTTTCACCAAGTGCTCAACCGGACATAGCTGTACAAAAGGCAAGTCGTCGCTTGATCTGTTAGTGAAGCCAAACCGGCAGCACGAACACAACATCTGAAAGCTGCAACCCACACGCGACAATGGAGACCACTACTACCATCCCTCAAGATGCCACTTACGACTTCGTCATTGTCGGCGGAGGCACAGCTGGCTGTGTCATCGCATCTCGTCTGACTGAGTATCTGCCAAATAAGAAAGTCCTTTTAATTGAGGCTGGCCCAAGCGACTTCATGGACGACCGTGTACTGCTGCTCAAAGACTGGCTGAACCTACTAGGCGGTGAGCTTGACTACGACTATGGTACCGTCGAACAGCCCATGGGCAACTCACACATCCGCCATTCGCGCGCCAAGGTATTGGGAGGATGCTCATCACACAACACTCTCATCTCCTTCAGGCCATTTGAGTACGACTGCAAGAGATGGGAAGCACAGGGATGCAAAGGCTGGAGCTTCAAGACCTTCATGCGCGTGCTCGACAACCTACGCAACACCGTTCAGCCCGTGCACGAGAACCACCGAAATCAGCTATGCTTGGACTGGATTGATTCATGCTCGACTGCCATGGACATTCCCGTCGTTCACGACTTCAACCAGGAGATCAAGACTCAGGGTGCCCTCAAGCCATCAGTTGGTTTTTTCTCCGTATCATACAACCCAGATGACGGCCGACGAAGCAGCGCTAGCGTAGCCTACATCCACCCCATTCTACGAGGCGAAGAGACCCGCTCAAATCTGACTGTTCTGACCAATGCCTGGGTCAGCAAAGTCAACGTCTCGGGTAGCAAAGTCACTGGCATCAACTTGACGCTACAGAACGGCGACAAGCGTGTCCTCAGCCCCAATTGCGAGACCATTCTTTGCGCCGGTGCCGTCGACACCCCACGTCTGATGCTCCTCTCCGGTCTTGGACCCAAAGACCAACTATCAAGCCTCGGGATCCCAGTCGTCAAGGACATTCCAGGCGTAGGCGAGAACTTGCTCGACCACCCCGAAAGCATCATCATCTTCGAGCTCAACAAGCCCGTCCCACCAAACCAAACGACCATGGACTCAGACGCCGGTATCTTCCTACGCCGCGAGGCTCCCGATGCCGCCGGTGGTGACGGCGATATTGCAGATATCATGATGCACTGCTACCAAATCCCGTTCTGCCTGAATACCGCTCGGTGAGTCATATGACACTTCTGTGAGTTACCTCCCGTACTAATCTCTCATAGTCTCGGCTACGACTCCCCCATCGATGCCTTCTGCATGACCCCCAACATCCCCCGCCCCCGTTCGCGCGGCCGCATCTACCTCACCTCATCCGACCCAACCATCAAGCCAGCCCTCGACTTCCGCTACTTCACCGACCCAGAAGGCTACGACGCTGCCACCATCGTTGCAGGCCTCAAAGCGGCTCGTAAAATCGCACAGCAAGAGCCCTTCGCCTCCTGGATCAAGCGCGAAGTCGCGCCGGGTCCGAAAATCCAGACTGACGAAGAGTTGAGCGAGTATGGGCGTAGAGTCGCGCATACCGTGTATCACCCAGCTGGAACGACGAAGATGGGTGCGAGTGGAGATAAGATGGCGGTTGTGGATCCAGAGTTGAAGATCAAGGGACTGAGTGGTGTGAGGATTGCGGATGCGGGTGTGTTTCCTGAGATGCCAACGATTAATCCCATGTTGACAGTGTTGGGAATTGGGGAGCGCGCGGCGGAATTGATTGCGGCGGAGTGGGGATGGAAGGGTCTGGAGAAGGAGAAGTTGTAGGTTGGTGGAGATGAAGGAGTGTATATTGTTTATTTTGGTCGAATGTAGGCATGAATAGGAGTTTAGGAAATGTCATCATGGATTACTTCTCGTATGCTAGAAGTGCTCGTGTAACATTGCATTTTTGGATGTGGAGGATGCTGAGTAAGTGCAGAGTACGAAGCTTGCGATCCGATGAGGTACTGACGTCCATCAGGCTCTTCCTTAATCTATGCTTTGACACGCCACAACGACGCGAAAGGTGTCAATGGAACGCCTCCCATCCACCCTTACACGCCCGAAACATCACAAAATTCTCCAATTTCCGCACAACCCTATCTTCCAACCTCCAAGGACCGGATCCATGGCCCTCTCAATGCGCTCCCACCTCAACTTCCCTCTAATCATCAAAATTAAACAACCTCTCCAACCCATCCTCCCCCACCTCTCCCTCCCCCTCCACCTCCACCTGCGCCTCCGCCAACTCATCTTCCACCCTATCGCTAC
>Ga0265798_10009439_pt1 | contig 12202 bp, 10 predicted proteins | sample P3T30metagenome_FD_192430 | JGI IMG/M metagenome (GOLD analysis project Ga0265798, IMG submission 192430) | Plant litter microbial communities from East Loma Ridge, Irvine, California - P3 T30 | ecosystem: Environmental > Terrestrial > Plant litter > Unclassified | place: USA: California... | reverse complement strand
AAGCTGGTATTATCACAGGCATAAACAAACCATTTTTAGAAATCGGTTATTCATTCACTCGTGAATCAGTTCGTAAAAAGGGAATCAGCAGCACATTAAAACGGATGTTACTCAAAAAAATCAGTGATCACCATGGTATTATATTTTCTACTACAGCAACCCCCAGCAGTCAGCGATTTCTTGTAGCCAATGGTTTCCGGGCAAAAGGGAATCCTTATCAGGGTAACTTCGATAATCATATCCTCTACTTTGAACGTACGTCCTAATGTTAATTTATGGTGTATTGCCTAATTGATAAGCCAGGCAAGGCTTCGAAAAAGATGTTACCCTTAATATATCTGCTTTTGGTTGATTATCCTATGCTTACTGCTAAAATGCCTTAAGAACAAATAAAAATGAGGATTTAGGCAAAAATCTATGGATTGGCATTTGAGCCATTAACACGATAATTATTTCATCTTGCTAATTTAAGAGCGGCTATACACAGAAGGGTAAACTGAAAAAATTTCAGCAATGCACTGAAAAAATTTCATAAAAAATGAAAATTTTTCAGAGAAAACCGTTCGCTAGCCCTTCATGAACGCCTTGGCACAGCACTTGATTAACTAGAGCTGTAACCTTTTGAAAAAAGGTTACAGCGTTAAATTAATTGATTTATAGTCCATTTATTATTAAAACATTAAAAGGAGAAAAAACTATGACATTGGTTAAATTCAATCCAGAAAAAAAGAACAGTTCATTATTGCCAGGCTTTAATGACATCTTTGAATCAGTATTAGGCGATACCTTTTTTAACGACCGTCGTTTAAGCAGCGTGCCTGCGGTTAACATTTCCGAGTCGAATGAAGAGTACCATATTGAACTTGCGGCACCCGGATTAAAAAAAGAAGATTTCAAGGTAGCTGTAGAGCGGGATATGCTGACCATTTCTACTGAACAGCGTACAGAAAACAATACTGAAGGTAAAATCTACAACAGAAGGGAATACAGCTACTCGGCATTTACCAGATCGTTTACCCTTCCGGAAAGTGCTAATATTGAGCAAATTCAGGCTAATTATACGGACGGCGTACTCAAACTCAACATTCCTAAAAAGGAAGAAGCAAAAGCGATCGCCAGACAGATCGAAATACAATAATTTCCTAAGTGCCGCTAAATGCGGCACTTTTTATTGATAATGTACCCAAATCTGTTAAAAAAATACACATTTAACTATGGAAACCCGCTTTACCATCAACATCAGCCTTCAGGGACCAGGTGGAAAAATCACCTATGGCAAGTTTTCTCTTGGCAAAGACAAAAAAGAAGCCGGCGAAATTTTCTCACAGCTAAAAGGAAGCGCAGAAGATGTTCCAGGCTGTTCGTTAAAAATAGAATTTCTGGAAGAAATTATGGAACTGCCTATTCCTATCGGCACCATAAACTGTTCTTTGGATGAGTTAAAAGAAAATATAGCAATCATTACAAAGGAAATATTCCGTATCGCCCACCTGGAGAACGGAAATATTAATTGTTAATATTTGGTGTGATCCATTTTTTAAAAAGAATATTATACTCGCCCCCAACTTTTTTGCCTGATCATGCAGCAACTAGTCTATCTAGTACAAAGAACATCGCCAGAAATGGACTATGTCCATTGGCAATCAATTATAATTAATACTGAATAAAGTTAAACAGACCCCTCGACAAGCTACCATTGACCATACTCCAATAGAAAAATCGTCATTGCGAGGCACGAAGCAATCTTAATGCGCACGCTAGTAACGATCGTTGTAAGATTGCTTCGTCGGCTGAAAAAGCCTTCTCGCAATGACGATTCCTCACAGTCTACAGTTCGTTAAAAATTCTCCTGTACATTCATATTAATTTTTATACAATAAATTAACCCTCAGGATGACAATTCTATATTTACCAGACAGCCTTTAGTTTTTTAATTTCCTTGCCAGCGTAACTTAGTAATTTCATAGCGTTTTTAGTAATAAGCTACAGGAATAGCGAAATTCATGCCATGTATGGTTCAGTTTTGGTTGCGGTGATTCATCACCGGTTCAAAGTAAAAACATATGATTTGTACGTATTATTCTCACTACATTGGGTTTGAAAAAATCACAGACCTGCTTCAGAAAGAATTTCCTAAAGGGATATTATCTATAAGTGATCCAGGTGAAGATAAAATAGCGCAACTGGTTATAAAAGGCGGATTATTTAGTCCATCTGTTACAATTAAAGTAAGCTATCGCGAAAGGGCCATCCCCTCCTACCAGCTTCCGGAAATTGACGACAGTCCGCTAACGGCAAACTTAAAAGGCCTTTACGGATATATTACAGCATTACCGGCATCAAATGACCAGTTGAAAAATTTGCTGTTGACTAAAGTCTCTACTATAAATAGCGAGTTTTCTGTAGAACAGGAACCGCAGGATACCAAAGACATCATACCACTGCTTCAAAAACTCGCAACTGAATTTGATGCGATTATATTCACACAGCCAGGCATTTTAATCAGCAAGTCTGGCGGACAACACTTTTTGGATCACAATTTAGATCTAATCCTGGATACCTCAGGAAATTCAGAAATTGAAAAACTTAGTGTTAATATTGAGTCGAAATATTTTGACAGGGAACAATCTCAATTGTCTGATGATCAAATCAGAAGAAAAGAAAGAAGTGAAGCAATACTGAAAGTAAGAGGCATCAAAGTTAATTCAAGTTTACCCTGCATAGATGCTGAAACTGAAACTTTAATAAGAGCACCAAAAGAAATTGCAACCAGGTTATGCATTCTGGCCCTCACTAATTTTGTGGCAAATAATGTAATACCGGCGGATATTGCAATTGTCTATTTGCAGCAATACGATTTATGGGCACAAACCACACCTGCAGAAAAAGAATTCCTTGGTCATCCTACCGAAGAGCGGAAAAATACGGAAAGTTGGAAAAGCGAATGTATTTACACGCTGATGTGGGCCTTAGGTAAGATTGATGAACTTAATTTCCCTGACCAACTTTGCGATTTAAATGACATCCCTGAACAAGATTATCCTGTTGGTGCGGGAAAAGACCCAAATACTTTTATAAATTCCATATCTGAAACAAGATCTGCAGCTGAAATTCTGGATGCAAATGACCTTTACTACAGAATCGACTGGGCTTGTGTAGATGCAAGATTGGCAAACGTCCAACTTGAAGAAGCTATTTCTGGCGTGGTATATGAAAGGCACTACGCCCTAAATTGGCTAATCAGGTATGGAGAACAAGATTGGGATGAAGTAAGTTGTGATACCTAGCCTATCCCTGTTCGGGTAAAATTCATCCACCATAACTCAATTACATAACATTGAAAACCCAGGTTCGGTATATTTAGTCGCTACGCCGAAAGCTGGCCTGCACCATGTTGTCAAAGAAAGATATTGTCCCATTCCCCCTGTAAATTGTCGTATATCACCCTGCAAATTATCCGGTAATAAAATCATATTTGTTAAACATATTTAGCGCCTGTTTAAATTTTATTCAATTACATTACTTCTCCTAGTTTGTCACAAGAGCGAAGTCGATTGCTTCTCTTAACTATAAAAAATTGTCTTCGACTACGCTCAGACTGACATACGAAATAAATTTACTTAATTTTAAACAGGCGCTAATTCTAAAATAAAAATAATTGTATGTCAAACAACAGCGTTTCATTACACAGAGTGATTAAAGCATCACCGGAGAAGGTTTACCGTGCTTTTACCGAGCCTACAGCACTTGCATCGTGGATGCCGCCTTATGGATTTCTCGGTATCATTCATGGCATGGATGTAAAGCCGGGCGGCACATTTAAAATGTCTTTCCAGAATTTCACTACAGGAAGTACTAACGCGTTTGGTGGAGAATACTTAGAGGTGGTTCCGAATGAATTGTTAAAATACACAGATAAGTTTGAAGATTCAAATTTACCCGGCACCATCGCAAACACCATTTGGTTCAGAAAAACATCCGTTGGTACAGACTTAAAAATATTACAGGAAAACATACCAGATGCTTAGCAAACCGGCAATGATGCTTATGGTTCAGTTTTTGTTATAATTCCAAATCTAAAAAAACGCACCATGAGGAGTAAATTTGCCGGTTTGGTTATTATGATGTTTGCTTCGGCGTGTAATCCGTTCCCAAAAAAGGATAGCCATCCGGAAGTACCTTTAATTTCTGAATTACTTAAGGATCAGCGTAAGTTTAAGCTGGTTACAGACATGCAAAATTTAAGTGAAATCATCTTTTTAGAAGATGACAGAATCTTTTTGAAACCAGACAGAAGTGACGCTCCATTTAAAATAATGGACGTAAACAAACGGATCATTTTTGAAAATACTTATGATTGGGACCTTCCTTTTTTCATAGATAAAAAAGGTAATCTTTATTTTAATCGCAAGAAATACTTCTATCCGGATTATCGCAAATCCCAGGACTTCAAAAATGTAGTTTTTACAGACAGCCTCAATGTAAAGTCGGAAGAGCTTAACATTGAAAATGACAGTTTAAAACTTTTGGCACTTCATAAATATGAAACAGCACTTTTGAAAAGATACGGTTACAAGCCTTGTGAATATGTAACTGTGCATCAGGAACGTTGTAATATTTTTGAAATAAAAGATGAAACATTATTTGTTCGCAATGACTATCTTTTTAACAGTGAATTTTCAAGAACTGCAAAAGATGTGAAGAAATTTGATGACGATGTGCTAATTCGGTGGCAGCAAGGCACGCTCCCCTCTCCGGTATACATGTATTATTATAAGTTAGGCGAACTTAAGTTCAAGGGGGAGAACTTGATTCTGCCACAAGTGATTACATTGCATGGCATAAAATACCTTTACTCCCCCGGTTTTGGGTTGTATAGGGTCATGGAGTAGTTGCCTTCCCTTCTACCAACGCTTTATATATTTGATATCAAACCATAAAATATAGATGCGCAATTCTTCGTGCATTTTGGCTGTAATGATTACCTTGTGTTGTTATTGATCATCATTAGTCCATATTCTGTTCCCTGGTCAATCACCCAACCGGATAGTCTCCGGTTAAGCAAGCCAGTTTTTGAACCAGGCTTAACTTAGGGAAAAAATAAATTAATTTTCAAGGAGGTTCCAGATCCGTTCTGTAAATTGTCCAAACTATTATACGATTATGGTTTATGTATTTGCTGCAGTTTCTTTATTGATAATGCTCGCTCTTTTCCTGATGTTCAACCATAAAAAGCTAAAAGAGAAACAGCTCCTTAAATTAAGGGAAAACTGGGGAAAAGCAAACAGCGAAAATATTGAACTTGCAAAGCTAGGCTGGTACAACCCTGCTCCAGGGTTATCTGACTATCACAAACTGACTGCGCAGACGCTATCAGACATAGATTTCTTTCAGCTTTTTGCCCACATCAACCATACCACCAGCAAAATAGGTGAACAATTTCTATTCCACAAACTGCAACACCCCACAAATGATCTTGAGCAGCTAACAGAACTTAACCAGCAGGCATTTTTTTTCACTCAAAACCCTTTATTGCGGGAAGAGGTTCAGCTTGAATTGAACAGACTCGGATCCCGTGATGCCTATTCAGTTTCACTACTCCTAAAAGAACAGCTGATAGAGCCCCCCAAATGGCTGCGTTATCTAACCTTTGACATCCTTGCACTGATTGCCTGTATCATTCTATCCCTTAAATTTTCAATCGCATTCCTGCTCGCAATTCTCATAGTAGCCTACAACGTTACTTATCTGAATTATTGGAACAAGCGGCATATTTTATCATTTACCAAATCGCTTGTACAGCTCGACATACTCATTAAGGTCGCTCAAAAACTATCGAAAAAGAATATTCCTTTTGACGCCAGAGCGATAAAAGGAGCAGCAGTATTCAAAAAAATACAGCGCAGAATCCGCTTACTGTTCGTCCAGACCAATCCCTCTGGTGCAGCAGACCTCAGCCAGATACCAATTTACCTGTTTGAAATCTTTAAGGCTATATTCCTCATTGATCTTTTTACCATTTTTGGTCTCATCAGATCGATAGAAAAAAACCAGCAACAGGTTTCCAAGATCTTTGAATACATAGGTGCCATGGATATGGCAATCTCTGTTGCTTCATTAAGGGCCAGTACTGATACCTGGTGCAACCCTTCTTTTACAGCAGCTGAAAACAAATTCTCCATAAAAAATGTCATTCATCCATTGGTTTTTGAATGTGTGCCCAATTCGCTGGAGGTATTGGATAAGGGAATGTTGATCACAGGATCAAATATGTCGGGAAAAACAACATTTTTAAGGGCATTGGCCATCAACTCACTACTGGCACAGACCATCTATACCTGTTATGCAGAGCACTATATTGCCCCTCTGCTAAGGCTTTTCTCTTCCATCAGAATCGATGACAGCATCTTCGAAGGCAAAAGTTACTACCTGCAAGAAGTTACGGTAATGAAAGAACTCATTGATAATGTACCGAGCGGCTACCGGAACATATTTCTGATCGACGAAATTTTCAAGGGCACCAATACCGCTGAAAGAATTGCTTCAGCTAAAGCAATCCTGTCTTACCTTAAAAAATCAGCTAACCTGGTGTTTGTATCTACCCACGATGTAGAACTGTCCGGGCTTTTGAGCGAAGATTTCGACCTCTACCATTTTACCGAAACGATCCTGGAGGATCAGATGAATTTTGACCACTGCTTAAAGAAAGGACCATTGACAACCAGAAATGCCATCAAAATCCTTACAATGTCCGGTTATCCGGAAGAAATCACCAAAGAGGCTTCCCGGCTGGCAGAAAACTTCAACAGTAAAAATCCAATTGACATACAAAATAAGCCTTTCATATAGAAAAATATGGTATCATCGAAGTAAGTCACTATTATGGATCAATATTACATGTATCTAAACTGGCTGCATGCCTTGAAGCAAAATCATATGCTTTTTATTAAAGCCCTAAATTTATAAGTACCTTCAAAAACGATTCCCCTCCGGAGCAAACGATGACATTCCTATAGGAGAAGAGTTTAACCCATCAATAAATGAGAACAGAAATAAAATCACTGGCATTAACCACCCTTATATATGCTTTTTGGTATAAATATCTGGTCGTCCAGGAACATTATTTATGTGAGTTATAATCTGATATAGGCTTTCCTGAGCATAAATTCTGCCTTGGTATTTTTGTAACCGATCTTTGACATGTTCAGACTCCGTGAAATGCTTGACGTTGTGGTTTGAGCGTACGCTCCCGTTTTTTTATCAGCTGTCATTATAGTATAACATTGTAGTTAACGCATAGGTTTGTTTGTTTAGTTTCCCGACAGATGAATAAGCTGATGTAAAATACCCATTAATAAGTATTTTTTTTGAGAATCGAAGCAGTTATCTTGCTGTATAATTATGATCTGGTCCGCTAAAAGCCTTATGCTGATTCCGTTGTTTTATTCCAGGTCGTTGTATGCTATTGCTGTTTATATAAATAAGCTGTGGCTTACCAAAAGCCTCTTGAGCTAAGTGCAAGGTAGCGCTTTTCATTCCCCATGTCTCTAACCTGGCGAACGGGGTATGTTGGCTTTAGGAACCACGCCAATCTGACCGCATTGCTTTTGCAGATTTTATAAACTAAAGAAAACTTAAAATCAAACAAATAACCAATATCTGAAAATGAAACGTTTTGTATTTGAACCTAGCGTTCTACTTGCTGCCCTTGCCATACTGATGATGGGCAATCCCGTTTTTTCCCAAAACAGGTTTTCACTCGGGGAAGGATCAGGGGTTCAGGTGGGTATATCGGCAAAAGGTTCCGTCGAATTTCTTGAAGGTATCCCACAATTCCGTCTGGGAATTAATGCCGGGGTGGGATCAGCGGTATTATCCAATGCTGTTTACCCTTCCCTGAATTTGGAATGGCAGGTTTATTATCGGGGCCTGGGCACAAGGTCCAGCACACCGAAATCCAGGCATGACCTCACATCTGATATTATTCTGGCCGGCACTCTCACCGGTGGGATTAATTACCAACTGGATGGAATATCCCTCCAGAAGGCGGCATGGCGGAATAAGCCACTATATTACTTCACAGAATTCGTTCAGCCGGCGCTTCAGAATCCTTTCCGATATTCACTCTCCATTGGGAGCAATATTTTGCTGGCAATGGATCCTGGCAAAAAAAAGTTTCAGCGGATCGGTTTTATCAACGCGCACGTCGGTACTTTTCAGTTCAACTATTATAATGATGGGGGCGGATTCCAGAGTGTCGGTATAGGTGATGGGGAGGATCGCTATTTTACAGGCGGTGGGTTTGCCGCGGTGAACCTGGATGGCAGGAAAGACCTTAATCAGTTTTCCCTAAGTTACCACAAATTTTCAGGATTTTACCCGGGCGCATTCGATCTGGCTAGTGATATGGATCTGACCTTTGTAAATTACAAAAATCCGGATGAGGCGTATTACAACAAAAGCTTCTGGAGCTTATCGGTTGGGAACGTGACTAAGGGATGGTCCGGCTTCATCCGTTCCAATAACATTTACAATAGAATCGACTTCCAGAATTTCATCCATTATTCAGGAACAGACGCCTATCATCAGATCCCCTATCCCAGGTACTTTTCAGTCGGGGGAAGCTATTCAGGTTTAAACACTAAAATCGGAAACAAATGAACAGAATATTTTTAGTACTCGTTACATTGTCCCTGGCTTCATGCATGACTTTAAAGAGCAAATATTTTACCTACTACAACGACAGCCTTTTTGAACAGGATAGAAAGCAGGGTTACGTGGACAGTATCGTTCTGGACAAATCCTACTCGTTATTTGTTAGGGAGATCTGCCGCAAGAAACCGATTGCAGGATTCTATACCTCCAGAAATCCCGGATATTCCGCTGCCGTCGAAAAATGTGACTGTCAGGATCCTTCTATTGGCTATCCCAAAGAGCGTCAGGAAATACAGTACCTGTTTGTGTCCAAGGAACGCGGTCAAGTAGTCTTCATTACAACCTTCCCACCGGCTATTCTGGATGGTAAAATGACTTACGATATGCCCATGTTCGACAACGACAGTTTTGTCAACATTAATTATTTCAACACTTTCCTATTCGGCACTTTGAAGAATGGGGTAATCAGTTTTAGTATTAGGGATCCTGAACGGGTAAGGGTTGACAGCAGAGATGCAGACTTTCGCTGGTATATAAAAGAAAGTGTCACCGACGGTTATCTGGAAGTATCAAAAATAACACTTGTAGAAAAGAAACGTGCTAAGGTATTACTACCCTCGGATATCCTTAAGCCTGAAATCAGATTCCATAAAAAAGAACGATATACCCTAGGGCTGAGTAATAAGATTGAATATAAAATAATCTCTACTCACAACACGGTATGCCTGAATGACAGGAAGATATTTTTGACTACATCGGATAAAAATGGCAAAGGCAGCGTGGAAAATATAAGTTTTCGCTTTAACAAAGATATTGACAGTAGTCGCACGGGATCCAGAACCATTTTCTTTTCGCCATTTAGGATTCACGCTGCACCAGTACTCAGTGGCAGCAGGTAATCCATAAGACTTTTCGATTGGCAATAATATCATGCGAGGGTCTTCCCTCGCATGATATGAAATTATTTTGATTGTCCTTGTGAACTACCGCCATCAACTACCGTTTTCCAGCTTGCCCATTCTACCTTTTTATAAAAAGAATCCTGTCCCTCCTTGAACTTTTTAAACAGCCAGTCGATAATGGAAAGGATTTCATCTGCTCCAAAGCTTGGGACTGCGGTTTTTATCTGGAGAAGTTTATAAATCCTATCATCGTAAGCATTAGCCTGCGCGATACGCTTGATCCTAAAAAACTGATAAGGGTTTGTTCGGCTTGATTCAAGGGAATTTGTAATTGTTATAAAATACAAAAGGAACAAATTATTTAATTCCTCCCAACTTTTACGCTTGATCCATAGACTTGATCCAGAGTTTGCGCAATGCCGGGCGCAAACAAAAAAGCCTTTAAATCTAATGATCTAAAGGCTTATTGTTTTGTGTCGGGATGGCAGGATTCGAACCTACGACCTCCTGCTCCCAAAGCAGGCGCGATACCGGGCTACGCTACATCCCGAACTTGGTATCGATCTTTTAATCCTGTTTTAAAAGTGGATCAACTTTTTGTCGGGATGGCAGGATTCGAACCTACGACCTCCTGCTCCCAAAGCAGGCGCGATACCGGGCTACGCTACATCCCGAACTTGGTATCTTCTTTTTTTATTTCCCTTTTTCGAAGGGATTGCAAAGTAACGGATTTAAATTGACAATTCCATTTTTATTTGCAAATTTTTATTCTTTGCGGAGAGGGCGGGATTCGAACCCGCGGTACCGTTACCAGTACGACAGTTTAGCAAACTGTTCCTTTCGGCCACTCAGGCACCTCTCCTTCAAACCTCTCTTTTCTGCCCTACCGGCGTTGTTTTGAGGTCTGCAAATATAGTAAAACAAGTTATCCAACAAAAAAAAATTATAAAATTTGTTGATAATCTATACGCACATGATAGATACTCATCAGCATCGTCTTGAATATCAATTTGATAGTCTCAATATCTTTTAACGTCAAATCGCAGTCATCTAACTGATTTTGCTCCAATTTGTAGTTAATTATACGTTCAACGATGTCATTTATGTTCTGCGCATCGGGATTTTTCAGGCTTCTTGAGGCAGCTTCGACCGAATCGGCGAGCATTAACACACCCGTTTCTTTGCTAAAAGGTATTGGTCCGGGGTAGCGAAAAATGTTTTCGTCGACAAATTTTTCGGGTGTATTTTTCAAAAACGATTGATAAAAATAATCAACACGCGTATTTCCATGGTGCGTTCTGATAAAATCAATAATCGCTTCAGGAATCTGATTTTTTCTTAAAATTTCAATTCCTTTGTGCACATGCTGAATAATGATCTGCGCACTTTGCTCATAGGGTAATTTATCATGCGGACTTACAGCCGTATTTTGGTTTTCAATAAAATACTGTGGATTGTCTACTTTACCAATATCGTGGTATAAGGCCCCTGCCCTTACCAGCACAGAATTACCACCAATTTTAAATATCGCAGCCTCAGCAAGGTTGGCTACCTGTAAAGAGTGCTGAAAGGTTCCAGGCGCTTTAAAAGCCAGTTCTCTTAACAGCTTATTATTGGTATTGGTCAACTCAATTAAGGCCACATCCGAAGTGATGCCAAAAATACGTTCGAACAGGTAAATTAACGGATAAGCCAAAAGCGATAAAAGTACACTAAAAACAAAAGGAATAAAGTTCAGCCATTCTATTTCACGGAAAGATCCTTCGCGCAGTAAGGCAATGCCTACAAAAGAAACAAAATAAGCCAGTAGAATAAATAAAGCCGAAACCAGGAATCTTTCGCGTTTGACAAAGTTTTTTATACTAAATATGGCAACCATTCCCGCAGTAACCTGATAAAATACAAATTCGAAACTATTGGCCACAAAGAAACCGGCAATTAAAATCACCAGCATATGGAGGTAAAGCGCCAAACGCGTATCAAACAGGATCCTGATAATAATAGGCACTACACAGAACGGAATGTAGTACAAACTTGGGATTTCCATCTTAATGGCCCAGGTTAAAGCAAGCAGCATCCCTGTAGTTACAATGAGGATTAGGGAGAGCTGACGGTTATCGGCAAAAATATCCTTCCGGAAAAGAAAAAGGAACGACATTAAAATAGCCAATATAAAAGCAACCAATATCACCTGCCCCAGGTAGACCAATGCCCTGCTGCCGATAGTTTTGGTTTGTGCATCGTAAGTAGCTTTGTAAGATTCCAGTTTCTGATAAATTTCTTCGTCAATCACATCATTCTTGGCCACAATAAGTTCTCCTTTTTGCACCATCCCTTTCGTAGTAGAGATATTGTTAACTGTATTATCCTGTATGGTTTGCGTTAACCGCTCATCAAATACAATATTCGGAGTGATATGATCAATTGCGAGGTTTGCCACCAGATCGCCCATTACCTGATTAGGGGCCTTAAAATTATCTTTAAAAAACATCAGGGCAGATTCTGCGGTAAAAACATCCTGTGTATTTTTCTCCTGTGCTACATTATTTTCGAGCAAAGAAAAGTCGTAATTTTTACCACCGGCCTGGTGTTTCACATTTAAACCAATAATTCCTCTCTGGTAAATACGCTGCAACAATTTATAA
>Ga0265798_10009438_pt1 | contig 12203 bp, 7 predicted proteins | sample P3T30metagenome_FD_192430 | JGI IMG/M metagenome (GOLD analysis project Ga0265798, IMG submission 192430) | Plant litter microbial communities from East Loma Ridge, Irvine, California - P3 T30 | ecosystem: Environmental > Terrestrial > Plant litter > Unclassified | place: USA: California... | reverse complement strand
TGTAGCCAGACAGGCGGATCACTTCCATCCGGTCCAGCAGCGCCGGCGGGATGTTGAAGGAGTTCGAGGTCGCCACGAACATCACGTCCGACAGGTCGAAGTCGACTTCGACGTAGTGGTCGCTGAAGGTGTGGTTCTGCGCCGGGTCCAGCACTTCCAGCAGGGCCGAGCTCGGATCGCCGCGGAAGTCCGCGCCCATCTTGTCGATCTCGTCCAGCAGGAACAGCGGGTTGCGCACGCCGACTTTCGACAGCGACTGCAGCACCTTGCCCGGCATCGAGCCGATATAGGTACGGCGGTGACCGCGGATCTCGGCTTCGTCACGCACGCCGCCGAGCGCCATGCGCACGTACTTGCGGCCGGTGGCGCGGGCGATCGATTCGCCCAGCGAGGTTTTACCCACGCCTGGAGGACCGACGAAGCACAGGATCGGCGCCTTCAGCTTGTCGACGCGCTGTTGCACCGCGAGGTATTCCAGAATGCGTTCTTTAATCTTGTCGAGGCCATAGTGATCGGACTCGAGCACTTGCTGGGCCTTTTCCAGGTCAATGGTGACCTTGGATTTTTTCTTCCACGGCAAGCCGACCAGGGTATCGATGTAGTTGCGCACGACCGTCGCTTCGGCCGACATCGGCGACATCATTTTCAGCTTCTTGATCTCGCCCTGGGCTTTTTCCAGCGCTTCCTTCGGCATCTTGGCTGCGATCACTTTCTTCTCGAGCTCTTCGATGTCGGCGCCGTCTTCGCCCTCACCCAGTTCTTTCTGGATGGCTTTGACCTGTTCGTTCAGGTAGTACTCGCGCTGCGATTTTTCCATCTGGCGCTTGACGCGGCCGCGGATGCGCTTCTCGACCTGCAGGATGTCGAGTTCGCCTTCCAGCTGGCCGAGCAGGTGCTCGAGGCGCTTGGCGACGTTGAAGATTTCCAGGATGACCTGTTTTTGTTCGAGTTTGAGCGGCAGGTGGGCAGCGACGGTATCGGCCAGGCGGCCGGCGTCGTCGATGCTGGCCAGCGACGCCAGGATCTCGGGAGGAATCTTCTTGTTGAGTTTGACGTACTGGTCGAACTGCTGGACGATCGCGCGGCGCATCGCCTCGACTTCGGAATCGTCGCCGATTTCCGAGTTGAGCGGGGTCAGCTCGGCGGTGAAATGGGTGGCGCCATCGGTGATGTTATCGATGCGCGCGCGCTGGGCGCCTTCGACCAGCACCTTCACGGTGCCGTCGGGCAGCTTCAGCATTTGCAGAATATTGGCCACGCAACCGATCTCGTAGATGTCGGCGGCGGAGGGTTCGTCCTTGGCGGCGGCCTTTTGGGCGGCCAGCATGATGCTCTTGCCCTGCTCCATCGCGGCTTCGAGGGCCTTGATGGATTTCGGACGGCCGACGAACAGAGGTATCACCATATGCGGGAACACGACCACGTCGCGCAGCGGCAGGAGGGGCAGCGTCGTTTGCTCGGTTAATTTCGAAGTTGTCATGGCGTACCTTATAAAAGCGTGTTGCTGAACTTGGGCGCTCGCCGCGAATATTACAAGACCGCGGCGGAAATATTTTCTGAGAAGTAAAAGATAAGCAATTTACTGAAAATATAGCCGTTCCTATAAAAATCCGATTTTCAAAAGAAAAAGCCACCGCGCGAAGCATCCGCGAGTGGCTTTTCGAATGAAGCCTGATTCTTATTGGATCCTAGTGTACCCCTTAGAATCCGTACGGCAAGACTTTTGTTGCAAGTGTGCAGGGGTTTTTTAATTTTCCCCAGAAGCTTTCGGCGACTCGCTGTAAATCAGCAAAGGTTTTGCGCCGTTCGTAATCGTATTTTCATCGATCACGACTTTGACGACATTTTGCTGGCTCGGCAGTTCGTACATCACGTCCAGCAGCGCGTGCTCGAGAATCGAACGCAGGCCGCGGGCGCCGGTCTTGCGGGCCAGGGCCTTGCGCGCGATCGCGTGCAGGGCCGCAGGACGTATTTCGAGTTCGGAGCCTTCCATTTCAAGCAGCTTCGAGTATTGTTTAATCAAAGCGTTCTTCGGCTCGATCAGGATCTGGATCAGTGCCTCTTCGGTCAGCTCGTTCAGGGTGGCGACGACCGGCAGGCGGCCGACCAGTTCCGGAATCAGGCCGAACTTGATCAGGTCTTCCGGCTCGGCGTCCATCATGATTTCGCTGGCCGCACGCTCGGTCTGGCTTTTCACGGTGGCGGCGAAGCCGATACCGCTCTTTTCCGAACGGTTCTGGATGATCTTCGCCAGGCCGTCGAAAGCGCCGCCGCAGATGAACATGATGTTGGTCGTGTCGATCTGGACGAAGTCCTGGTTCGGATGCTTGCGGCCGCCTTGCGGAGGCACCGAAGCCATCGTGCCTTCGATCAGTTTCAGCAGGGCTTGCTGCACGCCTTCGCCCGAGACGTCGCGCGTGATCGACGGATTGTCGGACTTGCGCGAAATTTTGTCGATCTCATCGATGTAGACGATGCCGCGCTGGGCTTTCTCGACTTCGTAGTTGCAGCTCTGCAGCAGCTTCTGGATGATGTTCTCGACGTCCTCGCCGACATAGCCGGCTTCGGTCAGGGTGGTCGCGTCGGCGATCACGAAGGGAACGTTGAGCATGCGCGCCAGGGTCTGGGCCAGCAGGGTCTTGCCGGAGCCGGTCGGGCCCACGAGCAGGATATTGCTCTTGGCCAGTTCGACTTCGTCTTTCTTGCCCAGGTGCTTGAGGCGCTTGTAGTGGTTGTACACCGCCACCGACAGGATACGCTTGGCCGTTTGCTGGCCGATCACGTACTGGTCGAGCAGTTCGGTGATTTCGTGGGGCGTCGGCAGATCGGACTTCGCGCCCGCCACCGACTCGACGTTGGAGGTCTCGTCGCGGATGATGTCGTTGCACAGGTCGATGCATTCATCGCAGATGAACACCGACGGTCCCGCGATCAGCTTCTTGACCTCGTGCTGGCTCTTTCCGCAGAAAGAGCAGTACAGAAGTTTTTCGCCGCTGGAGGATTTTTTGTCAGACATGGGGGCAGGTTATCTTAAGAGATTGCTATGAATATAACGCTAATACAGGTACGCAATAAGCACGCACCTGGACATGCTACCCGAAATAAAAACGAAACGCCCGAACACGTGTTGCGCCCGGGCGTTTTTTGGCAACACCTTTGACGGCGTCGCAACGCGTTGTGTCAGGTGTTGCGCTAACTACAGGCTTACGCGCGGTTGGTCAGCACGCGGTCGATCATGCCGTACTCGACAGCTTCTTCCGCCGACATGAAGCGGTCGCGGTCGGTGTCGCGGTGGATCTGCTCGATGCTCTGGCCGGTGTTTTCCGACATGATGCGTGCCAGGCGTTCGCGCAGGTACAGGATTTCCTTGGCCTGGATCTCGATGTCCGAGGCCATGCCCTGCGAACCGCCGGACGGCTGGTGAATCATCACGCGCGAGTTCGGCAGCGAGAAACGCTTGCCCTTGGTGCCGGCAGCCAGCAGGAAGGCGCCCATCGAGGCGGCCAGGCCGGTGCACAGCGTCGAAACGTCGGGCTTGATGAAGTTCATCGTGTCGAAGATCGCCAGGCCAGCGGAAACCGAACCGCCAGGCGAGTTGATGTACAGCGAGATATCCTTGTCCGGATTCTCGCTCTCCAGGAACAGCATCTGGGCCACGATGAGGTTGGCCATCTGGTCGTTGACAGGACCGACCAGGAAGATCACGCGCTCTTTGAGGAGGCGCGAGTAGATGTCATAGGCGCGCTCGCCACGGCCGCTCTGCTCGACGACCATCGGCACGAGGCCGAGTGCTTGGGTATCCAATGCCGGATTATGAATCATGCCTGTCTCGTTCCTTGTAAAAATGGATTGAAGAAAAAACCGGCCCTTGTGGGCCGGGAGCTTTCCTTAACCCTGTGGGTTGCCACCCATCAGTTCATCGAAAGCGATGGTCTTGGTGCTGACCTTCGCCTTGCCGAGGACATAGTTAACGACGTTTTCTTCCAATACAAGAGCTTCCACTTCGGCCAGACGGCGGCGGTCGTTGTAATAGTACTTCAGGACTTCTTTCGGGTCTTCGTAGCTTTGCGAGAAATCTTCGATCTGGGCTTTGACCTGTTCCTGGGTTGCGGCCAGGTTGTTGTCAGCGACAACTTGCGACAGGATCAGGCCCAGGCGCACGCGGCGCTCGGCCTTATCGGCGAACATTTCCGACGGGAACGGCATCGATTTGACGTCCATGCCACGTTGCATCATGTCCTGGCGGGTCATTTCGGCCAAGCGCTCCGAATCCTGCTCGATCATGGCCTTCGGCACGTCCAGCTCGGTCGACGAGACCAGCGCGTCCATCACGGCTTCCTTGTTGCGGGCCTTGATGCGGGCGGTGACTTCACGCTCCAGGTTGGTCTTGATGTCGGCGCGCATTTTTTCGATGGAGCCGTCTTCGATGCCCAGCGACTTGGCGAACTCGTCGTCGACTGCAGGCATGTGCGCCCACTCGAGATTCTTCAGGGTGATGGTGAACTCGGCGGTTTTGCCGGCCACATCTTTACCGTGGTAATCCTCAGGGAAGGCCAGCGGGAAGGTCTTGCTCTCGCCGACTTTCAGGCCGACGGTGGCTTCTTCGAATTCCGGCAGCATGCGGCCTTCGCCCAGCACGAAGGTGTAGTCTTCGGCCTTGCCGCCGGCGAATTCGACGCTGTCGATGGTGCCGACGAAGTCGACGGTCACGCGGTCGCCGTTGGCAGCCACAGGCTCGCCGCCGGTGCCGTGCGCGCCTGCCTCACCCTTGGTGTGGTAGTGCACGCGCTGCTTGCGCAGGATGTCGATGGTCTTGTCGATCTCGGCGTCCGACACGTCGGCCGACACGGTTTCGATCTCGACGTTGGCCAGGTCAGCGACCACGACTTCCGGATAGACTTCGAAGGTTGCGTCGAAAGTCAGGCTGCCTTCCGGTGCATCTTGCTTCGGTTCGATTTTCGGGAAACCGGCAACGCGCAGCTGGTTCTCGTTCGCCGCTTCGTTGAACGCGCGACCGACCTTGTCGTTCAGCACGTCCGATTCGATCTGGTAGCCGTATTGCGCCGCGACCATCTTGATCGGCACTTTGCCCGGACGGAAGCCCGGAGCTTTTGCCGTCTTGGCCTGCTGCTTGAGGCGCTTTTCGACCTCGGTACGGACGTCAGCTACCGGAATAGAGATCGTCAGGCGACGTTCGAGTTTACCCAGGGTTTCGACTGCAGTTGCCATTATAAAAATCGTCCAAAAAAATAATTATTCGTGGTGCGAGGAGGGGGACTCGAACCCCCACACCATTGCTGGCGTCAGGACCTAAACCTGGTGCGTCTACCAATTTCGCCATCCTCGCGCAGGATTGCATTTTCTGCCACAAAAACAAAGGGCGCCCGACAGTGAAACCGGCCGCCCTGCACTCCTCTGTTTAGGGGCTACAACTTCAAACGAATATTTTACTGGATTTTCTGTCACTATTGGGTGCTTTTTTGCTGGGCGTGCGGGGGTATGAAGCTCAGCTATATAAGCGGTTTGGCACCAGCAGCCCCAAGACCGTCGTACGCGCCACTGGCGCCTACGACTTCCGACGTAGGCCGGAACCCAAGTTCGTCGCGTTTAGTTAGCGGTGAAAACAAGCGTTAACGGCCCGCGTAGGAATTGGATCCCGGCCTGCGCCGGGATGACGGTCGTCAGGTCAACAAAGGAAAGACGTTACGCGACTTTTGTGCCGACAGGCTTTTTGACGCGGAACCATGCCGCGTACAGCGCCGGCAAGAACAGCAAGGTCAATGCCGTCGCCACCAGCAAACCACCCATGATCGCCACCGCCATCGGCCCCCAGAACACCGACCGCGACAAGGGAATCATGGCCAGCGCCGCAGCCGCCGCCGTCAACAGGATCGGCCGGCACCGCCGTACCGCCGCCTCCACGATCGCATCCCATGCCTCGGCCCCGTTCGCAATATCCTGCTCGATCTGGTCCACCAGAATCACTGAATTCCGGATAATCATCCCGAACAGCGCAATCACGCCCAGGTTGGCGACGAAGCCAAACGGCCGGTCGAAGATCAGCAGCGCCATCGCCGCCCCGGCAATGCCCAGCGGCCCGGTGAGGAACACCAGCAGCGCGCGCGAGAAGCTGTGCAGCTGGAGCATCAGCAAGGTGAACACGATGAACAGCACCAGCGGCACGTTGGCCATGATCGAAGCCTCCGCATCCGAGCTGTCGGCGGCGGCGCCCTCGACTTTTACGCGATAACCGGCTGGGAGTTTGGCGCGGATGTCGGCGAGTTTTTCGTCGACCTGGGTCGTCACCGTGGGCCCCTGGATGCCGGCGACGACGTCCGACTGCACCATGATCGCCCACTCGCGCCCCTCGCGCCAGACCACGCCCGGCTCCCACATGAACTGCACCCGCGCCACCTGGCCGATCGGCACCGCGCCGCCGCCCGACGTCGGCACCAGCGCCTCCGACAGCCGGGTGATGGTCGAGCGCTCCTCGACCGGCTGGCGCACCACGATGTCGATCAGGCGGTTGGTTTCGCGGAACTGGCCGACCGGCGTGCCGGTCAGCGTGGTGTTGATCACGCGGCGCACCGCCTGCGAGGTCACGCCGAGCGCGCGCAGCTTGTCCTGGTCGAGGTCGAGGCGCAGCACCTTCACCGCCTCGTTCCAGTTGTCGTTCACGCCCACCGTGTTCGGGTTGGCGCGCATCACCCCGCGGACCTGGTCGGCGACGCTGCGCACGATGCCGATGTCCGGCCCCAGCACCTGGAACTGCACCGGATACGCCACCGGCGGGCCGTTCGGCAGCAGTTTCACCCTGCCGCGAACTTCAGGAAAATCAGTGCGGAAGGCTTCCTCGATTTTGATGCGCAGCGCATCGCGCGCGTGCGCGTCCTTCGGCAACACCACTAATTGGGAGACGTTCGACTGCGGGAATATCTGGTCCAGCGGCAGGTAGAAGCGCGGGCTGCCGGTGCCGACGTAGCTGGTCACGCTCTGCACGCCCTGCTGCTTCGCGAGGAAACCCTCGAAGCGCTTCACCACCGCCTCGTTGGCGCCGAAACTGGTGCCTTCCGGCGACCACATCTCGACCATCAGCTCGGGGCGGCTGGAATCCGGGAAGAACTGCTTCTCGATGAAGTTAAAACCAAATACGCCGAGCAGGAACACGCCCAGGCTCAGCGCGATGGTGGTCTTGCGCCATTCGACGCAGCGGTTCACCAGGCGCCGGAAGCGTTCATAGGCCGGGCTGTCGAACACGTCGTGCGACGCTTCGCCCTGGCCATGCGGCTTCACCTTCAAGAGGATGTAGCCGATGTAGGGCGTGAACACCACCGCAGCCACCCAGGAAATCAGGAGGGCCAGCGCGTTCACTGAGAACATCGTAAACGTGTATTCGCCAGCCGCCGATTTCGCCAGCCCGATCGGCAGGAAGCCGGCCGCCGTGATCAGGGTCCCGGTCAGCATCGGGATCGCGGTCGAAGTATAGGCGAAGGTCGCCGCCTCGAAGCGCGACATGCCCTCCTCCATCTTCCGCACCATCATTTCGACTGCGATGATGGCGTCGTCCACCAGCAGGCCGAGCGCGATGATCAGGGCGCCCAGCGAGATCTTGTGCAGCGAGATGTCGAGCACCCGCATGAAGAGAAAAGTAATCGCCAGCACCAGCGGTATGGTGAGCGCCACCACCAGCCCCGGACGCACGTCGATGCGCAGCTTCGGCTTGGTGTGCAATCCAAGTGCAATGAAGGAGACCGCCAGCACGATGATCACCGCCTCGATCAGCACCTTGATGAATTCATCGACCGAGGCCGTGACGGCGCGCGGCTGGTCGGCCACGCGTTCAAGTTCGATGCCGACCGGGAGCTGGGCGCGGATTGCGCGCACCGTGGCGTCAAGGCCTTCTCCCAGCTTGATGATATTGCCGCCCTTCTCCATCGACACACCGAGGCCGATCACCTCCTTGCCGTTGTAGCGCATCTTGTCCTGCGGCGGGTCCTGGTAACCGCGTTTCACGGTCGCGAAGTCGCCCAGGCGGAAGGTGGTGGAGCCGGCGCGCAGCTGCAGGTTTTCCAGCAGCTCGGTGGTCTTCAGGGCGCCGGTCACGCGCACCTGCAGGTTGTCGGTCGGCGTGACCAAGACGCCGCTGGCCTCGACCCCGTTCTGGGTTGCGATCTGGTTCACGATCTGCTCGAAGGGTACGCCCAGCTGCGCGAATTTTTTGCTCGAGAACTCGATGTAGACCTTCTCCTGCTGCACGCCGAACTGCTCGACTTTCGACACCAGCGGCACTTTGAGCAGCTGCTGACGCACGAAGTCGGCGTAGTCGCGCATCTCTGCCTGCGTGAAGCCGTCACCCGAGATCGCGAAGATGGAACCGTAGGTGTCGCCGAATTCGTCGTTGAAGAAGGGCCCGACCACGCCCTGCGGTAACGTAGCCGCCATGTCGCCGATCTTCTTGCGCACCTGGTACCAGGTCGGCCCGGTGTCCGCCGGCGGCGTCGATTCGCGCAGCTCGAGGATGATGGTGGTCTCGCCCGGTTTCGAGAAGCTGCGGATCTTGTCGATGTAAGGCGTCTCCTGCAGCTTCCTCTCGAGCGGATCGGTCACCTGCTCGGCCATCTGCACGGCAGTGGCGCCCGGCCACACGGCGCGCACCACCATCGCACGGAAGGTGAACGGCGGGTCTTCGTCCTGGCCCAGTTGCTGGTAGCCGAGGATGCCGCCGATGAGGAGCGCGGCGATCAGGTAGCGCGTGAGCGGGATGTGTTCCAGCGCCCAGCGCGACAGGTTGAAGCCCTTGATCATTGCGTCCCTCCGACGGCAGCCGCTTCGGTGTCGCCACGGCGCGAGACGTCGGCGGTCAGGATGCTGACCTTCTGGCCCGGCTTCAAGAGATGCACGCCGGCCGTCACCACGGTCTGGCCGGGCTGCACGCCGCCGCCGAGCAGGATGTCGTTGCCGGCCTGGCCCGCCACCTGCACCCGGCGCAGCTGCACCGCGCCCTTCTCCACCACCCAGACGCTGGTGGCGCCCTTGTCGTGCACCAGGGCGCTCAGCGGCACGCGCAGGCCGCCGGCGCCGGTGTCGCCGTTCGCCGCCATGTCGACGGTGGCGGTCATGCCGAGGCGGACCTCGGGATTCGCCGGGATCGATACCTTGACGGTATACGTGCGGGTGGCCGGATCGGCGACCGGTGAGACTTCGCGGATCTTGCCGGCGATGGCCTGGTCGCGGTTAGCCCACAGGCGCACCTTGACGTCGCTCGCCGTACGCAACTGGCCGACGCGGTCTTCGGGAATCCCGATCACGACCTCTTTTTCATCGGTGCGGGCGACCCGCACCACCGGCGCGCCGGCGGCCACCACCTGGCCGACCTCGGCTTCGACGGCCGTCACCACGCCGTCGGCATCCGATTCCAGGTTGGCGTAGCCGGCCTGGTTCGACTGGCCGCGCAGGCCGGCGCGCGCCGCGTCGGCGTTGGCCTGGGCCGCGCGCAGGGCCGACTGCTTGGCGTCCAGCACCGCCTGGCTGACGAAGTTCTGGGCGCGCAGGTTCTGGTGGCGCTTGTAGTCGGCCTGGGCCAGGTCGCGCTCCGTTTCGGCGGCGCGCAGGGTGGCGCGGGCCTGGGTCTCGGCCAGGCGCAGGTCTTGCGGGTCGAGCCGCATCAACACCTGCCCGTCCTTGACGTTGGCGCCGACGTCGACCTTGCGCTCGACGATTTTGCCGCCGACCCGGAAGCCCAGCCGCGACTCATAGCGCGGCCGCACGTCGCCCGAGAACTCGAAGCGCTCGGCGCCGCTGCCCGCCGCCAGCTTGACGACGCGCACCGGGCGGATGTCTTCAGGCGGAGGCGCCTCCTTGCCGCAGCCGGCCAGCAGGGCCAGCAACAGGGGCGCGGCGCAGGCGCTGCGCAGGAGGCGTTGGTGTTTCGGGGAAGCGGAATGCGAGAAAGCGAACACGGGGAATCCTTTGTAGTGGCACTGGCCGCGCTAGGGCATTTGTAATTGAGCAATTATAATCATGGAAACAGCAAAGAATCTGACTTTAGAGTCACCAGTCAAATATGCCCGTCGAGCATTACGAAAACTTTCCGGTTGCATCCTTCCTGCTGCCACGCCGTCTGGTGCCGGCGGTCGAGGCGATCTACGCCTTCGCCCGCAGCGCCGACGACATCGCCGACGAGGGCGACGCCACGCCGCCCGAACGCTTGGCCGCGCTCGAGCGCTACGGCGAGGAGCTGCACGTCATCGAACGCGGAGCCGTACCGGCCGACCCGATGTTCGCGCGCCTCGCTGGCGTTGTCGCGCAATATCGCCTGCCGGTGGCGCCGATGCACGACCTGCTGTCGGCCTTCCGCCAGGACGTGGTCACCACCCGCTATGCCGATTACACTGCCCTGCTTGATTATTGCCGGCGCTCGGCCAACCCGGTCGGGCGCCTGCTCTTGGCACTGTACGATGCGGTCGACGAGCGCAATCTGCGCGATTCGGATGCGATCTGTAGTTCCCTGCAGCTCATTAACTTCTGGCAGGACGTCGCGATCGACCTGGCCAAAGGACGGATCTATATCCCGCAGGAAGACCTGGAGCGGCATGCCGTGCCCGAAGCCGAGCTGGGCCGCGACGCGGCCAACCCGGCCTGGCGCGCCCTGATGCGCTTCGAAGTCGATCGCGCGCGCGCCATGATGCTCAGCGGCGCACCGCTGGCGCTGCGCCTGCCGGGGCGGGTCGGCTGGGAATTGCGCCTGATGGTGCAGGGCGGCCTGCGCATTCTTGAAGCGATCGAAAAGGTCGACTACGACGTGTTCGCGCGCCGCCCGACCCTGCACGCCGCCGACTGGATCGTCGTCGCCTGGCGCGCCATCAGGATGTAAGGTGGGCTGGGTATGCCAACGCAGCATCGCCTCCTGATAAGATAGCGGATTAGCCGCCAACACAGCAGCAAAACCAACAGCAAGAACCACATGTCCCCCGACGAATACTGCCAGCAAAAGACCGCCCAGAGCGGCTCCAGCTTCTACTACAGCTTCCTGTTCCTGCCGCCGGAGCGCCGCCGCGCGATCACCGCGCTGTACGCCTTCTGCCGCGAAGTCGACGACACCGTGGACGAGACCAGCGACGCCTCGGTGGCGCGCATCAAGCTGGCCTGGTGGCGCACCGAAATCTCGACCATGTACAAGGGCACGCCGACGCACCCGGTCACCCAGGCCCTGCAACCGCACATCGCCGCCTACGATCTGAAGGAAGAACACCTGCAGGCCATCGTCGACGGCATGGAGATGGACCTCGACCAGAGCCGCTATCTCGACTACCCCGGCCTGCAAAAATACTGCTGGCGCGTGGCCGGCGTGGTCGGCATCCTGTCGGCCAGTATTTTCGGCTACAAGAACCCGCAGACGCTGGCCTATGCCGAAAAACTGGGCCTGGCCTTCCAGCTCACCAACATCATCCGCGACGTCGGCGACGATGCGCGCAAGGGCCGCATCTACCTGCCGGTCAATGAGCTGCAGCAATTCAACGTGACCGCCGCCGACATCCTGAATTTCCGCCACAGCGAGAAGTTCGAGGCCCTCATGCAGTTCCAGGCCGAACGCGCCCAGCGCACCTACGACGAGGCCCTTGCCCTGCTGCCGAAGGAAGACCGGCGCGCCCAGCGTCCCGGCCTGATGATGGCGGCGATCTACCGCACCCTGCTCGACGAAATCCAGCGCGACGGCTACCACGTGCTGAATCAGCGCATCTCGCTGACACCGCTGCGCAAGCTCTGGCTGGCATGGAAGACCTATGTCCGCACCTGAAGTGCGGGTCGCCGTCGTCGGCGCCGGCTGGGCCGGTTGCGCCGCGGCCGTCGAACTGGCGAACGGCGGCGCGCTGGTCACTCTGGTGGAATCGAGCCGGACCCTGGGCGGACGCGCACGCGGTGTCGAGGTCGAGGGCAAGCTGCTCGACAACGGCCAGCACATCCTGTTGGGCGCCTACGGCGAGACCCTGCGCCTGCTGCGCGCGGTCGGCGTCGACCCGGATGCGGCCCTGCTGCGGCTGCCCGTGCAGATGCGCTATCCATTCCCTGAACAAACCGGCGGCATGGATTTCGTCGCGCCGCGCTGGCCCGCTCCCTTCCACCTGGCCGCCGCCCTGCTGCGCGCCAAGGGCCTGGCGCGCGCGGACAAGCTGGCGCTGGCGCGCTTCAACAGCGCCGCGCGC
>Ga0265798_10009434_pt1 | contig 12206 bp, 9 predicted proteins | sample P3T30metagenome_FD_192430 | JGI IMG/M metagenome (GOLD analysis project Ga0265798, IMG submission 192430) | Plant litter microbial communities from East Loma Ridge, Irvine, California - P3 T30 | ecosystem: Environmental > Terrestrial > Plant litter > Unclassified | place: USA: California... | reverse complement strand
AAGGGTGAAAGCGCCTATGAAGCAAGTTCTCCCGCATATCAAAATTGGACTGAACGAAGACAATCGATGTATGGTTGTCGTCGAGGATTATGAGCTCTTCGATTTCATTTCCGACTATCTCGGCGATAAATGTGACTTACCACATGAGTATCAAACATCGCAGACACGGCCAGGTGGCGAGGTCGTCACGATGTATTTTCCTCTTGGGGTAACCGCCGAAGAGATCGAGAAACGTCTGCTGAGGCTCTCTGCTGCGGAAGTCGAGAGAATCTACGGCCTCAACAATTAATCCCCTTCGTGATTCGAACGTCTGCAATGGGTCGGTAGCGGACGCTACAATAGGCCCGCAAACGGCCACAACCAGACTGCTCAACCTCCCATAAGTTTTCGTATTGCGACAGCGGCAAGGGTGAAAATGCAGTATTCCAACGTTAGATGCTGCGTTCGGTAAGGACTATGAATCGAGAATGTGATATCGAAGGAAGATTTTGTCTCTTCGACACTAAACGTAGTGGCAGGACGACCTCCGTGTTGTCGGGCTATAGGCCCATACACCAGCTCTACGACAACTATCTAAGCTCAGGCCAGCATGAATACCCTGATGTTGAAAGTGTTGCACCGGGGGAGACCGCAAAAGTACGTGTTTGGTTTGTCACGCCCAAGGTCTATCCGGGTTGCCTCTGGACCGACCGTGAGATTGACGTGATGGAGTCACCGCAGCGGGTAATCGGCAAGCTTACGGTGACACGAATCTTTAACGAGACCCTATCTGGCAATGCGGACTCGTATGATCCGAATTGGATAAAGCCTGATTATCTAGAGTGATCGAAAACGTTAAGTTAACGTCCGCTTCGGGTCGGTTGCGTCACTCAGCAACGTCCGTGTATGCCAAGATTGACAAGTTTTTCATGCGATCATAGACTTCTTAGCGAAAAGCAAAGAGGAAATCATGCAGCTTTACTGTTGGACGAGTTACTTCATAAGCATCCCCGGTGGCAATAGGGCCGCCGGGGTGACAGGAGAAACTCATGAAAGATATGTCACGCGCAATTCGGCGTCATCACGTCGTTCGACTCAAGCGAGCCCGGCGTTTCTACTTCGGCTGCGATAACCGCACCGATTTACGTCGACTCGGTATGTTGTTGCATACTGCTGCGCCATGCAGCTGTTGGATGTGTGGGAATCCAAGACACTATGAGGGCCGCACGCACGCCGAATTAGTTCACTTGGTGAAGCTCGCTGAAGAATCGTAGTCGTCCCACGCAAACTGGACCACTCAGATAAGTTGCTGCCACGCGCTACAGGCAGCAACTGGCCGACAGCAGCCCGTGATGAAAACAGCTGACCGACAAGTCTCGGCTGCAGCCGGCTAATGGTCGGGTCAAACCTCTGTCTGCTCCGCGATTTCAAGAGCATCATCGACCTCGATCCCAAAGATATCGTACAGTGCTCTCAAGCTTAATATGCCCAAGAAGCAACTGAACTGCGCGAAGATTTTTCGTTCTCCGGGAGATTTGCGCCGGCTTGACAGCAATGACCCGGTTAGCATGTTTGGCTTTCGGTTGATATGGTCTTTTCACAAGATTACAGGGCGGGCCGATGGGAAACAGAAGACTTTGGGAGCGGCGTGTCGTGTTGCGTCCGCTTCGGGGCGACAGTCGCCAGTTTAGAAGGCTCGACAGCGGCAGCATCGGCGCTGCCGCCCAGTCACCGCCTCAGCGCGATGCTGCCCTCGCCGCCCCGTCCAGGCGCCGGCCCGGATCGCCGCGAGCAGCCCGCCGCCGATCAACGCAATACCAAGCATGATGCCCATCGGCGCCTTGGGCATCAGACGCATGGCGGCGGTCGCCAGCAGCCATGGACCGTGGCACAGGATCGCGATCGGTTTGCGCTGGCCATCGTAATCGCGCGCCCTCACCTCGTCGACCGTCCCGCCGACCTCGACCCGACTGGCCGGCCTGTTCAGGTTGACGCCGTGGTGGCGCCGCTGCGCAGCGGGACGCTGTCCACCTGCGCAACTGCCGCCTTGAACGCGGTGACCGGCACACGCAGTCCGACCTGTCCGAAGCCGTCCGTCGCCAGCACGGCAATGCGCTGCCAGCCAGTGTCTTGCGATAAAGCCGGGCATTTCAAGCGATACACTGGAGCGTTTTCCTCGATCGGTTAAAATGCCCTTTTGTTACTCCAGCTTTACACCCAGATGCGTCAATATTCAGACCTGATGCGCCACGTCCGCGACCACGGCGCGGTCAAGACCGACCGTACCGGGACCGGAACGCGTTCCGTGTTCGGCCACCAGATGCGCTTCAACCTGCAGGACGGCTTCCCGCTGGTGACGACCAAGAAGGTGCACCTGAAGTCGATCATCCATGAACTGATCTGGTTCCTGGCAGGTTCCACCAACATCGCCTACCTGAAGGAAAATGGCGTCTCGATCTGGGACGAATGGGCCGACGCCAACGGCGAACTGGGGCCCATCTACGGCTACCAGTGGCGCAGCTGGCCAGCGCCGGACGGCTCGCACATCGACCAGGTCAGCCAGGTGCTGGACCAGATCAAAAACAGTCCGGACTCGCGCCGGATGATTGTCTCGGCCTGGAACGTGGCCGACGTGCCGCAGATGAAGCTGCCGCCCTGCCACGCCTTCTTCCAGTTCTACGTGGCCGACGGCAAGCTGTCCTGCCAGCTCTACCAGCGCAGCGCCGACATCTTCCTGGGCGTGCCGTTTCTTTGCCACATGCCCCGACTGTACCCATAGATAAAACCATTTATAATCAAGTACTTACGCACCCTCCATCTATAGGTACAGTACCTATACTAGCGTCAGAATTTGTGTTACGCTATACAACGTTCGAGTTCGGATAATCCGGATGAATCTGGGCGCCCCGCCGGCATAGCGAGGCAGGCATCTCAACAAGCCATGAAAGACCACATACGATGGACAAGCAATACCTTAGCCTGCTGCGTGACGTACTTGACAACGGGGTCCATAAAGGCGATCGAACGGGCACCGGCACCCTGTCGGTCTTCGGTCGCATGTATCGACACGATCTGAGCGACGGCTTTCCGTTGCTCACGACCAAGAAACTTCATATTAAGTCCATCCTGCACGAACTCCTGTGGTTCCTACGGGGCGATACAAACATCAAGTACCTAAACGATAATGGCGTTTCAATCTGGAATGAGTGGGCAACTCCGGAAGGCGAACTCGGTCCAGTCTACGGTGCACAATGGCGGTTTTGGAAAGGCCCGAACGGAGAAACCTACGACCAGATTGCAGCCTTGATCGATGGCATAAAAAAGCGCCCTGACAGTCGGCGTCATATTATCAATGCTTGGAATGTCGCATATTTGCCTGACGAGTCAAAAGCACCTGAACTCAATGCGCTTGAAGGCAAAATGGCTTTGCCGCCCTGCCACATCATGTATCAGTTCTACGTTGCTAACGGGCGCCTTTCGACGCATCTAACGCAACGCTCAGGTGATTTGTACTTGGGCATCCCGTTCAACTGTACGAGCGTATCATTCCTTACTCATATGATTGCACAACAGTGCGACCTTGAAGTGGGAGAAATTATCCATTCGATCGGAGATTTGCATCTCTATTCCAATCACTTAGAGCAGGCACGCCTACAACTTACCCGCGAGCCACGACCATTGCCAAAACTAGTAATCAAGCGCAAGCCAGCCTCAATTTTCGATTACAAGTTCGAGGATTTCGAAGTTATAAATTACGACCCGCATCCGCACATTCCTGCTCCGATCGCTAAGTGATTCGCATCTGAATTCGACTTCGCAGGAACTTAGCGAAACGTCGACGCACAAGTAAAGTTTGAATGGGCTCGCTATAATGCGTTGACTCAGGCCGATTGTTCTCGCTGGGCAATATTACTGATTCGTTAGCGGCGACACTGGAATGAAACCTGCAGACCCTGACCTGACCCACCCTTACTTAGTCGTGCAGACGAAGGTACGAGACAAACCTGTTTCGCATGAATATTCTTCGTTTGCGAACCGACTCGGGCCCAACTTCGTTGAGAAGATTTGCGCCCTGGCCAAGCACGAGTTCGCCATGGCGCAGTCAAAGGGCTACACGACCGAGTATTGCGTAGAGGCGTATGTTTCACATCTGCAGTTAGTCTTCACCACCATAGAGTCTGTTCTGAATAAAAAGAACATTGCCACTGCCAACGCTATGGAGATAGCCGACTGGAACGAATTCACCACTCGGTTAATTAGCCGTATCGAAAGCGACCAAAAAAAATCCGACGTAAGAAAAAAACAGCTCAAGAGTCGCTACCTTGGAACGCTAACACGATATGCTAAGGCGGGCTTGATCCCCATGCGTTTTGATCCAAAGGTTCTGTCGAAAGATGGGCCGTACCATGTTTTGCAGACTACCCCTTGGAAGGGGGGAAATGCGGTCACGTACGACTACACCGATATCGCAGACATAATCGGAAGGGATTTTTTGGAATCCGCTTGTACTCTTGTAAAGAATTTGCGACAAACGGCAGGCGTAGAAGAAAGAACTTGGCTCGCCAATTATGCTAGTCGCTTTGATCATTTTATCCGAAGCCTCTATGCTTTTTTTGTCGAAGAAGGCTATGTGTCGGCTCAAGCGCTCAGTGAAGAAGACTGGCGGCAATTTGTGGAGCGACTAGGGAATCTAATTCTTGCGGATCAAGTTTCGGATCGGACAGGAGACTTACTCTCGCCGAAGACGAAGGATCGACATCGTCTATGTACGAACAATCTGATGGCGCATATGGCAGTTGCAGGCTTACTCCCGAAGAAATTCGAAATAGTTTCTCCCAAGGGACGAAAGCGAGCTGCCTCAGGAACCGCAAACGTCACCCGGAAAGCCGATCCCGATGAAGGAGCGGAGGCGGTGCCCTTATCTCCTTTCGCTTTTTTGATTGAAAAACACAAAAGGAAAATGCCGTATGACTACAGGACATTCCAACCTCTAGCTCGATATTTTTTACTAAGGGCAATACCTATACTCTATAGGTTTTATGGGGCCGGCTCAGAAACGCAAGCGAAAGACTACCACCACGTCTTCACCTCGCTTCTGCTCTTCCTTAAGCAACATAAACAGAGCGGCTTCGAAGCGGAATTTTTCTCAACTCTTGCAACACATGAATACGCAAGTCTAGATTCCACGCGGTGGGAAAAGATGCTTTATGAGTGGCGGGACCACCTTATTAATTCTAGCCCGGCGAAGCACGTACTAGACATCACAAAGCACATGAAGATACAGGCAATGAATCGGCTATGGGCTGCACTTGCCGATAGCCTACTGGTGCCTGCCGTGAAACTAAAGGGAATAAAAGGGGCAAAGTCGACATTAAAAACGAAGAATCGACCCTCGCTCGCGCAACTCAGCTCCGCGAAAACTGCACTGTTAGACGAAAGCGCCATAGAACTACATGCCGCAACACATAAGATCAGCCAATATTTCGACGAGAGCGATAAGGAAGAAGCGCGTGAATTCATCAATGCTCTTTGCGCAAATTTACCTCCCGCCAAAGTACGAGCGTTAACTTTAGACGCCTTGGTTGTGGAGATTGCGCGGCTTAACGCAAACCGCCTGGAGGCGATTCGTCGTTGCGCAGAGAAAGACTTTCTTCATTGGTTCGAACATTGGAATAAGGGACAGCATGCACTGGCGAATGCGTCACATTCGCCAGAAGAAATGGTAGATTTGCTGGACCGACCGGAGCGATCAGTTTCAGAGCGCAGTCGCAATAGGACGAGGCTAATATCAGGCAAGACGGATTGCCATTTAGGCAACGCTCTGAATCTCTTAATCGGAGCACTAGGCGGCAATGCCAATGGTATCAGTGGCCGATACCATCATATTAAACGACAGTGGGGTGGCAACGAAGCCCTACATGCATATCTTCATCCTCATAAGCGAGCAACGGTCGCGTTGTGGACCATCATTCTCATAGATACGGGAGCGAACTGTGAGGTGGTGCGTGAGATGCCGCTTGCGTGTCTTCGAAAATCGGAAGATCCCAACCACATGATCGTGTCTTTCGGATTGAAAGCGCGGGCCGGATATAAGCGCATTAATGACTGTCTTCCGATTCAACCTCAGCCTGGCCACGAGCTCTCGGCCGTACAGGCTATTCAGCATTACGAAATCATGTCTTCCCGCAACCGCAAGATTGCGAATGGGGAAGTAGCAGAGCTACTATTCCTTGACACACGCCAGAACGATATTATTGGGATTACAGAATTTCGGGCTCGGGACGATTTTAAAGAATTCCTACAAGATCATGCTGAGCTAAGAGATCTTCCTATACGCCCATCGTTCATAAGACCATCGTATTTGCTAAAGGTGCAGCATGAAGATCCAGCAGTAAGTACAGAGTCCGCTCAGGCGATTGCGGACCACGTGTTATCTTCAACAACAGGTAATAACTACACGCATCGAACGCATACGAAGCTCGTTTATGTTCAGAAAGTACGCGAATTCACCCGACTATTTCAATCTGTAATTATTGCTTCGATCGAAGGTGCCGCGGAGAAACTTGGTATTTCCCCAGAGGAGGCGGAAGCGCTATTTTCAGACGCTGCGAGATCAGGCCTCGGGATAGCATGTTTGAATCCAAAGGCGGGTGTCCAACCTGGCACACGTAGAGGAGAGAGTTGCACGAGACTCGACGCGTGCCCAAACTGCGAAATGCGCTACCTTGTTGGGACTGTAGATAACATAACCGATTTGATCCTTTTCGAGGAATATCTGAAGTCCCAGGAAGCCGAGGCTACGAAAGCGCATCCAGAAGCCTGGGAGACACGGTGGCTTCCGTGGCTTGCATTGGCAGAAGTAGCGCTTGCTAAGTTCGCACTAGGCGACACTGCGTCTGCATTTTTACAGGCGACAGAAAAGGCAAACGCTCGTCGTCCTACTTATAGACCATTCAAGTTATTCTAGCCATGGTGCATGCACAGTTGGTTCAATCAAGAGCGGTTGACAGCACTATACCGCCTATTCTCCACAGCGATAAGGGCTATTCACCAGAATGGATGTTGATTGGCCCTTACAGCGCCCATGATTGGACAGTTCGGAATATTGGCAATAAGCCTCCCAGGGTGCTGACATTCAACGTGAAGATACCTAATGGAGGAGTTCTTTCTGACTACCCCAATCTCTACGAATCGGTTAAACGCATCGCGTACGGCGTCCGCACTGGCCCCCTCGCCGAAGTCGAAAGTGCAGATGTTCAAGCAACAATCGTAAGCAACCTGACCACACTCGCGTGTTGGATGATAAGCCGCGGCATAAAGCGTTTCTCCGATCTCACTAAGGCTGACCGCGAGGAATACGCCTGTGCTGCGGTCTATGGTGTCCACAACGTCTTAAATACTGAATCGATTTTGGAACGACACCTTGAGAATCTAATTGCAGAAGCAAACTTTCATGCTGATGACGATCTTGAAACGCGTCGGTGGAAAGCAATGCGTGTTTTCCCCGTACGAAAAAAAGCAAACCAAAGTATCAACTCTGCAGTTCTCGACAGGATGGCTATTCTCAGCGATGCAGGGCTCGGCACATTTGCAGCAAACGGCCGGTCTGGTGTCCTGATAACGCTTTTAGACGAAACCGAAGCACTGTGCATGCTATACCAGCCAGGCTTCATAAAAGCAAGAACAAAGAAATCGCAGAGCAAAGAAGTGAATAATAACCCGGAACCCGAATTTTTAGGGCAGGGAAACGCGAATAACAGCGTCGATTCAGTCATCATCGATCGGGACACTTCCAGCAACCAATACATTGACCAAGCCGGAGCAACTAAAACGGACAATCGGAGAGTACCACGTCAGGGTAAGGCCAATACCTTAAGTGAAATAAAGCAACCGGATCAAACAGAGGCGGCGCTAGCGCAATCGAAGGACGATTATGACGACAAGCCCGTATCCGAAGAACACCTTCGTCGATTTCTCATGTCGTTCCAATACCTTTACGATCACCGACGGTATCTGGAAGATGCATTAACTAGCGCTCCGTTCTTTTCGACATCTGCGCGAGCCGAAGCACAGAAACTCGGCCGGGAAGTCGGTCGTACCGGAACTATTCCAGTCGCGCAAGCAACATGTCTTATTGAGCGCTCTGTACGGTGGGTTCTCGACTATGCTCCGACCCTGCTAGCGTTATACAGCCACGCTGAGATCGTATATGAGGCGGACCCGGGTCGCGCCGCCGTTAAATATGCTGAGCATCTAGACTCGTTTCGAACTTGGCCGACGGGTCCCGCCAGTCCGTTTCCTATAGTACCGACTCGGATTAGCGACACCGGAGAATCCTCGAACGAACAATCCCGTGCCGAATCGCTGCGTGATGGGATGAGTCTCCACTCTGCCATTCTATTTTTAATGACTGCCTGCGCCGTGGTTATCGCTGCCTTTAGTGCCAGGCGCGCCTCGGAGATTATAGGTCTCAAAGCAGGTTGTGTTCATATTGATGACTCTGGTCAACCTTGGCTTGAATGCTTCATCCATAAGACTTTGAAGACCGAATCACGCATTCCAGTTCCAGAGGTAGTGGTGGCCGCGGTAAACGTTCTTGAAAAATTGAGCGAGCGAGCCAGGCGGCTCACTGATGAACCCTATGTCTTCCAGTACAATGTCCCAGGATCTGATAGAACCTACGGAATAAGCGAGATGAATTTTCCGGTTTTTCGCCTAGCCGAAAATTTGCGCAAATTTGGATATTTCGTAGACGTTCCTCGACTGGAAGATGGCACACCATGGACGTTCAAGCCGCATCAGTTCCGGCGATTCTTCGCGATTCTTTATATCTGGATTTACGATAAGGGCGATTGGGGCGCATTGCAGTATCATCTGAGACACTTCACCAGTGAAATGACCCGTCGCTACGCCTCGGAGAACGAAATCGGGCAAATCATCGCTCAAGTCGACAAGGAGCACACCGCAAACATTCTTGCCAGCGCGGCCCTAGGATTGACTTATATCGGCGGTTCGGAAGGCACGCGATTAAAACAAGTTGCGCAACGACTTCATGCTCAGATGGCAAAACATACAGATGTTGTTTCGCCTCGCAAGTACAAGCAGAAACTTGAGCGACTAGTCGAGCGTACGGGCGTCTCATTGACAGGATTCCCTTGGGGATACTGTGTGCTTCGAAAGGCACACAAGAAGCGTCCCTGTAACTGCACGAATTCCTCGGAACCGGATCACGGTCAAGCCAGCGAAATTACCTGCACCGGCTGCGCGTTTAGCATGGTAACGCCATCTGCGCAGAGCTCCTTGATTAACGCCATCAAGTTTCATCAAGAGACTGCCGAATCTGAAGACTCTCCGGCAATCCTCCGCGAAGCCAGCCGGGCGATTCATCAGAAGCTTATTGCTGCCTTGGCGGAAACGCAATGCCCTTTACCACAGGGAGACCCTGATGACTAATATGAACGATGCCGGTACACCGCGAGCAAATAAACCAGCTATTGCGTTGAAGCGGCGGAACGACGCAATCAAGAAGTATGTTTTCAAGCTTAAGAAATTAGAGGAACTACTGGAGACCAATGCTATTGAGTCGATTCCAAAGAATATGCGCCCCGCGACGTTTGTCGCATGGATAGACGAGACACTTGGCATCGAAAGGTTTTCCAGAAACGCCCTCTACGAAACAGATGTGGAATACACTGCACTTCACGAGAAAATGGAACATCTTCTCGAACGATTGGCAAAGAAAAGGCAAAGTAAATCTAAAAAAGAAAGCGAGATCAGCAATTTGCGTGAACAACTCAAAACGGCAGAAAGGAGGATTCAATCCTATGTGGATGCTTATACTGCCGCGAGAGCTGAGCTACAGGAGAAGGATAAGGAAATAGCTCGTCTTCTGCTTCAACTTAATAGGATGAAGGACTACGACCAAAAGGTGACACCACTCCGGTCCGTTCGACGTTCACACGACGATAGCGATCGACATTAACTATGGAATGTCATCTCGAATACACTAGCGATCGGTTTGTCTATGCTGACAGACCCTATCCTGGCATACCCCTGCTCGTGGACTCTCTGTTTCATTTCGTGGCGCCGGTGTGTGACTACTTACGTAACCTCGTTATACACGAACAACTTGAGACCAGCTCAGTCAAGACCTACGCCCAATATATTCAGCTTTTCTGGAACTACTTGGAAGGAGAAGGAGCGAACTACGCTGAGGTAACAGATAAGCAACTTCTTACATGGTTGAACCAACAGAGAAATCGCGATAATAAAATTTATGTGGCCACAGCTCGATGCGACGCAATTTTCGACATGTACTGTTGGCTTGAAGTAAACGGGTATGTAAAAGACATCGTACGCATACCCGGACATAACGATGGGCAAAATTTCGAGCCGCTGCTATCCAGTAAGCGTGCTCGTCCTGGCAAATTTCGTCCTTCACGATTTGGGGTGGTTTCAGGTGTGCGTCCGAGGGCGAATGACGCCAATAGTGTTCAGCCTACTCCCACCAATGAAGACCTGACAAAATTGTATATTGCAGCCGATAATCCGAAGAACCCAAGCCTGACGGACCGCAACCATCTGCTTATCGATTGGTATGGCCAAACGGGCGTTCGTCGGATCGAGGCGCAGAATTTGACTGTCGATCAAATTCCAGAGTGGTCTGTAATTGATGATCTACGCCGAGACGGGTATATCTGCGAATTGCGTATCGTTAAGACCAAGGGTGGTAGGCCAAGACATATAGGCGTGCTACCAAGCTTACTGGAACGAACTCGGGAGTGGATAGAGGGCCCACGAGCAGATATCGTCGAGCGATTCAGGAGAAAAATCTCGACCTATAAGGAGCCAAAAGAAATTTTTATTTCGGCAAAGACCGGTGCAGCCTTGACGTTGACAACCATGAGCAACCTATTTACTGCATTTTTCGGAAAAGCTAAAGTCGAGGGACATGGGCATCGGATTCGCGCTCACTACCTCACCAATCTCCTCCACTCCGAAATAGACGCTGCGACAGCTCTTTTGATTTCAAACGGCGGAACGTTTAAAGATATTGATTGGGAACTTATTATAAGAAAAGTCGCAGAACGTGCGGGACATCGGAACGTGGATAGTATAAGAGACTACGTCACCATCCTAAAGAAAAGATATCAAAGACTTTCCGGACATGACGATTTGGTAACGATCGATCAGATGCTGAAGGCAAAGAAGCAAGAACTCGCATTGGTTGAACACCGGATTTCGAAAGGGAAAACAGAACTTGAGGCGCTAACAAAATTGGGGGCAAAAACTGATAGTAGTACGAGATAAATCATACAACGAATAAGGGGAAGCCCGGCGTTTTTATTCCGTCCCTCCCCATGCTTCTGAGACTCAGGAAATCTAAAAATGGCAGTGGATTACGGTTAGCAACGAGTCGCTCCCAGATGATCATCGCCCGGAAGCCATAAGGTCTACCTCGACACAATCGCGGTCGGAGGCAGGATCCTTTCAGCAGACACTTGGAACTGACGTCGTCCTTGAGGGGTAAAGTCGTCAATGTTTGCCGAGGTGATCGACAGCCTTCCCCCGGTTCACACCTCCTTGAACTCCTCGACGTTGGGCGCCGCCGACGGTCCGGGACGGTGTCCACTCAAGGTCGCTTGACGCTACTTGCTACGCTTAGGCAAATCTGTTGGGATGGGGGATAGCGCATCTTCGGTACAAAGAATACGGTCTTTGATAATAGGAGATTATCAAAGACTGTGGATCGGATTCCGGCTCTCCATAAGGGACAGTGTCTGAACGCCATTCGAGGCCAGCCTAACTTGTCTCGAAGTCGATGCCGGCCGCAAGCCAGAGGCAAAATCGCGGATTGCTGCTGTCATGAGAACGGTGCAGAACATACAGGGATGGAGAGGGAAAACGGAAAAAATCGGGCGCTAAGACCCAATGAGGGGGCGAGGTGCAGTGGAACCGCAAACCAGGTTAAGGGCTCCTGACTTTCTCGTTGCTTGCTGATTATGTGGTGGCCGCAGCTTGCCCTTGGCTGCTGCTTCCAACACAGAGCAGGAATACTGGCCAAGCGTGTTGATCTGCTCATGCAGTAACGGCGGCAGCCTGGCCATGTCATCATCCCGAATATCAGAGCTGACATAAAACAGCGGTATCCCAGTGTTCAGCGAGAGCCGAAGAAGCTGTCGATTTTCTCGGTTAGTGTTGCGCGCGAAAGCTCACCCATGTGCCGC
>Ga0265798_10009432_pt1 | contig 12209 bp, 10 predicted proteins | sample P3T30metagenome_FD_192430 | JGI IMG/M metagenome (GOLD analysis project Ga0265798, IMG submission 192430) | Plant litter microbial communities from East Loma Ridge, Irvine, California - P3 T30 | ecosystem: Environmental > Terrestrial > Plant litter > Unclassified | place: USA: California... | reverse complement strand
CGCGACCGTGTGGTGATGCCTGGCTTTGATGGCTTGGTGGGCCATAAGGTGAAGCAGCAATCTGTCCCGCGCCTGGTGAGTATGGTGAGGGTGGCAACTGACGAGGACTCTGAGAGTATGGGTATGGTGGTAGAGCGCTATTTTGTGTCGGTTGCGCATACTTGTCAATTCCATTGAGCAGAGGCGTTGCCGACTGTGTTTTCCAGGACGCATTAGAGTAGCTCTGTGGTGGCACATATGGCTGATACTGCTGTTGCTGCTGCGAAGGGTGCGGAGACCGATGCGTGTGATACCCTTGGTAAGGCTGCTGCCCTTGTTGTCCTGTGGGTAAGCGATGATCATAGCTGACATTGGGTTGATGTGCTACGGGCGAATTGGGATTCTTGCGAGTATCAGGGTTGTAAACCGGCGACCTGTAAGACGACATGGTCAACTCCTTCGGCCTGTAATTGTACGGCCGGCCATCTGGTGTTTGATATTGCATCGGTGTGCGCGGAGGTACTGCGATGGGTGCCGGTTTGATTGGATAAGAGGCTGGGTACGAAGTACGATGGAAGGTTGGTACTGGCGGGGGAGGAGGCTTGACGGTTTCGAGGAAGTTGCTCTTGGGGTTGTTCCTAGGCTTTGCGGGGTCCTCAGTGTACTGTGGCCTAGCCTCGGTTGAAGGCTTTCCAAGGTAGTACCAAAGCCGGTCCTCCCTGCTGAGATCGACTTTAGCCACTCTCCGAGTAACCTCAGGAGCAGTATACCATTCAGCCCACTTGTGCTCGGAGTTAGGGTCGTGGAAAGGATCGCCCATCTCAGGCACACCGTCGGTGCGGTTCGTGATGTCAAGGGATGCGTCGCTCTCCTTGAGATGTTCTGGAAGTGGCTTGGCATTTGCGGACGGCTTCAGTCGCTGCGATTCGTCCGGATGAAGCTTGAGTATGTACTTCCACTCGACTTCCACTCGATCACCGTCAGGCAATACATCTACCAGGACAGCCTGCTCGCCAGGTCTGTTTTCCACGACCTGTGCACCGTAGATCTGGTACATTTCGCCACCCACGTACTGGAACTGGATGACATCCTTGGGTTTGAGAGTCTTGCCATAGGCCAAGACAAACTTGTCCTTTTCCAATGCTTCCACATCGACAGTCTTGTTGTTGCGCTTCTTCGGCCGGTGGAAACGGCATCGGAAGTCGTAGCCATCGTAGAAGTATTCTGTGCCCTCTTCGTCGAAGGTAGGCATGGGACCAAGGTCAACTTGGACACCTGCAGCCACCGCGCAAGTAGCATGGAAGGCCCTAGTACACTTCTTTTGCGAACACTGGAAGACGGCGCCGCGCTTAGACCGACAGTAGTTGCACTTGAGCTCCAAGCGGTCCTTGCCGATGTTGGCCACATTGCACACGGTTTCGACATCGCTCTTGTTGACAATGTAAGTCTCCGGCGTATAGTCCGCGCAGATCCGGTGAGCCTTCATGCCATTGTCGGTCGGTAGCAAATCGTCGTACTCCACATCGTTAGGGCAGAGAATGCAGGGCATGCCTCGACCTGGAATCCTGATACGGATGCGAATGCGCTTGAGCTTCTTTGGTCGAGACGTCTCTTTGGGATCCTCCTTGCCGCGCTTCCTCTTGTTGCCGGCTGGCTTACGGCCTGGCTTTCCTTTGGTTTTGCCAGCGACACTGGCTGGAGGACTGGGCAGACGATCAGCGCCGTCATCGTCGTCTTCATCGTCATCAGTCTCCTCATAGTACTCCGGTGTTGGCTCGCCTCGTAGCTTGCGCTCAATTTCGTTAACGTCAACCCAAACGCTGTCAGATTCGCAGAGACATTTCTTTGCGATCCGACCGTAGCTCAACCAAGATTCGTTCGCGAAGTTGACCGATTCTGCGCAATTGTAGCCAATGTTGTACCCGGAGTGGTAGCCATAAGGATATGTGATGACGAATTCGCCCTCGTAGTGGACCAGACGGTTGACCTTGATGTTGAAGTCCCTTTCCAGTCGCTGAGGCGAGATTAGGTAGGTCTTATGGCGAAGGAACTGCGAGCAATGCTTTGCGTCGTTTGGCCAGATGGTCTTCATGGCAGCTTCGAAGCGGCGAGCATCCTCTTGTGATATGCTGTACCACTGCTTGGGGGCACCAAAGTGGATGTAGTTGATACTGTAAAGGTCCACATCCTCCAAGTGCCAGGCAAAAGTGGCTTTCCACATGCCCAGGTAGAGGTAGGCCGTGTTGACACCAGGGACCTTGGTTCCAAGAACATCCAGAAGGTTGGGTAGCTTCGCGACGTTCCAGGAGGTGGTCGAGTCGTCGAACAGAGAACCCGGCATGTCGGCTCCATACATGGGCGAGCCATAGTTGATCGTCTTCCAGTAGTTGTCCTCTAGTTCTTTGCATCGCTCGACGGTGTACTCATCAAGGCCATCCAGGTGGTAGTCGAAGTCCTCAAACGCAGCCTCGTCGATGTAATCGGCCACTGCGCCGCGGTTGTTCAGACGCCGAGAAGAGACGGATTTCTTCTCGTCGGCTGTCTTGGCTTGCCGACCGCGTGTCCTAGCAGGTGGTGTGCCGCGCGCTTCCTTCTTGATCCTCCTTGCTGGTGTCTTCTTCTCCTCGTTTCCGGGTGATGTGGGTGTGGGAGGGACCTCGGGAGAGCTATCTTCGTCTTCATCGTCTTCGGCTGGCTCCTTCTTCACCTGGCGCCTTCGAGAAGGGCGACCAGGTCCGCGCTTAGGTGCAGGCGAGGCATCGCGATTTGTAGGGGCGGCGCGCGACGAGCGGGTACGAGACGGGGGTTCGGCAGCAGCCTTTCGGCGCTCGCCTCGCTTGGCTGGCGGCTGATGATGTGGCTCGTCCGTCACGGCTTTCCATTCCGGCAGATTATACGATCGTTGTTTCTCAATGTTGGCTTGTGTGTAGATGCCGTGCTGTCCAGCGAACTCTTGCGTGATCGGGTTCTTGACTTTGATGCCCTTGACGGCTTCGGTAAGATCAGGGAGCGATTGGCGCCTGGCATGACTTAATTTGGGAGGTTATACAACAGGCGCATAATCGAGACTTACCATTCCGCTGGTGGAATAACCTTGACGATACCCGACTTCATTCCATGCTTGTCTATCTTGTCGATGAAGCGCTTGAAATTGCGAAACTGGTCCATTGTCTGTACAGATGATAGTTAGTATCTTGTCTAGTTTATTTCCACGCGTCATAGTCATAACATGCGCGCGCGTGCTTCTCGGCCTGGGTAGGAGGTTATTTGCATGTAGGCAACCTACTGGCTTGAACACGGGTATCTTCCCTCCCTCGAAGTAATGGTCTGGTTCGATGTCTTCGCCGTCGTCGCTGTCCAGCTCGGAGAGTTCGGACGACATCCTCTCGAATCGCTTGTCGTTGTCTTCGCTCGTGGGCGGCGTCAGAGCTGGCTTCGTGGTGGAGTCATCGTGCGTCGCGGGCGGTGCCTCTACGGAAGGCACGACATCTGGGGGGGCCTCCATGGTGAAGGTGGTAGTTGTCGAGTCGTGAATGTCTCAGAGGGGCTGTGGAGCTGCTGCCATGCGTCGCTTCTCCGCCGGGGCGGGCGCGCGTCGATGTATTAGTACCGCAACAATTTTGCAGCGAGCGCAGAGGGTGTGCGAAGCTTGCAGGGTCGTTGATAGGCGTTATCGCAAGTGCTGGGGGGCGTAGTCGCTGGATGATGCTGAGGGAGGTGCGAAGGCGAGAATGAGGAGGTTGCAGGTCGTGGGTCTGCGCTAGGCGTTAAGCGCAACAACCCCTGCCACTTATCGCCTGACGATGGGCAGTTTGCGACAACACCACCCGGTAGAGCTGCATGTATTCTGACCCCTCAAGCGGTACACAAAGCCTAATCTACATAAAGGGATCGCGTGGGCTGTAAAGTTGTTGTCATTCTACTGCTCTGCGCAAAGCGCGCCAAGTGTTGTGCGTGGTGACTGGCATGCACGTCATCCAAGGCCACATCTACAGATCTCATCTTATCAGATCCCCATAGTTTCCATCTGTTCACCATGTGATAGCCACACACCACCGCAATGCCAGATACACTCACCGAACTCACTTGGGTATCCTGATGGCTAATTTCGATTTTGGATACTTCCGAGAGGCTTACTGTGCTTCTCTTCGACGTCCAGTCTACAACAGAAAAGACACGATACATTTACAACTAGATCGGACGTGAAACGTGGTTCCTGAATCTGTGGGGTTAAGCTTTTCTGACTGGCGCCTGTCTCAACGGCTGCAGTGACCCGCTAGTTCGTGCATCACGCCGCCATGTGCAAGAATAGAGCCGCGCCTCACCAACAACACGATAAGCCAGTACGGCTGCCGTAGTTCGAGAAGAGGTATCTTGTGTACTCATCCTGTTTCCGGGCCTATATACTGCACAGCTGCCGTGCAATTTGTCACTGTTGTTTGACCTCACCGTGCGGTGCGGGTTGTTGGCAGCTCACTGCGATAGTGAAGTCCGAATGCTTTCACGACTTTGTTGAAATTCAATCTACCACAAACTATGCTAGATTCACTATGCGGTGGCTCTTTTCTGCATAGAAGAGCTGATGGGTGCTGCCATCAGGTCCTGAAGACTTCTGTGTATGTGCTCTGAAGGGAGAGCAACAAGCTAGATACTATGAGGAAATTCATCCCCCAATGCACGGATCTGACGGTGAGAGCTACGAGATGATGTTTGATCTTTTGTACGGGATGTGCATCACATCGTGCGAGCACTGCAAATCCACACCGGCACTTCGTACTACTCAACACTCGCCAATCGGAGAACATGACGAGCCAGCACGCCCCCATGGAAAATCTCCGGATCGACGGCCGCTACTACCAGGGGTGCACGCTCAGTCATCGTCATCAAGTACCCAACCCTAGTTCAAATCAACAAACAACCTTAAGCTACATGAGTAAAACCTTAAAATCACAGGACTGACAAACAACAATGGCAGTTGCTTGAAGCAAGAAATCATATTGTACAGGCCATTCGTTAAGCGCCAGATCATAACCCAGAATATAGTACAGCCGTCCCATACCCGAGAAAATGTTGATCCTATGCACCGATGCTATGCTACTAAACACAATGGGCTGTACGTTTGTCTTCCCAGCTCTTTCGTTATCTCATCTGCTCAGATGCTCCAAATAAGGTATCAAAGCTGCTCACGCAACTCATCTTCCCCAAATGTGCGAGTCGTTTTGCAGGAATAGTTCATCGACTCTACGAAGATTCTCCACGAGGAGCGCCGCGGAAACCGCCACGCCCACCCCTGAACTCTCCACGGCCGCCACGGCCACGACCGCGGAACTCGCCCCTAGGACCGCCTCGGCCCCTGCCGCGGTATCCGCCTCGTTCACCACCTGGGTGACCACCACGTCCCCGACCGCCACGGTTGTGGTGAACCTCGGAGAAGCCATCGTTACCGGATGTAGGAGCGGCAGGTGCCGCGCTCGGCTCGGGGGTATCGTCGGCCCAGCTCTGGGTGCTGGTTACGGCGGCAGCGACGTGTGGTGTCTCGGTCTCGGCAGGGTCTCGCGGTACCATCTCGAAGGACTCAGTCAATGGGTCGTCGGCGCCGGTGGGTTGCTTGTCCCATTGCGCCTCTGCAGCAGCATTTGCTGACTCCATTCCAATGCCGGAAGCCGCCGGTGCAGCTGATGCGGTCTCGGTGGTTTCAGTAACAGGCTTCGCGCCAGCGTCGATCTCAGTAAGACCAGCGTTGGTGATGGTTGGGTCGGAGCCGGCCTGTGCCTCGGGAGGAGCTGCTTGAGACTGCGCGACGTCGTCAACCCAAGCTTCCTCAGCGGCGAATGGGGCTTCGTCGAGTGCTGCTTGCTTAACCTGGGAATCTATACAAAGTCAGTCTAAGGCGACGCATTCAATATACTGGTGAGCCTACAGGTGACGCTGAGTACCACTCCCTCGGTGGATGGTACTCCCTCTTCCGCACCCTCGATCAGCTTCTCTGCAGCCATGACAGCGCCGGCGTCTCCTCCATAGACCTGAAGGAGAGCGCCCTCGAAAGCCTTGGTCAGGTCAGAGTCGTCATCCTCAAGTTGACGACGAGCAGCCGCGGCCCTCAAGAAGCGAGACAGTGTCAGCAGCTTCTCCTTGACGATCTTCTGCTGCTCCAGCGCTGCCTCGGCCTTGATCGTTCCCCTCAATGTCTCCAGCTCGGACGAGTGTGACTTGGACAGGACCTCCTTCTCCTTTGCGAACTTGGCCTCGAGCTCATCGCCGTACTTCTTGTAATTGGTGTATTGTTCCTCGTACTGCGCAAGCTGAGTCTGAAGACCGGGTTTCCTCTCCGCTTGAGCTTTCTGGTCGGCATTGATCTTCTTGGAAGCGAGGAGGTCGTCGAGAGAAACGCCGGGATTCGCTGCGATTATGGAGTCGACCTTTTGGGTTGCGCTCTGGAAATGCCATGTAAGCAAGGGCTCGAGGGGTGAGGGACACTGTTAGCTTACCAGTTTCTTGTTGATGTTGCGGATGTTCCTGCGCAAACGCGTCTTAGTAAGTGACTCCTGATAGTTTTGTATGCGGTCTTTGAACCACAATGCGGTTGCGACTTACTTCTGAACCTCGCGGAGGTACGAGTTGTCGCTATCGGTTCCATTGGCCTTGCCGGCGGGGTTGGAGCCACCTGCGCCAGCCTCGGACGACGTCTTTTCAGGCGCAGCGGGTACTGCGGTAGCTCCCTCTTGCTTGCCCTTCTTCTTGCGGGCGCTCTTCGACTCTCCTGTAACCAGGTTCTGCAGCTTGTTGACTACTTCCGAGGCCATTGTTGTGATTTGTTTTGGTTGCGTTGATGATTCAGATGAATTCTACACGTAAGTCGCGTCTCTGAAATGGGAGATGTATTTGCGTTCTTTTGTTGTGCTGTTTCAAAGTTGATGGTTCGGGTACATGGTCGCCTGCCCTCAACGTAACTTCGAAATTAGCGTGGGCACTAGCGTCTCGTGGCCATGACGCACCCCTCACCTGTCAGTACCACGCAAATATCGTCTAGGTGAAGTTGACAGCGCCGAGCTTGGGTACCGCTACTTGCAGTCTGCAGGCTACATCACTGTCACATCTCTTCGCCGTAACTTCCATGGACACATTATCAATGTCACTGCTTTCTATGGCCAAGCCGACATCGCAACTTCGTACGAACAGAGTTTAGGTAGCTGACATCGTCCATGGGTCCTTAAATCCCGAAATCTTACTATTAGAAATCTCACTCGCTCCCAACATCTCTAGGCAGTATCGAGATTTTTCTGTAGAATATAGTAGAGAAGCATCCGTAAAATCGCACACCTTACCTCAACATGTCTACGTACACATGAGAGTGAGCAATGGCTTACTCTTTGAAAGCTCTCACTCGATCTCAGACATTAGTTCAAAATTACTCTGGACCATGGACAGATAATCGACACTTTTCCGTCTTTTACCTAACATGTCTGGGGTATAAAGAAGTATGTCTGTAGTGACAGACCCTGCCTTGAGAGTATTCTCCAGTTCGAAGGGCTCTTTACTTCCATGGATTCATGCTTTGCAATATTCGTAACTTGAACATCCCAATACTGACACCATGCCTACACACTCTCTCATTGAGTTAGGGTCGTGGTACTCCTTTAGATTCATGGCTATGTTCCTCCAAAAGAGAAAAGTTTACCCCATTCTCTCCACTTACTCAAACTTCATCTTATTGACGATGCTGCCAATCCCCTCCACGTACACTTCAACTTCATCTCCATCTTTCAAGAAACCCTTCGGATCCATGAACAGACCAACACCACTCGGTGTACCCGTTAGAATCACCGTACCAGCCCTTAGCGTAGTCCCGCGACTCAGATGCTCCAGAATCTGGCCTACACTGAAAATCATATCATCCGTCCCGGTTTCCTGCCTCTTCTCACCATTGACCTTGGTCCAGTACCTTAGCTTATGAGGATCAGGAATCAAGCTAGGTGACACGATACACGGGCCTACGGGAGCGAACTTGTCGAAAGACTTCGCGTAGCCGAATTGGCCGCCTGATACCCCAGCGGGAAGCTGATAGTTTCGGGCGGAAACGTCGTTGGAGATGGTGTAGCCAAGGAGGTAGTTGGCGTAGTCTTTAGCAGCGATGTTTTTGCAATCCTTTGAAATGACCAGGGTGAGTTCGCCTTCGTAGTCGAGTTGCGATTGGCAGTCCGGGTGAATGGGAATGGTTTCTAAGGGACCTGCGAGGGCATCGCTGGGTTTGGTGAAGATGGCTGGGTTGGAGGGGATAGCGAGGTTGCACTCTTCGGCGTGGCGCCGGTAGTTGAGTCCCACGCAGAGGATTATGTTTGTTGTCGGGACGGGGCTGAGGAGCTATAGATGTTAATTCCCCCATAGTGCTTCAATATCTTCTGAATACGGATTGCATACCTTTCCCACTGTAGCTTTCTCTCCCGTCTTCTTGAATCCACTCTTGATGTCCCCAGACAAAACCTCTACACTGCTTCCTTCGATCTCCCTGGTGGGCACCTCTTTCTCTAAGTTCCCATATACTGTCTTTCCATCCTTATCCTCAAATCGGATCAGTCGCTCAAACGCCGACATCGCTCTTACTGTTGTGCTGAAGTACTTTACTTGTGGAAGTGGAGGTAACAGTAACTGTGATCTAGGGGCAAAGATTGGTCTGGAGGTAGTAGTAACGGTGCGTGTGCAGCGTATGAAGGAACGTGCCAACATGGAGTCAGGGATCTGGAAAGGCTTATAAAGCAGTCAGCGCGTGTTGATGCAAGATGGCCCGTTGTGGAGTTCGGGACTTTGCCCCACGTTCGCGTCGGTCGCGGGGTCGTCTTCGGCATTTCCATGTGGAGATATCCGTTGCCAGAAGTGCGATCTTGAAATCTTATGTGAAGACTCTAACAACGGAATCAATGCCACTCTGCTTGGTCGTGATTTGTGAAGGAACCAGAAATATGTTCCAAATGTCAGGATTGCAACAAAGAAGGCAAGATGATACGGGTAAATCATACGCGGCTTCCTTGCGAAGAAAACGTGAGAGCGCGTTTAGCCTATCACGGGTGAGACACGCTTCCGCCTATGCACGCGCATCATCCACCTGAACTCCACACATCCGTACACCCAAACACACATCGTCTAGCCCAGCTCTTCGACGCATCCCAAGTTGTCGCGCATACGATGGCCGATTCGGATTACGATTTTGAGGGGGAGGGATCTGACGACGAGTACATTGGCACAAGGAGCGGTCCCTCCACCACACGCGCGCAATCCACAGCACCTGGCAAGAGGCGGAAAGCAGAGGTGCCTGTAAAGGAGCCACCGAAGCGGCAAGCATGGGAGACAGAGGACTCGCGGACGGTCGCAAAAACGACACAACTGGCAGAGGACGATACAATGGGGCTAAGCGTGCAGGAACGGGAAGAAGAGAGGAAACGAAAGCGGCTCCGGAAAGACACAAAGCCCTTCCAGCGAGGCATCATCCGCCATGTCGTCTTGGTGCTTGACCTCTCGGAGGCAATGATGGAGAAGGACATGCGACCGAACCGCTTCATCACCATGATCAACTACACGCAAGACTATATCCGCGAATTCTTCGAGCAAAACCCCATATCCCAGATGAGCGTCCTCGGCATGCACGACGGCGTCTGCATACGAGTCTCGGAGCTCTCAGGCAACCCGGCCGAACACGTCGCAGCGATACAAGGCTTGAGGAGCAAAGACGATGGCAAAGAGCCCAAGGGCGCACCCAGTTTGCAGAACGCGCTGGAGCTGGCAAGAGCGACGCTATACCACACACCAAGTCACGGTACACGAGAAGTCATCGTCGTCTTTGGCAGCTTGTTGAGTTTGGACCCTGGGGATATACACCAGACGGTCAAAGCCTGCGTACGAGACAAGATTCGCGTCAGCGTTATCGGCATGGGCGCACGCCTTAAGATCTGCACAGAAATCGTAACACGGACAAACGCCGGCGACGACTCCGAATACACCATTGCAACCGACCAGGAAATGCTCAAAGAGCTCCTCCTTGCCACCACAACACCACCCGTAATCCGTACGTCGGCACCCGCCGTCGAAGCAGCAGCACCACAAGCCCCAGAGTCCGCAGCAGCGCTGATGATGATGGGCTTCCCTTCGCGAGTCATAGAAGACGAACTGACAATGTGCGCATGTCACGGCAACCTCACGATGGGCGGTTACACATGTTCTCGCTGCAGCGCAAAAGTCTGCTCCTTACCCATCACATGTCCGTCATGCCAGCTTACTCTCCTCCTTTCCACCCATCTCGCACGATCTTACCACCACCTCTTTCCTCTCCGCAACTGGTCCACGGTATCTTGGTCGCGCGCCCGCGAGAAGGGTAGCACGCAATGTGTGGGCTGTTTGGTTTCTTTTAGCAGTCCACCGAGTAGTAATAGACAGAGGACTGAGGCTGAACAAAACGGCGAGGTCAATGGCACGAAGAGGGATGAGGAAGACAGTGAGGCGCAAAAGGCTAGTGAGAGTGGGAGGTATGAATGTCGGTCTTGTGAGAGTCACTTTTGTATCGATTGTGATGTTTTTGCGCATATGGTACTGCATAATTGTCCGGGGTGCTTGGGTAGATTGGATGGGGTTACAGCAGTTGATGCGAGCGATGGGGATACTGAGATGACTGGATGAAAGAGTCTTGTGGTAGAGGCTTAGATGTGTATATATCTTGCGACGAGCGATAGATTATCAATATACCCAGTCAGTCGTGTCTCAGCTCTCACGTTCTCGCATTTGCAGACAATTTCTGAACATCAAATAATTCCATTCAGCAAACATTATGTATATCGTAGCACAAGTTCAGCATGACGCATCAAATGCGTCCAAAGAGCCCCAAAATGGTATACGCTATGCCGGGCAAAAGCCATCATAAGAACATTACGCCGTTGTCTGTACACCCCCGAGATTACCACTTCGTTCCTAATTATATGCGCCCGAGCCAGCGACAGTTGGCATGGGCCAATCGTCTTCGGTGATGCTCGACCAGAACACCCAAATCATTACTACCGATAGGAGGGTGAAGAGGGTCGAGAATAGACCTCCGTTGATCTTGCCGTCGGTGCCGTTGCAGATGTGGACGCTGATGACATATTGGAAGATTTGACCGATGGCGAATAGAAGGCCTGCTGCAAGGAGGTAGACTGAGAGGGAGTTAGTGATGTTTTGGACAGAATATTGACGATTCCTTACGCATTGGCTTGCGCTCGCCGAGAACACGCAGCACCAGGAAAGCTTCCAGGAGGAAGAAGATGACGATGAAGACCAACGGAACGAGCTGGTAGAGGGTGTATAGCGCGTAGGCCTGGTTGGGCACGAAGCGCGTCTGTTCCCAATAACCCGTCCAGTTGAGTCCAGTGTCGAGGGCAATGTAGCCGGTACCGATAAAGATTACGATCGACGAGATCAAGAGCAGACCGATAGATACTGCCGTGCCGTCGTCAAGTAGTTGGTAGCCCACGGCGCCGTTGAGCATGAGGATCCAGGATGTAGCGGTGATTGCGGCGATGTGGATAGCTACAAAGACCTGTATAAAGATTAGATACTGCAGGTGGATACGTAGAAGCGTGTACGTACAATGCGCACAGTGGAATTGAGGGGGAATCCGCCAATAGTGAAGATCTCGCAGATGGAGATGACGATGTATCCGAGGAGGAAGAGCTGCATTTCTCTGCGCCCAACAGCGGCCTTCTTTCTTTGCGATCTCCATAGCAGGAACAGCGAGGCGAGGATTGCGATGCCGCAGATTAATATCGAGCCTAGTTGTGTAAGCGGAATGTCGTTGAAGCGCGCATGTGCCTCGTACCCAGATTGTGCAGTCTTTCACCTCCACCAACGGGGAAGCCCTGTAGGATGCAGCCATCTTGCCATCCGTTATCGTCTTTTGTCGAAGCTGGGTTGAAGAGCTGCGAAACATGGGGTTAGCGGCGCGTTCGCGGGCGGTGGACGGGCAAAGGGGTGGTAGGACGCAACGTACATAGCAGACAGGTAATGTGCTCCAGTTCGAGCCTGTGTCGCGGCAGAAATCGTCAAACTAGATGGTCAGTTTTCTTCTCGCAGCGTGCAGTCGTCGTCGACATACCTTTCCGTATCTAGACATGCTTTTCGTTTCGGCAGCAACAGCTGCAGGTGAGCCTCAGCCTTGCGGTTTTATGTGGAGCGCTCGTTATCGGGTTGTGCGCACTGCGACAGATAAGAGA
>Ga0265798_10009431_pt1 | contig 12210 bp, 15 predicted proteins | sample P3T30metagenome_FD_192430 | JGI IMG/M metagenome (GOLD analysis project Ga0265798, IMG submission 192430) | Plant litter microbial communities from East Loma Ridge, Irvine, California - P3 T30 | ecosystem: Environmental > Terrestrial > Plant litter > Unclassified | place: USA: California... | reverse complement strand
CCTCGACTGGTCGTTCGGAGGACCACCGAGCTGACCGACCCCCTCGACGCCGACCCCCTCCACGTCGCGGACGCCAGGGCGACGCGACCCGATAGGTTTGGTCTCGACGTGAGGGGGTGGGATGTCCGAGCTCGACGAGGCGGTGCGGGCCATCGCCCGCGCCCCGAACGGCGACGCACTGTCCCGGCCGTTCCTCGACCTGTTCCCCGTGACCGGCGTCTCGGTCGCGACGGTGGGCTCCGTGCTCGGGAACGAGACCCTGACGGCGACCGACGGCACGGCCGAGCGGCTCGACGAGCTGCAGTTCGACCTCGGCGAGGGCCCCTGCTGGGACGCCATGCGCGCCGACGCGCCCGTGATCCTCGCCGACGCCCGCGCGTCGACCCCGGCGGTCTGGCCCCTCTTCGGCGCGGCCCTCCAGAGCCTCGACGTACGGGCGATGTTCGTCTTCCCGGTGAGGGTGGGGCCGCTGGAGCTCGGCGCCATCGACATGTACTCCGACCGGGCGGAGCCGCTGCCCGACGAGGCCGTCGACGACGCCCGGGTCATGGCACGGGCCGTCAGCCGCGTCGTCCTGCGGTACGGCATCGCACGACAGGCGCACGACGCCGGCGTCGATCCCGAGCCCGTCGGGGCGCATTCCCGGCGGATCGTGCACCAGGCGACCGGGCGGGTCCTCGTCCAGGCCGACGTGACCGTCGACGAGGCGTACCTGCTCATCCAGGGTCATGCCTATTCGACCGGCGCCCGGGTGACGGACGTCGCGGCCGAGATCCTCGACGGACGACTCTCGTTCTCGGCCACAGAACTCGGAATCGAGGAGCACCGCAATGAGTAGCACCGATCGGGAGACCCACCTGGTCGACGTCTTCACCACGTTGGCCGACACCCTCGTCGCCGAGTACGACGTCGTCGATCTCCTCCAGACCGTCGTCGAGACGAGCGGCCAGCTCTTCGACGTCTCCGCCGCCGGCATCCTCCTCGCCGACGACGACCGCACCCTCGACATCGTCGCGTCGTCGAGCGAATCGCTCGACCTCGTCGAGGTCCTCGAGGTCGGCTCTCAAGCGGGCCCGTGCCTCGACTGCTTCACGAGCGGCAAGCCGGTCCTGGTCACCGATCTCGTCGCCGGGCCCTCGAGATGGCGTGACTACGAATCGATCGCCACCCGACGCGGCTTCCGGTCGTCGTTCGCGATCCCGCTGCGGCTGCGCTCCGAGACGGTCGGCACGCTCACCCTGCTGCGCGACCGGCCGAGTGAGCTGGCGCCGCGCGACCTCCGCGCCGCTCAGGCTCTGGCCGACGTCGCGACGGTGGGCATCCTGCACGAGCGGACCGCCCGCCAGAGCGCTCTCGTCCAGGAGCAGCTGCAGAAGGCGCTGGGCAGCCGCATCGTCATCGAGCAGGCCAAGGGGGTGCTCTCCGAGACGCTGTCCGTCAGCACGGACGACGCCTTCGAGGCGCTCCGCTCGCATGCCCGGCGCCGCAATCTGAAGCTGGCCGACGTGGCCCGCGACGTCGTCTCCCGACGCATCACGCTCTGACCCCGCCGCCGGCGTCGGGTCGACGTCCGGCCTCGACACGTACGGTGTGAGAGGTGAACAGCTCGAAGCACACCATCTGGTGGCACGTCTACCCGCTCGGCTTCGTCGGGGCCGACACGACCGGGGCGGACCGCTCGCCGGCACCGCGCCTCCTCGATCTCGTCCCCTGGCTCGACCACCTGCTGGCGCTCGGCGCCAACGGCCTCGCCCTCGGGCCGGTGTTCGCCTCGTCGACGCACGGTTACGACACGATCGACTGGTTCGCCGTCGACCCGCGCCTCGGCACCGAGGCCGACCTCGTGACGCTCATCGACGCGGCGCACGCGAAGGGCGTCCAGATCATGCTCGACGGGGTCTTCAACCACGTCGGCCCCGAGTTCCCCGACCTGCTCGAGGCGCGACGCGACCCGTCGTCGCCGGCCGCCGCGCTGTTCCGTCGCGACGACGACGGCGGCCTCGCGACCTTCGAGGGCCACGGCGGCCTCATCGCGCTCGACCACGACTCGCCCGAGGTCGCCCGCCGCGTGACCGACGTGCTCGCGTACTGGTGCGATCGCGGGGCGGACGCCTGGCGACTCGACGCCGCGTACTCGGTCCCCTCGGCGTTCTGGGCGACCGTGCTGCCGCCGCTGCGCGAACGCCACCCCGACGTGTACGTCGTCGGCGAGGTGCTGCACGGCGACTACGTCGCGGCCGTCGCCGACGGAGCACTCGACAGCGTCACCCAGTACGAGCTGTGGCAGGGGGTCTGGCATGCGCTGAACGACGTCAACCTGCACGAGCTCGAGTGGGCGCTGCAGCGCCACGACGGGTTCCTCGAGCACTTCGTGCCGCTCACGTTCGTCGGCAATCACGACGTGACCCGCATCGCCAGCCAGATCGACGACGACCGTCACCACGATCATGCGGTGGCGCTGCTGCTGACGCTCGGCGGCACGCCCTCGATCTACTACGGCGACGAACTGGGGCTCCGGGCCCTGAAGGAGGAGCGGGTCGGCGGCGACGACGCCGTGCGCCCGCCGTTCCCCTCGGCGCCCGTCGACGAGCCGGGGCTCGGGGTGGACGGCGCCGTCCCCGAGGTCCTCGCGCTGCACCAGGAGCTCATCGGCGTGAGACGCCGTCACCCCTGGCTGCACACGGCGCGCAGTCGCACGATCGCGGTCTCGAACGAGACGCTCGTGCTCGAGATCACCGGGGACGGGCCGGACGAGGCGCTCGTCGTTGCGCTGAATCTGGGTGACGACGAGCTGCGCGTGCCCGAGCCGGCGCCGGGCGAGTGGCTCGCCGGGCGCGACGCGGGGCTCGACGGCGACGTGCTCTCGGTCGGGCCGCACGGCTGGGCCGTGGTCGGGCGCCGCTGAGGCGCGTCCGGCCGCACCGCGAGCGGCGGGGCCGGCCGCACCGGCCCGCGTCAGAGCCCGAAGCCGCCGTCGGACGTCAGCACCTGGCCGACCACCCAGCTGCCGGCCGAGGTGACGAGCCAGCCGATCAGCTCGGCCGGGTCCTCCGGTCGCCCGACGCGGCCGAACGGCGTGCCGGCGAGCTGCTCGGCGAGGTCGTCGAGCGACCGGTCGGTCGTCTCGGGGTCCAGGTAGCCGGTGTTGACGGGCCCCGGGTCGATCGTGTTCAGCACGATGCCGAGCTCGAGCAGCTCGGCGGCCACGGTGGGGGTGACCCCGGCGAGCGCCGCCTTGCTCGCGGCGTAGGCGACCTCGCCGCGCATCGCGCCGTGGATCTGCCCGGAGGTCATCCAGATGACGTGACCCCGCGCCTCCTCGTAGGGGCCGGTCCCGACGATGCGGTCGCCGGGTCGGCGGGGGGTCCCGACCCGGGGTGCCCGCAGACGGGCGAACGCGGTGGTGAGCAGCAGCGTCGAGCGCGTGTCGACCTCCCAGAACGCGGTGAGGCGCTCGGGCGTCATGTCGAGGATGCTGCCGTCGTCGCCGCTCTTGGCGTGGTTGCAGACGAGCACGTCGAGCGACCCGGTCAGCTCGGTGGCGACCTCCATGACGCGGGGGACGCTGGCCGGGTCCGCGAAGTCGGCGGCGACGTCGGCGAACGAGGCCCCGGGGGTCAGGTGCGTGCGGATCCCGTCGCGGACCGCGTCGAGGTCGTCGCCGCCCCAGGGCAGCTCGAGGTCGTGCGGGCGGTGGTGCTGCACGACGACGCTCGCACCGAGCGCGGCGAGCTTCGTGGCGACGGCGAACCCGATGCCGCGGCGTCGTGAGACGCCGGTGACGAGGGCGGTCTTGCCGTGGAGGGGCAGGGCTGCGGACATGCTGAACCGATCGATCGAGCGCCGAGGAGGCGCGGGGCGGGTACTCGACGGAGGCTCAGCAGCACTGCATGGCCCACACCCTAGCGACCCGTCGGCTCGTCGACCACCTCCGCCGCCGCGGCGGGGCGGGGCTTCAGCAGCTTGAGGCCGACGACGCTGGCGACGATGCCGGCGAGGAACAGCACCCGCAGGGCCGTGACCGCCTCGCCGCCCGTCAGCATGCTGTACGTGACGGTGAACGCCGCGCCGAGTCCGGCCCAGATCGCGTAGGCGGTGCTGATCGGGATGTGGCGGGTGACGTAGGCGAGGGTGAGCATCGAGGCGGCGAGCGCGACGAAGAACACGATCGACGGCGTGAGGACGCTGAGCCCGTCGCTCCGGCCGAGGGCGGTCGCCCAGACGGCCTCGAGCACGGCGCTGACGACGAGCACGATCCACGGCATCAGCTGACCACCTTGAGGCCGATGACGCAGCCGATCAGCAGGGCCAGCAGGATGCCGCGGCCGATCGTGAGGACCTCCTGCTTGCGGACGACGCCGATGACGACCGTCAGCACCGCGCCGATGCCGACCCAGACGGCGTAGGCCGTCCCGACGGGGATGTCGTTCATGGCGAGGGCGAGGCCCACCATGCTCAGGGCGAGCGCGACGACGAACAGCGCCGTGGGGCCTCGCCTCGTGAAGTTCTTCGACGCCCCGAGGGCCGACGCCCAGACGGACTCGAGCACCCCCGAGACGATCAGCAGTGCCCAGGCCATGTGCCGCTCCGTTCGCCGGTGGATAGTCGCACGACCGTACGACCACGAGGCCCATTCTTAGCACGGATCTCGTACGGATGTGCCAAAATGCGGGGATGCCCCGGACGATGGATGTCGACGAACGACGACGAGTGGTGTCGGAGGCGGCCTGGCGGGTGCTCGTCCGCGACGGCCCGGCCGAGATGTCGGTGCGCCGGGTGGCGGCCGAGGCCGGCCTGCCCCCGTCGTCTCTGCGGTACACGTTCCCCACCCAGGCGAGCGTCCGGAGCGCGGCCGTGCACCTCCTGGTCGAACGCGTCCGGCAGCGGGTCGTGCGAGCGGCGGGCGCCGCGCGGGGCGTCGACAGCGCCCGCGCGATCCTGCTCGAGCTGCTGCCGCTGGACGCCGAGCGACGGGACGAGATGGAGGTCACCGTCTCGCTGATGGCCCTCGCCACGGCCGAACCCGCCCTCCGCGAGGCGCACGAGCTGAGTCACCGCGTCGTGCGCGACGTCTGCGCCGAGGCACTCGCCCATCTCGGCGCCTCGCCGAGCGACGTCGACCTCGACCTGACGCACGCGGTCGTCGACGGCCTGGCGCTGCATCTGCTCGCCCACGATCTCGGGCAGGACGCGTCGTGGGCGATCGCGGCGCTCGACCGGCACCTCGGATCGCTGCGGACGTGAGCCTCGGAGGCGCGGTGCGGCGGTCCCGGCGAGCGCGCCCTCCCCGCCGGCCCCTCATCGACGGCCTGTACTGTCTGCGGAGGCCGACCCACGGGTCGCCGCCCGACAGACGACCCGACGACTCCTGCGAGACTGGGACGACATGACCGATCTCCTCACGAGGGACCGCCCGCGGGTGGCCCGACGCGCGCAGCGCACCGGCCTGCTCGTCGCCGCCGGGGTGCTGGCGCTCGTCTTCGTCGTCCGCGCCCTGACCGGCGACATCGCCCTCGTCGACCTGCCGAACGTCGGCCAGGACCTCGTCACCCTGACCACCAGCGTGCTCATCGAGTCGCTCGGATTCGTCATCCTCGGCCTGCTCATCTCGGTGCTCGTGCAGGTGTGGATCCCCGACCGGTGGATCGTGAAGGTCCTCCCCCGCAACGCGACCGCGCGGCGGATGGTCATCTCGGTCCTCGGGGTGCTGCTCCCGGTCTGCGAGTGCGGCAACGTGCCGCTCTCACGCGGGCTCATCGCCAAGGGGTTCTCGGTGCCCGAAGCGATGACGTTCCTCGTCGCCGCGCCGATCGTCAACCCCGTCACGATCCTCACGACCTTCCAGGTCTTCGGCTTCGACGACGGCATCCTCGTCTCGCGCGTCGTCGGCGGCTTCGTGATCGCGAACCTGATCGGATGGCTGTTCAGCCGGCACCCCGCACCGCAGAGGCTGCTCACCGAGTCGTTCGCCGCCGACTGCGCCGTCCCCGCGAGCGACGCCCACGACCACGACCACGACCACGGTTCGCGGTGGCAGGAGAGCCGCGACGTGATGGCCCGCGAGTCGGCTGCGGTCATGCCCGCGCTGGTGCTCGGGGCGTTCATCGCCGGCCTGGTGCAGGTCGCCGTCCCCCGCAGCGTCCTCGTGACCCTCGGCAGCAACCCCGTCTGGTCGGTCCTCGCCCTGATGGCCCTCGCGTTCGTCATCTCGATCTGCTCGAACATCGACGCGTTCTTCATCCTCCCGTTCGCCTCGACGTTCCTGCCCGGCGGCATCGTCGCCTTCCTGCTCTTCGGTCCCATCGTCGACATCAAGATGCTCGCCATGATGAAGACCACCTTCACGACCACGACGCTCGTCCAGCTCACGACGGTCGTCGCCCTCACGTGCGCCGCGATCGGATTGATGGTGAACTTCTATGCCTGACCTCAAGCGCTACCAGGGCCTCGCCCTCATCGGCGTCATGTCCGCCTCGACCCTGTGGCTGGCCGCCACCGATCAGCTCGAGCTGTACGTCGCCCCCAAGCACGCCGTCTTCGCCGTCATCATGTCGGCGCTCGGACTCGCCGGCGTGCTCTTCAGCGCCATGCGCGTGACGGTGCATCGTCACGGACCCGCCCCGCGCCTCCTCGGTCGGGCCCTGACGGGGGTCGGAGCCGCCGTCGCCGTCGTCGTCACCGGGGCCATGGTGCTGCTGCCGCCGGCGACGCTGACCTCGGCCACGGCCGCTCAGCGCGACGTCAACAGCACCGCCCCGCTGACGAGCAGCACGACCCTCGACGAGCAGTCGGCACCCGACGCCTCGACGGCGAACCTGTCGCTGCTCGACTGGGCGTCGCTGCTGCGGCAGACGAGCGACCCGGCGTTCTACGAGGGCAAGACGGTGCGCGCGACCGGCTTCATCACCCCCGACGCCGACGACCCCGACAACGTCTTCTACGTCTCGCGCTTCTACATCAGCCACTGCGCCATCGACGCCCAGGCCGTCGGGATCCCGGTGCACCTGCCCGACTGGACCAGCACCTACGAGCCCGACCAGTGGGTCGACCTCGAGGGCCGGTTCACGACGAACACCAGCGCGGCCAGCGACCAGCCGACGGCCGTGACCGCCGACTCGATCGAAGCCGTCGCGGAGCCGGACGACCCGTACATCTACCAGTAGGGCCGGCCGAGGCCACGGGAGACGGGCGGCAGCCCCGCCCGGGGCCACCCCGGCCGAGCCCGCAGACGGAGAAAGGCCCCGCCGACGAGGGCGGGGCCTTTCAGAATGTGCGCCTGGAGGGACTCGAACCCCCAACCTTCTGATCCGTAGTCAGATGCTCTATCCGTTGAGCTACAGGCGCATTTCTCCGGCCGATTGGCCAGAGGAAACACTACACGAGGCAGGGCCTCCCCGCCAATCGGGACGGAGGCGCGGGTTACGGAGCGCGCGGACCCTCGGCGTCGTCGTGCCGCTCGCCGAGCAGTTCGTCGATGTCGTCGGCGTCGGCGGTGCCCGTCCGGTCGCGCATGTCGCCGGTCGCGTCGCGGCCGGTGACCTCCTCGCCGTCGGCCTTCTCCGCCGCGTCGGGCGACGTGCCGCCGTCGGGCGCCCCGCCGTTCTCCGACACCTCGACGGGCTTCTGGTCGTCGCGGTCTCCGAACGTGGAGTCCTCGTCGGTGACCCCGCCCTGCTGCGGCTCGTTGCTGTTCGTCGTGCTCATGGATCCTCCTCGATCGGGTGGTGACCAGTCTTCACCCGGCCGGCCCGCGCCTCCCAGGCTGATCGCAGCGAGGACCGTCGAACCTGGGAGTCCCTCGTCTTTCCGCGGATTCGGTGCCCGGTGGGAGCTTGCGCCCAGCAGTGGTGTTGTTTCATTATCCGGTGACCGCTTCTCCGACCCTCTCCGCGCCCACGGCCGTCCGCCGTTCGGGCGCCACGAGGTGGGTCGTCACGTCGGGCGTCTCGTTCGCCGCCCTCGTCGGCGTCTACTTCGCCGCGGTGCTCACCCCGGCCGGGCAGCAGATAGAAGACAGCATCCTCGCCTCGGTCGAGGGCGACACGCTGCTGCAGTCCGGGGTGGCCCTCGACGCGATCTCACCCACGGCCGTCCTCGCCGTCCTCGCCCTCACCGTCGGGGTCGCGCTGATCCGCCGACGCCCGGGCGCCGCGATCCAGTCGGCCGTGATCATCATCGGCGCGACGGTGACCGCGCAGGTTCTCAAGCAGGTCGTGCCCCGACCCGACCTGACCGGCGAGCTCTACAGCAACAGCTTCCCGAGCGGTCACGCCACGATCGCCGTCGCCGGTCTCCTGGCCGTGATGACCGCCTTCGGCCGGCACCTGCGACCGCTCCTGTTCGTCATCGGCACCGCGTTCGCCGCGATCGTCGCCGAGCAGACCGTGGCCTACGGCTGGCACCGGTGCAGCGACGTCGTCGGCTCGTGCGCCGTCGCCCTGCTCTGGCTCGGCATCGTGCGGTTCGCCGCCACCCGCTGGTCGCGCCCCACCACGACCACCGACCAGGTGGGCGTCAAGTCGCACGCGGTGACCTCGAGCATCATCGGTCTCGCGGTGGTCGTCTGCCTGGCGACCTCGGGCGCGGTCTGGGGCATCGGCGTCGGCAGCGACATGAGCCTCACCGGCACGACCGGCTACGGCGTGCTCGACGGCGCGCGCCTCGCCGCGGCCGGGGTCGTGCTCGTCACGGCGTGGATCGCCTGGAAGCTCGACCGCCGGGTCTGACCGCGGGGTGGGGTTCGCCGGGTCTGATCGCCGGGTGCGGCCGCTGCCGTCTGGAGGCGCGGGTCGCGACCGGCAGGAGGCGCGGGTCGCGATCGGGCAGGAGGCGCGGGTGGTCCCGGGTCGCGCGGGTGCGGTCCGGGCGCTGCCGCTCGTTCGAGGGCTCAGGCCCCGCCCGTGCCGAAGAGCAGCCCCAGCGCGTACGTCACGGCGGCGGCTCCGAAGCCGATCGCGAGCTGCCGGAGGGCCCGGCGCAGCGGACTCGCGCCCGAGAGCAGCCCGACGACCGCACCCGTGCCGAGCAGCGCGATGCCGACGAGCACGGCGGCGACCACGACCGCGGTGAGGCCCTCGAGACCGAACAGGTAGGGCAGCACGGCGATGATCGCCCCGGAGGCGAAGAAGCAGAAGCTCGAGCCCGCCGCCCCGAACGCCGTGCCGAGGGACTCGTGGGCGTCGGAGGCCGGGGCCGCCGACGACGCGGCATCCCCCGGCGCCGCTCCCGCGGGCACGTCGCCCTCGGGCGCCGCGGCGTCGGCGGGCAGGGCGGGCGCACCGGTCGCCGGACCGCCGAAGGGCGCCTCGCCCCGGTCGGTCCCGCCGAGCACGGCGCGAGCGCGCGCATCGGCGTCGGCCGCCGTCATCCCCCGAGCGCGGAACACCAGCGCCAGCTCGTTGGCGTCGACGTCGAGGTCGGCGAGCACGCCGCGGGTGGCGGGGTCGGGCGTCGACGCGTCGAGCAGTTCGCGCTGCGAGCGCACCGACACGTACTCGCCCGCGCCCATCGAGAGGGCCCCCGCGAGCAGCCCCGAGAGACCGGTCAGCAGCACGACGCGGTTCGGCACCCCGGTCGCGCTGATGCCGAGCACGAGGGCGAGGTTGCTGACGAGCCCGTCGTTGGCTCCGAACACCGCGGCTCGGAACGATCCGGACAGCCTGGTGCGCCCGCGTTCGGCCAGCGCGCGGACGACCTCGCCGTGGATCCGCTCGTCGGCGGCCATCGCCACGGTCGCATCGGCGTCGGTCGCGTACGGCGAGCGGGCCTCGGCGCTCTGCACGAGCGCGAGCACGAAGATCGAGCCGAAGCGGCGGGCGAGGAGACCGAGCACGCGGGTGCGGAGGTCGGTGCGCGCCGGCCGCCCCACCCGGTCGCCGAGCAGCGCGAGCCAGTGCTGGGCGTGACGAGCCTCGGCGTCGGCGAGCGCGAGCAGGATGTCCCGCTCCTCACCGGTGCGGCGGCGGGCGAGATAGCGGTAGGTCGACTCCTCGGCCCGCTCGTCGGCGAGGAACCGGCGCCACCGTCGCAGATCGGCGGGGGTGGGCGCGGCGGCCGCGGGGCCGGTCGGTGTGCTCGACATGCCCCCAGTATCGGTGCTCGCACGCACCCGGCGCAGCGCGAGGCACGGGCACGGGCACGCCGGCGCAGCGCGGAGGCACCGGAGCGCCCGCATGCCGTCCGACGGCGGGGCTGCGGCGGGTCGCCGCCGACCCGCACGGGTACCGTCGGGCGTGTGACCTCACCCCGTTTCGTCGGCGTCGACCTCGCCTGGCGCGACTCGTCCCCCGAGCGCCCCGCGAACGAGACTGGCCTCGCCGTCCTCGATGCCGACGGCACGGTGCTCGACGCCGGCTGGGCGCGCGGCGTCGACGAGGTCGTCCGGTGGATCGACGCGTGGGCGACCCCGGGCTCGTCCATCGCGATCGACGCCCCGGTGCTCGTGCCGAACGCGACCGGCATGCGGCCGAGCGAGCGGGAGGTCGGTCGCGCCTACGGTCGCTGGCACGTCGCGGCCAACGCGAGCAGCGCCTCCTTGGCGTGGCTCGGCGGACGCACCCTCGGCGAGCGCCTCGAGACCGCCGGAATGGTCTACGACGACGGGGTCGCTGCCGTGCCGCCCGGCCGCTCGTCGTACTTCGAGTGCTACCCGTACACGACGCTGGTCGGCATGACCGAGCTCGGCTACGAGACCCGCCGGCCGCGCTACAAGAGGCCGGACACGACGCTCCCGCTCGTCGAGCGCCGGGCCGCGCGGGCCGTCGTCTGCGACGATCTGATCACCCGGCTGGCGGCTCTCGACGGGGCCGCCCCTCCGCTGCGCCTGTCGTCCCACCCGGTGTCGCGCCTCCTGATCGACGAGCCCTCGCCCCTCGTCGACCGGGCGTACAAGCACCGCGAGGACCTCCTCGACGCGCTCGTCTGCGCCTGGACGGCGGCGGTCAGGACCCTGACGCCGGAGCGCCTCCAGGTGCTCGGCGTCACGACCGAGCCCGACGAGCGAGGGAGGCGCGCGACGCTCCTCGCGCCGGCTCGCGACTCGCAGCGCCTGGCTCCCGCGCCCCGACCGCTCGTCGCCGTCGCCTCCGCACCGGGCCGCGACTCCGGCCCGTCGTCGTCCCGCTAGGAGACGAGGCCGTCCCGGTAGAGCCAGCGCCGGTCGCGGTCGCGCACGAACCGGCTCGCCTCGCGCTGCACGTGCACCTCGCCGTCCGTCGTCGACCGGGCCTCGAACTCGACGACGCCGGCGTCGTCGAAGGGGCCGCCCTTCTCGGTGCGCACGATGTCGAGCCGGAACCACCGCGTGCCGGGGTCGACGTCGAGATCGGCCGGTCGGGTCGAGGGATGCCAGGTCGCGGCCAGGTAGGCGACGTCGCGCAGCACGTAGGCGGAGTAGCGCGAACGCATCAGCCGCTCGGCGGTGGGTGCGGCGGCACCGGCGTGCAGGGGGCCGCAGCAGTCGCCGTAGACGTCTCCGCTCAGGCAGGGGCAGCGGCTCGCGTCGTCCATGTCGCCATTCTGGCCCGTCGGGCGGGTCCGGTCGACCGCGCGATCAGGCGGCCTCGCCGGAGATGTTGATCATCCAGTGGATGCCGTAGCGGTCGGTCACCATGCCGAAGCTGTCTCCCCACGGAGCCTTCTCGAGGGGGACGCCGACGGTGCCCCCGTCGGACAGCCCCGTGAAGTAGGCGGTCAGCTCGTCGGCGTCGTCGCCGGAGAGCGACAGCGAGATCGCGTTCTCGGACTCGAGCGGGATCTCGTCGGGCCGGTCGGAGGCCATGAGCAGCATGCCGCCCGCGGTCACCAGCTGCCCGTGCATGATGCGATCCCTCTCGGCCGGGCCCCCCATGCCGTACTCGCCGAAGGTGCTGACCGTGAACTCGCCCCCGAGCACGGAGCGGTAGAACTCGAGCGCCTCGCGGGCGGTGTCGCGGAAGGCCAGGTACGGGGTGAGCTGCGTGGGCACGATGTTCCTCCTCGGACGGGCGCCGGGCACGTCGTCGAGCCGGGCGGGGGCGGCGCCTGCGGCAGCCGTAGGGGCATCCTGGCACCGCAGGGTCGGCCGAGGGAAGAGGCGGCCGCCGCTCCCGTCCGGGGGCGACCCGAACTGGGCGTCGTCGGGGTCGGACGCAGGTGGCACAGTGTCACGATGAGCAGTCCGCCCGCTGACGGCTCGCACGCCGTCCACGACTTCGAGCTCGTGTTCGCGCA
>Ga0265798_10009430_pt1 | contig 12211 bp, 10 predicted proteins | sample P3T30metagenome_FD_192430 | JGI IMG/M metagenome (GOLD analysis project Ga0265798, IMG submission 192430) | Plant litter microbial communities from East Loma Ridge, Irvine, California - P3 T30 | ecosystem: Environmental > Terrestrial > Plant litter > Unclassified | place: USA: California... | reverse complement strand
CCCCCGCGAGCAGCTCCTCGACGGTGCGCCCGCACACGCGGCCCTGGCAGATGCCGAGGCCGGCGCGCGTGGCGAGCTTCATGGAGCGCAGGTCGGTGGAGCGCGCGGCGCGGGCGGTGGCGCGGATCCGGCCGACGGGCACCTCCTCGCAGCGGCACGCGAGCGTGTCGTCGCGGAGCCAGCCCGTCCAGCCGGGCCGGATGCCGTGCGCGGCCTCGATGCGGCCGGCGACGTCGTGCGCGACCGCGCGGCGGCGGACGGCGGGGGCGACGGCCGGGTCGGTCGGGGATCCGCCCGCGGCGCAGTGCCCGGCGACCTCGCCCTCCGCGAGCGCCTGGTCCACTCCCCCGATGCCCGTGATCTCGCCCGCGGCGTAGACGCCCACGGGTCCGGCGCCCTGGTCGGCGTCGACCTCGACGAAGCGGTCGGATCCGATGCGGCAGCCCGCGGCGATCGGCAGCTCGAGGCGGGGCGTGAAGCCGTGGCCGACGCACACGGCGTCCACCGCGATCCGCCGCTCGGTGCCGGGGATCGGCGCCCACGTCACGTCGAGGCGCTGCACGGTGACGGCCTCGACGCGGTCGGTCCCGTGCGCGGCGACGACCGCGCTGCCCGTGGCGTAGCCGATGCGCTCGCGCGCCAGCACCGAGACGTAGCCCGCCAGCTCGGCGGCCTTGTGCGGCGCGCGGGCGAGGCCGGCCGGACGCCGCAGCCAGCCGCGGGCGAGCCCCGGCACGCGCGCGGCCTCGTGGATCCCGACCACGCGCGCCCCCGCCTGCACGAGCGAGACGGCGACGGGGAGGAGGAACGGGCCGGCGCCCGCGACGATCACGCGGTCGCCGACGCGCACGCGCTCGCCCTTCGCGAGGGCCTGCGCGGCGCCCGCGGTGAAGACGCCCGGGAGGTCCCAGCCGGGGAACGGCAGCGTGCGGTCGTGCGCGCCGGTCGCGAGCACGAGCGCGTCCGGGCGGAGCGCCAGGGGCGCGCGGCCGGATCCGTCGACCTGGCCGACGAGGACGTGCACGACGGCGGCGGGCGCGGCGTCGGGCTCGGTCGGCGCGGTCTCGGCGGGAGCCGCCGGCCGCTCGATCGCCCACACCTGCGCACCCGTCACGATCTCGCAGCCGTCGTCGGCCGCGAGCCGCTCCCGCATCGCGGTGAAGGCGTCCCAGCCGTGGTGCAGGATCCGCTCGCGCGCGGCGGGACGCGACGCCGGCAGGTGCCGCCAGTACTGGCCGCCCAGCTCGTCGGTCGCGTCGAGCAGCGTGACCCGCGCCCCGCGTCCGCGCGCGGCGACCGCGGCGGCGAGGCCCGCCGGTCCCGCGCCGACGACCACGACGTGCCGCCGGTCGTCCGCGGCGCTCACGACGCGCCCCCGGCGGAGTCGGCGGCGGCACCGGCGTCCGGCACCGTCGCGCCCGGTCCCGTCTCCACGACGTCGCCCTCGACCGCGCGGCGCTGGCAGGCGCGCACGTCGGGCAGCCCGTTGACGGTGACGGTGCAGTCGAAGCACACGCCGATCCCGCAGAAGACGCCGCGCGGCCGCCCCGCGCTCGCGGTCGTGCGCCAGGCGAGCGTGCCGGAGGCGAGCAGCGCGCCCGCGATGGTCTGGCCGCGGACGCCCTCGACGGGATCCCCGTCCACGGTGAAGCGCACGGCCTCGGCCGGCTCCGGGCGGATGGGGTCGCGGGACGGATCCACGCGCCGCGGCGTCACGCGCGCACCCCCGCGGCGTCGGTCGGCATCGCGAGACCCAGCGACGCGCGCGCGACCGAGAAGGGCCGCACGTCGAGCGCGGGGGCGGATCCGGTCATCTGCGCGGTGAGGAGGTCGGCCGTCGCGATCGACAGCCCGATCCCGGCGCCCTCGTGCCCGCTCGCGTGCCAGAGCCCCGGCAGCCGCGGGTCGGGTCCGACGACGGGCAGGTGGTCGGGCAGGTACGGCCGGAACCCGCCGTAGGAGCGCATCGCGTTCGCCTCGGCGAGGAAGGGGAAGAGCCGCACGGCCTTCGCGGCGAGCTCCTCGAGCACGGCCACGCGCAGCGACGCGTCGAAGCCCACGCGCTCGCGGCTGGATCCGATGAGGACCGTCCCCGACGGCGTCGACTCCACGACGCCCGAGGTCTGCAGGGCGCCGTCGCCGGATCCGACCGCGCCCACGTAGTCGCCGTCGTAGACCTTGTGGTGGATGCGGTGCGGCATGCGCGTCGTGACGAGCACGACCCCGCGCCTCGGCAGCACGGGCAGCTCGACGCCGAGGGCGCGCGCCACCTCGCCCGACCACGGGCCCGCCGCGATCAGCACGTCGTCCGCCGCGATGTCGCCCGCGCTCGTCCGCACGCCGCGGAGCGCGCCGTCGGCGTCGAGGATCGGCCCGATCACCTCGACGCCCGTCCGCACGACGGCGCCGGCCCGGCGCGCGGACGCGGCGAGCGCCTCGGTCGCGATGGCGGGCTGCACCTGCGCGTCCTCGGGGTAGTGCACGGCCGCGGTGATCGCCGGGTTCAACCACGGCTCCAGCTCGAGCGCCCGGCGCACGTCGACGGGGATCGCGTCGACGCCCGCGGCGCGCTGGGTGGCGGCGAAGGCGAGGAGCGGATCCGCGCCCTCATCGGTGGTCGTGACGACGAGCCCGCCCTTGGGCTCGTACTCGATGGAGGGGAGCGCGTCGCCCAGCTCGTCGGCGAGCTCGGCGGCCACCTCGGGCCAGCGGCGGGCGGCCAGCTGCGCCAGCTCGAGCTCCGCGCCGGGGCCCTTGTCGGAGACGAGGATGTTGCCCTCGCCCTGCGCGCTCGTGCCGGACGCGACCGCGGCGCGCTCGACGACCGTGACGCGGATCCCCGCGCGGGCGAGCGACCGGGCGCAGGCCGCGCCGACGATGCCGCCCCCGACGACCACCACGTGACGCGTCATGCGGTCCTGCTCTCACGGGTCGGGCGCACGGGATCCGGGCGGCGGGTGGACGACGGTGACAGTAATATGTCACACATCAGCCGAGGAGGGAAGTACCCCTCGGGGTCGGGCCGATCAGCGTCGCGGGACGGACACGGCGGCGGGCTCGGCGGCGGGATCCGCAGCGCCCCGCCCGGCGACGTCCGGGTCGACGTCCACATGCGCGTCCCCGTCCTCCTCGCCGTGCCCCGCCCACCAGCCGGTGGCGTGCCGGATGTGCCGCACCATCACCGCGTGCGCCTCTCGGCCGTCGCCGCGCACCAGCGCGCGCAGCAGCTCGTGGTGCTCCGCGGCCGAGTCGTCGAGGTGGCGGCTCTCCTTCATCGACGCCAGCCCCACGAGGCGCGTGCGCGAACGGAGGTCGGCGATGGAGTCGGTGAGCACGGGGTTGCCGAGCATCCGCGTGAGGGAGAGGTGGAACTCCTGGTCGGCCTCGAGGTACGCGCGCAGGTCGCCGTCACGCGCGCCCCGCTCGATGCGGTCGGCGAGCGCCTCGAGCACGGGCAGCGCGTCCTCGGGCACGCGCCCGGCGAGCCGCTCCATCGCCGGCGCCTCGAGCAGCTGGCGCACCTGCACCAGGTGGCCGAGCTCCTCGTCGCTCACGGCCGTGACCCGGAAGCCCTTGTTACGCACGGTCTCGACGAAGCCGCGCTTCTCGAGCTCGAGCACGGCCTCGCGCACGGGCGTCGCGGACACGTCGAAGCGCACCGCGAGCGTGGGCACGGTGATGAGCGTGCCGGGCTCGAGCTCGCCGGAGACGATGGCGGCGGACAGGGCCTGGTGCACGTGCTCGCGCAGGCTCGCGCGCGGGGGCGCGGGACGCAGGGCGGAGAGGCTCACGGGGGTCCTCCTCCTCGGGGTCAGGACGGGGCCCGCTGCTCCCGCATCCAGGACTCCAGGCCCCTCGCGTCGATCGGCAGCGCATCCGACAGCACGTCGGAACCCGTCTGCGTCACCACGATATCGTCTTCGATCCGCACGCCGATGCCCCGCAGCTCGGGCGGTACCATCGCGTCGTCCGGCTGGAAGTAGAGGCCGGGCTCCACCGTCAGCACCATGCCCGGCTCCACGAGCCGGTCGTATCCCGCGACGCCCGCGCCCGAGCAGTCGTGCACGTCGAGGCCGAGGTGGTGCCCGATCCCGCACACCAGCCAGCGCCGGTGGTGCTGGCCCGCGGGCGAGAGCGCCTCGTCGACCGAGACGGGCAGGAGCCCGAGGTCGTGCAGGCCCTGCGCGACGACCTCCATCGACGCGTGGTGGAAGTCGACGAGCGGGCGCCCGGGCGCGACGGCGTCGAGGCCGGCGCGGTGGGCGCGCTCGACGACGTCGTGCACGAGCCGCTGCTCGGGCGAGAAGGCGCCGGAGACGGGGATCGTGCGGGTGACGTCGGCGGTGTAGAGGCTGCGGGCCTCCACGCCCATGTCGAGCAGCACGAGCTCGCCGTCGCGGAGCGGGCCGTCGCAGCGCACCCAGTGCAGGATCGTCGCGTGGCCGCCGCCGCCCACGATGGTCGCGTAGCCGGGGCCGTTGCCGACCGTGCGCGCGTGCCGGTCGAAGGTGCCCTGCAGCCAGCGCTCGCCGCCGGACGCCTGCGCCCGCGGGATCGCCCGCACGACCTCGGCGAAGCCCTCGACGGTGTCGTCGACCGCGCGGCGGAGCTCCTGGATCTCCCACGCGTCCTTGATCACGCGCAGCTCGCCGAGCGCCGCCACGAGCGCATCGTCCCGCGGCACGTCGGCGAGGTCGGACGGCACGCCCGTGACGGCACCCGCCCGCCGCACGTCGCGGACGCCCGCGAGGTCGCGCGCGATGCGGTCGGGGTCGCGGACCGGGATCCCGAGCGCGGCCTGCCAGTCGGCGTGCGCGGGCGCGGGCCCCACCCACAGCTCGCCGTGGTCGGCGTTCGAGAAGAAGCGCGGATCGCCGGGGTGGGCGGGCGCGGGCACGTGGAGGACGGCGTCGTGGCCGCCCGGCACCGCGTGCATCACGAGCACGGCGCCCTCGATCTGCACGCCGGTCAGCCACACGAAGTCGCTGTCGGCGCGGAACGCGTAGCGGCAGTCGTCGTTGCGCGTGGGCGCGTAGCCGCTGACGACCGCCATGGTCACGCCGGGCATCGCGGCGCTGAGCCGGTCGCGGTGGGCGGCGGCCGCCGCGACGGCGCCCGGCACGGTGGGCGGCGTCCGGTCGGGGGTGATCCAGCCGCCCGCCATGAGGTCGCGGAAGGCGGGCACCCCGGCGAGCCGCGGCGGGCGGCGCTCCTCGGGGGTGACGCCGACCGGCGCGGCGGGCGCGGGCGGCGCGGCGGTCGCGTCGTCGGCGGCGGCGGCGGCGGTCGAGTCGGTCGTGTCGGTCGTGTCGTTCATCGGGGAAGGCCTCCTCCATCGCGGGCGATCGTGTCCATCAACCGGCCGAGGACGCCGGGCGCCCCCAGGCCGTCGTGCTCGTGCTCGTTCGTGATCCACGCGCGGGCGTTCCCGACGCGGGCCGACGTGTCCTGCTGCAGCCCCGCATCCACGTACATGTCGTCGTGGTAGACCGCGGCGGCGACCGGCACCTCGTTGGCCGCGAGCCGATCCGGGTCGTACAGCTCCGGCCAGTCGTCGCGCCGGGCCATCGCCTCGACCGCGCCGCGGAACGGGCGGAGCAGGCGGATCTCCTCGAACATCCAGGGGTACATCATCTCGCCGGTGAGCAGCAGCGGTCGGGCGTCGGGCGCGAAGGCGGGGTGGCGGGCGCGCTCCCGCTCGGCCGCCCACGCGGTCGCCGGGCGGGTGCCGGACGCGTAGATGCTCTCCTGCATCGCCGCGAACAGCGGGTTCCCCGCGTACGAGGTGAGGCGGAGCACCTCGGCGAGCAGCACGTCGGTGGGCTCGCCGCGGTCGTCGATGGCCTCGTCGAGGAGGGCGTGGATCCGCTCCCGTCCCGGCCCCATGCCCAGGTCGATGCCGAGGGTCTGCAGGCGCCGGACCGTGAGCACGTCGCCGTCGGGCAGCGTCACGTCGCCGGCCGCGAGCCGGTCGGCCAGCCGTGCCAGGATGCCGCGGTCGTCCGGGTAGCGCGCGTGGTACCCGGCGTTCTTGGCTGCGGTGCGCGGGTAGGTGCGCCGGTAGACCTCCTCGGCGGAGGGGTCGAGCGACGCGAGGCCGCCCGTCACGTAGCAGGCCGACAGCGCCTCGGGCGCGTGCGACAGGTAGGTCAGCGTGAGGAACCCGCCGTAGCTCTGCCCGAGGGTCGACCAGCGGCGGCCGCCCTCGAGGTGCTGCCGCAGCGCCTCCGCGTCCTGCACGATCGCGTCGGCGCGGAAGAGCGCCAGGTGCCGGGCCGCGGCGGCGTGGTCGTCGCCGAACCGCAGCATCGTGCGCGCGGTGACGGGCGTGCTCCGCCCGGTGCCGCGCTGGTCGAGCAGCACGACGCGGTGGGTGCGGAGCGCGTGGCCGATCCACCCGCCGTCGTCGATGACGCGCGGCGACTTCCCGCCCGGCCCGCCCTGGAGGTAGAGGAGCGCGGGCAGGTCGTCCGCCCGGCGCCCCGGCGCGACGAGCTCGCGCGCGAACACGGTGATCGTCGGGGTCGGCTCCCCCGCGCGCGCCGCCGCCCAGTCGAGCGGCACCTCGATCGCGTGGTCGGTGACGTGCACGCCGGGGACGGTCGCGGATCCGACGATCATGCCGCCGACCCGCCCGCCGTCTCGATGGCGGTGGTGTCGAGGCCGGCCGCGGCGCGCGCGGCCTGGCGCTTCCGGTCCCACTCGGGGTCGATGCGCGGCACCGCGTCGAGCAGCGACCGCGTGTACGGGTGCTGCGGCCGCTCGAACACGTCGTCGCGCGTGCCCTCCTCCACGACCTTCCCGGCGCTCATCACGGCGACCCGGTCGGAGAGCTGCCGCACGACGGCGAGGTCGTGCGCGATGAAGACGTAGCTGAGGCCGCGCTCGCGCTGCAGGTCGCGCAGCAGCGCGATGACGCGCGCCTGCACCGTCACGTCGAGCGCGGAGACCGCCTCGTCGCACACGATGAGGCCCGGCTGCACGGCGAGCGCCCGCGCGATGCCGATGCGCTGGCACTGGCCGCCCGAGAACTGCGCCGGGTAGCGCTGCGCGTGGTCGGGGTTGAGGCCCACCCGGTCGAGCAGGTCGCGCACGAGCTGCCCGTGCCCGCCCGGCGTCGTGATGCCCTGGTACCGCAGGGGCGCGCTGATGATCTGCTCCACCGTGTGCCGCGGGTTGAGCGACGACGCCGGATCCTGGAACACCACCTGCACCTGCCGCCGGAACTCGCGGAGCCGCGCGCCCTTCGCGTGCGTCATGTCCTCGCCGCGGAGGGAGAACGTGCCGGAGGACGGCTGGAGCAGGTGCGCGACCATGCGGGCGGTCGTCGACTTGCCGGATCCGGACTCGCCCACGATCGAGAGCGTCTGCCCGGTCGGCACGTCGAGGTCGACGTGGTCGACGGCGAGGAAGCGGCGCACGGGCGGGCGGAGGCCGGGGCCGCCGCGCGTCGCGTACTCCTTCGTGAGGCCGCGGGCCGAGAGGAACGGCTCGGGCGCGGCCGTCGAGGGCGTCGCGGGCGCTGCCGGGGTCGGTGCGTCCGGCGTGCTGTCGTGGGTGCTCATGCGGCGGATCCCGTCGGTCGGTCGTAGGCGGCGTCGATGCGGGGGATCGCCTCGAGCAGCGCGTGCGTGTACGGATCCTCGGGGGCGGTGAACACGCGCTCCGTGGTGCCGCTCTCGACGCGGTGCCCGCCCTGCATGACGAGCACCTCGTCGGCGAGGGAGGAGACGACGGCGAGGTCGTGGGTGATGACGAGCATGCCCATCCCGGTGTCGCGGCGGATCTCCCGCAGCAGGTCGAGGATCTGCGCCTGCACCGTCACGTCGAGCGCGGTGGTCGGCTCGTCGGCGATCAGCAGCTCCGGCTCCAGGCACAGCGCCATCGCGATCATGATGCGCTGCCGCATGCCGCCCGAGAACTGGTGCGGGTAGTGGTCGACGCGGGTGCCCGCCTCGCGGATCCTCACCCGCTCGAGCGCGTCCACCACCACCTGGCGCACGGCCCGGCGGGATCCGCCGCGGTGCGCCCGGTAGGCCTCCTCGATCTGGAGCCCCACCGTGTAGTACGGGTTGAGCGACGAGAGCGGGTCCTGGAACACCATCGCCATGCGGTCCCCGCGGAAGCGGCGCAGCTCGGAGTCCGGCCGGCCCACGAGCTCCTCGCCCGCGAGCTTGATGCTGCCCGTGACCGTCCCGCCGCGGGGCACGAGGCCCATCACGGCGAGCGAGGTCATCGACTTCCCCGAGCCCGACTCCCCCACGATGCCGAGGGTGCTGTCCGGCTCCACCCGGAACGACAGGTCCTTCACGACCTCCACCGGCCCGCGCGAGGTGGGGAACGCGATCGTGAGGTCCCTGACCTCGAGGAGCGGGGTCCCGGCGACGGCGCGGGCGGGCGGCTGGTGCGGTGCGGTGGCGGTCACGCGGTGATCCTCACTCGGGGGTCGAGCACGGTGTACAGCACGTCGACGACCACGTTCCCCACGACCACGAAGGCCGCGGCGAGGAGCGTGACGCCCATGATGACGGGCTGGTCGTTCTTGGCGATGGAGTCGGCCGCGAGCTTGCCGACGCCGTTGAGGCCGAAGACGGTCTCGGTGATCAGGGCGCCGCCGAGCAGCCCGGCGAAGTCCATGCCGAACAGCGTCACGACGGGCGTGAGCGACGGCCGGAGGGCGTGGCGGCGGATCACGAGAGCCGCCGACAGGCCCTTGGCGCGCGCGGTCCGGAGGTAGTCCTCCTGCAGCGTGTCGATCACGTTGGCCCGGACGATGCGCGCGTAGACGGCCGCGTAGCCGAGCGCGAGCACCATCCACGGCATGAGGTACGACTCGAACCACGCGACGGGGTCGTCCGAGAACGCCACCGACTGCGGGAACGGCAGCACCTGCAGCTGCACGACGAGCACGTACTGCAGGATCAGCGCCGCGAAGTAGGTCGGCACGCTGATGCCGATGAGGGCCGCCGTCATCGCGGCGCGGTCCCACACGGTGCCCTGCTTGATCGCGCTGACCAGGCCGCCGGCGACGCCGAAGACGATCCAGAGGACCGCCGCGCCGACCGCGAGCGTGATGCTCACGGGCAGGCGGGACACCATCATGTCGAGCACGGACTGCTGCGTCTGGAAGCTGAAGCCGAGGCAGGGCGCCGCGCACTGGATCGCCGTCGGGCCGTCGCCATACGTGCGGCCCGTGAAGATCCCGGCGATGAAGTCGCCGTACTGCGCCCAGAACGGCCGGTCGAGGCCGAGGAGCTGGCGGATGGAGTCGATCTTGTCCGGCGTGCAGGTCTTGCCGCAGATGGTGACGGCGGGGTCCGGCTGGAGCAGGAAGAAGATCATGTAGGTGAACAGGCTGATCAGCGCGAGCACGATCAGCGCGGCGCCGGCGCGACGCACGAGGTAGCCGATCATGCCGCCTCCCCCTGCTCGAGCGCGGTGCGGAGGTGGTCGCCGAAGACCGTGAACGACAGCACCGTGAGGAAGAGGAACAGGCCGGGGACCACGAAGTACGCGGGGTCGACCGTGTACCAGGCGACCGAGTCGGCGATCATCTGCCCCCACGAGGGCGTCGGCGGCAGCACGCCGACGCCGAGGAAGGACAGGCCCGCCTCGGTGCCGATGTAGCCCGGCACCGCGAGCGTGATCAGCACGATGATCGTGCCGCGCAGGTTCGGCATCACCTCCCGGAAGATCACGCGCATCGACGAGGCGCCGGATGCCCGGGCCGCCTCCACGAAGTCGCGCGTGCGGATCGTCATGGTCTGGCCGCGCACGATGCGCGCCGTGTACGGCCAGCCGAAGATGCTGAGCACCAGGACGAGCAGCGCCGGCCGGTTGCCCGCGGGCAGCGCCGACAGGATCGCGATCATGAAGATCAGGGACGGGAACGCCATGAGGAAGTCCATGACCCGCGACACGACCTGGTCGACGATCCCGCCGAAGTAGCCCGCGACCATGCCCGCGATCACGCCGATCGTCGTGGTGACGACCGTCGCGGAGACCGCGATGAGCATCGACACGCGGGCGCCGTACGCGATGCGGGCGAAGATGTCGCGCCCGTTCTGCGGCTCCACGCCGAACCAGTGCGAGGCGCTGACGCCACCGAACGGGCCGATGGGGAGGCCGCCGAGGACGGGGTCCACGGCCGTCGCGTCGAAGGTCGTCGGACCCCAGCCGGTGATCCCGGACAGGAGCGGCGCGAAGATCGCGAGCACCATGACCAGCACCACGAAGACCGCGCTGGCGATGACGGACGGCTTCGACCGCAGGGCCTGGACCACCCGCTTGGCCGGCGTGACGGCGGGCGGCCGTCCCGTCGGGTACGGGGAGGCCGAGTCGGGTGCCGAGGCGCCCTGGAGGGTGGCGGTCACCGGCTACTTCCCCGTGTGGAGGCCGAGGGTGGCGAAGTCCGGGGATCCGTTGTAGACCGGGGACGCGTACGCGTTCCGGACGTTCTGGCCGAGGACCAGCACGGCCTGGCCGTAGAGGAGCGGCACGACGGGCGCGAGCTGCTGGATCTGCTCGTCGAGGTCGCCCCACGCGGTGTTCGCCGCGGAGAGGTCGGTCATCGCGGAGATCTCGTCGATGCGGGCGTTGATGGTCGCGTCGTCCAGCTGCGCCTTGTTGTTGTTGCCCTTCTCGGTGATCTGGCGTCCGTCGAAGAGCACCGGCAGGACCGTGCTCGCCGAGTTCCAGTCCGGGCACCAGCCCGTCTCCGCCATGTCGTGCTGCTGCGACGGCGTCGCGAGGGTCTCGTTGTACGCGGACGCGTCGAGGATGTTGAGCTGGACGTCGATCCCGACCTTGCCGAGCGACTGCTGCAGCGCCTCGGCCGCCTTCTTCGCGCTCGTCGTGTCGGCCACGTCGAGGGCGACGGAGAAGCCGCCCTGCAGGCCCGCCTCCGCGAGGAGGGCCTTCGCCTTGTCGACGTCGCCGGCGCTGTCGGTGCTCGGGTAGACGTCGAAGTCCTTGTGGCCGGGGACGCTGCGGGTGAGCATCGTCGACGCGGGCTCGGCGATGGAGGGGCCGCCGGCGACGTCGGCGAGCGACTTCTTGTCCACGGCGTACTCGATGGCCTGGCGCACGCGGAGGTCGCTGAGGTGCGGCTTGGTCATGTTGAGCGACAGGTAGGTGGTGCAGCCGTTGTCGCCGGTCACGGTGCGCGCCTTGATCTGGGGGGTCTGGATCCGCGCGACCGACGCCGCCGTGATGCCCGCCGAGATGGCGTTCGCGTCGTCGCCCTGGCCGGCGATCATGCGCTCGTCGATGGTGGCCTGGTCGAGGCCGCTCGTGAAGTGCCAGCCGTCGGGCTTCGCGGTGCGCACCTCGTCGGTGGAGGCGTCCCACTCGGGGTTGCGCTCGAGGGTGAGGGAGGATCCGACGGTGCGCTCGGTCACGCGGTACGGGCCGGAGGCGATGGGCTGCTGGTCGATGCTGGTGACCGTCACCTTGTCCTTGTCGGCGGGGAACGGCGTGAACGTGCTCTGCGCCGCGACGCTCGAGAACTCGGGGACCGAGCGGTTCAGGTGGAAGACGATGGTCTTCTCGTCCGGGGTCTCGATGGAGGAGAGGTCGCCCGACTCGTACGGGCCCTTGTAGGTGTCGCCGCCCGCGAGGTAGAGGCGCGTGTACGGGGTGCCGATGGCGAGCGCCGGGTCGAAGGAGCGCTCGACGCCGAACTTCACGGACTCGCTGGTGATGGGCGAGCCGTCCTCGAACTTGAGGCCGTCCTTGAGCGTGAACGTCCACTCGGTCGCGTCGGCGTTCGGGGTGCCGGTGTCGGTGGCCAGGTCGGGCGCCATGGTGGCGCCGTCCTTGCCCGTGGGCGTCGTGAGGGTGCGGTAGATGAGCCGGTACAGGTTCGCGCTGCCCGTGTCGTAGCCCATCTCGGGGTCGAGGTGCGCGAAGTCCGCGACCTGCAGGACCTGGACGACGCCGCCCGTGTCGGCGGGCCCGGTGACGTCGGAGGTGGACTTCGCTCCCGCGCCGGCGCAGGAGGTGAGGGCGAGGCTGGCGGCGACGGCCAGCCCGACGGCGGTGATTCGTCTGTTCATCGGACTCTCGTTTCGTGGATGGCGGCCGGAGCGCACCGGGTGGGGAATGACGGACGGGGTCGTGCGATGGGATCGGAGGGAGGGAGGTGCGCGCGACCGCCCGGGTCGGGTGGACCCGGGTGGCGCGCGCGAGGGGCGGGTCAGCCGGGGTCGGC
>Ga0265798_10009429_pt1 | contig 12211 bp, 11 predicted proteins | sample P3T30metagenome_FD_192430 | JGI IMG/M metagenome (GOLD analysis project Ga0265798, IMG submission 192430) | Plant litter microbial communities from East Loma Ridge, Irvine, California - P3 T30 | ecosystem: Environmental > Terrestrial > Plant litter > Unclassified | place: USA: California... | reverse complement strand
ACGTGTACGTGGGTGTGGGAATGGTGCCCGCCATCCGATCCGAACGAGGCTCTCGCGCCAGGGTCGACGGGGCGGCTAATGCGGCGACTTCAGGGGCCGCGACCAGTACCACCCGATCACCCCCACCAGCAGCGCCAGCGCCGCCACCGACACCAGGTCCCACACGCCGTCGCCCAGCAGCGCCGACAGCAGGCCGACGATCGTCACGATGCCGAGCAGGATCGGCATGCGCCAGATCTGGGCGGCGGTCTTCATCGCGCATCCCCTTCGCGCGCCAGCACCGGTGCGCCGGCGGGGGCGTCGATGCGCGCCTGCTTCTCGACGCGCTTGGCGGCGCGGCCGCGCTTGACCCACAAGTACAGGCCGCTGCCCAGCACGATGATGGTGGCCACGTCCAGCAGCGCCCACAGGAACTGCATGCCGGCGCCGCCGTAGTCGCCGAAGTGCAGCGGCTGCGAGACCAGGAGGCCGGTCAGGTACCACGGCAGGCTGCGGCGGTCGGTGATCTGCGCGGTGACCGCGTCGACCAGCACCGGCTTGTACAGGCGCGAGGTGAGGGCCTGGTCGCCGTGCATGTAGACGCCGTAGTGGTGCGGGGTGGCGAAGGCGGTGCCCGGGAAGGCGATGAAGCCGACCTTCATGCCCGGCTCGGCGGCTTCGGCGCGCTTGACCGAGGTTTCCATCGAGGCCAGCGTGGTGGGCGCCGGCTGGCCCTGGTAGGGCCTGGTCATCTCGGCGATTTCCGTCACCTGCCAGACCTTCAGCAGCACGTCGGCCAGGGTGTTGATCACGCCGGTGGCGCCGACCACCAGCGCCCACACCATCGTGACGATGCCCAGCAGGTTATGCAGGTCGAGCCATTTCAGGCGCGCGGTGCGGCCGTGGCGCACGGTGCCGAAATCGATCTTGCGCATGAAGGGCGCGTACAGCACCACGCCCGAGATAATCGCCACCACCAGCAGCAGCCCCATGAAACCGAGGAAGAGCTTGCCCCACAGGCCGGCGAACAGGTCGACGTGCAGGTGGAACATCACCGACATGAAGCCCCCGCCCTCGATCGGCGGCTCGCCGACGAACTGGCCGGTGCGCGCATCCACCGCCAGCGAGACGAATTTCTCGTCGTTGGCGTGGGCGCCCATGGTCAGGTACCAGAACGCGGGCTCGTCCTTGTCCTGCGACATGTACATCATGACCTTGTCCGGGTAGCGCGCCTGGCCGGCGCCGATCACCTTGTCGAGGTCGGCGCGCTGGTTTGCCTGCGCCGGCGCCAGCACGGGCGCCTCGATCTCGTTGCCCAGCAGGTGGCCGATCTCGTGGTGGTAGATCAGCGGCAGGCCGGTGATGCACAGCAGCAGCATGAACACTGTACAGACCAGGCTGCTCCATTTGTGGATCCAGGACCACGTGCGCAGGGATGAATTCGACATAGAAAGACGGACAGGGTGGCGCCACGTTGCAAACGAACGCAAATAATAATGGTTCTCATTTACTAAGGCAAGGCTGGCGGCTATAATCGATAACTATTCTCATCCAACAACAAGAGTTTTCATGAAGCCGACAGTCCGTCCCCCGATCTCGCCGACCCCGATCGCATTCGCCGTCCTGCTGCTGGCCAGCGGCGCCGCGCTTGCCCAGTCCGCGCAGAGCATCGACGCCACCCAGCCCGATCCGAAGATGGCCACCGTGGTCGTCACCGCCTCCGCCGACGCCTCCGCCCAGGGCCTGCCCGCGGCCTACGCCGGCGGCCAGGTCGCGCGCGGCGGCCGCCTCGGCCTGCTCGGCAACGTCGACATCATGGACACGCCCTTCAACACCACCAACTACACGCTGGCCCTGATCCAGGACCAGCAGGCCAAGAGCGTGGCCGACGTCGTGCAGAACGATCCATCGGTGCGGGTGGCGCGCGGCTTCGGCAACTACCAGGAGCTGTACGTGATCCGCGGCTTCCCGGTGAATTCCGACGACCTCTCGTACAACGGCCTGTACGGCCTGCTGCCGCGCCAGTACGTGGCCTCCGAACTGCTCGAGCGCGTCGAAGTCTTCAAGGGCGCCAATACCTTCATCAACGGCGTCGGCCCGGGCGGCGGCGGCATCGGCGGGGTCATCAACCTGGTGCCCAAGCGCGCGCCGAACAAGGACCTGAACCAGGTGACGCTCGGCGTCGAATCCGGCGGCCAGGGCTACGGCGCCTTCGACGTGGCGCGCCGCTTCGACGATGGCCGTGGCGGCATCCGCGTCAACGGCGTGCGCCGCGACGGCGATACCGCGGTCGACCGCGAGAAGCGCGAACTGAACGTCATTTCCGTCGGCCTGGACTACCGCGGCAGCAATTACCGCCTGTCGGCCGACCTTGGCTACCAGGAACACAAGTTGACCAATCCGCGCCCGAGCGTGACCGCCGGCGCCGGCCTGGCCCTGCCGGCCGTCCCGGACGGCGACAGCAACTTCGCCCAGCCCTGGACCAGGTCGAACGAGCGCGACACCTTCGGCACCGCGCGCGCCGAAGTCGACCTGGCGCCGAACGTGGTGGCCTGGGCCGCGCTGGGCCTGCGCAATGGCGAGGAATTCAACATCCTGGCCTCGCCCACCACCACCGACAACCGCGGCGGCATCAACATGACCCGCTTCGACAACTTCCGCAAGGACCACAACCGCACCGGCGAGATCGGCGTGCGCGGCAATCTCGTCACCGGCCCGGTCAAGCACACCCTGAGCGCCACCGCCTCCTGGCTCGAACTGAAGTCGCGCAATGCGTATGCGCTGGGCGACTTCGCCGGCTGGTCCTCGAACCTGTACAACCCTGTCGACGTGGCGGCGCCGTCGAACACCTTCTTCACCGGCGGGCGCATGGATGCGCCCCTGCTGACCCACAAGGCAATCCTGTCCAGCTACGCGGTGGCCGACACCCTGTCGATGCTGGACGATTCGCTGCTCGTCACCGTCGGCGCGCGCCGCCAGACCATCAAGGACTTCAGCTACGACTACAACACCGGCGCGCAGAACGGCGCCTACGACCAGAGCGCGACCACCCCGGTGGCCGGCATCGTCTACAAGCCCTTGAAGAACCTGTCGGTCTACGCCAACTACATCGAAGCGCTGCAGCAGGGTCCGACCGCATCGGGCACCGACGTGATCAACCAGGGCCAGATCTTCGCCCCCTACACCTCGCGCCAGAAGGAAGTCGGCGTCAAGTTCGACGCGGGCAAGCTGGGCGCCACCCTGGCCCTGTTCACCACGGCGCAGCCGCTGGGCTTCGTGCAGGACCGCGTGTTCGGCCTGAACGGCGAGCAGCGCAACCGCGGCCTGGAGCTGTCGGTGTTCGGCATGGCGGCGCAGGGCGTGCGCGTGCTGGGCGGCCTGACCCTGCTCGACGCCGAGCAGCGCCGCACCGCCGGCGGCATCAACGCCGGCAAGGACGCCATCGGCGTACCGGAGACCCAGCTGAACCTCGGCACCGAGTGGGACGTGGCCCAGCTGCCTGGCCTGTCGCTGAACGCGCGCGCGGTCTATACCGCCAAGCAGTTCGCCGACGCCGCCAACACCCAGCGCCTGCCGTCCTGGACCCGCGTCGACCTGGGCGCCAACTACCTGACCCGCTTCATGGACCGCGACGTGACCCTGCGCGCGCGCGTGGACAATGCCTTCGACCGCAATTACTGGGCGTCGGCGGGCGGGTATCCGGGGTATGGCTACCTGGTGCTGGGATCGCCGCGCACCTTTACGGTATCGGCCACGGTTGATTTCTGAGGCTTGCGGTCTTTTACGCCGCGCCTGAACGCGTGGACGGGGGACCCATCCACGCTACGCCAATCCGATCCGCACGGCGATGCCCGCCCAGGCCGCAAACGCCGCTGCCGCCAGGCAGCCGGCATAGGCCGCCAGCGCAGCGCCCCGCTCCGCCTCCGTCCTGCTGCACAGCAGGTAATACGGAATCGCCCCCACCGCGAATCCCGCCATGCCCACGCTGAGCCAGCGCGGGCGCGCGAAGCCGCGGGCGTCGCTGTCGCGGCGGTACCAGGCGAAGCACAGGTAACTCACCGCCATGCCGGCCACCTGGTGCAGCCCGGCCGCGCCATGGCCGCCGTCCAGCAGGCCGGCGCCGGCCAGCGATCCGGCGACCCAGCACAATGCGCGCACATGCCCCATCGCGATACACCTCCCCGTCCCGGCCGCAACCGACCAGTCTAGGGAAGCGCCGGCGCATGCCTTTGCCGGCGATCAGGAAGTCAGCGCCGCATCAGCGCTGGGTCTTGACGATCTGCAGCGCGCTGGCGATCAGGCCGCTCATGTCGCCCAGGTCGGCCGGCACGATGATGGAGTTGTTGGTCTTGGCCAGCTTGCCGAAGGCGTCGACGTAGTGTTCCGCCACGCGCAAATTGACCGCGTCGATGCCGCCCGGCGAACGGATCGCATCGCCGACCTGGCGCAGCGCCGTGGCGCTGGCGTCGGCCAGGGCCACGATGGCGCTGGCCTCGCCCTGGGCGCGGTTGATCGCGGCCTGCTTTTCGCCTTCGGAGCGGGCGATGGCCGCTTCGCGCTCGCCGCTGGCGATGTTGATCGCTTCCTGGCGCCGGCCTTCGGAGGCGGCGATCAGGGCGCGCTTTTCGCGCTCGGCGGTGATCTGGCGCTGCATCGAGTGCAGGATCTCGGCCGGCGGGGTCAGGTCCTTGATCTCGTAGCGCAGCACCTTCACGCCCCAGTTGGCGGCCGATTCGTCGATGGCGTTGACGATGGTGGTGTTGATGTGGTCGCGCTCTTCGAACGTCTTGTCCAGCTCCATGCGGCCGATCACCGAGCGCAGCGTGGTCTGCGCCAGCTGGGTGATCGCGGCGATGTAGTTCGACGAGCCGTAGGAGGCGCGCATCGCGTCCGTCACCTGGAAATACAGGATGCCGTCGACCTGCAGCTGGGTGTTGTCCTTGGTGATGCAGACCTGGGGCGGCACGTCGAGCGGGATCTCCTTCAGGCTGTGCTTGTAGGCCACGCGGTCGATGAAGGGCACCACGATGTTCAGGCCGGGTGCCAGCGTCGCATGGTACTTGCCGAGACGTTCGACCACCCAGGCATGCTGCTGCGGCACGACGTTGATGGTCTTGAAGACGAACACCAGGGCGATGATGAAGATCACCAGGGCGAAGGTACCGAAGGACAATTCCATGAGAATCCTTGTAGTGGGTTGAATCAGCCCAGCAGGGCGTGGATGGAAAGGCCTGCCAGCATCGCCAGCAGCAGCAGGGCCAGGAAAGCGCCGAAGCGCAGCACGCCGCGCAGCCTCTGCCCGGGCGGGCGGCTGCGCACGAGGTAGTAGGGAATCGCGGCGAACACGCAGGCCAGCACGCTGCTGCTCAGCAGGCGCGAGCGCCGGTACTGGCGCGCTTCGCTGTCGAGCCGGTACCAGTAGAAGGCCAGGAAGCTGAACAGGAATTCGGTGATCGAACCCGACAGCACCCGCGCCGCCTGCCCCTGCGTCGCCGGGTCGGCCATGCCGGCCACCAGCGCCACCGCGAGCAGCAGGCCGAGTACCTGCCGGGGCGTGGCCGCGGCCTGGTCCGCACCCGTCGACGCATGCGCATGGGTCATCGATGCCCCTTCGATTTACAAGATGGGCTCATGCATCGGCGACGACCAGCCGGCTGCCGGACACTGCGACGATACGGAAGTCGCCCGCATGCGCCGTCGCGCCCTGCCCCAGCTCGACGTCCCACAGCGCGCCGCGGTACATGACGCGGGCGCGGCCCTGGTCCCAGGCCGGAACCGTCACGCGCTGGCCGATGTCGAGGTTGACGTTGCTGTCGCGGCTGGCGTCGACGCGGCCGCGGCGGCCCAGGCGCGAACGGTGCAGCAGCTTGGTTGCCAGCACCCCGGCCGCGCCGGCGACGATGGCCTGCAGCGGCAACCCCGCCCCCGCCAGCGCGACCACGCCGCCCAGCGCCAGGCCGAGCGCGATCATCAAGAGGTAAAACGTCCCGGTGAACAGTTCCAGGATCACGAGCACACCGGCCGCTACGAGCCAGCCCATCCAGTCAGCCATGGTCGTCTCCTCCATATTGGCATCGAAAAATCAAAACCCCCGGGACCCGGCATGGGCAACGAGGGTTCCTGTCGGGCCAGGTGCGGTTTTCTGGTTGTCGGCACCTGTTGATTGCCAGTCTACCCGCTCGCTGCTTCTTGTCAACATGCAAAGACCGGTTTTGACATTCTTTCGCGCAATATTCTCGGTGAAGGCGCCAGGGGACGGTTGCCGCCGGGGTAAGCCGGCTGTATCGTGGCGATCCTAGCGCATGTCCCATTTTGAAAGAAACCTGTGCCCGCCCTTGCCAAGCTTGCCGCCCTGTTCGCCCTCACCGCCATCGCCGAGATCGTCGGCTGCTACCTGCCCTGGCTGGTGCTGAGGAGTGCCAAGTCGCCCTGGCTGCTGCTGCCGGCCGCCGCCTCGCTGGCCCTGTTCGCCTGGCTGCTGACCCTGCATCCGGCCGCGGCCGGGCGCACCTATGCGGCCTACGGCGGCATGTATATCGCGGTGGCGCTGCTGTGGCTGCGATTCGTGGATGGGGTGGCGTTGACGCGCTGGGATGTGGCGGGCGCGGCGATCGCGCTGGCGGGGATGGGGGTGATCGCCTTGCAGCCGGGCGCTTGAGACTGGCTTGCGCTGCCTGGAAAAGAAAACCCCCGCCACCTTGCGGTAACGGGGGTTTTTTGAGCTTGCTACATCACGGCAGGATTTACTTCGCCGCCAGCTTCTGCCAGGTTTCGATCACCGAGTCCGGGTTCAGCGACATCGATTCGATGCCCTGCTCCACCAGCCAGGCCGCGAAGTCCGGGTTGTCGGATGGTCCCTGGCCGCAGATGCCGACGTACTTGCCCTGCTTCTGGCAAGCCTTGATCGCCAGCACCAGCATGGCTTTCACGGCCGGGTCGCGCTCGTCGAAGTCCTTGGCCAGCAGCTCCATGCCGGAGTCGCGGTCCAGACCCAGGGTGAGCTGGGTCAGGTCGTTCGAGCCGATCGAGAAGCCGTCGAAGTATTCCAGGAACTGCTCGGCCAGGATGGCGTTCGAGGGCACTTCGCACATCATGATGACGCGCAGACCGTTCTCGCCGCGCTTCAGGCCGTACTTGGCCAGCAGGGCGATGACCTTCTCGGCCTGGCCCAGCGTGCGCACGAAGGGGATCATGATCTCGACGTTGGTCAGGCCCATCTCTTCGCGCACGCGCTTCATGGCCATGCATTCCATCTCGAAGGACTCGGCGAAGTCCTCCGACACATAGCGGGCGGCGCCGCGGAAGCCCAGCATCGGGTTTTCCTCGTCCGGCTCGTAGCGCGAACCGCCGATCAGCTTCTTGTACTCGTTCGACTTGAAGTCGGACAGGCGCACGATGACCGGCTTGGGCCAGAACGCGGCGGCGATGGTCGCCACGCCTTCGGCCAGCTTGTCGACGTAGAAGGCGCGCGGGGACGCATGGCCGCGGGCCACCGATTCGACCGCCTTCTTGAGGTCGTTGTCGATGTTCGGGTACTCGAGGATGGCCTTCGGGTGCACGCCGATGTTGTTGTTGATGATGAATTCCAGGCGCGCCAGGCCGACGCCGCCGTTCGGGATCGACTGGAAGTCGAAGGCCAGCTGCGGATTACCGACGTTCATCATGATCTTGGTCGCGATCGGCGGCAGTTCGCCGCGCACGGTCTCGGTGACTTCGGTTTCCAGCAGGCCGTCGTAGATGCGGCCTTCGTCGCCCTCGGCGCAGGAGACGGTGACGAAGGTGCCGTCCTTGAGCACGTCGGTGGCGTCGCCGCAGCCGACCACCGCCGGCACGCCCAGCTCGCGCGCGATGATCGCCGCGTGGCAGGTGCGCCCGCCGCGGTTGGTGACGATCGCCGAGGCGCGCTTCATGACCGGCTCCCAGTTCGGATCGGTCATGTCGGCCACCAGCACGTCGCCCGGCTGCACGCGCTCCATTTCGGACGGGTCGGTGATCACGCGCACCGGACCGGCGCCGATCTTCTGGCCGATCGCGCGGCCGGAAGCCAGCACGGTGCCGGTGCCCTTCAGGCTGAAGCGCTGCTGGGCGTCGGTCGACTTCTGCTGCGATTTCACGGTTTCCGGACGCGCCTGCAGGATGTAGAGCTTGCCGTCGCGGCCGTCCTTGCCCCACTCGATGTCCATCGGGCGGCCGTAGTGCTTCTCGATGATGACGGCGTACTTGGCCAGCTCGACCACTTCCTCGTCGTTCAGCGAATAGCGGTTACGCAGCTCGACCGGCACGTCGACCGTGCGCACCGAGCGTCCCGCCTTGGCTTCGGGAGCGAACTCCATCTTGATCATCTTCGAACCGATGTTGCGGCGGATGACAGGCTTCTTGCCGAGTTCCAGCATCGGCTTGTGCACGTAGTACTCGTCGGGATTCACCGCGCCCTGCACCACGGTCTCGCCCAGGCCGTAGCTGGAGGTGATGAAGACCACGTCCTTGAAGCCCGATTCGGTATCGATCGTAAACATCACGCCGGCCGCGCCGGTGTCGGAACGGACCATGCGCTGCACGCCGGCCGACAGCGCCACTTCGGCGTGGGTGAAGCCCTTGTGCACGCGGTAGGAGATCGCGCGGTCGTTGTACAGCGAGGCGAACACGTGCTTCATGGCTTCGAGCACGTTGTCGATGCCGACCACGTTCAGGAAGCTTTCCTGCTGGCCGGCGAAGGAAGCGTCGGGCAAGTCTTCGGCGGTGGCCGAGGAGCGCACGGCGAACGACATGTCGCTGCCGGAACCGGCCACCAGGCGCTCGTAGTAGTCGCGGATTTCCTGTTCCAGGCGCGGCTGGAACGGCGTCTCGACGATCCACTGGCGGATCTCGGCACCGGCTGCCGCCAGCGCGCGCACGTCGTCGATGTCCAGGTTTTCCAGGCGCGTGGCGATGCGGTCGCCCAGCGCAGGACCGCCGTCGGCGCTGTGGCGCAGGAAGTCGCGGAAAGCCTGGGCGGTGGTGGCGAAGCCGCCCGGCACGCGCACGCCGGCCTCGGCCAGCTGGCTGATCATTTCACCCAGCGAAGCGTTCTTGCCGCCGACCGATTCGACGTCGGTCATGCGCAGGCGTTCGAAGGGCGCGACGTACTCGCTCGCGCCTTCCGCCGGTTCTGAAAGCTGCAATGCTGCATTTGACAGGTTTGTCATGGTAAAACACCTCTTTTGATGATGGAAACCGGTGCGGCTGGCGGGACAGCAAAGTTTTCTTGTTATTCTTGGAATGCTGCACGGCACAAGCCGAAATACGTTGCAGAGCATTCTAACTCGTACGACTATGATTCACAGTGCGAGAACGGCAACTTGATCACCATATTTACAGACAGGCACCATGACTCCAGTAAGCACTCCACCCAATCCTGGCGCCGCGCGCACCGTGTTCTTCGTGTCGGACGGCACGGGTATTACAGCGGAAACCTTTGGCCATGCGGTGCTGAGCCAGTTCGAGATGCGCTTCCGCCAGATTCGCCTGCCTTTCATCGACACCATCGAGAAGGCCTACGAGGCGGCGCGCCGGATCAACGAGACGGCGGCGGGCGACGGCCAGCGTCCGATCGTGTTCTCGACCCTGGTCAAGCTCGACCTGTCGAGCGTGATCCGCGCGGCGCAGGGCATGCACATGGACCTGTTCCAGACCTTCGTGGCGCCGCTTGAACAGGAACTGGGCGTGAAATCGACGCACACGATCGGCCGCATCCACAACGTGGTCGACACCGAGGAATACAAGAACCGCATCGAGGCGATCAACTTCTCGCTGGCCCACGACGACGGCCAGTCGCACAAGAACCTGGCCGATGCCGACGTGATCCTGGTCGGCGTCTCGCGCTCGGGCAAGACCCCGACCAGCCTGTACCTGGCGATGCAGTACGGGATCAAGGCCGCCAACTATCCGCTGATTCCCGACGATTTCGAACGCGGCAGGCTGCCCTCGGCGCTGCCCCAGTTCAAGCATAAACTGTTCGGCTTGACGATCACGCCGGAGCGCCTGTCGGAGATCCGCAACGAGCGTCGCGCCGGCAGCAAGTACGCGGCGCTGGAGAACTGCCGCTACGAGGTCAACGAGGCCGAGACCCTGATGCGGCGCGAAGGGATCCGCTGGCTGTCGTCCACCACCAAGTCGATCGAGGAGATCTCGACCACGATCCTGCAGGAGATCAAGCCGGAGCGGCGCGAATACTAGGGGTCAGAGCCCGGTGTTGCTTCTCAAGGCGCTCTGACACCGGTGTTCAGCCGCGCCGCAGTTTACAACCGGGGTCAGAAGAAGTGCCGCCAGTCTTCCAGCCACCCCGCGAACGCCTCCCCCGCCATCGGATTGGCGATGTGGTAGCCCTGCGCATAGGTGCAGCCCAGCGCCTGCAGAAAGTCCCAGTCCTGGCGCGTTTCCACGCCCACCGCCACCGACATGCGGTCCAGGCTGTGGGCCAGGCCGAGGCAGGATTTCAGCACGGTGCCGAGCGGGCGCTTTTTCGACGCGCCGTCCACGAAGGAACGGTCGATCTTGAGTTCGGAGAACGGGATGCGCGCCAGCAGCTGCAGGTTGGAGCGTCCGGTGCCGTAGTCGTCGATCGCCAGGCCGAAGCCCATCATGCGCAGGCGCACCAGGCGTTCGATGAAGTCGGCGTCGAAGTCGAGGATGGACGATTCCGTCATCTCGAAGGTGAGGTAGTCGGGCAGCACGCCGTGGCGTTCCATGCAGCTCGTCACCTGGCGGATGAAGTTCGGATGGGCCAGCGTGGCCGGCGCCAGGTTCAGCGACATCGGCACCGGGATGCCCTGGTCCTGGAAGCGCCGGCAGCGCTCGACCGAGGTCTCGATCATGGTCCAGTCGAGGAAGTCGATGCGGCCGTTCTGCGCCAGCGCGTCGATGAAGGCGCCCGGCCCCAGCATGCCGTGCTCGGGGTGGCGCCAGCGCGCGAACACTTCCAAACCCTTTACCTGGCCGGTGGCCAGTTCGATCTTGGGCTGGAAAAAGGGCTCGAACTGGCGCTTCTGCAGGCCCACGCCCACTTCCGCGAAACCGAACACCGGTCCCGGCGCCTGCTCGCGCGCACGCGCCGGCGCCTGGTAGTTGTCGAGCAGGTCCTTCAGCTTGGCGACGCTGACCGGCTTGGCGATGGTGCCGAGCAGGTCGACGCCGTGGGCCTGGGCCAGGGTCTCCACCGAGAACAGCACGCCGGCCGGCTGGGCGCCGGTGACGATCAGGCGCACCGGCGAATGCAGCGCGGCGATCGCGCGCAGCAGTTCCAGGCCGTCCATGCCGCCCAGCGCCAGGTCGATGATGGCGACGTCGATGGTCGGCGTGAAGCCGCCCTGCAGGGTGCGCAGCGCCGTCGGGCCGTCCGGCACGTCGGTGACGCGGGTGGCGCCGGCGTGGCCGAGCGCCTCGATCAGCGCGCGGCGCTGGACCGGCTCGGCCTCGGCCACCAGAAAATGTAAATGCTGCACCTGGGCGTTATCCATCATGACTCCAAAATTCCAGAGCGAAGAGTAACCCGGGAAGCAGTCGCCGTCTATGCCCCTCGGGTCGCCTGTTGCTGGCGCAGCTGCTCGAAGAAGCACACCGCGGCGCAGGCGGCCACGTTCAGCGACTCCACCTTGCCGGCGTGGGGAATGGCGACGCGGCGGGTGGCCAGCGCCAGCAGCGTCCCGGACACGCCCTGCCCTTCGTGGCCCAGCACCCAGGCCACCGGCGCGCGCAGGTCGACGTCGTAGATGCGCTCGGCCGCGTAGCCGCTGGTGGCCAGCACCGGCACCTCGGCCGCGCGCACCAGCGCTTCCAGGTCGGCGTGCTCGAAGATCTCCAGCACGAAGTGGGCGCCCATGGCCGCGCGCAGCACCTTGGGCGACCAGATCGAGGCCGTGCCGGCGCTGCAGTACACCTGCTTGATGCCGGCGGCGGCGGCGCTGCGCAGGATCGAGCCGGCGTTGCCCGGGTCCTGCACGCCGTCCAGCAGCACCGCCGATTGGGTCAGCGCGGGCGCCGTGGCGGGGCGCGGGGTCTCGACCAGGAACAGCAGGTGCACGCCGTGCTCGACCTGGCTCAGGGCGCCGAACAGCGCGTCCGGCAACGCGGTCGCCTTGCCGCGCGCGGCTTCCACGCGCCCGACGATGGCGGCCACTTCGGGATTGTGCAGCGCGCCTTCGGACACCACGCAGTGCAGCGGCAGGCCGGCCAGGTCGAGCCAGGTCTGGCACAG
>Ga0265798_10009428_pt1 | contig 12212 bp, 17 predicted proteins | sample P3T30metagenome_FD_192430 | JGI IMG/M metagenome (GOLD analysis project Ga0265798, IMG submission 192430) | Plant litter microbial communities from East Loma Ridge, Irvine, California - P3 T30 | ecosystem: Environmental > Terrestrial > Plant litter > Unclassified | place: USA: California... | reverse complement strand
ATGCTCTGGCTGATTACGTCGAGGCTCTTCTCAAGCATGATGCAGAGATGAGTGATGAGGAGTGGAAGATCGTATGGCCACCAGTGTCACAATCGAATACCTTGCTAACAGACAGTTCATATCTCGAGAGTTAGCAGATTTCTTGGAAGACCGTATGTCTAATCGAAGGCTGTGCTGTACCATGCTGATATTCAGACGCCAGACCATTTGTCGAGCAACTTTTCCAAGCTCTTCAGACGAGATCGTTCCTTGCCGCCCCGAGTGCCCCTACACCAGCGGTCCCAATACAACCACCAGCAATCAACCCCAACCTGACCGCAAACGCTCCCACTGGACCCAGCGCTGTCTCGACATTGCGTCAGAATGCTGCACCCGCCGAAGCTGGACCATCAGGTCAGCGAGAAGGTGGTGATGTCGAGATGGGAGGCCAGGACAAAGGGCGAGGAGGTCAGGGAAGTGGAAGCGGCGGTGGACGACAACGTTGTTTCGATTATCACGGTATGTCCCCAATCTCTTTCATGAGTATACATGCTGATGATGAAGAAAAGGGATATTGTCTGCGCGGAGCAAATTGCCAATATGAGCACGATGCCGATGTCATTATTCCAACACCGGAGATGATGTTCCAAAATATGTTTATGCCTCAAGGAGGACCACCAAATGGTCAAAATGGTGGACGTGGAGGTAGAGGTGGAAGGGGAGGTCGTGGAGGCGGGCCAGGACGAGGTGGACCACCACAAAATGGATTCCCTGGAATGCCAGGTATGCCATTCATGCCATTCCCATTTGCCCAACCTATGCCACCCGCTTCCGACCCCAAATCCGAATTCTGGGGATCCAATCGACCACCGCAAGACCGTACATCTACAACCTTGGTTATTACCGACATACCGCATCAGCATCTCTCGGTCCCAGAGATACGGGAATATTTCTCACAATTCGGTGAAGTTACAAATATCGCTTTAGAGGGTAAATCAAAACGAGCTCTACTATCGTATGGGACCAACAGAGAGGCATACCAGGCTTGGAAATCAGATGCTGCTGTATTTGGTTCCCGTCACGTGAAAGTTCTCTGGCACCGACCACGACCTGGACAGGGGGATGCAGGACAACAAGCGCTGGACGCAAGTAGGGGATTGATGGAAAATATGAAAAAGATGGAATCAGGTGAAGGAGTACAAGGAACGACCAAAGCCGTCTACTCGGGACCACAAGATCTACTACAAAAGACATTGTTGGAGCTGGAACAGAGGGAACGCACATCCAAAAAGGAGACTTTGATGGCCGAGCAGAAAGTGTTGTTCAAGCGTACAGAGGGAGCTAGTAAAGAGGAAAAGATGAAGGTCCTCGCTAGATTACGGGAACTGAGTAAAGAGATGGAAGAGCTTGATAAACCTCGGCCGGAGCAGAAATTGGAAGGGGGTGACAAAGAGCGATTGGATTCTGAATTGGCGAGATTAGGGATGGAGACAACTGCTGGGAAGGATCAGGAAGAACTGATGAAGCTAAACGCCCAGCTCTCTGCACTGAAGGACAAGGTAAGCTGTCCATTGACGCCGTTGCGACTGAGCTGATAGTCAGGCAAGCACGTTAGGTATCCAGTCAGCGCGGTACTCGCCTTATGGCCGAGGAGCGCCAAGAGGAAGAGGAAGAGGGAGGGGCGCACGAGGGGCCTATGCCGCTGCTCGACCTATGCGTCTAGACAACCGCTCTCGATCGATCATCATCACTGGGGACGCGCTACAGCAAACTGAAGCTCAACAGCCCATCAAAGAGTGGTACGAGGAGAACGGTGGTAACATGTCTGTGAATGATAACGGAGTTGTCTTTACATTCCCAAATCGAGAGATGGCAGAGAAGGTGAGCCTCTTTTCCGAGCAGTTAGGTGTCATGCTGACAAGTAGGTGCTTGCTCTCGGAACAGCTTCTATCCCCGGTAAAACAGGCGAATTGAAGGCTACTTGGCATACTGATGCTCCAAAGGAGTCTGCCGATGTGGAGATGTCGGAAGATCAAAGAAGAGGCGATAGAGAAGAGGAAGAGTAGAAAGGTGTAGCAGTATACAGTAGTCATACCACACGGCGGAAACCAAGCCCGATATAAAGGGGCAAGTCGGAACAACAAGTTGTGATCCATATCTGCTACGGGAAGCTATTGACCAATACTCATTCTAGATGCCCAATTCTTTCTTCATTTCATCAACACTATCCCAGCCTTTCTGACCCGCCTCCCATTCTTTCAGCCAGCCTCTCGTAACACTATCGGCAGGAATGGCAAAAACTCTAGTGGCCAACCATTTCTCACCATACACTTGACTGACTATACTAGGAATGACAGTCCTGGCAAAATTGGTGTTACTGTTCCCATCGGCATTGTGGATTCTGCCCCTACCAGTGCGAAGTAGGTCGGAAACTCCACTGACGCCCGCTCTTGAAGTAGCTATGCCTGATAGCTTGTTCTCGAATCGACCATATACATCCTCTGATGGTGATTGCAAGATTGGCATGCGACGTTCGGATCCAAATGGACCGGTCTGGGAATGGATCGCGAACCCAGAGTCGGCAGCTAAGATTGCTCGCGACGAGGTGATTTTGTGTACTCTTGTATGGAATGGCGAGGACGAAGTGGGAGGAGGAATCAGCCACGTCTCTACTGTCACGTCCGCTGCTTCGTCAGCCCATAGAAGGTAAACTCTCGGTTCGGGAGTGAAAAAAAAACCACCTACGCCAAGGTTTCCAGACCGATGAAATGATCCCTTTATCCGATATACCGCTATGCTCGACTTTCCGAGGTACGACCCAGCGCTCTCCCTCGCTATCATCCGATAACGCGAGAACACTATCGGGAGCGTGTTGTTGGAAACCCAGAGCTCCGGTGGGTACTGAGAATCCAAATGAAGACGAGTAGGCGAACTTGCCGTATTTTGCCTGAATTGTCAGCGATTGTTCCACTTTGCAACGTAGACTGACAGCAGCTTGACGCAGCGGGAATGCTACTGATCTGAGGCGTGAGCGAGTCAATGCTTGTACGATGTGGAAAACTCACTGTCCCGCGTTGAGGATGAATGTATGTCCAGCAGCATGTGAGAAAACCTGCATCCACGGCTTCGAGATATGGTATGGCTCTTTCAGGAATTGAGATGGATATGGTTCCTCCTTTGCCTGCCAGAATGGATGTGAAGACGGTAGAATCAAAGGCAAGAACGCCTTGAGTGCCCAATAAGGTGATTGGGGAGAGTTATAGTCCTAACAATCAGCAATCGGCGATCTCCTCTTTCCTGCACTCCTCAAAACGTACTTCACTCATGAACAGATTAGGGTATGCCCAGCCGATGGTCAGGGTTCCGTCAGAGCTGAAGACGGATTCTTTCTGGGTGAACCACCGGATGTTCCTCAACAACAGACCCTTGACAATACCCCAAGTGAATGGAGCTGGTAGCTGTTGTCAGCAACAAGCCCATCCCGCTAAAACTCACTTCGATATCATCATAAGCTAAAGCACCCCAGAAAGCAGAACAGGCGAAACGATAAGTCATACTTCTTCCAAAAGGTATCGCAGCTCCATCCGGGGCAAAGAGGTGGACCACCTCTGGGATATTCTGAATTGCCCGTTTTCGATATCGCTCGGCTCGTTCTGGGTCAAAGGATCCTGCAAGTCTGGCGTAAATGAGGGAATAGAATGGGATAGCGAACGAAGTTGCGTAATAATCGAATGCCCTGCAGGTGTCATTGGGGCCATCAGATGGGAATTCCTACACGTATCAGTGTACAGCACATAGCTGATAGATGACAAACATGAGGTCCATAGTATGATTCGATGAAGTCAAGCTCATCGTCGATGGCTTGTTGGGAGTACTCTGCCCCGACAAGTCTCAGGCCCAGATTGATCAGGACACGAAAGACTGACATCAGCGGTGAGCTAGTCAGGGAACAGTACTCACATCGCCAATTGTTGGTCGGAAAGTCGTAATTGTTAGCCTGTAACAGCCAATAATTGATCCTTTTCTTCGCCTCAGCCGATTGGGGTTTCCAAAAGACGTCCGGAGCGATGGATAATGAGAAACCCTGTCGTCAACACTGAATGCTGAGAGAAGCTGAAATCCCTCACAATAGCAGCCATCTCCACAAATCTCTGATCTTTATCTGTATGATCTCCCCAATACTCCTCATGAGCAGGATTTGTACCATTGTCCAAACCCTTCACCCATGCTGCCCTCAATCCCGCGAACTTTGGGTTTTCAGGATCGGCCGCTAACATCGGCGCAAGTCCCCATAGAGCCCTCGCATACCCTTCAAGCTCTGCTGCAACTTGATCAAAGTGTGTGCCGGTATGACCGATCCGTATACGAGCTCCACCTGCTGATTGACCGGCTGGAAGGGGAATCAGGAGGTCATGGAGGAGTTCGATCAAGTCTTCTCGGGAAGTGACAGGATTTGAGGTGATTTTCTTGACTGGATCTGGTGAAGTGTAAGGCATTCCGTGTGAACGATGATATTCGAAAGGGAGTCGCATGGTAGTTGTCACATCTTCACTACGCCCTTCAGCGAAGTCATCTTGTCGGGCAAGACGGACCGGGGATGCTAATTCCTTGAGTAAGGTAAATCCGATATATATCCCTAACGGAAGGATCAATTAAGTACATTCACCACGTTCAGTGCCTGTGATGATCACTTCTGTCCTTTGTCGCGCCTCGACAAGTCAACTCTTAACACACACAGTGCTTGCCCAATACCAAAGGCGACGTATAGGCGACCTTAGACCTGTCTTTCCTCACACATATACACGTACAATAACGGCTGGGACTGCGCTAAGCAAGCACCTTCCTCGTCAAGCCTGAACGACCCCTTGACAACGACATTGTAAACGTAGATATATCAACCTCAATAACATGTCTACATATCCCAACGCCGGTTCTTCCTCGCGGATTGCACCTGCTTGGACTGAAACTGATTATCACTCGGATATGGATGGAGCAGAAGAAGAAGACAATGTATTCAAGGACATGTCGTTCGAAGATGTGCTCGAGGAGCTCATTGCGAGATTCATGGTGAATCTACCTCGCATGGAGACTACACCTGTCAGGCTATATTGGCAAGCTGAGGAGGCGTGAGTTTGATCCTCTTGTCATGTTTTGAGCTGATACTGTAGACACTGGTACTATGACGACTTTATTCGACCACTCAACCCCTCCTTACCCCCTCTCTCCCAGAAACACTTTACCAAGATCTTGATTGCTTCTTCGCCACTCTATGCCAACGTCGTTGATGAAGCGGGAAAACCGATCAATTACGACTCGACATGGGAAGAGTACACCAGGTACAAGAGGATGGTACCGACTTGTGGAGTTGCATTGATCAATGTCGGCGAGTCAAAGGTATGCCACTCATACCAATTGTAGCTTACGAGATAGACTTTACTGGTACGACATTATGGTGCAAAGGCCTGGAGCTGGCCTAGAGGGAAGATCAATGAGAACGAGAGCGAGGTCGATTGTGCAGTACGAGAAGTGAGCCATTTGCGGCTTGCTCAAGACTATACTGATGGTACAGCTCGAGGAGGAGACTGGATACGACTGTTCGAGATCAATAGATCCTAATGCCAAATGTGAAGCATTTATCAATGGCCAATCATCGACAATGTTCTTTGTCACCGGCGTCGATGAGAACTTCCCGTTTGCAGCCAGGACGAGGAACGAGATAGAGGTGAGTGACTTCTATGGGGATACTGGCTGAATATCAGGAAACTCGATGGGTCAAACTGCGGGATCTTCCCACTTGGTCTAAGAAGCGACCGAAAACAGCAGAGAAATCGCTGGTCTTCTTCAAAGTTGCTCCTTTCGTACTGTACGTCTACCGTACCTCGAGGGTCATCGACTGACCAGTAGCGCTTTGAAACACTTTCTACACGGTCGCAATGCTCCCAACCGAGGTGACCGATCTCGACCCAAGGACCTCCAGAGTGCTGTTCGTAATGACGCCTCTGTCCCTACCGCTATCGCTGTCAACTCTGTTCCTTCTGTCTCTTCACATCCGATCACTCAGCCGGCTACAGCTCTCGACAAGCTGTTCGCAAACTTCGTGCATAGTCAGGAAGCCGACCTGAAACGAGATGGACCAGGTCGAGACGAGGACAATCGAGGTGGGATCGAACGACTATTTGCAAACTCAAACGTTTCGGCGAGCGAGCAAGCGACAAGAGAGGAGAATGAGGATGACGCCCTCGCAAGATTACTGGGTGCTATCGGTACCAGCGCCACTCCGGCACCTACTCAACAACATCAACAGCTGAAACCTGGCAAGTCGAACCTCTTGTCACTGCTCAATCAAAAGACGCCTGCTGCACCGCAGCCACCGCTTCAGCCAGCCCCACTTCAAGAGAATGACTCCCAAACGCCCAAACCTCATACTGCCAATCTCTTGGCGATGCTGGCTCCTCCAGGTCAGGCTACGGCAAAGTCGACTCAAGCTGCACCCCAGCCTCAAGTCCAGCATGGTTCGCTTCCTACTACGCCTCGACCACCGAGTCCACCAGCCGACGATAGGATCAACAAGCAAAGGGCGTTGCTGGAGATGACGTTAGCTGGACTCAGTCTCGATGACACCACCTTCGCACATCAAACCAATCACGCACAGTCACTATACCATGGGGCCGAGTACGGTAATGCCAATCATACCAGCACATATCATGAACCTCCTCGCATCAGTCCGCCTCAACCACCTGTGCAGCAGCAGTACAGACCGCCTGCCCAGCCTCCAGCTTTCCCGCCTTCGTCCGGCGCGTACTACACCAGCAATCCCGCTCAACCACCTCAATCCCAACATACCGGGCCTGCCTACCCAAATGGCCACGGTCCAAGCCCACCACGAATCAGGGGTGCCCCTCCACCTCCATATGAGTCTCATTTCGGCGCACCTGGTCCAATCAGGCCCATGCCGCCCGTTGTTCCCGCTCAGCCGGCACACAACTACAACCCTCACGGGCAGGGATACTACCCTCGACCTCAGCCCCCGATGCCTACCCAGGGACAGTCGTATCGTCCACATCTCCCGTCCCAGCCTCAACAGCAACAACCATTCAGTTCAGGGTTCCAACAGTCTTATGTACCTCTCCAGAACGCATATCAGCCATCATATGGTGGTCCTACCGGGTACCAGGCGCTCACGCACCGTCCTCCAACTCTCCAGGGTCCGAGCCAGATGCAACCTCAACACCTCCCTCAGCAGCAACAACAACCACCGTATATCCCTTCTGTGCAAGGTAACACCCACAACAGTGGCGGAAATGTCCATCATACCGGGCCGATGCATCAACCAATACCCAAGACTGGGTCAGGGGGAGTTCTGCTCGCCATGTTGAATCACAGGTAGAATTTATAAGCACTTGTCTGCCAAAGATTAATATAGTACGTGCAGTCAGGACGAGGATTGGCGAAGACGTGTTCTTGTCGAGATTCGATACCAATGATTTATTGTCGATATAGTTGTCTATGATTATCCCCAGACTAATCTTATTATTGGACTCGACGATGTAATGCGTGCAAATAGCTTGCTGCTGCTGGAATCCCTGTGTTGTCGAATAAAGAAATACATACATGAGTCATCTCAATCTGCTCGTCATGCTCGTCCCCAATATGAATCGACTTTATCCGTAAGATCCTTTTCTGCAAACACGCTTCTCTCCGGTTTCGTCTTTTCACGGTCATCCTTGATCATTCTAGATACATGGTATGGATTTCGTAGAAGGTTTTTGGTGAGAGGGCGGGATATCAAAATAATTGAGGGGGAAAAGCATAAGTCAGCTAAGCAATATTTGACGGAAGTAGTGACATACCTCGAATCCATTCTTGCGTCTTCTCCCTCAACTCCAATCATAGCCTGTGGCTCCTTTGCAGCGATTACCTGGTACAATATCAATCGAGTAGCTACTGAGGTTGACCGACTCACATATTGGTTATCGCAATGGGGACAGTACTCGTCCGCTTCCTCGTATGCTGTCATATCTTTCCTAAAAGCCTTCTTACACTCACCATTAGCTTTGCTCGCACATATCCCAGAATTGTTGCTCACCTTCTTACATAGGAATGCCATCTCCATAGTCTTCTGTAGTGGATGATCTTGTAATTCCGCATGACATTCAGGACACTAGACTAATTAGTACCAAACCACTTCTTCTAGGTTAGAAGCTGCTCACGTCGTAAAACTTTTTGCAGCATGGTGCCCTGATAGCGACCTGCGCATTCAAGATATGCTTGCTATTAGATTAGCTCATGTCTTCCATTCTGTAACGAGAAATGACCGGCTTACCACATTTTGTTGGTGATATATGCTCGAACTTGAACTCAAGATTGACGAATTCATGAAATGAGTACTCGTACAGCCACGCGACGCGACGCGGATTCCATCGGGCGGGTTTCCGTAGATTGCAAGTCACTGCAACGGGATTATCATTGAATGAATCTATAATTCCGATGCTCTCAACACACACACACTCCTTTCCTTTGATGCCTCGTACTCGACTTCATGCTCTACCTGCTAATCTTCAACTGCAAAATCTTAATGAGCATGCCCAGTATGCATCCGACTCGCCATACAGGCTACCAGCTGGGCTAAACTGCAATTTGGGGATATATCTGCGTCGGGTATTTCCACACCACCGGCCCGGGCATCGTATTTCCGCCAACACCTCCTTTGATGACACTTCATTCTTCTGATCATGTTTGACAGGTATCTCTCGGTCTGGCCTTTCAACTATACTTCACACTTCTGATTCACACTCGAACACTACGACCATGCTGGATATCAACGCTCTTATCAAGACTGTGCCTCAATTACTGGACCCCAGCATCTCTATCAAGCTGGTAGAGGTCGCCAAGAAATACAACACTCCAGAGGTGAGTCCCGTCTGCCTCGATATTTGGGAGATCGCTTTGATTGACTTCCAGGGCGTACCCATCACCAGAGTACCAGAATATACTCAGCCCGGAGGACCGAACTCCTATCACTGCTCGAAAGGTGAGCCCTCTCCCAGTCACGGTGACACTACGTTGACCGAGCAGTTGAGACAGCATGGACACAAGGGTTCTTCCCTGGTCTCCTTTGGCTTCTTGTGGAGCGACAAAGGATTTCTCTCAGTGCTGTGGAGCCAAGCTACAAGGAGGACGATATCATCAGCTACGCTCGAAAGTACCAGGAGAGCTTTAAATTCCTTGCTCGACCGTCGATCAACCATGACCAGGGTTTCCGATTTCAACTATCCTATGGCAAGTGAGTGATATCATCTTGGGTTTACACAAAAGCTGATATAAAAGAGATTACGAGCTGACCGGGAATGAAGAGGGAAAAGAGATATTGATCACTGCCTCGGACAGCTTGGAGGACAGATACGACCCTAAAGTAAGCAGCGTGATATTATGAACATCAAGTTGACCCGCAGGTCGGGGCTATTAGATCATGGGATCAGATGACTAAAGTCGGAGACCCAAATACATACACCAGGGACAACAAGCATGAACACTACCTCACCATCATTGACAATATGGTGAGCTTCATCATATCGCGTCGCTGGATAATACTGAAATGCGCAGATGAATCTCGATATGCTGTATGAGGCGACCAAGCTGACCGGTGACAAGAAGTACGCCGAAATTGCGAGTGCCCAGGCCGAAGCCTCGTCCACCACACATGTCCGACCTGATTGGACTACTTTCCACGTCATCAACATTGATCAGAGGACTCGCGGAGCTGTGTTGGAGAAATGTACTCATCAAGGCAAGTCCTCCCAAGCATCGTCCGGTACAAGCTGATGTTTCAGGATATGCCGATGATAGCTGTTGGTCCAGAGGCCAGGCGTGGGGAGTATATGGATACGCTCAGTGTGGTCAGTACTTCTCGATTTGCTGCCTACGGATAATGCTGATTAGAGAGCTCTTCGTACCGGCCGAAAGGACTTCTTGGACATCTCGAGGAACCTCGCAGACAAGTTCCTCTCCCTTCTCGGACCAAGCGGTGTCCCAGAGTGGGATTTTGGCGCACCCAAACCATGTCCATACGACGCTTCAGCCGCTACAATCACCGCTCGAGGTCTGCAAATGTTATATCAGCTTCTACTACCTACCGACCAGGCCGCAGCTGAGGAGTACTTGACAAGGGGATTCAAGTTGATCGAAGATACATTGAGAGAGTGCTGGGCCAGCGATGCGACTCTAAAAAATGGGAAGGTGGACTTTGGTAAAGACGGCTGGGAACCAATTTTGGCTGTATGTTCACTTAGCTTGCCGAGAGTCATAGCTGATGATGTTAGCATTCCACGATCAATGGGAATGAGAGAGCTACAAGGCGCCTTCTGGATCACGGCTTAGTCTGTGAGTGACGGAATCAATCATTTTGTTTCGGCGAAGATTGACGATCAGATGCTGACTACTACTTTGTCGAGTTTGGCAACGAGGCTTTGAAGTTGGCAGCGGGTCAGAAGGCTAATGGACACTGAAGGAGGGCTATCATCAGCTCTCGAACATTCCATACGACGCTATGCGCTATGCATGTAATCAAGTCGGACGATCACATCCTTTCTTGCGGATCTGCATAATCCTTTGTGTCGTGCCCTTGACTCCGCTTTTTGCGCTGACATGGGGCATGATAGAAGGCATGTCCATGCTCTCTCCTCATGACTGACATAGCTAAATTCTGATCAATCAGAACACAACTGGAAATGAGTTCATACACCACATCGATTGGCACCAGGCGATCGCCTTCTTTGCTTTACGGAGACGACCTGAATGGCAGTGACACTCGCAGCGAGCAATCTGATAACGATACCGATAGTGAACAGTCTGCAGTATGGTGCGACAATGATCAATCCTCAGAGCCCACCCCAATTACCACATACAGTGAAATAGGCCATGACCCCTTCTCCTCGAGACCAAGCTCGCCACACCGATCCACCCATATGCCAGCATTCATAGAATCGACAGACAGTCACCACAGCCTCTCATTCACGTCTGTGAGTGTGGCAAGCTATTGGACCGATGTCGATGGCCCAGAACGCAGCCCGTAAGCCCCGCTTGACTGAAATAGTCACAGCTGACCGTTTAGGGCTCAGTCGTCTTTCCAGGCGGGATCGCTGATTCCTGCCTTAAGTCAGATATCTGCCAGACCACCTCTCATTCGCACGCCTCAAGCTACCAGAACGTCTACGCTAGGAAGTACCCCCATCCTTTCTACCGCCCTCGCTTCCCCCTCAACGTCCCCCCCTCCTGGCTCCGAATTCAGTGCCACCGCCAGATTGTCGAGCCAACTCGGCACTGAAACTTACCAATCCATGTGGAGAGCTCCGTCATTGACAAGAGAAAGAGAGGCGAGGGTGTCAGCAACCAACTCGAATCTTGGGGTGGATAGACGGAGTGGCGATGAGCAAAGTGAGGGTGAAACGTTCGACAAGTTCCTGAACGACCTCTGGAAGAAAGACATCACCTCTCTCAGTGACGAGAACGATAATGAGAGATATCGATACACCAAACATCGAAGGGCCACGGTACCAAGGCTCTGGAGAGCGGTTGATACCGTCACTGAAACGAATCGGTCCAAGTGGACAGCTGCGTCAACACTCGGAAACGGGTAATAAGCAAGAGTGGAGTTGTAGGATGCAATCGATCCGGACCTGTTTGTGGTAGCCGTTGGCGAGAGGGAGAGGGCCTTGATCACAAACTTGAGACTCGTATTCCATCCATAGTGTGTGATACTGTAGTCCAGATACGGTAGAAATGCTGATCCGAAATGCATAAATCCTGTACTAGCCTGCTGGTATATGCTACACTGCACAGCAACGTTGTCTATGTCATGAATGCCTGCCATCAATCACTTGATCAATCGAGTCACCTGATTGCCGATATGCATTGCTGAAGTTGGGCCAGATCGACTGGCGGAAGACTAGCATGAACAAGCTGACCCCTCAAAACCGCACAATACACCGCATGAGCTTATCAAACTGCGAAGAGACGTTCTCACCGGATACCCCTGGTATCGCCTCACAATTACCGCATCGCCAGAGGTATGCGCCCGACCCTACACACACAACGAGATCCGCCCCGATCACACAAATTCCGCCCGGTTCCAGAAACGCCACTTCCGGATGTTGGAGCGTCCTTTATTGCTCTGGCTCGTCTTCATTTTGTCGTTCATTTGCAAATGTTTCATCGCTCCGCTGTTGGATATCGAT
>Ga0265798_10009427_pt1 | contig 12212 bp, 14 predicted proteins | sample P3T30metagenome_FD_192430 | JGI IMG/M metagenome (GOLD analysis project Ga0265798, IMG submission 192430) | Plant litter microbial communities from East Loma Ridge, Irvine, California - P3 T30 | ecosystem: Environmental > Terrestrial > Plant litter > Unclassified | place: USA: California... | reverse complement strand
AGCGTGGCGATCGCCGGCACTTGCGCCACCGCCTGCATCGCCGCCAGCAGTGGGGCGACCGATACCATCGTCCGATCGGCGCGGATCGACCGCCTGCTATGCTCGGCCGACACCGGCGAGACGGCGGGCAGACCCGCCCCCGACAACAGCGCCATCGCCACGACGCCGATCGCCCGTGCCTTCATCCTTCGCGGTGATAGGGATGGTTGGCGAGGATGCTGGTGGCGCGAAACAATTGCTCGGCCAGCATCGCGCGGGCCAGCAGATGCGGCCAGGTCGCTCGCCCGAACGACAGTAGCAGATCCGCCTCGCCGCGCGCCACATCGTCGAAGCCATCCGCCGCCCCGAGCAGGAACCGCGCTTCGCGCACCCCGTCGTCGCGCCACCGGCCGAGCCGTTCGGCAAAGGCAGTCGACCCCAGCACCTCACCCTTCTCGTCGAGCAGGATGCGCCGGCCCTGCCCTGCCGATGGCGGCGGTTCGCGCCCGCCGGCGTCGGGCAGTTCGGTGATCCGCGTCGGCCAGGCGATCCGCTTCAGGTAGCGGTCGACCAGCTCACCCTCGGGCGAACGGCCGATGCGACCGCGCGCGACGATGTGCAGCAGCACCGGCTCAGCTGCGGGGCGTGCCCGCCGGCATCGGCGCATCGGGAGCGGGCGCGTCGCCGAACGACCACATACGCTCCAGATTGTAGAAGGAGCGGACCTCGGGGCGGAACAGGTGGACGATGATGTCGCCCGCGTCGATCAGCACCCAGTCGGCGGTCGGCAACCCTTCCACGCGGCAGGGGCGGCGGAACTCCGCCTTGATCCGCTCGGTCAGCTTGGCCGCCATCGACGCGACCTGCCGGGTCGACCGGCCGCTGGCGATCACCATGTAATCCGCGATCGTCGACTTGCCGGCGAGGGGGACGGAGACGGTTTCGACCGCCTGATCATCGTCCAGCGATGCCAGGATCAACCGGTGCAGCGCCTCCACCTCGGCGGGGTCGGACGGCGTCGGGGCCGGAGGGCGGGAGGCAGAGGGAGTAGAGGCCAAGTCAGTTCCTTGAAGGGTGCAGCCCGAGGCGCATGTGCCAGTCGGGATCGCCGGCCCGAAGGCCGGTGGCGGACGTCGGATCGGGGCGGAAGCGCATCAGCACGATGGCCGGCAAACTCCACGTCGTCCATCGTTTCGCGGCCGACCGCGGTCGTCGATAGCGCCGCAGCCAGGCCATCGCGGGGGCCGCGAGGGCATTGGCATCATACCCCGGACGCGCGACGACCGCAATCGGGATCGCACGTGCGATCCCGCGCCAGTCACGCCAGCGGTGGAACTGCGCCAGATTGTCCGCGCCCATGATCCAGACGAACCGCCGTTTCGGATAGCGGCGCTGCAACGCCCGGATCGTATCGACGGTATAGCGCGTCCCCAGCCGCGCCTCGATCGCGGTCGCGCGGATCGGTGCCCGCCGCGCCATCGCCCGCGCCGACGCCAATCGCGCGGCGAGCGGCGCCATGCCCCTGGCGGGCTTCAGCGGATTGCCCGGCGACACCAGCCACCATGTCTCCGCAAGATCCAGCGCCGCATTCGCGGCCAGCGTGACGCGGCGGTGGCCGCGATGCGCCGGATTGAAACTGCCGCCGAGCAGGCCGGTGGGGGTCATGATGTATGCCGATCACGGGCGCTGTGGAGTACGCGCAGGATGCGAAGTTGATCGGCAGTAGCACGATAGAACAGGATATAGGGTATACCGCGCATCCGCCACTTGCGCCGGGTGCCCTGCCCCGTCGCGGGTCCAGCCAATGGCGTATCGCGAAGAAATATCGCCGCCGTGACGATCCTGGCGACGATCTCGTTCGCTAGATGAAAATCGATCGCGGCATAATGACGGTCGACCTCGGTCAGATCATCCCGCGCCAGTGGCGCCCAACGAATGTCCAGCAATTCAGGTACGCGATCGTGTACGCTCGGCGAACCAGCGTTCCATTTGTTCCTGCGTCAGAAAATCGCCGCGCTCGATCTGCTGTTCGGCCGCATCAAGGAGGTCGATCAGTTCATTCTCGCGTGCCACGAATTCCTCGACGGCGCGTGCCACCACCTGCTCACGCGGTTCTTGCAAACGTCCAGCCAGCCGATCGAGAGCGTGGACGATATCCGCAGGAACGGCACCGGTAATCGTGACGGGCGCATTCATCCCCATGATCTAGCCCCCGCGCCCGGCCACTTCAACTACGCACCTGCCCGGTGCCACGGCCGACCCATTTGTACGTCGTCAGCCCTTCCAGTGCGACCGGCCCACGGGCGTGAAGGCGGCCGGTGGCGATGCCGATCTCCGCGCCCAGCCCGAACTCACCGCCATCGGCGAACTGGGTGGAGGCGTTCCACAGCACGATCGCCGAGTCGACCTCGGCAAGAAAGCGTTCCGCGACGTCTTGGTCGGCGGCGACGATCGCATCGGTATGATGCGATCCATGCGCGGCGATGTGCGCGATCGCACCGTCGACACCGTCGACCAGCGCGGCCGACGCGATCGCATCGAGATATTCGGTATCCCAATCGACCTCGTCGGCCGCATCGACATCGGCCAGCGCCCGCACCTCGGCATCGCCGCGCACGGTGCAGCCCGCCGCCTGCAACGCCGCGACCAGCGCGGGGGCTTGCGGATAGGCGCGGTCGATCAGCAGCGTCTCCATCGAGCCGCATACGCCGGTACGGCGCATCTTGGCGTCGACGACGATCGCGGCCGCCATCGCCGGGTCGGCGGAGGCATGGACGAAGACGTGGTTGATGCCGTCGAGATGCGCCAGCACCGGCACCCGCGCTTCCGCCTGCACCCGCGCGACCAGCCCCTTGCCCCCGCGCGGCACGATCAGGTCGATCAGCCCATCCGCCGCCAGCATCGCGCCGACCGCGGCGCGGTCGGTGGTCGGCACCAGTTGCGCCGCATCCCGTGGCAATCCCGCCTCCGCCAGCCCGGCCGCGAAGGCGGCGTGGATCGCGCGGTTGCTGTCCCGCGCCTCCGATCCGCCGCGCAGGATCACGGCGTTGCCGCTCATCACGCACAGCGCGGCGGCATCGGCGGTGACGTTGGGCCGGCTTTCATAGACGATGCCGATCACTCCGATCGGCACGCGGACCCGCGACAGATGCAGGCCGTTGGGCCGGGTGCGATCGTCGATCGCCTGCCCGACGGGATCGTCGAGCGCGGCGACGGCCGCGATGCCCGCGACCATTCCCGCCAGCCGGACGGGGTCGAGGCGCAGCCGGTCGAGCAAGGCACCGCTCAACCCGGCATCAGCGGCCCGTGCCATATCGCGATCATTGGCGGCAAGGATGGTATCGGCCACCGCCTGCACGGATGCCGCCGCCGCATCGAGGCCGCGTCGCTTGGCATCGGTCGGCAGACGCGCGAGTTGCCGTGCCGCGACGCGTGCGCGTCGCCCCATCGTCGCGATCAGATCGCCCGGTGTTTCGCTGTCAGCCATGAGGGCCCGCTAGCATGGCGAGGGTCGCAGGACGAGAGCCGTCGGCATCGGACCGCCCTAACCCATTGGCCCACCCTCTCCCGCCGGGAGAGGGTGGTAGGTCTTCAATACACCCGCTTCTTCGGCTTGATGTACTCGATATCGTCGGTCATCGTGTAGTCGTGGACCGGGCGGTAATCGATCGCGACGCCGCCGCCCTTGCCGCCCCAGCCGTCGAACGTCGTCAGCGTGTGCTTCATCCAGTTGGCGTCGTCGCGCTCCGGGAAGTCCTCGTGCATGTGGGCGCCGCGCGATTCCTTGCGGTTTTCGGCGGCCTTGATGGTCACCGATGCCTGCGCCATCAGATTGTCGAGTTCCAGCGTCTCGACCATATCGGTGTTCCAGATCAGCGAGCGATCCTTGACGCCCACGTCCTGCAGCCCCGCATAGATCGTTTCCATCTGGCTGACGCCTTCGGTCAGCAGCGCCGAGTCGCGGAACACGGCGCAATGCTTTTGCATGGTGCGCTGCATTTCGGTGCGCAGCTGTGCGGTCGGGGTCGCACCCGATGCGTGGCGGAACGTGTCGAGCCGGTTGAGTGCCAGTTCCTCCGACCCCTTGGGCAGCGGATTGTGCGGCGTGCCGGGTTTCAGCTGGTCCTTGATGCGCAGGCCGGTCGCACGGCCGAACACCACCAGATCGATCAGCGAGTTGGAGCCGAGCCGGTTGGCGCCATGCACCGAGACGCACGCCGCCTCGCCCACCGCGAACAGGCCGGGGACGACGCTGTCGGGATCGCCGTCGCGCAGTCGCACGACCTCGCCGTGATAATTGGTCGGGATGCCGCCCATGTTGTAGTGGACGGTCGGTGTGACCGGCAGCGCCTGCCGCGTCAGGTCGACGCCGGCGAAGATCTTGCCCGTCTCGGTGATGCCCGGCAGCCGTTCCGCCAGCACCTTGGGATCGATGTGATCCAGATGCAGGTAGATATGGTCCTTGTGCGGGCCGACGCCGCGTCCTTCGCGCATCTCCATCGCCATCGACCGCGACACCACGTCGCGGCTGGCGAGATCCTTGGCGGAGGGAGCGTAGCGCTCCATGAACCGCTCGCCCTCGGAGTTGGTCAGATAGCCGCCCTCGCCGCGCGCGCCCTCGGTGATGAGCACGCCCGCGCCGTAGATGCCGGTCGGGTGGAACTGTACGAACTCCATGTCCTGCAGCGGCAGGCCGGCACGCAGCACCATCGCGTTGCCATCACCGGTGCAGGTATGCGCGGAGGTGGCGGAGAAATAGCAGCGACCATAACCGCCGGTCGCCAACACGACGTTGTGCGCGCGGAACCGGTGGATCGAGCCGTCTTCCATGCACAGCGCGATCACGCCGCGGCAGACGCCGTTTTCCATGATGAGGTCGAGCGCGAAATATTCGACATAGAAGTCGGCGTCGTACTTCAGCGACTGCTGGTACAGCGCGTGGAGCATCGCATGGCCGGTACGGTCGGCGGCGGCGCAGGTGCGCTGCACCGGCGGACCTTCGCCCATGTTCTGCATGTGGCCGCCGAAGGGACGCTGATAGATCGTACCGTCATCGTTGCGGCTGAACGGCACGCCGGCATGTTCCAGCTCGTACACCGCCTGCGGGGCTTCGCGACACAGATATTCGATCGCGTCCTGATCGCCCAGCCAGTCCGACCCCTTGACGGTATCGTACATGTGCCACGACCAGTGATCGGGCGAGTTGTTGCCGAGCGAGGCGGCGATGCCGCCCTGCGCCGCGACGGTGTGCGACCGGGTCGGGAACACCTTGGTGATGCAGGCGGTCTTCAGACCCGCTTCGGCGATGCCCATCGTGGCGCGCAGGCCGGAACCGCCCGCACCGACGACGACCGCGTCATAGGTATGGTCGATGATCTTGTAAGAGGCGGGCATCAGGCAGCGGCTCCGAGCGCGATCTTGAGGATGGAAAATAGGGCGGCACCACCGGTCGCCACCACGAAGAAGTTCAGCAGGACCATGAACACGATGCGGCTTTCGTCGTGCTGGTAATCCTCGATCACGATCTGCAGACCCATGCGGAAATGCCAGAAGACGGACAGGATCAGCAGCGCCATCGGGATCGCGACCCAGGCGTTTTCCATCCACATCCGCATCGTCGCGTAATCATAGGCGGGCTGACGCGCGATCGACACGATCAGCCACATCATCAGCAGGAAGTTCGATCCTGCGGTCAGCCGCTGATACCACCAATGGTGCGCACCTTCACGTGCGGAGCCGAGGCCGCGGACACGGCCGAGAGAGGTGCCCGAACGCATCACTTCATCCCCATGTAGAGCCAGAACACGGCGGTCAGCGTGACCGAGGCGACCATCGTCGCCATCGCCCAGCGCTTGTTAGTACGCAGTTCGTACCCCGCGCCGACGTCCAGGAACAGGTGGCGCACGCCCGTCGCCATATGCTGGAACAGCGACAGCGTCAGCCCGATCCCGACGATCAGGCCAAGAATGTTGAGCGCACCCGACTCGGTCGTGAACGTGTCGAGGAAGGTGCCGTAGCTTTCCGCTCCCCCGGCCAGTGCAGCCAGCCACCAGACCAGCAGCAGCGTACCGACGGTCGCCATGCCGCTGCCGGTCACGCGGTGGAGGATCGACACCAGCATGTGTGGTCCCCACCGCCAGATCTGGAGGTGCGGGCTAAGCGGGCGAGCGGGATTACGCGATGCCAAGGGGCTGGTCCTCGATCCGAACGGTGGTGGCTGCGCCTATGAGGCGCGGGGGCCGGCGATGCAAGCATCTCGGCCATATCGGAGTGGCTCTACGCCGGAAACCCGCCCGTGCCTAACCATGTGTTAACTCGGCCGCCCTAGCATGAGCGCACGTTCAGCAGGAAAGTCGTCAGCCTCATGGATTTCCCCACCCCCGGCACGATCGCGGCCGGTATCGATATCCAGGCCCGCATCCGGGCATTCGACGGCACCGATCGGTCGCTGGTCCGTGCCGCCGCCGCGCTGTGGAGCGTCATCGAGCCGAATGCCCATGAAATCGTCGAGGCTTACTGGGCACATTGGCGCTTTGCCAACCCCGGCGCACCGGAATGGACCACGATGGATCAATCGCGCCGGCTGGACGCAGGGCTGCGTTACCTGCGCGACCGGTTCAACGATCTGTCGGGTATCGCCTGGGTCGAGTCGCTGGAACGTGCCGTCGCCGCAGCGTGCCACGCCAATGTATCCACCATGGAAGTGCTGGCGATGTCCTGCGCCAGCGATCGGGCCGCGCTTAGGATAGTGTTGGCCAACGTCCCGGCCGGAGACCCGGCGCTGTCGGTCCATATCGACGTATTGATGCGCCTGTTCGGCATGGAGACCGAGCTGACGGTCGAGCTGTTCGCCGGTTTTGCCGCGCACCGGACGCAATTCGCACGCGATCGCCTCGCCTCCGATTTCCGCGACAGCATCGCCGCCACGACGGACGTGGCGATGCACGAAGGCGTGCAGCTGCGCGACCAGAGCAACCGGGCATCGACATTCGCGCGCGGGATGCTGGGCAAGGCATCGGAGGTGGCGGCCGCCGCCGAACAGTCCGCCGTCGCGATGCGCGAGGCGGCCCAGACCGCCGCCGGCCTGATCCGCGCGATCGAGGACGCACGGGTCGAGGTTGAGGCGGCTGCCGAGATCGCCACCCGCGCCAGCGCCCAGGCCGGCCAGGCGGTGGGCATGTCCGAAACCCTGTCCGACCATGCCAAATCGATCGAATCGATCCTGGGCCTGATCCGCGACATCGCCGGGCAGACCAACCTGCTGGCGCTCAACGCCACGATCGAGGCGGCACGGGCGGGCGATGCCGGTCGCGGCTTCGCGGTGGTGGCGCAGGAGGTGAAGAGCCTCGCCAGCCAGACCGCGCGCGCCACCGACGACATCGCCGCCAAGATCGCCGCGATCCAGTCCGCCACCCGCTCCACCGTGGAAACCAACGCCTCGATCAAGTCGACCGTCGCCGAGGTGCAGGAATCCGCCGAACGCATCCGGTTCGCGATGGAGGCGCAGGCGCAGACCGTGACCGCGATCACCGCCGCGGTCGACGAAACCGCGCTGGCCGCCGATTCGATGTCGGGGACGATCACCGCGATCCGCAAGGATACCGAAATGGTCGCATCGGAGATCGACGGCGTCGGCCGTGGCTTCGATGCGCTCGACGGCCGGTTGGGCACGCTGAAGACCAGCGCGGGCGATTTCGCGGCCAAGGTCGCGGCCTGATTGGCGGCCTGATCGACAGCCGACGTGCAACTGCATGGCGATAGGGGTAACGGGGAGGAACGACTTGGCCTCCCCCGCCCCGCCACGCTACAGCGCGTGGCCATGACCATTCTTCTCACCGGATCGAGCCGCGGCATCGGCGCGGCGATCACCGCCACACTGGCCGATGCCGGCCGCACCGTCATCGGCCATGGCACCGCCAGCGGCATCCCCGCCGACTTCGACGAACCGGGCGCAGGGTCCGCCCTGTGGGATGCCGCGCTCGACCGGGCGGACGGGACGATCGACGTGCTCGTCAACAATGCCGGCGTGTTCGAGGCCAATCCGCTGGACGGCGACGACTGGCTGGCCGGCTGGGAACGGACGATGCGGATCAACCTGACCGCCGCCGCCGAACTCTGCCGCCTCGCGGTCCTCCACTGGCAGGCGCGCGGCGTACCCGGCCGCATCGTCAACGTCGCCAGCCGCGCCGCCTATCGCGGCGACAGCCCGGCGCACTGGCACTATGCCGCGTCCAAGGCGGGGATGGTCGCGATGACCAAGACGATCGCGCGCGGCTATGCCAGGGACGGCATCCTCGCCTTCGCGGTGTGCCCTGGCTTCACCATGACCGGGATGGCGGACGATTATCTCGCCAGCCGCGGCGGCGACAAGCTGCTCGCCGATATCCCGCTGGGCCGCGTCGCCGACCCGGCGGAGGTCGCCGCGGCCGTCCGTTTCCTCGCGCTCGACGCCCCGGCATCGATGACCGGCGCGGTGCTCGACGTGAACGGAGCCAGCTATGTCCGGTAGCTGGAAGGTCACCCTGCCCTGCACCCGCGCCGAGGCGGAGGCGATCGACACCCGTGCCGAAACCATGGCCAATCCCGCACTCGACCCGATGCCGACGCTGGTGACCACCGAGGAAGTGCTGGACGACGCCGAACACTGGCGGCTCGACGCCTATTTCGATGGCGAGCCCGGTGCCGCCGCGATCGCGGCGATCGCGGCGCTGGTCCCCGGCACCGCGACCCCGCCGGCCGTCGAGCATCTGCCCGACGAGGATTGGGTGACGATGAGCCAGTCGGGCCTCGCCCCGCTGCATGTCGGCCGTTTCCTCGTCCACACCGGCGAGGCGACGGTGCCGGCGGGCGTGCGCGGATTCCGCATCGCCGCGGGCCGTGCGTTCGGGACGGGCCATCACGAGACGACCAGCGGCTGCCTCGCGGCGCTCGACTCGATGGATCGCGACGGCCGGCGTTTCGGGCGGATCATCGACATCGGCACCGGCACCGGTCTGCTCGCCTTCGCGGCCGCGCATCTGTGGCCGGAGGCGACGATCGTCGCGACCGATATCGATCCCGTCGCGATCGACGTGACGCGGGAGAACGCGGTCGCCAACGACGTCGCCGGCCTCGACCTGATCGTCGCGGACGGCACGCTCGACCCTGCCGTCACCGCCGCCGCGCCCTATGATCTGGTGATCGCCAACATCCTCGCCGGCCCCCTGGTATCGATGGCCCCCGAACTCGCCGCCATCGCCGCGCCGGGGGCGACGATCCTGCTCGCCGGCCTGCTGGAAACCCAGCGCGAGACGGTGGTCGCCGCTTATGCCGCCTGCGGCTGCACCCCCGCGACGGTCGATCGCCGGGGCGACTGGAGCGTGCTGACGCTCACCGCCGGACCGAACCGCTTCGTGCCCGCCACGCCGTTCGATCCCAAAGGCCGCGACGGCTGGGCGCTGGATATCTGAATGTCGTGATTTGGTGGTGAGCGGAAGGACGGCTTAGCGACTCATGGCATGCATCGCCGACGTCGATGCCTATGGGGTCGCAACCTGAACGCCATCCAATATAGCTTTTGTCGCGGCACAAAGATTTCCTGTAAAAAAAGTATCACGAACCGTTCGAAAATTCGAGGTGCTCTCATTGTTCTGATTTCTTTGCGTCATTAAAATAGTGCGAGGGCCCGAAACGAATCCCCCCGTCTCGTACCACACTATTAATTCGGTTCGGACGCGGTAAGCGCGGATAAAGCGACGCCGGGGTACCATACCATCTATGATGTCAGTCGGGTTGAAAGGCCCACCCACATCGGAAATACCGTATGATTTAAAAAATCTATTCACTTCGATTAATGCAGAAGATGGTAAATCGGCCATGCTTTTAATATGCACTGCGTCACTGCCTAACTCGCATTTTGGTAAGACTGGCGCGTCAGGTTGATTACGCCCTTTCCAAGTCAGGTGCGGTAATGAGCTCGCTTGTAAAGCCGCACTTGCAAGTGTGAGTAATATCACCGCGTTTCCCCTCACCGTTCTTAAACCGATTTTGATGTCGGCTTTAAGGCAATCAAAAATGTATGCTGGTGTCCGCAAGTGGGCGTTTCCTGCCAGAATTCGACATCACGCATACCACTGCACGACATGACCAAAGTTTAACGGAACGCGGCGCACCTCCCATCGATATATCCCCCGTCCGACAGTCCACTTCAGGAGGTTGCCATGCGGTTCGTTGCCCTGTTAGCTCTGCCCCTCGCCATCGGCACGGTAGCGCCGGTGTCGGCGAAGGGCTGTATCCGTGGTGGTGCCGCCGGTGCGGTCGGCGGCCATCTGGTCGGCAAGGGCCATGCCGTGCTGGGGGCCGCCGCCGGATGCGTGGCGGCGCATCACCATTATGCCAAGCAGGCTCGTGCGCAAAAGGCTGCCGACCGCCGATAGGGTCCGGCACCGGGAATGATCGCGGGTGGCGCCGCCTTCATCCCCGGTCGCCGTCATGCCTTGGCGCGGGCATAGTTCTGCGTACCGCGGTTCAGCACCTCGTCCCCGTCCTCGATCGTCGCGACGGGGATATCAGGAAGTGCCTGCAGCGTCTCGTATAGCGGCGCGAAGTCGGTTTCCACGGTCAGGCGCAGGAGTTCGTCGAAACTCGGCACGACGAAGTAGTTCTGTTGAAAATCGTCGATCCGGTATTCGGTGCGCATCACCCGCGCCAGATCCAGCATCAACCGGTCGGGGCTGGGATCGTCCAGCGCGAAGCGGCTCTCCGAAAAGCTGGAGACGATGCCGGCGCCATAGATGCGCAGCCCCTCCGGGTCCGCCACCAGTCCGAATTCGACGGTGTACCAGTAGAGCCGGCTGAGATATTTCAGCGCCCCCAGTTCCAGCGCGCGCTGCCCGCCGCGGCCATAGGCGGCCAAGTAATCGGCGAAGACCGGATCGGCCAGCATCGGCACATGCCCGAACACGTCATGGAAGACGTCGGGTTCCTCCAGATAATCGAGCTGATCGGGACGGCGGATGAAATTGCCCGCCACGAAGCGGCGATTGGCCATGTGATCGAAGAACACCTCGTCGGGCACCAGCCCCGGCACCGCCACCACCTGCCAGCCGGTCAGCGCCATCAGCCGGTCGCTGAGTACGCGGAAATCGGGGATGCCGGGGCGATCGAGCTTCAGCACGCCCAGCCCCTTCAGCCAGGCGTCGGCCGCACGGCCCGGCAGCAGCTTCGCCTGCCGCGCGAACAGCGTGTCCCACGTCGCATGGTCTTCGTCCGAATAACGATCCCATTCCTGATCGATCGTCCAGTCCGCCGCAACACCCGCAGGGGGCGTCGCCAGTACGTGCGTATTCTCTGCCATGCCGCTATCCTATCACGGATGGTATCGAAGGAAACCTGTTCGTGCTGATCCGGCCCATTGTCTGGCTGGCCATGACCGTGCTGGCCCTCCTGACCACCTATCTGGTCGCGGGTGCCATCGGTGGTGCGACGCCGGCGCCGGGGTGGCAGGCGCGGCCCGCGACCGGCGTGACGATCTTCGTCGAGAGCAACGGTATCCATACCGGCATCGTCGTGCCCAAACAGGCGGCGGGGGTCGACTGGCGGCCGCTGGCCCGCGCGGATCATCTCGCCGATCCGCGCTATGCCGCCTACGATCATCTGTCGTTCGGGTGGGGGGAGCGGACCTTTTATCTGGAAACGCCGACCTGGGCCGATGTCCGTCCCGCCACGATCCTGCACGCGGCGATCGGCAGCGATCGGACGCTGGTGCATGTCGATCACCTGCCTCGCCCCGCGATCGGGCCACAGGTCAGGGCGGTGGTGCTGCGACCGGTGGAATATCGCCGTCTCGCCGCGTTCATCGCCGCCAGCATCGCGTCCGGCGCGGCGCACCGGCGCGGCTATCATGACTATGATGCGTTCTATGAGGGGCGGGGCCGCTATACGGCGATCACGACCTGCAATGCATGGACCGGCGACGCCCTGCGCGCCGCCGGGGTAAGGATGGGACGATGGACGCCCTTCCCGGCGACGGTAATGCAATGGCTGTAACGGGGCCTGTGACGGTGGCGGCGATGCCCCCATCCAAGCTGTTATGGGCGGCCGAGGTGCCACGCGCGGCGTGGATGGCTGCGACATGGTGGCGGCACCGTGCAGCACTGGCCGCCGCCCCACGCGGCGACGGTCGACCGGTGCTGCTGCTGCCCGGCCTGTTCAACAGCGACCGGTCGAACGCGATGATGCGGCGATATCTGACC
>Ga0265798_10009425_pt1 | contig 12212 bp, 13 predicted proteins | sample P3T30metagenome_FD_192430 | JGI IMG/M metagenome (GOLD analysis project Ga0265798, IMG submission 192430) | Plant litter microbial communities from East Loma Ridge, Irvine, California - P3 T30 | ecosystem: Environmental > Terrestrial > Plant litter > Unclassified | place: USA: California... | reverse complement strand
ATTTGGAGGTGTTCAAGGTAATTTTATTATGCACATTCGCCATGCTGTACCTACTGCGAGGCTACCCAGGCTCACACTTCACGATACCTACGCAAGACATAATAGTACCATCTTAGCAGCGCCTGGTTGTTCTAGGCGCTGACACCACCGTCCTACATTACACTACTAAGGAGTTTCTGGATCCCACGTTTTTATTCCATTTCAGCTCGCGTATTGTGAGGCAATACTGGCGACGATATCATGTAGCGAGCATGAACGGTTTGAGGTCTCGAGCGAGCATATGCAGCACATTCCAGACCTTCCATCCATACTGAACCCAGATTGCAGCTAGACCTTGCTATCATCCGGTCGGAACTGGGTTGATACGTTTCACGTGAGGGCGAATGAGACGCTTGTGATTTCGGAAGAGAGGGTGTTCTCGACCGTGAGATCCTATTACGAAGCTGTGCGAACCTTACTCCTCCTTTCCCCTCCCACACTTTCTTTCTACTACCTAGGTATCAAGGACTGATCAATGTACACTGCACGCGTTTCGAAAGTCTTGTTTCCCTTACAGTTGATATTCCAAGCCTTTAGAAGGCTTTATCCATCGCCACAGGTCCTGACACGCCCTTCAATGTTTCTTAAGCACTAGCAACAAACAAACTGTCTATGTCATCTCAAATCATTACAACCATCTGCACCGCACGTATCATGTACCAAACCAAACGTCTCCTTGTTGACCCAAGTTTACCTCGCGCGGCCTCAACAACCCACCTTACCCCCTCATTCCATCACCGCTAGTATATGAACGTCCCCACAAACAGGACAATCACATAACACACCGTCAACGCCCACACAATCTCCCTCACAAGTGGCAGCACACCCCACGTCTGCCTAATCTCCTTATGCTTCGGCTGCGCCGCGCCCGTCTTCGGATCAAAATCCATCATATCTGTCCGTATTGTCAGCCCTCCACCACCCATCCAAGTTCACACGCTATACTCACCATCTCTATCCGGCACCGTCGGCGGCCAAAACACATACGCCACAGGCACAAGGAAGCTAATTCCCAGCATAAGCCACCACGTCGGCGGCAACATACTATTCACCAACAAATGCAACAACGCACGCGTCACATCCCCACTCTCGTGCCCAATCTTCCACGCACGATACCAATCCAGCCCCGCAGCGCCAAAACAATACGGCACAAACAGCACGAAGAACCATATCCGGCAGTGTATACCCATGAGCTTCATGCGCACCCACAGGCCCGCGCGCGCCGTCTCGCTGCGCTCCTTGAGTCTGTCGCGTATAGCGCCGCTCGCCAGGAACGCGATTTTCTTACCGCCCAGCCACGTGGGGAGGATGTAGCAGCGCAGAATGGTGACGGCGAGGTAGGGCGTCATGAATTGCCAGGCCATGGCGGAACGCTGGCCTTGGATGTAGCCCGAGGGCAGCGTGAGGACGATTTCGTTGATGCGTAGGGATACGACCCAGATTGCGCACAGGCGGATTTGCCATTTGAGCTGCGTGTCGGTTACGTAGACGAGGAGGTCGCGGCCCCAGAAAAGGAGGGCGGGGATGATGAAGTAGGCTATGAAGACGGGGATGGCCATGAAGGTGTTCAGGGCGAAGGTGAAGATGCACCATCGTTGGGGAAAGGTCATGTGTTTGGTCTGTGGAACGGCCGTTAGCATGTGGTACCGGACCAGGGGATATGTCTTACATGTTTGCCTGGCAGACCCCAGTTGAGCTCCTGTGCTGTCTCGAGGGTTCCGACTGCCCAGCGAGTACGTTGCTTGAGGTCTAGTATCGTCAGCTATGAGCAATTGCAATTTACTGCAGTGACTTACGATTGATAATACTCTCCGGCACCATGCCGACTTGCATGAACTCATGGAGATAAGCAGTCTTGTACCCAGCACCATTCATCATAAATGACAGTAACTGATCCTCAGCCATCGAAGGCGTTGGCCAGCCACCAAGTTCGTCAATGATGAAGCGCTTAAAGACAACACCGCTGCCTGTGCACCATGCAGCGCCCATATGGTCTTTTCTCAACTCCAAGTAGTGAATGAACTCGCAGATCGACTGACACAGCGGGTCATCAGCCGGGACGTTCCAGAAAGTCTGCGGTGGAGAGACGAGAGCCATCTCATTGTCGTTGATAAGGTGAGGTAGGATAGCTCGGAGCCACTCTGGATGGGGTATCATATCAGCGTCCAGTGTAGCCAGGTATTCTGCTGGACCACCAGGAAGTGTGACGGCGTAATCTATGCCAGACTGGAGGTTGCCTGCCTTGTAATGATGAGGCACACCGTCGATCTTGGTGCGTGCTTGGTACACCAGGTGAGGATATTCTCTGATCATGGGCTGGAGAGCAGCTTCGAGTTCAGGGTCTGCATCGTCGTCACAGACTATGATCCGGTAGCGATCGGTTGGGTAGTCGATGTTACATGCGCTTCTGACCGTGTTGGTGATCATAGGCACGACTTCGCCGCATGTGGTGAAGAGGACGTCGACCGTTGGTACCTTGTCTCCTCGCAATCGAAGCTTCGGTCGCTTGCGGTTACCGAGAGACAGGAGCAAGACGGTCATCCAACAGAGATAGGGCACTAATCGTAAGTTATTTTGTGCGAGTGAGGAACCGTTGGTGCAATACATACCCATGATCACACCCTCCACACAGATGAAGATCCACGAAGCCTCGTCCATCCCACCATACATCAGTCGGAACTGATAGTTGCACCAAACCCGATAGCCGTAGTAGGCAGCGTAAGTGAGAAACACCCAAACGATGACGATTGGATGTATCATGATGAGAACGCGGTGCCATGGCTTGACCAGGTCAACGTCGTCGTATTCCGACAATTGTTCGATATGATATTCTCTTGCATCATAGCGGTCACTGAAAGCTAGTTTGCCATGACGCTTGTGTCTGAAGGGAAACGGTGTGCTCGGATCGTCAATTGGAGCGATCTCATCCGTACTCACACCACTGGAGCTGGCACTTGATTCGACAAACCGAAGAGGCTGGTTTGGCTCACGCGGTGCTGGTGGTGCATGGTTGCTGGGGCCGCTGACAGTGTTCGAGCTGGATGGCGCAGGCTCGATGTCGTCGATAGCAGACTCTGATGGATGTGAAGGTGGTTGTGTGCCACTCGACTCTGCAATGCTTTCAGGCTGAACGGCTGTTGTTCCTGCCATGCTGAGATACCTGTAGCGACTGAATCGAAAGAACGGAACCGCGAGCTGGAGACTCCAGAGCCTCCTGATAGCGCAGACCACCGATTTATTCGTGAATCGTCGAGCTGTCCCTGACACAAGTCAGGTACCAGCACCCGACTTGCATGCATATCCTCTCAAGTCTCATTTTCGTCTGATGCTGTGTGTATTCGTGAAGAGCTCAAGATCAGAGCACCACAGATGGCTTCAAATCCAGGGGTACTTCCGCTGTCCATCCTGCCTTGGTGAACATCGAACAGCAAACATTGACTAATCAAACGATGAGCTTGATCCGGTGTACGGTTCCGATTGCTTGTGCAGATGTAGTGCCTCCTCAGACTCGGAACGGGCCATTTGTGGGACCATGTCGCGTTGAGCGCCACGTTCCGTACCTTGTGAGACGTTCACCGGCCCCGCGTCCGTTACAAAATTGTCCGACAGAATGGTAAATACCATTCTGGTAAAGTCTGGACTGCCAAATAGAAATTCACATCAGAACATGACCAAGAAGGATAGGAAGATTGGGACAACTGCCATAGACCGTGCAGCAGCGCCAAAGACATAGAAACCAGGATACCCGTTCCTGACACAGTTGTGGCGGAGCGTGGGATGAGATCTGCACTTGCATCGATCACGACTTCCGAAGACTGTAACTGAGATTTTCAGGCCAGTCAACATTGAATCTTGCGGCTAAGCCGAACAAAGAGAGATAGCCTAATGCAAGGTTATCTTCGATAAAGCTTTCGGATGCCTATGCAGACTATTCTATCTTTCATCGCCTATCCGTCTGTTCGTTTGTATACGTGCCGATCAGCGCAACGTCGTTGATGTTATCGTCTTGTCCCAATACTCCACGGCAGACTGCTTGCATCATAAAGGAGCACCACAGGACGTGACTTCAGCTCATGTTGGGAGCAGAAGCATGTAGCTGCATTCAGTCAGTATCTTTCGACTGGCCAGCTGAAGGTAAAATTTCAGGCATCCGCGTGTAGATGTATGGACAGTTCATTGGACTGCGAAGATCCAGCAGAGTCCAGCTACACTTTGACCTAAGCGCCTGAGCCACGGTGGGTAGGTTCTGGCTGTGAACACCAAAGTCGGCTGCATCTTGAGCAGAAGACGTTCAGATGACCGCGTAGCCTACTGCTGCTGGAAGTGTTTCCGAGAGTCCTGTCACAAACATGCGGAAGAAAGAAGCCTTTTACTCTGCGAGTCGCTTGTAGCTTCATCGTTGTGGATTCTCAGGGACTGCCGAGCTGCCCCCTCGACGTTACTCCGCAGTGGACGAATACTTCTCGTGAGTATATCGTTGCGATGCGTTTGCGTTCTTGCCCGCCTGTCGTGCCATATGCATCGGCATATCCCGTGTCGTGTGCGTTGTAAACCATGAGGCGTGCGATGAACTACTGGGGACGTGGTAATGGCTTCAGGCCATGACTAGTGTGAGTAGAAATAATGACCAGGAGCCTGTGCGGATCTCCGAGATCAGTTTGAGATGTTGATGACGGTGGTTCGTCGCGTCGCGTCAGGCGAAGTTTGAACAGTAATGACGCTAGCGACCGCTGAAGCGGAAGCGGGCCGAACTTTCTAGTAGATCACGGGCAGCCCTCGCTGCCTTCGCAACGCCCAGACAGCAGACATTAATCTTTGCGCTGGCTGCATCTTCTCGTTGACGCACCCATCCTTCCCGATATTCCACGCAGTAAGCCTTCGCCGGGCAACACTCCCCAAAACCAGAACCCCGCTGCTTGAGCGCGCGACACACCAAATCCACACCGAACCCTCACCATGGGCTCAGTCGTCCTCCCCCACCTCCGCACCGGCTGGCACGTCGACCAAGCGATCCTCTCCGAAGAAGACCGCCTCGTCGTGATCCGCTTCGGCCGCGACTCTGAGCCAACCTGCATGTCGCAAGACGAGATCCTCTACAAAATCGCCGACCGCGTCAAGAACTTCGCAACCATCTACCTCTGCGACCTGGACGAGGTGCCCGACTTCAAAGCCATGTACGAGCTCTACGACCCGATGACGATTATGTTTTTCTTCCGCAATAAGCACATGATGTGCGATTTTGGCACGGGCAATAATAATAAGTTGAATTGGGTGCTGGAGGATAAGGGCGAGTTGGTGGACATTTTGGAGACGGTGTATCGGGGTGCGAAGAAGGGGAGGGGTCTTGTGGTGAGTCCGAAGGATTATAGTACGAGGTATAGGTATTGAGAAGGGATTGGAGGGATGGGGTAGGTGTGGGCTCGTTTTTGGCGTTTTGGTGGGAATGGGGGCATGGCTTCACTACGGTGGGTCGGTTGGGTGTTACAGTTGCTTGGAGGATTGAGATGGGCACTTATAGGTAGACGCTGCATAGCACGATCACGAAGACATCATGAATCATATCATCTCATCATTATGCATGTATCATGGGTCCTCCGATACCTCATCAGTCTCTCTCTTCTTCCTCTCATCATTTCCCTCCCACAAGCACGCCCTCGTTCCCCTCCACACCTCCTCCAGCACCGCCCGTCTCGGCAGCATCTTCGGAAAGACAACAACCACATCCCTCTCTCCCTCAACCACAACAACCAGGTAGAACCTGACCTCAAATCCCTTGAACGCCTCGTGTATGAATATATCCTGGATACTCGTGGTGGGTATGAAGCGCGTCGTAGGCGTCTGGAGGTATGTAGAGGACGTGGTGGAGGTCTGGATACCCAGACCACGGAGGACAGTCAGGGATTCTTCTGTTGCAGTGTTAGCTTGAGCAGGGAGGATAGTTTCCGGATGCCGGACCAGTGTAGTTGCGTTTGAACACCAGGAATACAACGACTAGTGTACAAGGCACAAGATAGCTCCACTGGCATGATTCGATGAAAGTGTCTAGTTGCTTGTCTTTCAAAATGTGTACTATCCATGCCTCGATATGCGATGCCCTTTCATCCGGTATGTGCCATTTCGCCCACAGCAAGGATAGCGTAGCTAGAAGAACAGCTACTCTCAGTAATACACTGATATATCGAAGAATCTGGGCTGCGATTGTTGTGGGCACCGGACGCGTCGAGACGATGTACGAGACGGCTGTTGGTGTGGGCCGGAGCGTCCGTAATGTTTGCGCAGGCGGAGCTGTGAGGTCCTGCAGGTATTCGCGCATCGTTACCGTAGTATCATGGTTTGAAGGAGTGACATGTGATGCGCTGACTAGCTCGACAATTAAAGTTCTCGGTGGTTTGACATCATTCTCCGCAGCGCAGCAACAACACCACAACCACCACGCAACATCGCACACCTCTACCAAGTAGCTTCACGTGCGAGCCTATCAAGCAACACAATACTCCACGATGCCATCTCCCTCACCACCACGCGACGTCGACGCCACAGAAGCGACCGAACCCAAAGCCGCCCCAGAACCCTCCCGCGCGCGCTCAAGATCCCGCTCCCCACGCCGCAGCCCCGCCCGCAAGCCAAAGAACTTTTCGGGCCTAAAATGGAAAAATGATAAGCGAGACGACCGAGACCGCGGAGATAGGCGGAGAGACGACCGAGGCTCTGACAGGCGCGAGCGACGGGACTACGACCGCGACGACAGGCGCAGAGACGAGCGCGACGACCGCAGGAGAGATGACCCGCGAGGAGGAGACCGACACAGGCATGATCGCAGGGACGACAGGCGCCGCGACGACAGACACCCAGACAGGCGAAGCGACAACACGCACCCCGACCGCCGACGCGACGACTCCACCCGCGACCGCAAGCCCCGCGAGTCCAAGGCCCCCGCAGCAATCGCATCCACAGGCGAAGCCATGATCATCGTGACGGTCAACGACCGCCTTGGCACAAAGACGCAGGTCCCGTGTCTGCCCAGCGATCCTGTCAAGGTGCTCAAGGCCATGGTTGCTGCGAAGATTGGGAGACCTGTGCATGAGATTATGCTGAAGAGGCAGGGGGAGAGGCCGTTTCATGATCAGTTGAGTCTGGCGGATTATTCGATTAGTAATGGGGTGCAGATTGATTTGGAGTTGAATACGGGTGATTAGGGGGTTGGAGGGATTGAAGGGGGAAGGGAAGGGTATCGAGGATGCACCCTCGAGCAAGGACTCGTCTAGGACGTGGGATGGGAAGAAGGAGGCCGTCATTATCAGATATGGTGCCAGATCTTCTTGTACCGCGATGGAGCTCAATTACCACGAGGTCATGGTCGGTGAGGGTGGCGATAAAGTTTTTCTGCATTATCGGCTTGTGGGCTAGCACTGTCATGGCACTGCACCCCTCATGTAGAGACGAGGCGGTGGCAGTTATCACAAGCATGGATAGAGGACAACAAGAACACAGTGTTCATTTCCTGCACTCTCTTCCTCATTCCTCATTTACACTTGCTCATCCCCAATCAATTTCCATCGCTGACTCCATTTGTTTCCGGGTATCACTCGTCAGCATCCTCTTCCTTACTCGCACCCCTCCTCCCATTCCCATTTAGATCCCACCCCTTCCTCCTCGCATACCTCTCATTCACCACCTCCACCGCCTCCTGCCTCTCCCTCCTCAACACCGGAACATAATTCCCCTTCGCTCTCCCACAATCCCCACCATCAAAAACCCTCGGCCCACCTCTAGCTATACCCACAACTCTTTCATCTCCAACCCCTTCCTCATCCAACGTCGCACTCCCCAGCCCAGCAATCCTATCCAACAACAGCGCAGACAACGTCTCATCAATCTTATTCCCTCTCCACACCCCCCACACATCATCAATCACACCGCCTCGTCCCCACTTGCCGCGCCCAACACTACTCCTCCCCCGCCCGTCTTTCGCCGCTCCACCGAACTTCGGCTCGGTCCCGCCTTCGTCGCCTACGTAGATCCACTGCAGACTGTCTTCGTATCCTGACTGACGCTCCTCGGCGCTCTGGACTTCTTGTTCGCGTGGGAATATGCAGTCCCATAGTACGAGGGGGGCGTCGGATGCCATTTCGTATTTTGGACGTGTGGGGTTCGCGCTGATGTCTAGGAGTTGTGGTATTAAATTCGGGCTTTCGAGACGTTGGCCTACAAGAAACAGGATGGCGACGAGGGAGCGAACTTGGTGCCACAGGAAGGCCGAGCCATGGAGTGTAAAGGCGTAGATGGTTGGCTGCTGATCACCTAGCGCCGGGTGCTGGAGGAACTCGGGTACGGATAAAGGTGAGATGCGTTCAATGTCCGCGTGGAAGATGCGGCGCTGGAAATTAGTGAGTTGCTTCGAGGCGTCGATTTTGCAGAAGTTGCGGAAGTCGTGTAGGCCGATGAGTGAGGCGCAGGCTTGTTGCATGGCGGGGATGTCGAGCCAGCCTTCGCGCGTGACGGTCGGTGGTGTGCTGGGGGATGAGGTGGCATTGTAGAGTCCCGAGGATCCTGGAACGGGCGCGAAACAGGGGTTTGTGAAGAAGTACTTGTAGCGTCGCTCCTTGCAGGAGAAACGGGCGTTGAAGTTTGGGGGTGGGTTTGGGCACCAGGCGTAGATGCGGATGTCGGGGGGTAGGACGCGGTTGAGGAGCTGGATGTAGGGAAGTTCGGAGGTTAGGTCGTTGAAGGGTTCAGTGTTGGTGTTCGGTTTTGTTGGTGATGGCAAGCTGTCTTCGACTTCTCCCTCTTCATTCTGTGGTGGAGGCTTCGGTAGCGGTTTATTGCTGCGTACTCTTACTCCAATCACTTGCCCAAATGCACTCACGCCTCGATCTGTCCGGCCACATTTTGAGTATTCGCATCCGTCCCAATTGACATCTGCACTTTCTCTGTCCCATGCCGAGGATTCTTTGCTGTTCACTCTACCAAATTCCGTGCCCTCATCTCTTGTAGATATGGGCTGTATCAGCCTAGTTTTGACCAGCGCTTTCCACAGCTCTTCCTCGACAGTCGGCAATGGCGTCGAGTTGTTCTTGTGGTGTTCAAACCCATTGTACTTTTGCCCGAGATATGCAAACTTCAATGCAATCAATCGCGTGCTATACTTTGAGGCGTCGAAAGCTTTTGGAAGTGGCTTAGAAGCTTTACGATATGGTACTGGCACAGATTCTGTGCTTGAAAATGTGTTCGAAGCGTTCGCAGAAGCCGTATCATTTGCTTCGTGTGTTGGTAGAGAAGTAACACCTTTTGGCTGCCCTACTTGTTGCTCCAGCTCTTTTATTCGTGCAATCAATTGCTCTTGGGACCATGCATCATATTTCCCCGCCATTGGCCTCCTCTTCGAATAAAGTTCCCGCAGTTGCACACGCTTCGGGACGCTCAAAAGCTTGTGATAGCTACGTCGTGCACAAAAGAGGACGTGTAGCGATCTCTGGAACTCGGGAAATGTGTTGGGCACCGAATGCAACAGTTGGCGCATAATTTGGTGGGAAACTGGATGAATCTGGCGAACTTTTGAGTGCCAGGGTCCACTTCAGCCTAACCGATGAAGGCAAGGCTGACGCGAGCGCCTTCATATCCTCGACGTCGATCAACTCACTCTCCTTCCTCCATCGCCGAAAATGTTCTGCAACGTCTGCGATCATTGCGCCCGGCCTTCAGTACACACGTGTCGCACGCCAGCCATGTTTCGACCGTTGCCTTGTTGCCTCCGCTGCGCCTCTTTCCGGCAGCGCTTCCGATTCTGTAGCCATTCAGCTGCTTCGCGCCCCGCATATCGATAGAAGAGCGGCATCAGCATCTCGTGTCAAGCCAACCATATCTATCATTCAACTCAACTGAAACTGCTGGTTTTGTTCTCAATCTATTGCTTTGACGTCAATTGCTGCAGGTACGGTCTGTTGTGGTGACTCCCATACGACCAGTGGCTGGTGATAGGCTACCGACGCGGCGCAAGGCACCCGTTTTGTTCGATATCCTAAGCTAGGCTCCAGAAGTTCACTCCAGTTGTCGATATCTCGTTGCTTTTATTGTCTATATCAAGCAGTCTTTTCCCCTCGAACAGTACATCTCATCATCTACCAAACGTTTCGTTATCCTCATCTTGTACTGTTGCAGAACCCCTGTCAGCGACAGCTCTGGAGCTTAATCTCACACAAAAACTTGAACTTCTTCTCACACCGTTATCTCTTCCTGATTTTGCCCATTCATACCAATCATGGCATACAATCCATTTGGCCACACCGGTTGGCGGAATCACGTCTGCGGCTTCTACTACAACACACCAGTCTACGGCAGGCTAGAAAAGACCTATCTTCCCCAAGTCGAGCTACAAGCTCACGCTACCATTCTTGCGACTACATCTCGGACAGTACTCACACAGACTTTCGTCAATCCATCAGCTACGAAAGGCATCCGCGAGGTCCGATACTCATTCCCGCTCTATGATGGCGTGAGCGTCGTTGGCTTCACGTGCCACGTCGGCGACCGTACGATTGTAGGCGAAGTGAAAGAGAAGGACAAGGCGCGAGCTGTGTTCAGTGAGGCTGTTGCTCGTGGAGAGACTGCCGGCTTATTCGAGCAGTTGCCTGAGGCCTCTGATGTCTTCACGACCACTGTCGGCAACATTGCCCCTGGTGCAAAATTGATCGTTGAGATCATATACCTTGGCGAGTTGAAGCACGATATGGAGGTTGATGGTACTCGATTCACCATACCCAACATCATCTGTCCTCGTTATGGCAACTACTCACGAAGCCTCGGAACAAGCACTGCTCAGACCGCAGCAGGCAGCGGGATCTCAATCACAGTGGACGCGGAAATGGCGGACGGCTCGTTTATCCAAAAGATTCAATCACCTACTCACCCTATCGCGATGACTATGGGCACTACCTCTGTCGATCCATACGCAGAGCCTACCATGACCAAGGCTTCCGCAACCCTGAATCTTGGCACCGCGGAATTGGACAAGGACTTCGTGCTGCAAATCATCGCGAAGAACACTGGCGTCCCAAAGGCGGTCTTGGAGGTTCATCCCACCATTCCTAATCACCGAGCGCTGATGGCGACATTGGTCCCAAAATTTGCGTTACCGGCTGAGAAGCCAGAGCTCGTCTTCGTTTGTGACCGGTCCGGATCGATGTCAGGCAGCTCCATCACGCTCGTGATCCAGGCGCTCAAAGTATTCTTGAAGTCGCTACCTGTGGGTGTCAAGTTCAACATCTGCTCTTTCGGTTCCTCGTATTCTTTTCTATGGGAGAAGAGTGTGACCTACAACCAGCAGAGCCTCGACGAGGCTATGCGCCATGTGGAGTCCTTCACAGCGAATTATGGCGGCACAGAGATGCTGGCACCCTTGAAAGCCACGATCGAACAGCGTTATAAAGACATGCCGCTAGATGTCATGCTGCTGACCGATGGTGAAATCTGGTAAGTACTTAATGTACGAAGTGCATGCGAGACAAATACTAACTTTGGACCTTCAATTATCGCAGGAATCAGCACAATCTCTTTGAATATCTGAACAATGCCATCGTGGAGAGTAAAGCGCCAGTCCGAACATTTACTCTAGGTATAGGGAACGGCGTTTCTCACGCCCTCGTCGAGGGGATAGCCAAGGCAGGCAATGGCTTCTCACAAACAGTTGGGCAGGGCGAAAAGATGGACAGAAAGGTCGTCAGGATGCTGAAGGGCGCATTGTCGCCGCATATCAACGACTACACACTCGAAGTGAAGTATGCCAATGATAGCGCGACAAGTGAAGACGATGATGACTTTGAGATTGTGGAGAAGGTCGCCGATAGCTTGAAGATCAAGCTCGATCTGGATGAGACAAGATTGGACGACCAGGTGAGTGTTTACTGTCACGAGGCGCACATGTTATGTTCTAACGCGCAACAGAAGAAACCCATCTCGCTCTTCGACACATCTGCAGATCCAGACAAGGAAGAGCCAACTGTGACCGATGAGACTGGACAGGCGAGATATGCGCATCTACCCAAGATCCTCACTCCCAAGATCATCCAAGCACCTCAGAATATACCTGCCCTTTTCGCCTTCAATCGCACGACTGTATATCTTTTCCTTGGTCCCGAAGCGCCAGCAGCTACACCCAAGACTGTCATACTCCGCGG
>Ga0265798_10009424_pt1 | contig 12213 bp, 15 predicted proteins | sample P3T30metagenome_FD_192430 | JGI IMG/M metagenome (GOLD analysis project Ga0265798, IMG submission 192430) | Plant litter microbial communities from East Loma Ridge, Irvine, California - P3 T30 | ecosystem: Environmental > Terrestrial > Plant litter > Unclassified | place: USA: California... | reverse complement strand
CAGCCCTGCATCCCAGGCCGCAGGTCGCGCAACGAGCCGGTCCGGTACGACAAGCGCCGCTACCGGCGTCGCAGCCGCATCGAGATCATGTTCGGCCGCCTCAAGGACTGGCGCCGGGTCGCCACCCGCTACGACCGCTGCCCCACCGCCTTCTTCTCCGCCATCGCCCTCGCTGCCACCGTCATCTTCTGGCTGTGATCAACGAGTCCTGACCCTAGGACGGGACGTCATCCCGATCGTTCAACATGTCGGCGACATCCCATTCGATCTTCAGGGGCATCGCGCGATTATATATTTGAATAATGCGGAAGGACGGGAGGCGCTTCGGACGCAACTTACGGCACGCCTACAAACCCTCTTCGACAGGGGTGGTTGAAACTTGAAGACTGACGTGTTCCGAAGCAAGGCTGCAACATTAGGGCAGTGCAATCTTGATCCTTGCCTCACTCCAATAGGGATCAATAAATAGGCACTCGTAACTTGGCCCAGTATGATCGTCCTTCGCTTGCTCAAAGAAGGATCGAGCGGCTTCGTGCAGTTCTTCCGGGATGATAAGAAATGCCGCATCTGTTTCGTGAAAAAGGAGATCGCCGACGTGCCTCCACTCGCGCTCCCATTCATACAGATATGTTGACCTCCCGTAGGTGCCAGGCAAGTCTATAAAGGGAGCTAGGCTCCAGACTGGGGCTTCGGGCTGATTTACAGCAGTCTGCACCATCGCGTTGATCGCCCTGGCCTGCGGCGTGTCGCGATAGGCGTACAGCACGGGGCCGCCGCCACGCTCGACTAGGAACTCTTTTCGGAACCCAATCCCGTGCTTACCGCGCCTATCCGCCAACCGCCGCAGGTTGTGCAGCGGCACCTCGCTGAAACACGCCGACCGCTTAGCGGGGGGCAGCTGGCGTCCCGCGCCGAACGCGCCTTGAGCTAGGATCGTGCGCTGAGAGAGGATCGAGATTGCATTCTCGTACGCGGTTCGTGAGGGCGCCTCTTTGGCGAAATGCACCACGTATGGAGACATGTCGTTCCACGAGGGATCAATCGGTCCAATAAGGCTCATGTTTCTTCAACCCAACGCTCAGCCTAATTCCGATTGAGTCCCATCTCGCGGCTTTGCAGCTTGTCCTTCCAACGGCTCTCGAGGGCCAGGAGGTCCGCGGCGGTCGCTGCGGAGCCGACGGTTTCGAGGATCGATACGCGATAGTCCTCCGGTTGTCGGCTTCGCAATCCGACGTTTCCACCATGACCGGTTGCAAAATACTCCCTCCATCGACCTAGGAAGCCATCAACGCCGGACGCTATCCCGACATACTGCTCCCGCGTCCTTGGGCAGGTGAGCAGGTAAACGCCCTTCGTAGCTCGCAACGCCTCAGCCCACGCGGCCGGAAGTGTCTCAATCTCCGAAAGATCCAAAATAAGCGCTGCGAAGCCGGGAAACGGATCCTCACCGAATGTGCGCTTGAGCTCTAATACTGGCTTGGGAACGCGATCGCCGCGCTGGATCCAAGCCCTGTACCCTTTGCCCCAATCGATCCAGAGCCGCCCCGCGAACTCGCGCAGTTCGGTCCGAAGAGTGAGGCGGTAGAGGTGGCAACTGCCGGCCTCCTCGATCCCACCAGTCACCGGATGCGGGCGATCCTCCGGTAGGAGGCCAACCAGCTCCGCCGAGTAGAGGCCGACGAACAGGGTTTCCTTTCCCGGCACGCCGACAAACGATGCCCAAATCGGTGCGCGGAGGTCCGCAGCGTCGCCGATAGCCTGGGTCTCTTGGTAGGCTTCAAATCTCTCCCGGTGGTCACGCCACAGAACGTAGGGCGACTGGAAGCCGGTGTACCGATTGTCCTGGTGGCGGAGTAATCGCACCTGGTTGCGATCGATCGCAGCGAGATCGAGAAGCGCGCCAAATGTGAGGAGCGCTGGTTTCGGTGCTGACGACGTCATGATGGTAGCGTCAGCACCGTCGGTGCTCGCCTCCACCTCCTCGCTAAGCGAGCCCACCCGCCTCAATCCGTTCCAAACGGAGGATTTAGACGGCCGGCGTCAATCCAGTCACGATAATGGCTGCGCCAGGCCTCTAACGGCGACCGTGCCTCGCTCAGGGCAAACTCCATGAACTGGTGATAGGCCAGGGCAACCACATCGTCGTTGATGACGCTCGGCATCCCGACTTTTTGCCGCGCGTGGTGTTCGGCGGAGACACAGGCGGCATGGAAGAACGGCTTGTACCAATCACGCTCATTATCCGCCGCGCTGTCGTGCAGAGCCACGCGGGCGACATTAAACACTGAAGAGATCCAATAGGTCTTCCACATCATGATGACCGCGGCGTCGTTCGCACTTTGCCAGTCGATCTCGGCTAGTGAGAGACCGGTCATATCGCGCAACTCGCCGTCTACGCGAAAAATCTCATCGATATGGGCGTGCAGCTTGCCCGTAACGCCTTGAGTGCCGACGAACCCGGTCATGTTCTTCTCGGCTGCCGGCTCCATGATGAGAACCTCGAACTTCGCTCTTGCGAGCGTCTGATCGACAAGAAGGTAGCGACAACGGCCCCGTGGGTTGTCATGCGCCTCGATGCCGAGACATTCCTGCCAAAGCCACCCCGCAATCCGCTCGACCGCCTCGGGTGTCCAGTGCTCCCGCAGCTTAGTGTCACCAAGCTTCTGATTGATTGCGAGAGAGCAGGCCTCTCGAAATGGGGTCGCCTTCATGTCCTTTAGCGCGGCGCGGCGCCCGAGCGCTCGCCCGAAGGAATCTAGCAGCCCCATCTATCATCCCCTTTTTTGCCGGACGAACCGCGCTTTGGTCGGCCGCCATCGTATGAACTTTCGCTTGGTCTTAAGCCAGCGGCTGCACTCCACCATCATTCCGACGTGTGACACTTCATCAGGCTCCGCGACGCGCCGTCGTCAATTAGCGAGCTTCAGTGTCTCAAAACACAACCCCAGATCTTCGGCTCACTCGATGCCTGCAAGCCAATCGATCTTTGCCCGTATGGCGTAGTTCCCGGTGCACTTTGCAACGCAGTCCACCGGCGGCATCACGAAGGCTTCCGCGGCTCTGGTCACCCTGCCGTCAACACGGTTGCACGCGGGGCAGTCACGGCCGACACACTCGTGCTCGAAGCCGACGAATGCTAGCCCCAGCTGCTCCTTGAGCGCGGCTTCCTGCGAGACCCGCTCTGCTCGAGCGATTGTGAAGGTTGCCCTCAGCAGCGTTAGCTCGTGTGCGACCAACGGATCGCCGAGACCTAGCGGTGCAATCTCCTCAAGCGCGGCCTTCGAAAGGAAGGCGTTAGTCCTGATTCCAAGTGCCCGCTTGTCGACGTCGGCTAACTGGACACCGGTTTTCCTGAACGCGGTTGCGATCGCGCGCGGATGCTCGCGCATCTCAGGATCGAGGAGGCCGGCGATCGTTCCAACGGCGTCGGGCTGCAGGAGGCCGAGCGTGGCAACTGCCTCCTGCGCCGCATCCAACAGAATTAGCCGTGCGTCTCTCACTCTGAGGCGACCACCCGAACGATGTGCTTCATGAATGACGCTGTCATCTCAAACAAAAATTCAACTTCTTGCTCTGGCAGCTTGTCGTCGTGCTTTACATGGTCATTCTGATATTTGCAGTAGTATTCAACAAGCTTCTGAAACATATTGGTGAATTGGGGCGACGCACCACGCTGTTTTAATGCGGCGCCAAGTGGCCCGACTTGGTTTTCAAGAGACTTACTGCTGCCAAGAGCATCCTTAACCAGCAGCTCAAGAGACAAACGCAGATCATCAATCAGGTTTCGCTGGAAGATGCCTGCATCGTATTTGAGCTTCGCCTGGTCAAAGAGGCCTAAGGCGCTAGGATGGGCGTGAAGCCAATGGCGCGTATCTTCGACGAGCGGGACGTCGAGCTCCTTCACCTCCTTATTGGGCCGAAGCTCACCGAAGCGGGTGAACAGTTCCGCACGCAACTTCTGCCGCTCGCCTTTGGAGGGGCTTCCAACAGCAAACGAGTGGTGGTCACATAACTCTTCGATGATGATGAACTGCTGTGGTGCGGAGAACGCACGCAAGCTGTCGAGAAGCGCCGTGCGCTTGTTAGGCGCATCGAATGGATAAGCTGGATATGGAACCCGGACGCCCCATTTGTCGGCATAGCCGTTGATCGCAGAAACGATCCGAGGACCCGACAGTCCGGAGTTTGTGTCGGCCAACAACTCTGCCGCCTTGCTGAGGAACGTGACGGAGATCTCAGAATCGAACATGCGTGTAACAGCCCATTTGCGTGTGGCCACGAAAGACGCACCGGCCACTCCGCCGATCTCTAAAGTGACTCTGCGCGTGCGTCGTGTCCTTTCGCCTAGCGTCGGACAGGGTATACCCTGGCCGCACGCAACGCTAGAACAGCTTTTCCGTTCAATCAGGGTCGATCGCAGCCATATTGAACACTCGGCTACGAGGGTTTAGAAGCTGGTTGAACAGAAAGGGCCACATGACACTGTTTGGATATGCGCGGGTATCAACAATCGATCAGGACCTTGGCATCCAGGAGGCTGCGCTGCGCGCCGTAGGCTGCCAGACGATCCGATCGGAGAAAAAGTCCGGCCTAGACCGCGGCTCTCGCACCGAGCTCCAGATCCTGCTCGACTTCCTGCGGGCTGGCGACACGCTGGTGGTGACACGTATCGATCGGCTCGCGCGATCGATGAAGGACCTGCAGGACATCGTGCACGAGCTGAAGGGCAGGGGCGTGTCGCTCAAGGCCATCGAGCAACCAATCGACACCGGCACTGCCGCGGGGAAGGCGTTCCTTGACATGCTAGGTGTCTTTGCCGAGTTTGAGACGAACTTGCGAAAGGAGCGACAAGCAGAAGGAATAGCCGCGGCTAAAGCCCGCGGCGCGTACAAGGGCGGGAAGTCGCGCATCGATCCAAGCGCGGTGAGGAAGCTAGCAGCCGAGGGTATGAGGCCTACCCAGATCGCGCGTCAACTTGGGATATCTCGCGGCACAGTGTATCGCTTCGCTCCTACCCAGCCTAGGATAGTAGCGTCTGTAGACGACGGCGATTAAATCAAAAGGACTAGCTGAATGTCAGCGACGGTTAGATTCCGCGTAGGAGGTGATCCCGCTGTATTGCGGCGAAACATCGAGTTCGCTCGAGCAGGTGCCTCAATTGAAGAGCTGTCGCGGTTAAATCTAGATGAGCTGATTGAAATGGGGGCATATGGCGAGGAACTGCCGCCGGGGCCCGCCCAAAAACTCCAGGTTGCGATCGAGAGAGTTAAGCAAAACACTTCCCCGGCTGCGGCTAGTGCCGCAACTGCTAAGGCGGCATTGGCTGTCGCGGAGAAAGCACTTGAAAACGGCGTCGCGCAACGAAGGGCGGCCACCAAGATCGGCGTAGTGGCCGCCATCATTAGTTCGCTCGCGCTGATTGCCTCTTTCTACATTGCGTTCTTCAAGAAAGCTGACCTCACAGATGACCAGGTACAGCGTTTGAAGAGAGAGATCCTTCTCGACCTGAGCTCTCAAGCACCGGTGCAGCAATCGCAGAAGAGCCTGCGCTCCGAAGATGCTGAACAAATGGGTGGAAACCCGTTCGTGCCGCCTCGCAAAGCGGGAAATACAGGAGACCATCATCCGTAGCTGCGAGCGAGAGGGTCGGGTGGTAACCCGTAAGCCTCATGCAACGACTGACGTCGACGTGTAGTTAAGCTGAGGCAAGCTACGGGGGTCCACCACCCTTATAGCGGAGAACGCTCCATCCTCCGCTCTGCCAACTATCATCTTCCCAGATAGCTTACTCAAGCGGTGTTGAATGGGCGTGCGGTAGCCAGTTAAAGCGAGCGCAAAGACGAATGATGCGCGCCAGTCGTTGCTAATATACTCCTGAAGGAGGTCGCGAGCATCATAGTAGAAGGCGTTCAAATTTATTTCATTCGCATCATGGATTGCAGGCCATAGTGCATTATAGATATCCCGTACGAGGCTCTCATCAATGACGAAGGTGAGGCTTGTGCCCCACCTAGGTACACGCAACTCGGTTGAGTTGTAACCGTCCTTCTTCTGCAAGAGGCGTTGCAACTCCGCGGTGAGGGGCTTCACTGAGAGACTCACCGAAAGCACCTTCGGGCCTAGTGTCGAGCCGTCTACGCTTTCCGGGATTATCTCGCTTACATCAAGAGAGTTAACCCGCACCTCATCGAAGTCGTTGGTGGTTGTCGAAATGCCCGTTTCGGCTAGGATCAACGCCCGAACTAAACCCGGACTCTCAACAATTAGGCGTTCGACCTTTTCTAGGGAAGGGCGATGGTCGTTTATAAAGCGGTCTATACGCGACGCGATAACTGGCCCCAGTTGAACCAATGTTGTTGCCTGCGCAGCCCGAGCTTGGGCCTTTGCAGCATCGCGCGTGTCTAGGGTGGCTCCGGATATTCTGTGTGTCAGGATCGTCACGGCAACCGAGCATACGAGGGCCCCAACGGCGCTTGCTGCAGACACTATCGCGCTTAAGTCGGCCATAACAATTCCGTCTGTTAGGGCTTCATCGTGTCAGATTTTTGATGCCAAATCATCTGCCCAAAAGATCTGAATAGGCGGGTGTTTGTTGGGGCAGGGGCTAAGCGAGCCGCATTAGCTGCGATGGGTACGGGGACACCAAGCCTGTTAGGTCATCCCAAGGACTAGACAGCCAGCGTTCGTGGTCGTCGTCGTGAAGAATAAGCGGCATTGCTTTAGGATGGATCGGCGCGACGACAGCATTAGGCTCGGTCGTGAGGAAGCCGTATGCATTCCCACGCTCCGTCGGTCGCCAAATGCCAGCGAATGCGAAGATCGGGCGGCTCGGTACGTCGAACCAGTGGAGCGGTTTCTTGCCGTCCTCGCCAGGAGCGATTCCGTACTCGGAGAAGGAAGTGACCGGCACAAGACACCGACGCGCCGGCGTAGTCAGCATCGATCGCCAAAAGCTCGAGCTGAGATTGCGTACGTTGGTCACGTACTTGGTCAGCTTTACCGCTGAATCGCGCTTGCTGGGGACCTGCGTCGGCACGCCCCACTCCATGCGCTCAAGCCGGCGATCGTCGCCGTCCTTCACGATGACAACGCCGTAGAAGGGCGTCTTCTTGCCCGTCGGGAAGATGTCACCGGCGGGGAAGGTCTCGTCGGGCTCATAGGGTGGCCGAATGCCGAAGGTCGCCATCACCTCGGCCTGCTTGGCCGTCAGTCGATACCGATTACACATCCGCGCCTCCTGTCAGCGCCGGCGAGCTAACCCGCCGGCGCGCGTGCCTCAGAGCTTGTCCTTCAGGCCCTTGGCAGCCGTGAACGCCACCTTCTTCGACGCTGCGATCGTCATGCTCTCGCCCGTCGACGGGTTGCGGCCCTCACGCTCGGGGCGATCTTTGACCGTGAACTTGCCGAAGCCGTTGATCGAGACCTCTTCGCCCTTCGCGGCCGCCGCTGCGATCTGGTCGAACACCGCGGTGATTGTCTTCTTTGCGTCCGCCTCGCTCGTGCCCGTCGCAGCCGCAACGCCCTTAGCCAGTTCACCAACGTTCATGCTATTCGTACTCCCTGAGAAACGGGCAGGACCTTACCGATGGCGAGCGACGACACAACGACCGTGCTGGATGAGGCGGGCACCAGTGCCGTCAAGCTGATGCTCTCGAAGCTCGACGATCACGACGTCACCGTCGTTTTCGAGATGGTAGGAGGCACCGGTCCCATCGGCGACCTGGCCGCGGAGGCGATGAAGGGTCGCAACATCGACCTCTGAGCCTGCGAGATGCCGCTGTTCCTTCCGCTTCTGCTCGCAGCAGTGGTTTCTACCCCCGAGCGGGCCGTCTTCACCTGCGCGATAGGTGATCGAACGGCAATGGTCGCGAAGCGTGGCCCGGCCCTGGTTTACCGATCGCTCAGGCGAGGGAAGCTCGAGCTGGAGATAGCCGGTGGACGATCCGCGCAAGAGGGCTTCTCAGGCGGAGGCGAGTTGCAGGCCATCTTTCGGAGCGGTCCGTGGACCTACGTCGTTTACGAGCGAACCGTCCGAACCAGCTTCACCGGCGCGAACGATCCCGACTTTGAGGCTGGCGTCGCCGTGCTCCGAGGAGGCCGCGTCATTTCTCGTCGGCACTGCGACGAGGGAAGGGAGCAGTTCACCCAACAGCTAGATGGCACGCCTAAAGCGCCCTTCGTCGAGCACTGAGGATGGGGGCCAGTCGAATATAGCCGGTCACCAACGATCACCGTGCGACGTGGCGCTCCCTTGTGATCCTGGGATCCTCATACAAATCGCGCAGCGCGCGCAGCCGGAACGCGTTCCACCAACGCTGCCAGCGATGCTCCGCGGCATCGTGGATCATGTGGCACCGCTGACAGAGCGCCTTGAGATTGCCGGGTGCGCTGTTGCTTGGATCGTGATCGAGATGCGCGCAGGCCAGGACGACGTAAGTCACCCGTACGCTGGCGAGCGTGAAGCCGCCCTTCACGGCAATCCGCTTGCCATGGTCCGAACGCCAGCAAGCCGCCTCCGCATCCCACCATCGGCCGTCACCGAGATGCGCAACACGCTGAAGGTGCGGCCGGCTGCACTGCTCGCAGCGTCTACCGGCGCGCTCGAACCGGATCGTGCCTGACAGCTGCTGCCAGTCGATCGGGTAAAGCCAACGGTTTTCGGCGCGGATCGGCATCTGGATTCTATGAGTCACGCAACTGCTCTTGGAAAGCGCTTTTTCCCGCTTTGTTGGCGCTTCGTTGCGGTGTCGTTCCGCCTGAATCGATGAACCGAGCCGATCAGAGCTTGACCAACGCCAGCCATTAACGGAACATAAAGGGAACGAGTAGAGTCTTAGAACACGATGTCCGCCGCCCTCGATTCCTTCGCGCCAAGCATAGCGCACCTGCGGACGATCGCCACGCCTGCCGCTGATTATCGCGTCATGCCGTTCGGCGTGGAGGCGCTCGACAGTCGGCTTGGGGCAGGGGGATTGCGCGCCGGCGCGCTACACGAAGCGACTGCGCGGAGCGCCGCGCTGGTCGACGATGCCGCTACCACGCTCTTCCTTGCCGGTATTGCTGCGCGCGAAGCGGCAGACGCTGGCGGACCGGTGCTGTGGGCCACCTGCCGCGCCGACCTGTATGCACCCGCGCTCGAGCAAGCCGGCCTGCCATCGGCGAACGTGATCTACGCCCAGCCACGCGACGACGCGGCGCTGTTGGCGGTTGTCGAGGATGCGGTGCGGGACGGCACGCCGGCTGCAATCGTGGCGGAGGCGAGCAAGATCTCGATGGTAGCAACACGCCGTCTGCAGCTGGTCGCGGCCGACGCCGACATGCCGGTGCTGCTGCTTCGCCGGGTGCGTGGGCCCAGCCAAGACGCATTCTCTGAACCCTCGGCCGCATGGACGCGCTGGCGGATCGGCGCAGCGCCGTCCGAACGGCTGGAGGTCGCGGGAGTGGGAAGGGCGAGGTGGGCGGTGGAGTGCGTTCGCCAGCGTGGTGGTGAGGGCTTCTCCCTGATTGTGGAGGGCAGCGATGAGACGGGTCGTCTCGCTGTTCCTGCCGAGCTTGGCCGTGGAGCGGTTGAGACGGTTGGAACGGTCCGCTTCGCGGCAGCCTGAACGGCCTGTCCTCGAGCTGCCGGTAGACGACGACCCCGGCGCCTGTTCGGTGCCGCGGGGCGGGGGATGGCGGCCAGGTGCGCGTTGGGCGCGGGAAAGCATGCCGTCACGCGGCGACGTCGAGGCGCAGATCGCGACGTTGCCGACGCACGCACAGCCACCCATGCGCGAGCTCGGCCGGCGCTCGGAGGCTGCTAGCCACCCCTACAAGGCGGCAACACCGGCCCCGCGCATCAGCGTGCCTGCCGCCAAGCCGCTTGAACACGCGCCACTGGCGCTGATCGGCAAGGTTGGCCGGCGCGAAGAGGTGGTGTCAGCCTGTGACGGCGCGCGCGCCCTCGGCGTGCATCCCGGGATGGCGGCGACCCACGCGCGCGCGCTCGTGTCAGACCTCGACTTCCGCCCCGCCGAGCCGGAAGCCGACGCCGCGCTGCTAGATCGGCTCGCGCTTCTGGCGGTACGCCGCTGGTCGCCGATCGCCGCGGTCAGCCCAGACGATGGTCTATGGATCGATCTCGCCGGCTGCGAGCACCTGCATGGGGGCGAGGAGCGCTTCTGCCGGCGGTTGCTCGCCTTCTGTCGACGCGCGGGCTTTACCGCACGTGTCGCAGTCGCGGACACGCCCGGCGCCGCGCACGCGCTCGCACGTTTCGGCCGCGGCGACCTGACCCGCGCCGAGCCCGGCGCAACAGCCAGCGCGCTCGCCCCGCTGCCGATCGTGGCGCTGCGCCTCGCTCCGAATGCGCTTAGCGCTGCGCGTCGCTTCGGCTTCGAGACAGTCGCGGATTTGCTGCCGGTCGCGCGCGGGCCGCTCGCGCGCCGGCTTGGCCTGCCGGCGATCACGCGGCTCGACCAGGCGCTTGGCGCGGTCGCCGAGCCGATCACGCCGCGTGAGGACGCCGAGGTGCCGCTCGTCGAGCGCCGGCTCCTCGAGCCGATCGGCACGGCCGAGGCGATCGAGCAGGTGATGGGCGATCTGCTCGGCGATCTTGCCGGCGTGCTGCAGGAACGCGGGCTCGGTGCGCGCGCGCTGCGGCTCACCGGCCTGCGCGTCGACGGCACCGAGCAGGTCATTGCCGTTGGCACTTCACGACCGACGCGTGAGGTGCCGCACCTGCTGCGACTGCTTAAGCTCAAGATCGAGCGGATCGACCCGGGCATGGGTCTCGAGCAGTTCTGGCTCGTGGCGCCGCACACTGAGCCGCTCGACGCGGTCGACCTCGGCGCGGTGCTCGCCGGCGAGACGCTGGTGCGCGACCCCGCTCGGCTCGTCGACGTCATCGCCGGCAGGATTGGCACACGGGCCGTCTTCCGCGTCGCGCCGGTCGAGAGCCATGTGCCGGAGCGAGCCGTCGCCCGCTCCGACCCGAACGCAACGCCCGGACCCTGGCCAAAGTGGCCGCGGCCGATCCGCCTTTTTCCGCGGCCGGAACCGCTCGCGCGCGTCATGGCGTTGATGCCCGACCAACCCCCCCGCCGTTTCGAGTGGCGCGGAAAGACGTACAAGGTCGTCGCGGGCGATGGACCTGAGCGCGTCCATGGCGAGTGGTGGCGGCGCGACGCCGAGGTGTGGGCGGTGCGTGACTATTACCGCGTCGAGGACGACGAGGGCGGCCGCTACTGGGTGTTTCGTCGCGGAGACGGCTTCGAGGACGACACCGGCGATCTCAGCTGGTGGATGCACGGGGTCTTCGGATGACCCACTATGTCGAGCTGCAGGTGCTCACCCACTTCTCGCTGCTACGCGGCGCGTCATCGCCCGAGGAGCTGTTCGCGGCCGCGGCGTTGCTCGGCTACCCAGCGATCGGCATCAGCGACATCGGCACCGTCGGGGGCGTCGTGCGAGCCTGGGAGGCGCAGAAGGCGACCGGCGTTCGCTCGATCGCGGGCACGCGCGTGGATCTCTCGTGCGGTCGACGCCTGCTGCTCTACCCAACCGATCGACCCGCCTGGTCACGGATCACACGGCTGCTCACCGTCGGGAAGAAGCGGGCAGGGAAAGGTGCGTGCCTGCTCCATTGGCACGACCTCGAGCCATGGTCCGAGGGCGTCATCGCCATCCTGCTGCCGCACGAGGCGGACGAGGAAAATCTTGCGGCGCTGAAGGATCTGAAGGCGGTCTATGGGCGCCGTGGCTACATGGCGCTCTACCAGCGGCGCCGGCCTGGCGACGCGGTGCGCATCGATGCGCTGGCGCGGCAGGCGGGCGGCGCCGGCGTGCGCGCCGTCGTGACCGGCGACGTACTCTACCACGCGCCCGAAGCGCGGCTGCTGCAGGACGTCGTCACCGCGGTGCGCGAGAAATGCACCGTCGACGAGCTCGGCTACCGCCGCGAGGTGAACGCCGATCGCGCGCTGAAATCGCCCGACGAGATGGTGCGCCGCTTTCGCGCCTATCCCGACGCGCTGCAGGCGAGCGTCGACATCGCCAAGCTCTGCACCTTCGATCTCGGCGAGCTGGCCTACCAATACCCGCACGAGCGCCTGATCGAGGGGCTGACGGCGCAGGAGGCCTTGCAGAAGCTGGCGACCGAGGCAGTCGAGCGGATGTTCGATGGCAACGTGCCCGAAGCCTACACCACGCAGATCGCCCATGAGATGCGCCTGA
>Ga0265798_10009422_pt1 | contig 12214 bp, 10 predicted proteins | sample P3T30metagenome_FD_192430 | JGI IMG/M metagenome (GOLD analysis project Ga0265798, IMG submission 192430) | Plant litter microbial communities from East Loma Ridge, Irvine, California - P3 T30 | ecosystem: Environmental > Terrestrial > Plant litter > Unclassified | place: USA: California... | reverse complement strand
GACGTCGATGCTCTCGTCGTCAAGAATTTCTTCGATCTGGTCGGCGTCTTCGTCGTCCTTGCCCATCACCAGCATGGTCGAGGAATCGATCTCGTATTCAAACGGGGTCAGGCAACGCTGACACACCAGGTGAACCGGCCCCTTCACTGCGACCGTCAGGGCAGGATAACCGTGGCTTGTGACGGAACCATCGACCGCCCAGCTGATCTCACCGCTATCGTCTGCGCAATCCTTGCTCAACCGGGTCATTTGGGCGACCGGCGTGACGCCGTCGCGGTGGCCATTGCTTCGACCAAATTCAAAGGCGTCGATGACAAAAGCGCTCATATGAGAAAATTTCCCCGGAAAACCAGCGATGATAGCAGGGTTTTCCCCGCGTCGTCAAAGACTTGCCAGCATTATTTACGGTGGGCGGGCTGCGCTGTTGCGCGGTCTCAGCCGTCCGCGCTAAGCTGGGCCTTTGGCGGCCCGGACTCTGAACAGCCTGGCAAACCCCGCACCCTTCCCTGACAAGCCCACCATGATACCAAGTTCCACGCCCGCCCGCATCCCCCCGCGGCTGATTCTCGCCTCCAGTTCGCCCTACCGGCGCGAACTGCTGGGGCGCCTGCAACTGCCCTTCGAGGCCATCTCCCCCGATATCGACGAGACCGCCATGCCCGGCGAAACGCCCGACGCAACCGCCCTGCGCCTGGCGCACGCCAAGGCCGCCGCCGTGGCGGCACAGGCGCCGTCCAGCCTGGTCATTGGCTCGGACCAGGTGGCGACGCTCGACGGCCTGCAAATCGGCAAACCGGGCGACCACGCAAACGCCCTCGCCCAGTTGCAACTGATGCGGGGTCGCCAGGTGATTTTTCATACTGCCCTGTGCCTGTTCGACAACCGTGAAGGCAGCATGGTTCCGGTCCAGCTGCAAAATATCCAGACCCTGGTCAGCTTTCGCGACCTGCCCGACGCGGAACTGGACGCCTACCTGCGCATCGAACAGCCCTACGACTGCGCCGGCAGCGCCAAGAACGAAGCGCTGGGGATTGCCCTGCTCGAGCGCATCGACAGCAGCGACCCGACGGCGCTGACCGGCCTGCCCATGATTGCGCTGACCGGCATGCTGCGCGCCGCCGGCGTCAGCTTTTTCGGGCTCTGATGGCCGCGGCTTTCTATATACTGCCTGCCAACTGACACAACGTAGAACTTAGCCACCCACCATGCCCGGCACCCTCTTCCTCATCCCCAACACGCTCGGCCCCACCGACGCCCAGGCGGGCGCCCTCGACCACGTCATTCCCGGCCAGGTGCAAGCCCTGACCAGCCAGCTCGACTACTTTGTTGCCGAGAATGCCAAGACGGCCCGCGCCTTTCTTAAACTGATTGCAATCGACCATCCGCTGGCGCGGCCCCTGCAGGAAATCGAGATCGCGGAATTGAACGTCAATACCCCGGCCGCCGCCCTGGCCGGCCTGCTGGCGCCCCTGCTCGCGGGACGCGACTGCGGGCTGGTCTCGGAAGCCGGCGTGCCGGCGGTGGCCGATCCCGGCGCCGACCTGGTCCGCCTGGCCCACCAGAAAGGCATCACGGTGCGCCCGCTGGTCGGGCCGTCGTCGCTGTTGCTGGCAGTGATGGCGAGCGGACTGAACGGACAAAGCTTTGCCTTCAACGGCTATCTGCCTACCGACGCCGCCCAGCGCAGCAAGCGCATCAAGGAGCTGGAACAGCGCTCCGGCAAGGAGCGTCAGACCCAGCTGTTCATCGAAACGCCCTACCGCAACGCCGCCATGCTTGAAGCGCTCGTGGCCTCCTGCCTGCCCGCCACCCTGATCTGCGTGGCGACCGACCTGTCGCTGCCCACCGAATCGGTGCGCACCCTGGCGGCCAGCGCCTGGAAAACCCGGCTTGCCGCCGGCCAGGCGCCGGACTTCCACAAGAAACCCACCGTGTTCCTGTTGCTGGGCTAAACGCGCCGCGGCGTGGCGAACTTGCCGCGTCGCCAAATAAACTTGTGTAAAAGAATCGTTTTCTCTGCAATGTTGGCTATCATTAGGGGCTGCCGCACCGCCCTGCCCGGGCCGGTCGATGAGACGCAGGCACCAACACTAGAAAAACATGGATTCCTTACTGAAACACGTGCTGGACATCACGGGTCACCGTGACCACGCAATGCTCGATGTGGCCGTGATGTCGGCCGTGCACGAACTGGCCGCGGCGCGCCACACGCGTGTGCTGAGCCTGGTAGCTGGCGAAGCGGGCATCGGGCTGTCCCTGCGCCAGCGTGCCTGCATCGGGTGCAATCAGGCCGCCGTGGCCGACGTCCCGGTCAGCGCCTTTGCCGAGCTCGCCGCCTGCCTGGTCAGCCATGCCAGCAGCGCCAGCGCCAGCGCGCCGGACGGCGCCAACATCCTGTGGATGCCCATCTGGATGGACGACAAGGCCGATACCGTGCTGGAAATCGTGCGCGACGGCCCGTTTCATCCGGACATGGAGCCGATGGTGACGGGCATCGTCGGCGTCTACCGCAATTTCCAGAACCTGCTCGACTACAGCGAGCGCGATTCGCTCACGGGCCTGCTCAACCGCAAGACCTTCGACGGCCAGCTGACCCGGATGCTGCAATCTTCCGGCGGCCAGCTGGCCAGTCCGACCCCGGCAGCGGCTGACAGCGCGGCCGCACCGGGCCAGTGGCTGGTGGTGGCCGACATCGATTTCTTCAAATCCGTCAACGACCGCTACGGTCACGTCTTCGGCGATGAAGTGCTGATCCTGGTCGCCAACATGCTGGTCTCGTCATTCCGCGCGGACGACCGCGTGTTCCGCTTCGGCGGCGAAGAATTCGTCATCCTGCTGCGCTCGGCCACGCGGGCGCAAGCCCACCAGATCATCGAACGCTTCCGCGCCAACCTGGCCGCCCACGTCTTCCCCCAGGTGGGCAGCGTCACTGTCAGCCTGGGCTACGTCCAGGTCCGTCCGGGCGACTCCCCGGTTGCTTCGCTCGGCCACGCCGACCAGGCCCTGTATTACGCCAAGACGCACGGGCGCAACCAGATTTGCCACTACGACGACATCGTCGCGGCCGGCGAATTGCAGTTGCCTTCCGCGAACGATACCGCTGAGTTCTTCTAAGCGTCGCTTTTTCTCCTGAAAATCATCTGGCTCTGCCAGTGATTTTCATCTGACCAGACCAAAGAAAAGTAGGGGTGCACTTTTCTTTGATTTTCAATGCACCTCTTTCGCCAGCGCGTTGAGCCACTCGAACGCGGCCATTTCAATCTCGCGCAAGTCCTTGACGGACAGGTCGATCTGGCGCAGTGCGGCGTTGAGAGGGCGGCCGGATTTGGCTTTTTCAATCAGCTCGACCACCTTGAGCATGTCGCCATACTCGCCCTCCCGCTGCAGCAAGGCGGCGCGCACTTCGTCGGCCACGTCGACGGTGTCGAGGATGTCTTTCATGGGGATGGAAAACAGGGCGTCGGTCAGCGAGAGAATGCCGACCGTGAAGGCCGTGTCGGCGGCGGCTGCCTGGCCGGGGTGCAGTTTCAGGGTCATCAGCTCGAGCAGTTTGCCGCGCGTGGTGGCCATCTGCAGCAGGGGCAGGTTCATTTCGACCGTGGCGCCGGGGGCGGCGTACAGCAGGATCTGCAGCCAGCGCTGCAATTGCTGGCGGCCCAGCGAGGCCAGCGCCTCGCCCACCGTATCGATGCGCTCGCCTGCCTTGGCGGCGGCGGTGTTGACCAGGCGCAGCAGATTCAGGCTGATCAGGGCGTCTCGCTTGACGGCCACTTCAATGGTCTGGTTGTCGGCGTCCGAATCGATCAGCTTGAGCAGGTCGAGGATGGCCATTTCGCTGGGCGCGATGGTGCGCCCGCTCATGATGGTGGGGCGGGCAAAATAATAGCCCTGGAAAAATTCAAAGCCCAGCGCCAGGCACTGGCGGAATTCTTCCACCGTCTCGACCTTTTCCGCCAGCATGAGCTTGCCGCGCGCGCGCAGCGATTCCGTCAGGCCGGACAGGCGGGACGGATCGACTGCCTTGACGTCGATCTTGATGACGTCGACCAGGTCGACCAGCACCTTGACGTCCTCGGATTCGCTGACCACGTCGTCGAGCGCAAACTTGAAGCCCAGCCCCTTCAGTTCAATGATGCGTTCGACCAGGCTGGGGGAAGCCTTGACGGTTTCGAGGATTTCCAGGATGACCTTGTCGGCTGGCAGGAAGCGCACGTAGTCGCTCATCAGGGCCGCTTCGCTGACATTCACAAACGCAAGTTGCGCGCCGACCACCTGATCCATCCCCAACTGGGAGGCGTGGGAAATCACGGCGGCGGTGGCCGCGACGTCGTCGGTCACGTTCGCTTCAGTGGCGCCGGCGGTGCGGAACAGCAGTTCGAAGGCGACCAGATGCTGGTCGCGCCCCAAAATTGGCTGGCGGGCCAGGAAAAACTCATCAAAAGGCAAGGACATCTGGCTATTTACGTCAATCAGCACGAGCACCCCCTGTATCGGGCACGCTAAATTTCACGGCAGACAGGAACCGCCGAGCGGCGCTCTGGCCTTGACTATACTATAAAACGCACTACTGTTTATATTTCGACATCGCTAACGGAACGCGGGTCAGGGGCGGCGTGAACCGGGCGGCTTCGGTCCGGTCGGCCGTCCACTGGTCTTTGCACCGGGCCGCCCGCTGGTGGCGGCGCCTGGTCGCCCGCTGGTCTTGGCGGCGGGGCGCGGCGTGGCGGCAGGCGTTCCTGCCGGCGCCTGGCCCGGCAAACGCAGGCTGCCCGTGCCCGACAGGGGACTGGCGCGGCGCGCATTGCCGACGGGTACGCGGGCGGCGCCGTTTGCGCCGGCACGCGCAACCGCCGTGCCCGTCACCTGCACACCCGATTCGATCAGGAAAGTCGCGCCCTCATCCTTGCCCAGCACCTTGACCAGGTAAGGCATCACCTGGCGCAGGATGGGTTCGAGCGTGTACGGTGGATTGACGATGAACATGCCGCTGCTGTGCAGGCCGAAGCCGTCCGGGCCGGGGGTCGACACGGTCAGGGTGACGTTGAGCCAGTCCTTGGCGGGCAGGCGCTTGAGCTTGTCGGCGAACTGGCGCGATTCCATTCTTTGCAGCACGGGATACCAGATCGCGTAGGTACCGGTCGGAAAGCGGCCGAGCGCTTCGTCGACGGCATCGCGCACCTTGCGGTAATCCTGCTTATCCTCATACGGCGGATCGATCAGTACCAGGGCGCGCCGCGATGGTGGCGGCAGCAAGGTCTTCAAGGCATGGAAACCATCGCCCCGCTCGACCAGCACCCGCTTGCCCCGCCCGCTGGCGACCTGCCCTTGCGCGGCAGCATGCTCCGCCACCTTGCGGAAATTGTCCGCGAGGATTTTGGCATCGGCTGGATGCAATTCGAACAGGCGCAAACGGTCCTGTTCGCGCATGGTCTTGTCGGCGCAGTAAGGCGAGCCGGGGTAGTAACGCATCTTGCCGCTGGGATTGAGCCCCTTGACCAGTTGCACGTACTCGGCCAGCGGCGCCGGCAGGTCGGTGCGCTCCCACAAGGGCGCGATGCCGGTTTCGTACTCGGCGTTTTTCGAGGCGTAGCCGCTGTCGAGCGCGTAGACGCCCGCACCCGAGTGGGTGTCGATGTAGGTGTAGGCCGTGTCTTTCTGGTTCAGGTATTCGTGCAACTGGATCTGCACGAAATGTTTGAGGACGTCGGCGTGATTGCCCGCGTGAAAGGCGTGGCGGTAGCTCAGCATGGTGTTTCCAATCAGTGGTTGCGCGCGTGGCGGCGCAGTTTTCCGCCATTATCCACTAGAAAGCTCCGCGGACGAAAAAAACGGCCCCCGAGGGAGCCGTCCTTGATGGCCTGCGTTGGCTGTGCGCTTAGGCCACTTTCTTCTCGTCGAAGAATTGTTCGTCCTCGGTCGAACCATGCAGCGCCGTCGTGGAACTCTGGCCCTGCTGGATGGTCTGGGTGACCGAATCGAAATAGCTGGTGCCGACTTCGCGCTGGTGCTTGACCGCCGTAAAGCCCTTGTCGGCGGCGGCGAATTCGGCTTCCTGCATTTCAACAAAGGCCGTCATGTTGCGGCGGGCGTAGCCGTGGGCCAGGTTGAACATCGAGTAGTTCAGCGAGTGGAAGCCGGCCAGGGTGATGAACTGGAATTTGTAGCCCATCTTGCCCAATTCGACCTGGAATTTGGCAATGGTGGCGTCGTCCAGGTTCTTCTTCCAGTTGAAGGAAGGCGAGCAGTTGTAGGCCAGCATTTTGCCGGGGAATTTGGCGTGGACGGCGTCGGCGAAGGCCTTGGCGAATTCCAGGTCCGGCTTGCCGGTCTCGCACCAGACCAGGCGTAGGGACAGTAAGCCAGCGCGCGCGCGATCGATTGCTCCAGGCCATTGCGTACGCGATAAAAGCCTTCCACGGTGCGCTCGCCGGTGCAGAATTCCTGGTCGATCGGATCGACGTCCGAGGTCAGCAGGTCGGCCGCTTCCGCATCGGTGCGGGCAATCACCAGGGTCGAGGTGCCCATCACGTCGGCCGCGAGACGGGCCGCCGTCAGTTTCTCGATGAATTCGCGGGTCGGCACCAGCACCTTGCCGCCCATGTGGCCGCATTTTTTCACGGAAGCCAGTTGGTCTTCGAAGTGCACGCCGGCGGCGCCCGCGTCGATCATGGACTTCATCAACTCGTAGGCGTTGAGCACGCCGCCGAAACCGGCTTCCGCATCGGCAATGATGGGCGCAAAGTAATCGACATCGTTTTTGCCCTCGGACCATTGGATCTGGTCAGCGCGCTGGAAGGTGTTGTTGATGCGCTTGACGACCATGGGCACCGAGTTGGCGGGATACAGCGACTGGTCGGGATACATTTCGCCGGCCAGGTTGGCGTCGCCGGCGACCTGCCAGCCGGACAGATAAATGGCTTTCAGGCCGGCCTTGACCTGCTGCATGGCCTGGTTGCCCGTCAGCGCGCCCAGGGTCGCCACAAACGGTTCCGTCTCCAGCAGGTCCCACATTTTTTCAGCGCCGCGCTGGGCAATGGTGTGCTCGATCTTGAGCGAGCCGCGCAGGCGCACCACGTCTTCGGCCGTATAGGAGCGGGTCACGCCTTTCCAGCGGGGATTGGTGTCCCAGTCGTGCTGGAGGGCCGAGATCTGTTGTTCGCGAGTTGCCATGTTGTTCTCCTGGATGGGTAAGAATTGCAGTGAAATCAGCGTTGAAATCCTTGCTGCGTTAGGAACATCATAGCCCGGCATGGCGCGGCGCAGCACACTCTTATATAAGACATATAAGCACATATTTATCCTTAATTTTCAATGGCTTGGCGCCGCCATTTTGCGATGCGAAATGATTTTTCTTCCTTTGAAAATGGATGAGGGTGCGGGCGCACAGGCGTTTTTCACGATATGAAATGCACATGGCGCCTGATGAAAACGGCAGGCCGACATGACGATAGCGTGTGCAGCCCGGTCCATATTGACGATGGGCACGATTCGACAAAGAAAAAAGCGCATGCCTTGCGGTCATGCGCTTATCGTGTCAAGTAGGTAGACGTCTGGAGGGATGCGTCAGGCCTGTTTCAAAACCGGCCCGGCCCGCTTGCCGCCCACCCCCACCGCCGTTGCAATCGCCAGCGCCTGGAACAGGCCGATGCAGAGAAATACCCAGGCCGGATGATGGGCATCCATCAGGGCACCGAACAGCAGCGGGCCGATCGACAGGCCCGCATCCAGCCCCGAATAGACCACGCCGAACACGCGGCCGGTGGCGTTCGGCGGGGCCGCGGCGCGAATCAAGAGATCGCGCGAGGGACCGGCCACGCCCGAGGCCAGGCCGATCGCGCCCATCACCGGGATCACCATCCAGCCCGGCAACACCGCCATCGCCAGCAGCACGGCCATCAGCGCAGCGAGCATGAAGGAAATCACGATGATGCGGTCATGCTGGGTCGACCGGGCCGCGACAAAACCGCCCGCCACCATGCCCGCGGCCGAGGCCAGCATATATACGGTGTAGGCGCTGGTGGCGGAGGCCAGTGAAATGCCGTACAGGGACACCAGGCTGACGGAAGCGAAACTCTGGATGCCGCCCAGCGCCACGGCCGTCAGCAGGAAAAAGCCGAAGCACATCCACACGGTCGACAGGCGCAGAAAAGCAAACGAGCTTTCCTGCGTCTTGCCGGCCACCGGCGCGGGGGCGATATTTGGCGTGGTGCGCAGCACGGCGCGGTTGGCATACAGCAGCAGCAGGACCGCGAAAGGCACCACCGCCGCGCACATCAGCGCGATGCGCCAGGTCGAGATGGTTGCGACCCCGGCCATGAAAGCGGGCGCGGCAGCCCAGCCGAAATTGCCGCTGATGCCATGCACGGAAAAGCCGTGCGCCAGGCGCTCTTTTGACACCCGCTGATTGAGCAGGGTGTAATCGGCCGGGTGGAACACGGAGTTGCCCGCGCCCGCCAGCAGGGAGCCCAGCAACAGCATCCCGTAACCGGGCGCCACCGCCAGCACCAGCGCCGCCACGCCCAGGGTCGCCATGCCGCCAAACAGGACGCGGGTCGCGCCCACCTTGTCGACGACAAAGCCGGCCAGCATCTGTCCCACGCCGGAAATAATGAAGAACACCGTCATCAAGAGGCCCAGCTGCGAATAGCTCAGGCCGAAAGCGGGCTTGATCCACACGAACAGGGAGGCGAGGATCAGGTGATAGAAGTGGGAGACGCCGTGGGCGAGTCCGACCAGGCCGATGACGCGGGCATCCTGGCGGAGGGTTTGAGAGGACATTGTGGGAGCCGTCGTTGGGGAAGGCGGTATTTTCCCACAGCTGAGGAGATGAGGTGGCGGTCAGGGTCCGGCGCTTGGCGCCTGACCCCGCTTTTTAATTTAAAAAACCAGGCGCAGGGTCAGGCAGCAAGTGCCAGACCCCAAGCGCATTACGCCGCGGCGACGCTGGCGTTTTCAAACACCATCGCACCATGATCAACCCGCACGGGAATCGTATCCTTCGGCCCGAACCGTCCCGACAAAATCAGCTTCGACAGCGGATTTTCAATCTGCTGCTGGATCGCCCGTTTCAGCGGACGCGCGCCATACACAGGGTCGTAGCCGGCTTCCGCGATCTTTTGCAGGGCCTCGTCCGACACGTCGAGCGTCATGTCCATCTTGGCCAGGCGCTGCTCCAGCTGGCGCAGCTGGATCTTGGCGATGGCGCCGATGTTCTTTTCATCGAGCGAGTGGAACACGACGATTTCATCGATGCGGTTGATGAACTCGGGCCGGAAGTGGTTGCGCACCTCGGCCATCACGGCCAGCTTGACGACGCCAGGGTCGCTCGACTCCATCGACTGGATCTTGTGCGACCCCAGGTTGGAGGTCATCACGATCACGGTGTTCTTGAAGTCGACGGTGCGGCCCTGCCCGTCCGTCATGCGGCCATCATCCAATACCTGCAGCAGCACGTTGAACACGTCCGGGTGGGCCTTCTCGATTTCATCCATCAGGATCACGCTGTAGGGCCGGCGCCGCACCGCTTCGGTCAGATAGCCGCCTTCGTCGTAACCGACATAGCCCGGCGGCGCGCCGATCAGGCGGGCCACCGAATGCTTCTCCATGAATTCGCTCATGTCGATGCGGATCATCGACTCCTCGGTATCGAACAAGAAGGTGGCGAGCGCCTTGCACAGCTCCGTCTTGCCGACCCCCGTGGGTCCCAGGAACATGAAGGAGCCGTAGGGCCGGTTCGGGTCCGACAGGCCCGCGCGCGAGCGGCGGATGGCGTCGGCCACGGCGTGGATGGCTTCGTCCTGGCCCACCACGCGCTCGTGCAGTTTTTCTTCGATGTGCAGCAGCTTGTCGCGTTCACCCTGCATCATGCGCGAGACGGGAATGCCGGTCGCGCGCGAGACCACCTCGGCGATTTCCTCGGCGCCCACCTGGGTGCGCAGCAGTTTCGGCTTGGCGTCGGCCTGTTCGCGCATGGCGACGCTTTCCGCTTCGCGTAACTGGGCTTCCAGTTCGGGCAGGCGGCCGTACTGCAGCTCCGACATGCGCGCGTAGTCGCTGCGCCGCTTGGCTTCATCCATCTGCAGGCGCACCGCTTCAATCTCCTCGCGGATGTGGGTGGTCCCCTGCACCATGGCTTTCTCGGCCTTGAGCACTTCCTCGAAGTCGTTGTATTCACGCTCCAGGCGCGCGATCTCGTCGTCGATCAGGGCCAGGCGGCGCAGCGAGGCTTCGTCCTTTTCTTTGCGCACGGCTTCCTTCTCGATCTTCAGCTGGATGATGCGGCGATCGAGCTTGTCCATCACCTCGGGCTTGGAGTCGATCTCGATCTTTATCTTCGAGGCCGCTTCGTCGATCAGGTCGATCGCCTTGTCGGGCAGGAAGCGGTCGCTGATGTAGCGGTGCGACAGTTCGGCCGCGGCGATGATGGCGGGGTCGGTGATCTCGACCTTGTGGTGCAGCTCGTACTTGTCCTGCAGGCCGCGCAGGATCGCAATGGTCGCTTCCACCGTCGGCTCGTCGACCAGGATCTTCTGGAAGCGGCGCTCGAGCGCGGCGTCCTTCTCGATGTACTTGCGGTACTCGTCGAGCGTGGTGGCGCCCACGCAGTGCAGTTCGCCCCGCGCCAGCGCGGGCTTGAGCATATTGCCCGCGTCCATGGCGCCTTCGGCCTTGCCGGCGCCAACCATGGTGTGCAGTTCGTCGATGAAGACGATGGTCTGGCCTTCGTCCTGCGCAAGCTCTTTTAATACGGACTTGAGGCGCTCCTCGAATTCGCCGCGGTACTTGGCGCCCGCCAGCAGGGCCGCCATGTCGAGCGAAAGCACGCGCTTGCCCTTGAGCGAATCGGGCACCTCGTTGTTGACGATGCGCTGGGCCAGGCCTTCGACAATCGCGGTCTTGCCCACGCCCGGTTCGCCGATCAGCACCGGGTTGTTCTTGGTGCGCCGCTGCAGCACCTGGATGGCGCGGCGGATCTCGTCGTCACGGCCGATGACGGGATCGAGCTTGCCCTGGCGGGCCCGCTCGGTCAGATCCATGGTGTATTTTTTAAGCGATTCGCGCTGGCCTTCCGCGTCCTGCGAATTGACGGCGTCGCCGCCGCGCACGGCGTCAATGGCCGCGTCGAGCGACTTGCGTGTCAAGCCCGCCTCGCGCGCCACCTTGCCGGCCTCGGACTTGTCTTCGGTCAGGGCCAGCAGGATCATTTCGCTCGAGACGAACTGGTCGCCCCGCTTCTGCGCTTCCTTGTCGGCCAGGTTCAGCATGGCCATCAATTCGCGGCCCACCTGGGTTTCGCCACCCGTGCCGGATACTTTCGGCAGGCGGTCGATGGCGCTGCGCAGGCCATTGGTGAGCGCGCCGATGTTCACGCCGGCGCGCTGCAGCAGCGAACGGGCGCCGCCATCGTCCTGGTTCAACAGGCTTGTCACCAGGTGGACCGGTTCGATGTATTGGTTGTCATTGCCGACCGCGACGCTCTGGGCGTCGGCCAGGGCTTCCTGGAGCTTGGTCGTCAGTTTGTCTTGCCGCATGGGAGTCTCCCGGAGAAGGATTTTTCAATGTGGACAAGTTGGGGACGTGCTGACAGAAATTCAAGCGCCCTGTCCGGAATGACTATCATGCCAAAAAAGCAGGGGCCATGCTGGCCGCAGGTGCGAGGCGTGCGCCGGCGCGTCTGCCTCAGGGATGACCGCCCAAGGCCCGCAGCGTCGCGAAACCGGCCATGCAGCAGGCCAGCGCGCCGAACAGGTGAAGCGCGCTATGAAGCAGCGCCGTTCCATAGTCTCCGCGCTGCAGCAGCAGCATGGATTCGCCGGAAAAACTGGAAAAGGTGGTCAGCCCGCCCAGAAAGCCGGTGACGGCGAACAGGCGCCATTCGGGACTGATCTGGGGATGGCTGGCGAAAAAGGCCAGCGCCAGCCCGACCAGGTAGCCGCCCGCCAGGTTTGCAGCCAGCGTGCCAAGGTTCAGGCGGGGCGAGATAGCGCCCAGCCACAGGCCCAGCCCCCAGCGCAGCCAGGCGCCCAGCGCCGCGCCCAGCCCGACCGCCAGCCAGCTCAAGCAGCTGCCCCGGGTTCAGTGGGTGCGCCGGCTTTGCCGCCAGCCCACTTCGCCATCGCCGCGTCGTCGCTGCTGCGCGCATCGACCCAGCGTGCGCCATCAGGGGTCTGCTCCTTCTTCCAGAACGGCGCTTCGGTCTTGAGGTAATCGATGA
>Ga0265798_10009421_pt1 | contig 12214 bp, 10 predicted proteins | sample P3T30metagenome_FD_192430 | JGI IMG/M metagenome (GOLD analysis project Ga0265798, IMG submission 192430) | Plant litter microbial communities from East Loma Ridge, Irvine, California - P3 T30 | ecosystem: Environmental > Terrestrial > Plant litter > Unclassified | place: USA: California... | reverse complement strand
GTCGAAGCGCAGCCTTGATAGATGAAGGGCTGGAAGTGGCCGAAGCCTGTATCCAGCGAAGACAGGGCTGCGCATCAAATACTGGGGAAGAACCGCGCGATAACGCACCAGACGGTCAAGGACTTGAAGCGCCGTCGTCCGGCTACATGAACGACGTTCAGCACACTGTTTCGGAACAGGCACACGAGAGCTTGTGGTCGTCATTGATCGACCCGATGATCTTGCAAGACTTTGCCACGCAGAGCGACAGCTTGCCAGGTCTGGACTTTTCCGCATTGCCAATTTACGACAATTTCGACTTTTCCAATACAGGCTTCAGTCCAGAACTGGACAGAGTCGCGTAAGAATAGGAGAACAACACGTCCGGCAGTAGAGCCATGGGCCAGCCGAGTTAGCCAGATACTGTAACTTATGGTCTGGAACATCCACCCTCACAGCAAGATGGATCTGATGCACCCTCGATGGCAGACTGTACTGGAATGCTCGAGGACGCTACACAGACCACAGGAGAACGAACTTCTTCTGTGCCCCCATCTAACCTCAATTCAACCTCGATTTACATCCGGCACAAAAAGATCATCTGCGGACCTGGACATGCCACCATGGCTAGCTGTGGCCTCCTCGGCTTTTGACAGCCACAACTCCCGCGTAGCGTCCTCCGTCACCAGGACGAAGTCGTATACCAGCAGAGCAGTCCTGACTCCCACCCCATACTTTGTGAGTCTATTGCGTGCAAATTTCGCTGATGTTCTCGATGGTGAGGGTTTTGAGGCCTCCCGGTGGGGTTTGAGGGTTTGGTTGATCCGAACCTAGCGAGGGCTTCAATGGTTGTGAGCGTAAAGACTTCGTGTTTGAGAGAAGGATGCAACTACAACTTATGCATATGAGTTGTCTCGTGGGAAACAGAGCTGACTCGGAGCCTGTTGTACTTTCTTGTTGTACTTTATTATGATCTAATACTACGCTGCCGGAGGAGCCGGTACTGTCGCAACTTACACAAAAGGCGGAAGTCCAGCTCCGGCACGCCGGAAAATGGCGCCGGAAGACAATGCCGGAAACTGCGCTTCGACAAGCGACCGGCAAGAGCTGCCAAGATGTCAGAGCACTCGGGGAACTCGGGATCGTTGAACTCAACAACATGTTGATTGGGTACGCATGGACTGGGGAAGAGGTTGTGAGAAACGCACATGATCGTATCCGTACTTCACTTGAGATCTCTGCAGTGACCAGGAGTGCATGCTTTGGTATCGTTGTCGATACACGTAGTCCAGTTAATCGACCAAGGTATGTCAAACATCGATCCAGCGTTTGAATGACTATTTATAGTTGAGCTTCGCTATAAGGTCTTAGATCACTGGCCATGGATGATTTGACGATTGTTATTACGAGTAGTCATCATGAGTATCGATTGCATGACAGCGAAAGCTATCAACCCCAACCCGTACCCTCGAGACAGACACCAATGAAAGCTCACGCTCGCCGCATCTCATCCCCGAGATCCGCAATCCGGAGACTGTCGATCAAGCCGGCGTTGTCCAAATGCCTCGTCTTCTGAAATGGACCTTCAGAACATCACCACTCGAGCGTCAGCGCAGGATTACATGAGGAACAGCTTCCGAATTTAGATCCTTGACTCGAATGCTTACGATCTCAATTTCTAGAGAAAGCACCCTCACAAGCCTTCAACCCGAGGAGCCTCCCCACTCCACGCTCTGCGGATCAGTTCGCGGATGGATTCTCTCTCCAAATCCCTCGGGTTTGCGTATCTATTGGTCATCGCAATGTTAGTAGCGTTGTCTATATTCTCCTCCTCCATGCCCAGATCCTTCAACGCTCGAGGAGCGTTCAACTCGCTCAGCAATGAGTCCAAACCCTTCAGTGCATCGCCTTGGCTGTCTGGGAAGAGCGTGGCCAGCTTGGCCATCAACTCCGGAATGGCGGGTGCGTTGTACGAGAGTGCGTGTGGAAGTACAATTGTGTGCGTCTCTGCATGTTTCAAACCAAACGAGCCGCCAAGCGTGTGGCACAACTTGTGATGAAGGGCCATGGACGTGCTGCCCAGGCATGTGCCGCAGAGCCATGCGCCATAGAGTGCACGCTCCCGGGCAGGCCTCGACGAAGGCTCACTGACAATTCGCGGTAGGGACTCTGCCAGCGCTTTCACTCCGTCGCATGCAAGCAAGGATATGATTGGGTTGGTGTTCTTCGCATACAGCGCTTCCATAGCGTGGGCGATCGCATTCACTCCCGAGACGACGCATGTAGAAGGCGGCAGAGTCATGGTGAGGTCGACGTCGTAGATGACGGTCGCGGGCAGTATGTTCTTGTCGGAGCGCGTGGTCTTCGTGCCTTCATGGGTTTCGCCCAAGATCGGGGTCATCTCACTCCCGGAATAAGTCGTGGGGATGGTCAGATGAGGAACGCCGGTACGAATAGACACGGCTTTGCCTAGTCCAATGGCCGAGCCTCCGCCCACCGATACGACACAGTCGGCTGATGTGTCTTTGAGCGTTTGCACGGCTTGCTCGGTTATATGAGTCGGGGTGTGCATCGTCGCATTCGGGAACACACCTGCCAGCTGAATCGATCCGGATGCGAGGATTGTCTTGAATTTGTCGGACTGGGTCGATTGTCGAGGCGTCAGAAGAATTAGAGGGGCCGAGCAATTGACCTTTGTGATCTCCAACGGAAGTTGATTGACAGAGCCTGATCCAAAGATTACTCGGCTGGCATTGACGTTGTACTCGAAGGGTTCCATTTGGACAGAGTCTGGAGGTTGTGATTGACAAATAGTGTCTGATCGTTGCAAAGAGTGCCTTCCGAAGAGATAAGTTGGAGATGGTCGATGAAATTGATCGGTTCGAGTTTGATTCCGACGGATCTAAAAAAAGTCCGGGCGATTGAGCAACCAATATCGTTGTAGGCGTGGGAGTCACGGCTCTCTTGCACTTCCGCCGTCCGTGTGGAGTCTTCCGCCTTCCGGGCGTCCACAACCCAGTATGCTTGCGCGCTACCGTCTGTCATACCTTATTTTCCCTCAAAATGGAATGATCAACGACGCAATGTCCCGTACCGTACTGGAGCGACGATGCTGGATTGGAAAGTCAAACCAAGCACCAGGCAATATATATATCAGACAACATCGAGCAATCCTCCAAACGAGACAACGAGCAGCCATCACATTCATCTTAAAGAGATCTTCATCATAATCGCCATCATCACTATCTCAACCATCAAAATCATGACCATCATGTCTACGGATCAATTGACATCACAGCAAGCCTCCCAGACCAGCGAGAAGCCGGCGGTTGTTACCACCATGAATCCCAGTGAAAACGGGCTGCCGAATGCTGATGGCCCCGCCATTGTACCGGAGGGCATGCAGCATGGTACTGGCGTCGACAGCCACCGCAGTGATGCGTCGGAGCTCCTTCTACGTGAAGGTGTCATCGAAAACCCCAGGAAGATCAAAGTGATCGTGGTCGGTGCCGGATACAGTGGAATTTATCACGGTATTCGGATTCCGGAACGCATCAAGAACTGCGAGCTTACGATCTACGAAAAGAACGACGCTGTGGGGGGGACATGGTGAGCTACTTGAGAGGATGTGGAATGCTTATTACTGACCGTGTCATAGGTACGAGAACAGATATCCGGGCTGCGCTTGCGACGTGAGTTCTCACTGGTCTCTCAACCTTCCAAACTCCAGGCTTACAATACTCGCAGATCCCCTCGCACTCTTACCAATATTCCTTCAACCCGAACCCTGACTGGTCCTCTCTATATGCCCCAGCACGCGAGATCCAAGCCTACTTGGACGCCACGGCGGACAAGTTCTCGGTGAAACGATTCATCAAGCTACGGCATGAGGTTACAGGCTGCAGCTTCGACAAGACCGAGGGTAAATGGCATGTCATGGTGAAAACACCAGACGGGCAAGTGATCGAAGATACCTGCGATGTGCTGATCAGCGCAAGAGGTGGACTGAACCACATTGCTTGGCCCGAGATAGACGGTCTTCGCAGTTTCGGAGGAGAGATCATGCATTCTGCGAAGTGGAATGACGAGTGAGTGTGAACCCCGAATCCTCTCGAAAGAATAATACTGACAGCTGTCCAGCTATGACTTTACGAACAAGCGGATAGGTGTCATCGGATCCGGCAGCTCTGCGATCCAGATCATCCCACAGCTGCAAAAGGTCTCTGGAACCAATCTCTCCTGCTTCATCCGGAGCAAGACATGGATCTCCCCGCCGTTTGCTCAAACAATCCAGGACCAATTGGGCATGGACTCGGTCGTCTTCTCCGAAGAACAAAAGGCCCAATTCCGAGACAATCCGCAACATCTCCACGACTTCAGGACCAAGATCGAATCCAGCAGTAACGAGGTCCACGCTCTCACGGTGAAGGGAACCGATCTGCAGAAGAACGCTATGAAGCAATTCGAGCAGGGCATGAAAGAGAGACTCAAGAAAAAGCCGGAATACTTCGAATGGCTCAAGCCCGACTTTTCTCCCGGATGTCGACGTCTGACTCCCGGACCGGGATTCCTGGAAGCGCTCGTCGAGGACAACGTCGATTTCATCCGCGACCACATCTCGAAGATCGAGTCCCGTGGCGTCGTCACGGCAGACGGCAAGCTGCACGAGCTTGACGTGATCGTGTGTGCTACAGGCTTCCACACTGCTGCTCCGCCGCCGTTTCCCATCACGGGAGTCGATGGCAAAGGCCTGGGCGAACACTGGAAAGACCGAGCAGAGACGTACATGTCGCTCGCCATTGACGAGTTCCCAAACTTTTACGTCATGCTGGGGCCCAACGCTGGCATCGGCACAGGCTCCTTGACAATGGTGATCGAGTCCATAGGCGACTACATCGTGAAATGCATCCGCAAGCAGCAGAAGGAAAACATTCAGTCCATGGTGGCCAAGCGCGCTCGGGTGCGAGACTTCACACGCCGTGCGGACGCCTACTTCAAGAACACGGTTTTCATGGACGACTGCAAATCTTGGTATCGTAAGGGAGATAAGGTGACGGGGCTCTGGCCTGGGTCAACTTTGCATTGCATTGAGGCGTTGAGAAGTCCACGATGGGAGGACTATGAGTATGAGTATCTGTCCGAGAGCGGTTCTGAGGAAAATCAATTGAGTTGGCTCGGCAATGGGTGGACACTCAATGAATTGGAGCACCGGGATCTTGCCTGGTATTTCCAGCCCGGGTTCCTGGAAATGCCCAACTCGCCGTTCCCGGAGGAGCATGAAGGCTTTAAGACTCGAGCATTCTCGCATTGAGAGCGATCACTGAAGACAGCAAGTTTCGGAAAACATCGACATAGTCACGATTAGATAGAGAATGATCCGCTTTCCGCTCAGGTGTCCTTGTGTCCAGCTTAACGTGTTGGCATCTTTGGGTCAGTGACTCCGCGCCGACGCAGGCGTGTCATGTTAAACTCATCTTTGCTTCTTCGCTGCATGCTCTGAATACCGATAGGCTATCACACATAACGCAGTCTCAACGCTCAGTAAGCCTGATCCAGCGAGGTTGTATTGCTTCCTGTCACTGGTGAAGAAACTGTTACTTTAGACTATCTGCAAGGGTAATCGTGTTGCCATTGGGTAGACGAAGAGCGCTTGACAGCAGATAAGTATAAGCACTCGGAATTGAACTAACATGATTCATACCCTAAGCCATTGAGATGATATCGTCCGCGATCTTCTCCGCGAGGGCGTAGACGGTGGATTGCGGATGTCCAGGTGTAAGTAGCGGGAAAGCCGAAGCATCGACAACCCTCAGCCCCTGAACGCCGAAGACACGAGCCTTGGAGTCGACGACAGCCATTGGATCGTTCAATTTACCCATTTTACCTGGAATAATGAATGCGTTAGGCGGCAGCGAACCAGATCTCATGGAACAAGGAACTTACACGTGCAGCTCGCGTGGTACACGGTCGTTGTGTACGATCGAATATAATCTGCAATCTGAGCATCCGTCACAACATCTTTGCCAGGGAGAGCCTCCTCCCCAACAAGGATGGGTTGTACAGCATCTGATTCGAACAGTGCTCGTGCTCTCTTCAGCGCTTGGACCAGAATGTCGACGTCAGTAGAGTTGCTCAGCCAGCCTACATCGATGAGGGGAGCATCGTTCATGTCCGCCGATGCGATGGAGACGTTCCCGCGAGACAACGGGGTGATCAGTGCGGAGAGGATGTTAACATAGTTCTTCGATGGATCCAGTTCCGGCCAGATCGAGAAGGATCCAGCCACGTATTCGATTTCCGGCCAGTCCGGCGGGAACTCTGCGAGAGCGGCTAGAGCGGTTGAGCTGAGGTTGCGACGGTTCTCGGCTGGGAGTTTTTCCCATCCTGTACACGGCGTCAGTCTTGGTGCTGGATACAAGGAATTAAGACTCACCGAGATAGTCGGTGTTCTGACTGCTCAAGATACCAGTCGCGTTCGAAAGATACTCAGATGCGTACTCGGCAGCAACAGTACCGTCTTGAAGGATAGCGGTCGTTGACAGGTTGGCCTCGTAGACTACGCCGAAGAGGACGTGATCCCACATGTTCTGGCCAACACCGGGTCTTGCGGATACTACAGGAATGTCGTGTTTGCTCAGTACCTCTTCAGGTCCGACACCAGATACCATCAGTAACTGCGGCGATTGGAACTGCGCAGCTTTTAGTATCATTCATTCGTGATAAACCGGACTAGCTGGAGTTCTGGACTTACGGCTCCCGCGGAGAGGATGACCTCTTTGCTCGCTGATAGCGTGTAATTGAAACCACCCGTTTCCACTACTACACCAGTCGCGGTCTTGTTCCCATCGAAGAGCACTTGCTTGGCAAGCGAGTGAGTGAAGATCTTCAGGTTCCTACGATCGGACTGCATGGCACTCTGCAAAAACGACGATTCGCTGGACGATCTCGTCTGATCCTCGGGTCTGATGGTCAAAGGACAGTATTGTGATCCTATGAGTTGGCCACTGCTGAAATCGTCAATGTCGGGTATGCCGATCTCGCGGAAACCCTTCTGAGCCCATGATGCCCACGGCGTAGCCCAGTTGCTATGGGTCACGTGGAGAGGACCACCCTCGGACTGGTAAGCTTCGCGGGCGGGCTGCGGCACCGAAGCATTCGCCGCACGAAGATCCGTGTTTGGTGGGGTGTAAGTGACGCTCTTTTGGTAGTACGGAAGGAATGCGTCCCATGTATAGGATTGATCATCGACAAAATCGGCCCATTGCTGATGCGACTGGGCCGTACCTCTCTGGTAGAGCATGGCATTGAGAGCCGAGCTGGAAGAGCGTGAGCTGTGTGCTGGGGATCAATATTCGCCATGCATTACACACCTGCCACCCAAAGTTTTGCCCCGCGGGTAAGGGGCTATATGAGGCTCCAGTTGAGGTTGGGGGGTCGTCTGGAAGTGCCAATCAATGAGAGGCCCGCCGACGTTACCTGAGTAGTATGCGGGAACTACGGTCAGATTGCTGGCCTCGATCTAGCAGCTGTCAAAAAGGTGCGTTCCCAGTAATCGTAGACTGGAACTTGCCTCATAGAATCCTCCTGCCTCAACCAGAGCAACGGTGACATTCTCGTGCTCAGCAAGACGGGTAGCGCTGCTAATATCAGCTTACGCAATGAGTGCACAGATCTGCAGGACGACAAACAGTGTAATGCCAGCGGGCCCAGCTCCTACAACAATGTCTATTCTGGTAAGCACCAATCTTCTGTCTTGACGAATTCGACTTGGAATACTCACAATCGAAAGTACTGTCTGCACCAGGGCGACCAAAATTGTTGGAGAAATCCGGTCCGACTTGCCAAGCAGCAGTGAAAGGAATGCTGAGAGCCAAGCTCAAGGATAACAAAGCCATTGCCGTAAGAATGAAATCTAGAGATACTCTTCCGAGCTGTGAGCCTTCTCGAGCAGAACTGGAGGGCGCAGGCTTGAGTTATATCAGTTCTCGACTACAGAGGTATGGCTCGGTGGCGTGTCGGCTGCAACGGCTTTGTCACATCTGGCCCGTGAAAGTGTATACTGCTCTGATAAGAATAAATCCGTGGGACGCTTGGGACAGACCCGCAACACTCAGACCGAGTTGACAGGGGTTGATCGATTGATTAGGTGATTGAGTCGACTCTCCTTCCGAACCGCAGAACTAAATTCGGAGCCTCGTAAATGTTCAACTTGATGTCCGTGAAGCATAATGCATCACATCAAAGCCATCAATCGCTCGTACTCTTGATCGTTCAATTAGTATACAGTCGATCGGTCTAGGTTGTTGTTACTATGCTCCTTGAACACACATATATGTTGTGGGGTATGTCCACACTTCCTGCAACCCAGTCGCCATACCCTGCCTCCTCCAACCTCCGTACGTGCGCTAATATGTGGACTGTGGGTGCTTTCCGAAGATCCATAGCATCGTCGAATGTGGATAGAATCGTTTCATAGTCAGCCGGTCGCATGTTAACGTTTTCCTCCAATGGAAATTCATGAAATCCTGAGCACGTGTATTCTAGTGTAGGTTGTAGAAGAGATGGTTGCAGCTTGCCGCTGTCTACGCTTGTACTGTACGATCGTCGGTACGGTGCGCTGCGAGCGCCTCGCCTCGCCTCGCCCGTTGCCGCCCGCCACGCCCCACATCCTTTTCCCCCTGAGAACCACGGAACCAAGGTTTCGGTATCCCGACAGTCAACAGTGACCGCGTTATCCTGTCACAGGCATGATCAGCATCGCTATATTCGTGCCATCCGAACCAACACCCGCAGGCGCAGGAACCATGCTCGGAACCGTGATCGACCCTGCAGCGAGGCAGTCCAGTCCAGTCCAGTCCAGACTCCCAATCAGTCTGATCCGTCTTTCCCATCAGAGCCCAAGAGAATTTCTCGAAGCCCAAGCCCTGTGGCCGTTTCACCTGAGCGGAGGCATGCAAGTCACGAAGATGATGCCGGAGGCAGTGGGCTGCTGGAGTTGAAGGCCGCGGCGGAAGAGGACGAAAATTCGATAGAGCGTTCGGATGGTGAAGGGTTTTGTTTGCCATGTAAGGCATTATGCTGATTGGCTGGTGGCGGTGCGTTCTGGTTCGGAACAATCATGTTTGGATTGACTTTGTGGTTCGACAGGACGGCGAAGAGGTCCGTTGGATCTGTTAGGTCGGTATGACTGTGAAGCATCAGGTTGGAAACTTGCAACCTCGAGTCGGCGTATCCTCGCTCGCTCGCAATCTCAATGGAAGCAAACGATTGCCCTAGTCTATGAGGAATATCACGACGTTCCGTAAATCCTGCAAGATCTGGTTCTGCTCAAAGATGCTTGCGGTTGGTGGATTGAGTAGAGTTGTCCCTACAAGTAGGAACGCTAACGCCGAGTACTATTGAACAGAGTTTTCTTCACTAAGGCTTACTCGCTCAAGATACTACACTACGAGCACTTGACATAGCATAGGTAGTGGACGTCTATAAGAGACTCAATGACAACGCCTCCACTGCCTACATCCGAAACCGCGAACTCACGCATTTTGCTTCCAACCCATACTAATACATCATTCAAACAACATCATCAATTCATCAAAGCTCTACGGTAAATCCATACCCCAAAACCGTCGTCCCTCAACCTCTCAACTCCCAACGACACCGGATGCTCTACATCAAACAAAAGCAGCGATCCCCAAAACAACAGCACCCAAAACAGCACTCCCCACTCCGCTGCCCCCAATCCCAATCCCGCCAGCACCTCCATCAAATACCACAGAACCAGGCTCGTAGCCCGTCGAGTTCCCGTTGCTGCTGCTGCTGCTGCTGTTACCACTCCCGACCTCAGCAGCGGCACGACCATCACCCCGAACCGCCGCCTGTTTGGTAACAACAGGATAGTCATACCCCTTCCCATCCAGCAATTCCTCCCCAGCCCCATACCACCTCAACAAAGCACTCATATCCCCGCCTCCGACGGGACCCGGCAGCCAATTGCTTGTCCAGTTCGCCGGGGGTGGGATGTCGGCTGCTTGGAGGAGGATCTGGAAGGGCCTGTCGCGATCGGGTTGAGCGGTAGTGGTAGTGGCATTGGTCTGGTTGATAGTGGTAAGCCTATCGCCACTCTTGTGATCATAAACTCGATCTCCAGACGGATAAGTCAAGTTACTCCTATCGCCTAGAGCGTAGACTCCTGTTGAAGAGTCGATGAAATAGTCGTCCGCGCCGTAAGCCGTCAGACTCCAGAACCCAGCAGCAGTAAGCGGAGGTTTGCGTGAGAAGGTGTAGAGGTAGCTTTCGTTAGGGCCTAGATGTAAGTCTGTCGTTCGGGAAAGAGCGCTGCGCTCGCTGCTTGAGTTGGTCCAGCTGGGGTATACGGCATTGGGGACTTTCAGCATTAGATATCCAGAAGCGGCGATGGAAGCTCGCACGCCGTAGTCGGTGGCGAAGTCGCCGGTCTTGTTAGGCTGTAGCATTGACCAGCCGTTGTTGAGGGGAGTTAGAGAGGACTTGCTGTCTTTTGCGGCGAAGGCTAGAGCGGAAGCGTTGGCGGTGGTGAGGTTGACGTCTTGCTTCGTGTATGAGCCGCCGGAGATTCCGGCTGCAGACAAGAGGGTCTCCACGCGGTCGGTGTCCTGGACGACCTCGGGGGGGTTAGAAGGTGCCAGTTGCGTGAGTAAGTTGAGGATGTGCTCGGCGGTAGTTGAGTCGCCTAGGTTCCAGTTGATCATGTTGAGGGGTGTTCCAGACAGGCTCATGTTCTCTCTGTCTATACCACGGAGGGTGGTGGCATTCTGGTACGAGTGGATGGTTTCCTGGTTCGTTGCGTTGACGAGCCATCGGACGAGGAGTGTGCCGTGGAGAGTCGGCGAGTTGATGTAGCGAGCAGACTCTTCTCTTCCTGAACTTGCATTCACTACCTCCACGCCGTAGGAATCTGTCGGACGTAGACGTAATATGTAGTCGCCACCGCCAGCATCGTTCCCCGTACCGATATTTGCAAAGTTGTTGCCGAACGGATCATAGAAGGAGAAGAGAGCGAACTGATCTGATGGGACTTCCGGGATGGTGATGGCAACTTCTTGACGGCTGAGATCGAAAATCGCGTTGGAATAGAGAGTGTCGGCATTGGGTTTCACGACATCCCGATCGGCCGCATTTCGTAGGCCGCGGGCGTGCGCGAGATTGTTGGTTCCTCCTTGTTGGATAAGAGGTACGCTCGATTTTTGAAACGCCAGCAGAGGGTAGCCGTACAAAAGGGCGAACCTGGTTGCATTCTGGGATGAAATGTGTTGAGCCGAGGTGGTGGTGGCGGCGTGGAGAAGTAGCACCGAGATGCAAGGATAGGTGATCAACATCGCGTGTCCTGCCACTCTGTATACTGTAGATGAGTGTAGTATGCCGATCAGGGTCAAGGTATACCCTGTAAGATAAATCGCATGAAGAGGGTCGATGGGGTTGTTGCAGTAGTCATGGGAACAAACTAATGTTAGACTTGTCTCAGCAAAGTCGGCCGGATCGCCTATTTGGAATCAGTAGTGGCTTGCTGTATAAGGCAGGCAACATGCCATTGCTCTGCGACTCATTGAGAATTAAGCAGGCGTCTCAATGATGAAGGTCAGGACACACACCTGGATGGGTGGAATAGTGTTCTTTGATGACTTCCGACGAAGATGACGCTTCAACGTCTTCCTCGAACATGATCTATATTGTTTCGTTAAGAACAAAAGAAATTAAATATACATGATTCTCTTCCCACTCTCCATCTCTCGTCCGCACACCATGACACGAGGAAATGTAGAGCGTCTGGCTGTCTTCTCGAAAACCCCGCTCAAGTGTTCCGATCTCAAGGAAAGTGGTGCAAGGAATCGAAAACCGCATTTCCTCCCGGCCCTCACAACCTCAGATCACCGACTCCTTGCTTCTCGCACAAGCTTGGGGTCATTGAACCAGAATCCTCCCGGCCCTCTGCTCCCATTGTTCACAGCAGCTTCGACCTCATCCCTCATATGACCATCAAGCATACCCCCGAGTTCGGCTCTGACGTCTCTGGGCGAATAGACGGTGCACTCGTGCAGCCCAGCGCGATGTTGGTATCCCTTCTCATCATGAATAGCATCCTCCAACCCGCGCTCGTCTTGCACATCAGGGCGGCGCGGGGAGAAAACGAGCAAGATCAGGAAGAAGAACAGGCACACAGCGACGAAAACAACGAGAGCCGCTTCAGCGGGCGCTGGAC
>Ga0265798_10009420_pt1 | contig 12214 bp, 11 predicted proteins | sample P3T30metagenome_FD_192430 | JGI IMG/M metagenome (GOLD analysis project Ga0265798, IMG submission 192430) | Plant litter microbial communities from East Loma Ridge, Irvine, California - P3 T30 | ecosystem: Environmental > Terrestrial > Plant litter > Unclassified | place: USA: California... | reverse complement strand
ACGACTTTGCGCCGATGATAGTGCTGCAACCAGTGTGAAAGTAGGTTATCGTCAGGCTAATTAATAGCAGTGAATAACTGCAAGCTAAAAAACCCCACTCGGTGAACCGAGTGGGGTTTTTTGCTTTCCGAACCCTCCGCATTGACGCACTGCTCAGCAGTGTTACGCAACCTGCGCATCTCACGTTCATTTTTTGAACAGCTGAACTGCGTTCCTTGCCTCCGCAAGCGTGGTATGCCCCTTGCAAGTCCCCTGTGATCCCCTGGCACGAGCTTTGCGATTGCTCTGTGTGGACCACTGACCACTGGAACAGGAGACAGCATGAAAACAAGAGCCGCGATTGCCTGGAAGGCTGGAGAGCCCCTGTCGATCGCCGACGTCGACCTTGAAGGACCACGTGCCGGCGAGGTACTGGTCGAGATCAAGGCGACCGGCATCTGCCACACCGATTACTACACCCTGTCGGGCGCCGACCCCGAAGGAATCTTCCCGGCCATCCTCGGTCACGAAGGGGCGGGCATCGTGCTCGAGACCGGGCCCGGCGTCACGTCGGTCAAGCGCGACGACCACGTGATTCCGCTGTACACGCCCGAATGCCGCCAGTGCAAATTCTGCCTGTCGCAGAAGACCAACCTGTGCCAGGCCATCCGCTCCACGCAAGGCCGCGGCCTGATGCCGGACGCGACCAGCCGCTTCTCGCTGGACGGCCAGCCCATCTATCACTACATGGGCACCTCGACCTTTTCCAACTACATCGTGCTGCCCGAAATCGCCGTCGCCAGGATCCGCGAGGACGCTCCCTTCGACAAGGCCTGCTACATCGGCTGCGGCGTCACCACCGGTATCGGCGCCGTGGTGTTCACGGCCAAAGTCGAGCCGGGTGCCAATGTCGTCGTGTTCGGCCTGGGCGGCATCGGCCTGAACGTGATCCAGGCAGCACGCATGGTCGGCGCCGACAAGATCATTGGCGTGGACATCAATCCCGCACGTGAAGAAATGGCCCGCCAATTCGGCATGACCCATTTCGTCAATCCGAAGAACGTCGAGAACGTGGTCGACGCCATCGTCCAGCTGACCGACGGCGGTGCCGATTATTCGTTCGAGTGCATCGGCAACATCACCACCATGCGCCAGGCACTGGAGTGCTGCCACAAGGGCTGGGGCCAGTCGATCATCATCGGCGTGGCGGAAGCCGGCAAGGAAATCTCCACCCGTCCATTCCAGCTGGTCACCGGCCGCGTCTGGAAAGGCTCGGCATTCGGCGGTGCGCGCGGCCGTACCGACGTGCCGCGCATCGTCGACTGGTACATGGAAAACAAGATCAATATCGACGACCTGATCACCCATACCTTGCCGCTGGACCGCATCAACGAAGGTTTCGAGCTGATGAAGAGCGGCCAGTCGATCCGCTCGGTGGTCCTGTACTGAGCCGCCGGACCGTGCAGGGCAGTGCGAACGCTGTGTGAACGAACCAACCAGGGAGAACCGATCATGAGCGAAGCAGTCAAGATTCACTCCGCAGTCGATGCCGGCATCGCGCCGACAAAACCGGATTTTGCCGGTGGGACCCTGTCCTGCCATTGCGCCACCGATACCGTCACGGTCGACATCGGATCGCAGGTCGCCTACAACCACGTGTGCGGCTGCACCAAGTGCTGGAAACCGGATGGATCGCTGTTTTCCCAGGTGGCCGTGGTCGGGCGCGACAAGGTCCGCGTCACCGCCAACGCGGAAAAGCTCAAGGTGGTCGATCCCAGCGCTACCATCCAGCGCCATGCCTGCGAAGTGTGCGGGGTGCATCTGTACGGCCGCATCGAGAACAAGGATCACGCCTTTTATGGCCTGGACTTCGTCCACACCGAACTGTCGCCGGAGCAGGGCTGGGCAGCGCCCGAATTCGCCGCCTTCGTTTCCTCGATCATCGAATCCGGTGCCCGCCCCGAAAACATGGGCGCGGTACGTGCGCGCCTGAACGACATCGGGCTGCCGCCGTACGACGTGCTGTCGCCGCCGCTGATGGATGCGATTTCCACCCACGTCGCCAAGCAGCGCGGCGTACTCAAGGATTGAGCGGGCAGGGCAAGTCCCTCACGCACCACGGGAGCAACGATCACTGGAGACCGGAATGAAATCAGGACATGTGCTGTTGTTGCTTCCCCTGGCGATGCCGCTGGCGGCGCGGGCCGACGATTACCCGACCAGCGGCCGCGTCGAATTCGTGCTGGAGTGCATGCAAAAGCATGACGGCAAATATGAGTACCTCTACAAATGTTCCTGCGTCATCGACCGTATCGCCAAGGCGCTGCCCTATGACGACTACGTGGCGATGTCGGTCGCGCTGCGCAACCAGACGCTGAGCGGGGAGCGCGGCGGGGTGTTCCGCGATGCCAGCACGGCCAAGGACATGGCGAGCAAGTACAAGGCAATCGAAGCCGGCGCCGACAAGGCCTGCGCCGTGCCGCAACGCTGAGCTGTTCCATACGCATAAAACCAAAAGGAGACCTAAGCATGTCACTTCAATCAAGACTCGGCTGGTGGGGCGTGTGTCTTGCGCTCACAGCCGGCGCGGCCTATGCCGCCGATTCGGACACGGCGCGTTTGAGCAAGGATCCGAAGAACTGGGCGATGCAGGCGGGAGACCTGAACAACCACCGCTACAGCGAACTCAAGCAGATCACCAGCAAGAACGCCAAGGACCTGACCGTGGCCTGGACCTTTTCCACCGGCGTACTGCGCGGCCATGAAGGCGGTCCGCTGGTGATCGGCGACACCATGTACCTGCACAGCCCGTTTCCGAACAAGGTGTACGCGCTCGCGCTGGAAGACCAGGCCATCCGCTGGAAATACGAGCCCAAGCAGGATCCGACCGTGATCCCGGTGATGTGCTGCGACACCGTCAACCGCGGCCTGGCCTACGCCAACGGCAAAATCTTCCTGCAGCAGGCCGACACCACGCTGGTGGCCCTGGACGCCAAGACCGGCAACGAGCTCTGGAAAGTGAAGGTGGGTGATCCGAAGATCGGCGAGACGACCACCAACGCGCCCCACATCTTCAAGGACAAGATCCTGACCGGCATCAGCGGCGGTGAATTCGGCGTGCGCGGCCGCATCGCAGCTTACGACTTGAACACCGGCAAGCTGCTGTGGAAAGCCTTCAGTACGGGGCCGGACAAGGACATGCTGATGGATCCGGCCAAGACCATGACCTGGACCGATGGCAAGATGGCGCCGGTCGGTGCGGATTCCTCGCTCAAGACCTGGCAGGGCGACCAGTGGAAACTCGGCGGCGGCACCACCTGGGGCTGGTACAGCTACGACCCGGACCTGAACACCGTGTACTACGGCAGCGGCAACCCGAGCACCTGGAACCCGCGCCAGCGTCCGGGCGACAACAAGTGGTCGATGACCATCTTCGCGCGCGACCTCGACACCGGCATGGCGAAATGGGTCTACCAGATGACGCCGCACGACGAATGGGACTACGACGGCGTGAATGAAATGATCCTGGCCGACATCAAGGTCAAGGGCAAGCCGCGCAAGGCGCTGGTCCACTTCGACCGCAATGGCTTTGCCTATACGATGGACCGCGTGAGCGGCGAACTGCTGGTCGCCGAAAAATACGATCCCGTCGTCAACTGGGCCACTCATATCGACATGAAGAGCGGCCGTCCGCAGGTCGTTGCCAAGTACAGCACCGACAAGAACGGACCGGACGTGAACACCAAGGGCGTGTGCCCGTCGGCGCTCGGCACCAAGGACCAGCAGCCGGCCAGTTTCTCGCCCAAGACCGGCCTGTTCTACGTGCCGACCAACCACGTCTGCATGGACTACGAGCCGTTCCAGATCGAGTACACGGCCGGCCAGCCCTACGTCGGCTCCACGCTCTCGATGTATGCGGCGCCGAACAGCCATGGCGGCATGGGTAACTTCATCGCCTGGGATGCCGGCACCGGCAAGATGGTGTGGTCGAAGCCGGAACGCTTTTCGGTGTGGAGCGGCGCGCTGAGCACCGCCGGCGACGTGGTGTTCTACGGCACCCTGGAGGGCTACCTGAAAGCGGTCGACTTGAACGGCAAGGAGCTGTGGAAGTTCAAGACCCCGTCCGGCATCATCGGCAACGTCACGACCTGGGAATACAAGGGCAAGCAATATATCGGCGTGTTGTCCGGGATCGGCGGCTGGGCCGGCATCGGCCTGGCGGCGGGCCTGACCAAGGGCACCGAAGGTCTCGGCGCGGTGGGCGGCTACAAGGATCTCGCCAAGTACACCGAGCTGGGCGGCGTGCTGACCGTGTTCGCCTTGCCGGACCGCTGAGCCGCAAGCCCGCGTTCGCTAGTCGACTATCGGTAATTGACCCTTTGGCAGCGGAGACCGGCACGACGCCGGCTCCGCCGTGCCCCCGGCTTTTCCAAGGAAGCGATATGAACAAACTCATCAACAGCGCGCTGGCCGTCGCGGCCGGCGTCATCGTGTCGTGCCTGGCCGGTTTCGCGCCCGCCCTGGCCCAGGCCGCCGACGCGGCACCCTACCAGGTCAGCGAGGGCAACAAGGTGGATGCGCACACCCTGAGCGGCTGGCGCACGTGGCGCGCCCTGGCCTGTGAGCGTTGTCACGGCGCCGCCCAGGAGGGGATGGTCGGACCGTCGCTGGTGAACAGCCTGAAAGTCCTGACCAGGGACCAGTTCAAGGAGACGGTCCTGAAAGGGCGGATCGACAAAGGGATGCCGAATTTCGACGGCAGCAAGATGGTGGTCGATAACATCGATAATTTGTACGCCTACCTCAAGGGACGTTCGGACGGCGCGATCCAGGCCGGCCGCCTGCAGGAGATGGGCAAATGAGACGCCTGACCGCCTGCGCCTGCATCCTGTCCTGCCTGGCGTTGCCTGCCGGCGCGCAGCCGGCGGCGGATGACGGACCCGGCCAGGACAAGGTGCTGCGCGTCTGCCAGGATCCGAACAACCTGCCGTTTTCGAACAAGTCGCAGGCCGGTTTCGAAAACCGGATCGCGGCGCTGTTCGCCCAGGAGCTGGGCTGGAAGCTGGAAACCACCTGGTTCCCGCAGCGGATCGGCTTCATCCGCAATACGCTGCGCGCCAAGCAGGAGAATTCGGAGCACTTCAAATGCGACCTGGTCACGGGTGTCCCGGCCGGATTCGAGATGGCCGCGACCACCCATCCCTATTATCACTCCAGCTATGCGCTGGCCTACGTGAAAGGGAAGGGCCTGGACGGCGTACGGGACCTGGACGACGTACTGGCCCTGAAGCCCGAGCAGCGCCGCAAACTGCGCTTTGGCGTGTTCACCGCGTCGCCGATGACCGACTGGCTGCTGCAGCACGATCTCATGACGCAGGTCGAGTGGTACCAGATCCAGTCCGGCGATGCCGAGCAGTACCCGGGCGAAATCATCGAGCGTGACCTCGCCAGCGGCAAGATCGACGTGGCCTTCGTCTGGGGGCCGATCGCCGGCTACTTCGCGCGCAACACGCGCGCCGCGCCGATCGTCGCGGTGCCGCTCAAGTCGCGTCCCGGGATGAAGCTCGATTTCGAAATTGCGATGGGCGTACGCCATGCGGACAAGGAGTTCCGGCAGCGCATCGATCAGCTGATCAACAACAACCAGGGCAAGATCAACGCCATCCTCGAGCAATATGGTGTCCCGCTGCTCGACCAGAAGGGAGAGGCGCTGCGTACGTCCCAGCATTCGGGATCGCCGTGATGAAGCCCAACCATGTCTTGATGGCCCGGGCCCTGGCCCTGGCCGTCCCGTTCGCCGCGCTGATGCCGTACGAGGCCGGCGCCCAGACCGGGTCGGTCCCGGTATCGCAGGCCGAAACCCTGCTGTTCGAGACCGACCACCTGGCCCACGTCCAGACGCCGGCCGTGCTCGTCTACGATTTCCGCAAGGTGAGCAATGTCGAGCCGGGCTTCAGCGACAAGGTGTCGCTCGACCTGGACAGCAACCAGGGCAAGACCAGCGCGACCCTGCATTTCCTTTCAGGCGCGCACAAGCACGACATCCCGGCAGTCGAGAGCGCGCATGGCAACCCTGTCCTGCTGGGCTTCCTCGAGCGTGACATCGCCGAGATGAAACGCCTGACCGGCGGCTCCAGCGCCTACTTCCGCAAGCGGATCCGGATGGCGCTGGCCCAGGGGGCGGAAGTCAGCAAGCAGACGATCACCTACCAGGGCAAGCCGCTGCAGGCGCAGGCGATCCGCATCCAGCCCTACCTGGACGATCCCATGTATGCGCGTTTCGAACCCTATGTGCACAAGACCTACGTCTTCATCGTGAGCGAGCAGGTGCCGGGCGGCGTGTACCAGCTGCGCAGCTCGCTCACGAACCAGGGCGGATCGGCGGCGGCGACCCGTACTGCGCCCGACGCCGCGGCCAGGGACGCGCCTGCCGGCAAGCCGGCCGCAGCTGCTGCGGTCCAGGGCAAACCCGGCACCGCCTTGCCTGCAATCGACGAGACACTCACGCTGGTCAGCGCCACGCATCCGAAACGCTGAACCCGGACCTGGCCGGAGCACCTGGACATTGGCATCTGCCGGAGGCATGCGATGGGGCGCTTGAAAGTCTTCGTGTTCGATCATCTGGCGGCCGGCGGGCGAAACACACGGCCGTCGCCGCAAGCGCTCAGGCGCCAGGGCGAAATGCTGCAGCAGGCGCTACTGGCCGACCTGGGGGCCTTGCCGGGCGTTGAGATCGTAAGGGAAGCGAGGTGGGATGCGGCATCCGGCCCTGTCGCGGACGCGTATCCGGTCCCGCTTCCCGAGCTGCGCCGTTTCGGCCGCCAGTTCGCCGCCGGCGTGCAGGCAGCCGATGCGGTGTGGCCGCTTGTGCATCAATCGTCCAGCATGCTGGAGCGGCTGTCGCGTGGCGTCCTGCGCGGCAAGCGCATCCTGCTGGGCAGCGCGCCGGGAGCGGTCGGCGTCGCGGCAAGCAAGCTCAAGCTGGCGCAGGTGCTGGCGGACGGCGGCGTGGCGGCGGTCGACACCTACAGTCCGCATGCGCCGCTGCCCCAGGATGGCGGCCCGTGGGTGGTCAAGCCGGACGATGGCGCCGGTTGCCTCGATACCTGGTTGTTCAAGGACCGGGCCGCAGCCCTGGCCTGGATACGTGCCAGCGCAAGCGACGGGTATGTAATGCAGCCTTTTGTCGCCGGTAAATTAGGGAGCCTGTCGCTGATCTGCTGCGACGGCGTGGCGCGGGTACTGGCGTGTAACCAGGAACGGGTGGCGATGCGCGACAACCGTTTCCACTTCCTCGGCAGCGTCGTGAACGGCCTGAGCGACGAGGACGGCGCACTGGCCCGCCTGGCCCAGCAGGTCGCGGCGGCCATTCCCAGCCTGTGGGGCTATGTCGGCGTCGACTTCGTGCTCACCGCGCGTGGTGCCGTGGTGCTCGACGTGAATCCCCGGCTGACCGCGGCCTATGCCGGGCTGCACGCATCGATCGGCTGCAACCCGGCCGGCCTGGTGCTCGATCTGCTGGAAGGGCCGGCCGGCATGCGTACGCCTGCCGTGATGCGGCGTGCCGTCCATGTCGATCTCGGCATGGCCTGAGCATTCAGCGGATGACGACGCCCCAGGGCAGCTTGCCGACCGGAATGTCGCGCAGCTTGGTGCGGCTTGCCGTATCGATTACCGAGACGGCGTTCGAGCGGCCGTTGGCGACGTAGAGTTTCTTGCCGTCCGGCGTCAATGCCATGTTCCAGGGACGCTGGCCGGCCGGGATCGTCGCTACTACCTGGTTGGTGGCGGTATCGATGACCGAGACATTGGCATCGCCGCCGTTCGACACGTAGACCTCGCGGCCGCTCGGGTGTACCGCGATGCCATTGGCACGCAAGCCAGCCTTGATGCGGGCGACCACAGTGAACTTGGCGGTGTCGATCACGAACACTTCGTTCGCATTCTCGGCGCCGACATAGGCACGGCTGCCGTCGGGCAGGAAGCCGATACCGCGCGGGCGCGCACCGACCGCGACCTGTGCCACCTGCTTGCGGGCGGCAAAATCGATGACGTCGACCGCTTCGCCTTCTTCCGCGCTGACCAGCAGCAGGCGTCCGTTGGGGCTGAACACCGCGTGTTCCGGGTTCCTGCCATGCACCTTGATCGAAAACGCCAGGGCATTGCTGCGCGTATCCGTCACCGCGATCTCGTTCTTGCCTTCGACGGCGGCCACGACCCAACGGCCGTCAGGCGAGATCGAGACCCCCTCGGGCGATTCGCCCAGCCCGATCGTGGGACCCAGCTTGCGCGTGCCGAGGTCGACCAGCTGCAGGCGGTCGTTCGGCTGGTCGCTGACGTAGAGCCAGCGCCGGTCGCCGCCGACCGCCAGGCCGCGCGGCTTGCCGCCGCCGGGCAATTCGGCAATCACCTGGTCGGTCACGGTGTCGATGACCGAAATCGTGGCCGACCCCTCGTTCGGCACATAGGCCAGGGCGGCGCCACCGGCCGGAGCCGCAGCCCGCAGCGGTGACGCGGCCAAGGCCAGCATCGCCAGCAGACCGAGGAAATATCGTTTCGTGATCATCGTGTCTCCAGGTCGGAACGTAAATCGGTGCCGCGCACGGTGCGGGCCGGCCACATGCGCAGCAACAGGCCATCGCGGTCGATCAGCATGTGCTTGAGTACCGCAAGCACATGCAGCACGACGAAGGCAGCCAGCAGTAGCGCGGCCAGGTGGTGGATCTGGTTGAACAGCAGGTACCAGCCCCTGTCGTCCGGGCCCCACGGCGGCAAATGGACGAGGTTGAAGAATTTGATGCCGTACTTGCTGAAGTTCGATGCCAGGTAGCCGGACAGCGGCAGTGCCACCATGCACAGGTAGAGGATGGCATGACTCCATCTGGCCGCATGGCGCTGCCAGGGCGGCATCGTGGCGGGGAGGGGCGGAGGCTTGTGGGTCAGGCGCCAAGCGATGCGCAGCAGGATCAGGAGGCCGATCAGGATACCGCTGCTCTTGTGCAGGTTGACGTAGAGGCCACGCTCCGGCGTGCCGCGCGGGATGCCGTCCAGCGTCAAGCCGAATGCGAACTGGCCGAGCAGCAGCACCGCAATCAGCCAGTGCAGGGTGATCGCGGTGGCGGTGTAGCGGACGCCCAGGATCTGCCTGTCCATCGATATGGATGTCCTCGTCAATGCAGTACGGATTTGTCGGCCGGCTTGATGTCCAGCCGCTCCAGCTTGCGATACAGGGTGTTGCGAGCAATGCCCAGCGCGCGTGCCACGCTGCTCAGGTTCCAGTCTCGCCGCACGAGTTCCTGCAGCAGGGCGCGCCGCTCCGCGCTTTCGAGCGGGTTCAGTTTTTGCGTGCCCGGCTCTTCCTGCGCGGCGTCGGCGCCATGGTCCGCCACCTCATCCGGCGCGGGCCGCGTTGCACTGCCGAGAAAAGTATTGCGATATTCGGGCGGCAGGTCGTGCACCGTCAGGCAATCGGTTTCCCGCAGTGCGATCATGGTGCGCAGCAGGTGGCGCAGTTGCCGCACATTGCCGGGCCAGCGCTGCCGGTCGAGCAGGGCCAGCAAGCGGTCGTCGAGTTCGACCGGGCTGCCCTCATCGCTTTCCTCTTCCACCAGATGGCGTATCAGGGAACGGCGGTCGGCGCGTTCGCGCAGGGGCGGGAGCGTGATCGTCACCCCTTGCAGGCGGTAATACAAATCTTCGCGGAACATGCCCTGGCCAATCTTTTGCAGTAAATCGCAGTGGGTGGCGCTGATCAGGTGGATGTCGAGCTTGACCGGCGTGTCGCCGCCGAGTGGCACCACTTCGCGCTCCTCGAGCACCCGCAGCAGCCGTGCCTGCAGGGCGACCGGCATGTCTCCGATCTCGTCGAGGAAAAAAGTGCCGCCATTTGCCTGCAGCAATTTGCCGCGCTGGCCATCCTTGCTGGCGCCGGTGAAGGCACCCGAACGGTAGCCGAACAGTTCGCTTTCGATCAAGGCTTCCGGAATCGATGCGCAATTGATCGCAACAAAGGGACGTGCCGCGCGCTGGCTCGAGAGGTGGGCCGCGCGGGCGAACATTTCCTTGCCGGTGCCGGTTTCCCCGAGCACGAGGATCGGGACGTTACGCTCGAGGACACGCTTGGCCGTCTCCACATTGACAGCCATTGACGGATCGCCGAAGTGCAGGGCGTCGAGCGGGAGTTCCGGTGCTTTGGTGTGCTGTGAGGTGCCGGCACTCGACCCGCGATGGAGCAGGGGGCGCGCACCGGCACTGGCGACCGGTTGGTACATGACGGCGAAAAAGCGCGCACCGCTGCGGGTACCGAAGATGGGGACAGGATGGAAGGCTTTCTTGACGCTGGAATCGACCAAGCCGCAAAACGTGACGTTGAACAGTTCCGCGATGTCGCGCCCGACGATCTCGCTGCGAGAACTCAGGCCGAGCTGGAACAGGGCGCAGCGGGTTGCGGCCAGAACCTTGCCGGTGACGCTGAGTGCAATCGCGCCTTCACTCAGGGTCCCGACGAATTCCGGCCGATTATGGAAGCGCAGAATGTACTCGTGACGAAAGCGCTGCAGGAACACACGGTTTTCGATCATCTGCACCGACATGCTCACCAGGGCCAGCGTATGTTGCTGGGCCAGCCGCGATTCGCCAGAGGCGTCAAGCACGCCCACAAGCTCGTCTTCGTGGTCGAAGATCGGCGCCGCGGCGCACGACAGGCCGATATTGCGCGACAGGTAGTGCTCGTCCTGGTGCACGGTCAGCGGACGCCGCTCGTACAGGCAGGTGCCCATGCCATTGGTGCCCTGGACCCGTTCGCTCCAGAGGGCTCCCGGCATCAGGCCGGTTTTCGAAGCGGCGTGCGTGAAGGCGGGGTCGCCGAAGTAATTGAGCAGGACACCGTCGCGGTCGGTCAGTATGATCGCGTAGCCGGACCCCGCCAGTTGCTGGTACAGGTTGGCCATCTCGACCTTGGCGACAGCCTGCAGGTCGGCAAGCCGCTCCTGGCGGTCCCGCAGCTCCGCAGGGGAGACCACTTCGGGTTCCGTACAGGTTCCCGGGTCGAGCTTGTATTCATTGAGACACCGGACCCAGGACTGGGTAATCCGGTTGCCTGTATTGGGAAGGTGCGGTTCCCGCTGCGGGTGCGATGCAAGACCCGACGCGTGATGCGACTCCAGTCGCCCTTGGACGACCGAGCGGACACGTTTGACGTGTTCCACGGCAATCTCCAGCATGCTGTCTCCTACGTCCCTGGCTAGGGGCCACATGGGCCGCCATTGTTTTTATGGACTGTAATTGTTCGAGGCAAGCTGCGGAGGGCAGTGGCTTTGCGTACTTACCTCGTCTTTAGAGAATACAACTTCCGAGTTCCGAGCGTTGTAAATATTTTGAACGAAATGGGAGGGGCGCTCCCGTTCGACTTGTTAGGTTTCAGATCGACATCAGATATGGCTGAAATAGCAGGAACCATTTTCATAGCGAACGGTCATGCGTCAGTCTTGCGCCGCGTGCGGTCGCTTGCTATACTTCGCCTCCGCTTCACGGCACGATTGAAATCCCAAGGAAATCAAGGTGTTGAATTGCAAGACCGTACACGGTTCTGCAACGAAGCAAGAAAAAAGAAGTTGACGACGAACGCGAAACAATGCATAATCTCACTTCTCTGCTGCTGACGAACAAAACGATTCGCGAAACGCAGCAAAGCAGTATCGAATAAGTTCTTTAAAAATTAACAGTCGATAAGTGTGGGCGTTTGATGAAGGTGCCGGCTGATTCGTTCAGTCGATTACTTAAATTATCAAATGTTCACAAAAATATTAAGCGTTGTCTCAGCAATGAGATGACGGTCAGTATCTTGAGTGAGCGACCCGCTAGCAATAGCGGTGGCAGCAATGCCAACAAACAGAGATTAAACTGAAGAGTTTGATCCTGGCTCAGATTGAACGCTGGCGGCATGCTTTACACATGCAAGTCGAACGGCAGCGCGGGGCAACCTGGCGGCGAGTGGCGAACGGGTGAGTAATATATCGGAACGTACCCAAGAGTGGGGGATAACGTAGCGAAAGTTACGCTAATACCGCATACGATCCAAGGATGAAAGTGGGGGATCGCAAGACCTCATGCTCCTGGAGCGGCCGATATCTGATTAGCTAGTTGGTGAGGTAAAGGCTCACCAAGGCGACGATCAGTAGCTGGTCTGAGAGGACGACCAGCCACACTGGGACTGAGACACGGCCCAGACTCCTAC
>Ga0265798_10009419_pt1 | contig 12215 bp, 14 predicted proteins | sample P3T30metagenome_FD_192430 | JGI IMG/M metagenome (GOLD analysis project Ga0265798, IMG submission 192430) | Plant litter microbial communities from East Loma Ridge, Irvine, California - P3 T30 | ecosystem: Environmental > Terrestrial > Plant litter > Unclassified | place: USA: California... | reverse complement strand
CTATTCAGGTCCTGATGTTAATGGCAGTCTACTGCTTACGAGACCCTGTCGGTGCGGGTGCCTGGATCTACAACAAAACCGCACTCTTGATAGCTATCGACCATGGCATGCACCGCCGAACCAGATCGTCAAATAAGATGACCATGGCCAACGAGTTGCGCAAACGGCTCTTTTGGGCATGTTACTCGTTCGATCGACAAATATCGATCCCGATGGGACGCCCTTTTGGCATCTCTGACAGGGACATCGATATCAGCCTCCCATGCGACATCGATGAAGACATCACGGAAGAGCAGCTGGTTGATGTTCACCAATTGTTGGGGTCTAACACGAGGAGCACGTCCCTGACGTTGTTCAACATGGTCGTACAACTCCGCCGCATAGAGTCCGACATTCAGCAAACCATCTACCGGGTCGACCAAAGCGAAAAGATCAGTGATGCAACCATCAAAAAATTCCTCGTTCAGCTCGAAGGCTGGGCATCAAGAATACCAACAGACACCAGACAGATGCGAGACCAAGATGATCGGCCTTTTGATGGCTATGACCATTATGTAAACTACGTCGTCACTATCGTGGAACTACTACTGACAATCGGTTAGATGATCTTCTACCACAAGTGTCGCCGTTTGTTATTATATCCACAGATAACGAAGAAGGACGTCACACCTAAATTCTTGAAAGACTGTGCTGGGGCTTGTGCTGGCATTTGTGGCGCGTACAAACGCCTTCATCAAGTTTTGGCCGTTGGGTACTCCCTCATGGCCCTCCAGACCGTATTTATGGCCGGTCTGACCCTTGTTTATTGCTTATGGATCTCGCCCCACGACATATTCGACACCACTACCACCAATGGCATACACGATTGCAGCGTTGTGCTGTTTGTCATTGCTGAGCGCGTACCTGCCGCCAAGAAGTATCGCAACGCATTCGAAATCATAAGGCAACGCGTTATTGACCGCATCTCCGACAAGGATCTCAGTGAACTTGATACGCGTAAGAGTGTGCCGGGGCTGACTGCTGATTTGGCGGCATCCGGATGCTACCCAATTGAATCGAACTTCCACTACGCCAGTGGCGAGGAATTCGACGTGGATGAGGAAGCGATGGGGCAACTATCGCACATTCTGACCGACATGTCTGGAATGTATGAATCAGGATTAGCTTCCGGTACTGGCAACGTACAGCCTCAAGGCTTCTCCGACAACCGAAACTACGAAGATCATGACCTCAGCAGCTCGTTCGGTATTACAGATGTATCGCAGTTTTATGATGGGGCTCCAACGGATACGAATGCGTACACTGCAGGCTACATGTACTCGTATGGGCCATCCAACGGTTCAGCACTTCAATGACAGACTCAAGCGAGAGGTGTAGCTCTTTCGAAACACGCTTTCACTCTTTGAACTCCTAGGTCAACACTGATGCATTTGCATACTACTAGAGGCCTTCCATGGGCGAGATGGCTCGCAACAGTCAAGAATTGCTGCATGTCTACACCTATTTATCCCCACACGACTTGAAATTCTCGCAAAAGATCCATCAATTTACAACATGGATATCAAAAAAAGATCACGTCACCACATCATGGATCAAATCCCCCGAACCGTCTTCAATACCGAGGTATCGAGCGACCCACCCTACGTCTCCCCGGCAGCTACTTCCTTATCTGCCATATCTTGTAGCCAAGCAGCATCTCGCGCCTTGAAGTGACAGTCGTAGCACCGGGGATGGGCGACCAACTGATCTATCACGTCAGAAAAGCCCACCGCATCATTGTTCGGTTTTCGCCCGGCCTCGCTTGAGGCTTTCATGTCAAAGGCCAGAATTAGCCTCGTCACAAGCGCACGCATTATGCGATTGCTAATGGCGACCGCAGGGCAAATGCGACTTCCAGCGCCGAAAGTGACATGAGGAAGCCCTGGTTTGGCATCAAGGAAACGCTCTGGATCAAAGCGCCAAGCATCCATGCCGTAGTGACCTTCATCATGGTTGACCTCCTGCGCGTTCATGATGAAAGTCGTGCCTTTTGGTACTACGGCACCATTCGGTAGCACAACTTCGTCCCTCGAGCGACGAGGTGTCGCATAAGGAGCGAGAGTGAAGAATCGCAGAGCTTCTGTACAAATAGATGTTACCAAGGGGACCCGCTCCTCTTGGAACGCACTTCGCCATGCTTTCGTACGATCACCGTCGTAGACCTCCAGAATCGATTGCAGCGCACGTTTCTGCGTACTGCGGCCCTCGGCGCTCGAGAGCCATGCAATAGACTGGTAGACACCAGAAGCGACCGTGTCTGGGGCTGCTTGAAGTAGCGAGATGCATGTTCCGTGTATCTCTTCCTCGGTCAGACCGTCTTTAGTCAACGACGAGACGATGCAGTTCACGTCCTCGCCGCTCTTCACGCGCTGCTTGTAGCTTTCGTAAAGCACATCGCGATGCCTGCGGCGTATACGTTCAGCAGCAACTGTTTCGCTCGTAGATTCTGGGACAATTCGGAGAAGTGGCACGAAATGCCTGAAGAACTTGGTCGATGAGCGTACCGCGGACACGGAGTTGATGGATTTGATAAAAGTCAACATGAAGTCGTCGTTGACTTCCCCAAATCGAGCTCCATAAGTGAGAGAAAGACACAGGTCGAAGACAATATGGCGAAGATGCGGATAGACGTCGATTGCAGTCTTTCCTTGCGCACCGTCCCTCATGATCGTGGAAGCAATCTCGCTGGATGACGGCTCTAGAAGATGATAATAGTTTGACCAGTTCGACTGTCCAATGTCAGACTTTGACGACACAGTACTAACGCAATACTCACTTTAGCCAACGCTCTCATGCCTGCGGCTCTACACTTGCGTACTTGGTCCGTCATGGGGAATCCTGTGAGGTCTATGCCAAGTCGGTCTACGAAGCCAGGCTGGTGTGGACGGTCGATGAGGGCATGCGACTGGCCGACCCAAAGCTCGTGCATAGTAGCCCAGTCGTTCACAACGATAGTGCGCTGGTTCCCAAGGACACATTGATACACGGGTGAGCCAATGTCTCGAGCCCATTGCGAGAAGACCGTGGAGTCATTTTGGCCACTTCTTCCACCCAGCCTGTGCAGATGTCCAATGAACGGAAGGCGCGAAGGCAGGCTCGGGACACCTGGTATGAAAGGTATGTTGGTGCTGTAAGACTCAAGCTATTTGACCAATTAGTATGAGATTGTATGCTCGAATGCTTTGGTTCTGCTCACCGCGAGAATTATGACCATCAGTCCAACCAGCACCGCGATCGCTTCTGTCGAGAGAACGGACGACATCAGAAAAGAGGTCAAATCCAGTTCGGACGCCATGATGGTCGCCTACACGATGTCTGCGAGAGCCAAAAAGTCAATTTCCATCAATCTCGTAAAATAGCCTGTCCCAGTGACTGTAGAGCGCATCTCTACTGCCGATACCCGCCCCACAAGCCAACTAAAGGTTGGTTTCGGTGTCTTTGCGTGTAGCTTAGCGCATGACGAACACGCAAAGCAGCATGCACCCTTATCATGTGGGGTCAGAGATCGACTATTCGCGTCACGTAGCTGATAAGGTATCATACCCGGGATATCAACTAGCTTCCGGAGAACCCTGCAAGCATCCGCTATCAGCGTGCTCGAAGCAACCGATGGTGAGAAATGTGATAGAGACACACCAAACCAGATTTACGAAAGCGTACCTGGCGGGAAATGACCAGACTATACCGTCGCCCCAGGAACAGCTGTATGCTTAGGCTAGTTTCTAGTCAAAAGTTAGAAAACTGTCGAGTTTGATCTCTTTGCGCGCGCTGATCAACGAATGCCGTTACTGCAATTCTATTTCACGCGTCGAGTCATCACATCATGTCACCCAAAAAGATCCAAATTTGTTTCCTCGAGATACCTTGTGTTGGCGGGTACATGGCCTCAGGACAATGGAAGTCAGTAGCACCAACGACACCCCAAATTCAGGTAGTCAAAACAGCCTCAAGACCTTACTAAACCCGCGCTTAGACGACCTGATGATACCTCATCTAGTAAAGATACCATCAAATACTACACCGACCTCGCCAGACTAGCCGAGCGCGGCAAAGTCTCCGCCATATTCTTCGCAGACTGGTATGCGGGCTTCGATGTCTACGGCGGAAGTCTCGACACGATGCTAAATTCAGCGCATCAAGTAGCGCATCTTGATCCGTATGCGTTGGTGTCAGCAATGGCTGCTGTCACGCAGAATGTTTCGTTCGCGGTTACGCAGTCGACTACGTACTCGACGCCTTACGTTCTGGCGCGGCAGTTCTCGACCCTGGATCACCTTACAGGAGGAAGATGTGCTTGGAATATCGTGACTAGCTTTACCGAGAGCAGTGCGAAAGCAGTCGGATGCGAGAAGATCATGGGCCATGACGAGCGATATGAGATGGCCGATGAGTTTATGGATGTGGTGTATAAGTAAGCCGCCATGTACCATCTATAATTTTGCCAACACTCACCTTTCCCAAAGACTTTGGGAATATTCATGGGCTCCAGGGTCCGGTGACCTGGATCCCGCAGGAGGCAAAGGCTTTGACGCTCCTCGCATCAGGAAGATCGAACATAAGGGAAGGTACTTCAACATGTCTGGACGCTCACAAGTGCATCCATCGCCACAACGTACGCCCGTGCTCTTCCAGGCTGGGACGTCGAAGTTGGGAACCGCATTTGCGTCCAAGCACGCTGAAGCCATCTTCCTCAATTGTGTGAACGCGAGTCAAGCCAAGAAAGTCATCGCAGACATGCGTGCCGCCACGACTGCGCAGGGCCGAGATCCACATAGCCTCAAGTTCTTCCCATGTTTTATGCCCTTCATCGGCAGCGATACTGAAGACGCCAAGAGGAAACACGACCTCGCGAAGAAATTCGCAGACCCTGTCGCTGGTCTTGCCCAGTTCTCGGGATATACAGGCATCGATCTTGCGTCCTTTCCGCTCGACGAGCCCATGGATCTAAGCAGCATGTCCCAAGCAATGGCCATACAAGCCGTCTTCCGCTCCCTCGAAGCAAGCGAAGGCGAAGAGAAGCAGCTCTGGACGCCACGGCGCCTGGGCATGCGTATGGCGCTCGGCGGCTTACATCCATGTCCTGTGGGCACAGCCTCCGAAGTCGCGGACGTTATACAGGAGTGGATTGAAGAAGCCGACATCGACGGATGTAACATCGGTAGCGTGACAAATCCGGGGAGCTGGACGGATGTGGTGGACTTGCTTGTGCCGGAGCTGCAGAGACGTGGTTTGTACTGGGATGAGTATGATGTACCGGGAGGAACGTTTCGAGAGAATCTTTTGGGGTCGAAAGAGCTTCGGCCTGACCATTATGGCTCGGGATTCAAGTGGAAAGAGCATGCTGTTTGTGGGGTGAAGAGGAAAAGGGAGCTTGGAGAGAGGGTGGACAGTGGTATCGAGGATAGATCATTGACGTGAACGCATTTGGGACCAGGGCGAGATTTCCAGCCAAAAGCGTAGCCTGAGAGTGGAAGGCAGGCTTCGGAGACTTTGATGGAGTATGGAAAGGACAGCAAGAACATGGTGCTGGTTGCGAATTGCGGCATTCGCTCGTTGAGAACAGATCGTAGCTGAACTCTCGAGGACTTTTTCCTGGCATTGAAGGCAAAACAGCTGACCTTTGGTGTAAGTATGTGCCATCTGTAGGCTTTCGTGTACCATCGACCTTTTGCTACAGTGTCCTGGAAAATCTGACGCAACATACACGAAAAGCTTAGGTCTGATGTAGTTGGTCCGCGAGAAGTACATGTACCACAATAGCGCGACCCAAGCGTATATTCGCTGACGACTGGGAGTGTGCTTTCTCAACTAAAAGCGTGAAGCAGGAATGGAGGCACGAAGATAACCGAGGCTCTCAAATTGTTGGTGCGAATGCTAAGGAAGGTACCCTAGTCCCTTTAGCTCGCAGCCAAGAGCCCGACGTTTGAACAGTTTGCTCCAAGCATCACCACTATTTATCCAATCCAAGGTGAGTCCATCATCGCGCTGAGGTCGCCAGGGTAGTATCAAAGCGGCGTATACTCCTCAGGAAACCGAGCGCATTACAGACTGCTCATCACCAACCCGTCACGTCATCTCGCCGTAGTCTCGCAGGACCCTATGAAAGACAGCACTCAGAACCAGCGACACCATGACAAACCATGGCCCCAGGCCTGTCACAACACCCTGTGTAATCTCTCCTAATTTCCAGCCCACAGCCAATGCGCCAACCGCGCCGCATGCGAGTATCCCGAGCTGATATCTGTCGCCCTTGTGTATGTGGTAGAAGACATTCATCGCAATGCTGAAGAGCATACAAGCTGCTACGAGGTGGGTCGGACTGGGATCGTGGAGAAATTTTGGAAGGCGATGCAACGACTGCCGAGATGTAAGCTCTGTCTTCATATCTCCATGCAGCACCCTTACCGTCTGTCTCGAGGTCCACGATTTCGACAATAGCTCAACCCAAGACCCGGACAATCTTTCAGGCAGCCATATCATCCGTCTCGATGTTGTTCTTGACGATTGCCTGTCGGCGCCAGATTGTCGATCCCTTGACGCATTATTGCATTCATTCATGACCAAGGCCGACATTGCTGCGGTACCTACAGCGACTCCTTGAGTTGCCGACCGTCGAACTGCAGCCAAAGGGAACCATCGAGGTCGTGTGACTATATCGTCGAGACAGTCGGGACTAAAGTTAAAGTCAGCTACTTGCGACGACGAGGCTGTCGATGCGAATTTCCTACCTCTTCTTTATCTCGTCGATCTGGAAGATAAATGATGGAGCCATACGGCACTGGAAATGGTTTCAAGGCTAAGGTTGGAAGCAAAAGAGCGGGTTAAGTGGTGTGGTATCGTAGAGGGTCTTTGAGGGCAGAGGTCGAGCTGAGGGGCAGGTAATGCCAAGCTGTGCTGAGCTGGCCGCACTGCCTCACCATTGCTACATCGTTCCTCAAGGGTGCAAAGAAAACCTCACCACGCGGCATATTAGCAAGCGGCGACACCTCATACTCTCATCTGCCAAAGACAACCGCCATCTCCCGCCTGGATTTGCCTGATCAAGGGACCCTTGCCATCAAGGCTCTCAGGTCGGAGCTGTGGGCGCGCGATCGATCTCGACAATGTGTATGTGGAGCAGTACCTTCCTTTGGCCTCATCAAATGACAGTAGCTAATACCTCTACCTGTGTCCAGATGATCCCCGGGAGTTGTTCAACACGGCCTTACTTGACTCTGAAACCGCCGACACTTACGATGCAAAGCACGCTGAACTATTACAACTTGAGGCGCAAGATGCGTGGGCACCAGAATTCAAGGCTTCAAATTGGGAGATGGAGCAGTTAGAGGTGGAAGCGGCGAAGATCGTGCGAGCCATACGGGAATACGAGAGGAGTGTCATCTTCGGAAACTTCGTCCGGGAACTAGAGACTATACATGACATGAGTGTGGAGCTAGAAGGAGACTGTTGCGAAGCCGCCAATGGCACTGTGACGACGCAATCGTTATCGGAACTCGACCGACAAAGCATCATCACGGACGTGAGGTTACGGCATGGTGTCAACTTCGACCGCAATTTGACTTTCAGGCTCGGTGGTCAGTTCTTGACCACCAAGAATACCGTCAATAACGATGAAAGCAAGTTGCGCAAGATCGCGATGAACTTGCCGAAAGGCGCATTGCTACACATCCACTTCAATTCTGAGAATCAGCCCGGAAATTTGCGCGGTCTTGACCATGGGGCCGCCCACAATGTTCCCAGTTCAGAATATGGCGACTGCACAAACTGGTACAGAGAGCTTGACAGGCCTGTTACTGCATACGCTGATGAGCATCTGCACTTCATGAATCTCGGAAAGCCTCCCAGAGAGACGCGAGGCGGCGACTTGTGGCCGCAGCTTCATTCACCTCACAGTAATGAATCAGCTCGACCAAAAGACGAAGCGACCCGAAAATACAAGTCGCTGTATGATGAATCCGAGACCGATTTACTCACGGAAGCAGACGATCACTTACCACCCACGACCATCGACCTCGTCGAAAAGTACGTAAAGGCATGCCGCTGCACCAGAAACAAGGGAAGCCACCCCGTGAACACAGGCCCCTATAAGTGTACCTTTGGCTGCGGTCACCGCACCAAGCGGGCTTTCGATTGGCGTCGCCACGAAGAAACGCATGAACCTCAAGGAACCGGGACAGAGTCGGTGCTACAGACAGTACTCGGACTCACATGCTTAAGTAGCCTGACCCATTCCTCCAGCGTTCTCCGCCCGCGCTTTCCGCACTTCAATCACACAGCCCTCACAGCCCTAATCGCACTCTCTTGGCTCCCCACAGCTCAAGCCGCACCACCCCACATATCAACATGGGGCCTACCAATATCAAACACGCTCGCCGGAGGTTCAGCCTGGGCAATCGCCGCCTTTGACGACGTCCAGACAATCAATGCAGTCTTATACTGGATTGTATACGGCTTCTGGAGCCTCACGGCGCTGTTGGTCGTTGGCTTCACGGCCTCTGCCGTCAAGAAGGGCTCAAGGTTGCGCTTCGTGTGCGCATTCATGCTCGTCGAAGGGATCGTTCTGACATCACTTGTCGCGTCGTCGATTGGCAATACGCGGGAGATGAAAAGGCATTTCACCGCGTGGATGCCGATGGCTACGATCTTGGTTGCTGGTGCGTTACCAGTGGCTTTCAAGAGAGTGGTTGCTTGACGGGCCCGTCTACAGCGCTCCATCGGCAAGGGCTCGCGTGTGCCTTATGCATCTGCTCTATGCCACTCCCAAGTAGTAGGGTCACATAGGAGTGCAGGTGACGAGGCTCTCGAGTCACATGTTGAATCTTCTCGTGTTTTCGCAACTTCTTTACCTCCCGTATATACAGTTCCATTGGAACTTCTGAGATATCGATCTATTTGGGTGTGGTGGATGATCAATATGCACTGTTCGCACTCCTACGATACCATTGCTCTTGGTGTTCATTGTCAATATATACAGTAAATATAGGTGCTGAGGAGTGCATGACGTGACACGCTTCTCTTCGTACCGCTTCTAATTCACAGAACATTAGCCGACGATGCCGAACACTCGTCTCTCATCGTTGTGACGCCACGAGAATCGGACGAGACATCAATGAAGAAACGCAAACTCATCACCCACCTGGGGAGCACTAGCTAGTGACGAACAATACCTTCGCTCCTCTGCGCGCCTTGTAATGTCTTGAAAAGGGAGAATATCGCTTTGATGCCTGGCTGGAACCGCAAACCGAAATACGGATGGAGCGTCTCCCGGAAGACTGCAGAGAGGAAGACTGCCAGGTGGTCTAATTGCAAATGAACGGAAATGAGCCGTTGCTCCAGGTCGATGTGATTGGACTAAGTGAGTGTTCTCAGTTTCTCACATGACAGTGGGCTACTGGCCAGACTCGTACAAAGATGCTTCAATGTATGCATCACTTTCCAGCACGCAAAAGATAGTACTGAGAGCCCCAAGTCTTTCACTTGAAGCCGAGTGGTCTGGGCTTGAACAAGGAGTGATGAGAAGAAAAAGACAGCGACAAGGAAAAGCAAATGCATACGTTTCTAAGCGCAAATGAGATTGAAAGAGACCCTAGAATACACGCCGTCAAATGGCTCGCTCAATGCTCGTCATTCGATGCCATTATTTACCGTTCCACCTCTCGTTCCTCTACAGGATGCCCAACACCGTTCAGAACACCCAATATAGACGTACAGCCTGCCGCTCCTCTCTTTCGGCAAGAAAATGCGCTGGCGCATGGCCGCCGTGCTCATCCATGCGCAATGTTGCCAACTGTTCGTTCCCAGTATTTGATCGTAGCTGCGGTCGTAGGCGATCAGCAACCGCCAGCATCGCCGGCCTTCGAGTTCATGAGCAGGGCGACAATGAGACCGTAGAGACCCAAGACTTCGGCGAAAATGAGAATCAGAATCATTCCGACGAATAATCTGGGCTGTTGGGCTGTTCCACGGACACCTGCATCACCGACGATTCCGATGGCGAAGCCAGCAGCCATACCCGAGAGACCGACAGAGAGACCGGCGCCGAGCTGGATGAAGCTGGCGAAGAGGGTGACCTCCTGCTTGAGGCCGTTGGAGATGAGGACAGACACGACGAGACCGTAGATACCGATGATACCGGCCATGACGACGGGAATGATGTCTAAGTGTGTTAGTCATGATGCTGTACGATCTTGTCCCGGGCTCTGTTGGCAGGGAGAAAGAGCAACGTACTCTTGACGATCAGGTCGGGGCGAAGGACACCCATGGCAGAGATACCAACACCAGCCTTGGCGGTTCCGTAGGCGGCACCAAAGCATGCGAATACAATGGCGGATGTGCATCCCATCGCGCCGAAGAAGGGCTATCACGTGTTAGCAAGCTAAGCTAGCCTTTTGGTGTGCGTGTTGTGTTGAGTAGTGCGCGATGCGATGCGATGCAGGTGAGGCGGCATTGGGGGTGGTCGCGAAGGTGACGAAGGAGGTGTGGCGGAGTGGTTGTGGTAGACTTACGGCATAAACGGGGCTGCGAAGCTCATGTTAGCATATATTCATCACAATAACCACTATAGAGCTCCCCAGGCGTGGTGGAAGCACGTGCAAGCTTCAGCTTGTCTGCTCCTTATCAAGCTGGAGCTACCTGTTCCGCCACGCTGGAGCTCTGTTGAGACTCACCAGGCATCTGAGACAACCATATTGGCGGTGGTTTATATGATCGACGGGAAGTCCGTATGTATTGGAGATGCGATGGGCGATGGACGGACGTGGTGGATGCGGCGAATTGGCGGAGGAGTTGTCGAAGTGAGTGGTGACGATGGCTGGCGATGCAGTTCTGCTGGAAGCGCTAGCCATGCACGTGTGCCAAGCCTGGCCAATGCGCAAAAAGTTCGACTCCCAGGTTCGCACAACCACGACTTTGAGCTTTTCCCACGAACACCTTCAAATCCACCCACGCCTTACACGAGTGAGCAAAGCAGTGTATGTGTCGCATACTGTCCACATACTAGCTTCGAATCTTACCAGTGCTTAGGAAGCCCATACGGCCGAGCTTCAGCAGTGATCTCAGACGAAACCACCACTTCCACAACCCAACCTCTACAATGGCCGAAGACAACAGCGCCGCGTGGCCACAGGCTGACCAGGCCCTCTCCCAGGAGATCCTGGACCTCGTTCAACAGGCCGTACGTAGCTTCGTCAACGAACTGTCAATTAGGCCAACACTGACCTCATCCAGACTCACTACAGGCAGTTGAAGAAGGGAGCTAACGAAGCCACCAAGACACTCAATAGGGGAATCAGCGAGCTGATTGTAAGAAAACTCTTATCTCTGAGCTATTTGGAAGAAAATCTGACTTTTCTAGGTCCTGGCTGCCGATACCTCCCCACTCGCCATTCTTCTCCACTTGCCTCTTCTTTGCGAGGACAAGAACGTGCCATACGTCTACGTCCCCTCCAAGATGGCTCTCGGTCGCGCCTGCGGTGTCGCCCGCTCCGTCATCGCCTGCTCGATCACCACCAACGAGGCGTCCGACCTGATGGGCCAGATCCGCACTCTCAAGGACAAGGTCGAGCGTCTGCAGATCTAGACGTTCCTGACTGCACACTGGACGGGAAAGGAAATCTGGGGCTGCATGGATATACAGTGACTTGATCTCGGAGGAAATGATCTACGAATGGCAACTTCAATCAGGCTCTTGAAATGGAACATTTTCAGGATACCTGTACGTAGACAGAGAATGAAGTGTCGCACTTTTGGCATGGACTCGACAAAGGATCGTAAATCGTCATGCAACAATCTTCTCCATAGTGTGATATTCACATTGCAAGCGCTTTAACTACTTTCACCACAATCTCACGAGATGCAACGACCAATCCAAGCACCCAAAATCGCACAAGCAACACACGTTTTTTTGACTGACAATCTCACGTAAGCTGACGGACGCCTAGCCAAGCAAAAAGAACGGCCACATCAAAGAGCCATTCAAGCATTTATCGCGTTCCTCTCCGTCATCATCTACTACCTGTACACGCGCTCCACATTCACATAGACAAGAGCAAAAAAATGGCAAAAACATACAACAGCGGGTATTCGCCAGTGGTCACCCACCTGACTACTAATCCGCCGGTATCCTGCTTGAGTACAGCTGAGCGAACGGGAAGCTCTATTTTCAAGATCCTATGGTC
>Ga0265798_10009417_pt1 | contig 12218 bp, 11 predicted proteins | sample P3T30metagenome_FD_192430 | JGI IMG/M metagenome (GOLD analysis project Ga0265798, IMG submission 192430) | Plant litter microbial communities from East Loma Ridge, Irvine, California - P3 T30 | ecosystem: Environmental > Terrestrial > Plant litter > Unclassified | place: USA: California... | reverse complement strand
CTGCTCTGGTCGCCACATTTCATTCAGTAGACGCGTCGCATTGACCATCTCAGGTCTGCACTGATCCAGTGATGTTATGCCCAACAACCGCATACCCGTCTGCAGCTCATCCGCAAGAACTGTCGCACGTCAGTATACTACCCTGGTTAAAACATGAACAAACTTACTGTCAACACATCTCTCGACGCCTTTCGACCCATACGCTCCAAGCGCGTATAGGAAGGGTCTTCCTACGCCTACGGCTGTGGCACCCAGACACAACGCTTTTAGCACATCGTTTCCGTCTCTCAGACCGCCATCGAGGAAAACTTCCAGCTTCCCCAATACTTCTGGACAGTACGTTCGAATCTCCAGCAGCGTCATGAGCGCACTGGGTGCTGTGTGCAATTGCCTGCCACCATGGTTGCTTAGCAGAATCCCATCACAGCCATACTCCATCGCAAGCTTCGCGTCATCCGCACACTGCACGCCCTTCAGCACGATTGGGCCATCCCACTCTTTGCGAATCCACTCGAGATCTTCCCAGGTCGTATGTGGGCTCAACTGACCCTGAACTGGCCGTCCGCCCATAGCGGGTGCGAAAGCGTTGTCGCCGCCGGTCTCCCATTCCGCTGTACTTTCTTCTGCGAGCCCGACTGCTAGCGCCTCCTCAGCCTGGAGATAGCGATCCGCTGTTCGCTTTCCAAGAACGGGCGTGTCGACTGTTATCCAGAGGCCATTATAACCGCAGCGCTTGACGATGCGCATAAGTTCGATGGCCTTATTGCGGTCGACAGGCATGTAGTATTGGTAAAACAATTGCGTTGTGCTGTTGTTACCAAGCCTCTGCTGCTCATCTTTGTAGCTCTGCATGATCTGCTCGCTGCTCTTCGAACTTGCAGTACTGACGACCTTGTGAATGCCCTTGCGCACTGCGCCTCGGATCATCTCTGGCTCGGCAGCTTCGTGGATGGCGCCCATTGTTCCCATAGGCGAGATGTAGAATGGGTATGGCGAGCTGTGTCCGAAGATCTTGCGGCGCGTGTCTACATCGCCGACGTTGCGCATCACACGCGGACGGAAGTTGATGCGCCCCCAGTCATCTATGTTGCCTCTGATCGACGCGCCAGTGTTTGCAGAACCGGACGCATAGACATACGACTTGTGAGGCATGACAGCCTTTGCCGCTGCCTCAAAGTCGGTCGTGGAGACGCAAAGGCTCACATGTGGGATTTCCTTGGAGTTTGGATCGGTGTCAGACGGCTTCGTCGACTCTTCGCTCTTGATCTGGCGTAGCTGACCAAACGTGTTGGGGTCGACGGGACCGAGGAAGGCATCTTTAGGCAGATAATCCTCCAGATAACTCAACGGGTGGTATTTTTTGAACTCTTCTGTCGCATCCTGTCTAACATCAGCTCTTGATCTTTGAGCCGCGTCATTGTACTCACCGACCCGGCATTCTTCAAGATGATCGGTGCGCCACCTGGGTGGTCCGCCAGGAAGTTTGTCACATCATATGCTTTTGAATCCAACACTACCCAGCAGTCCTTCTTGCTGCTGTGCTTTGCTACTTCGGCTCCATCAATTCGCGACATTGTTCAGATATCTGCGACGCCCAGTATCGGTGGAGATACCGTCTTATGGCTCGGCCAACCGCGGGCCAGGCAATTGAGATTGAGGGGAAGTCGCCGAATCGGGTATACCGCGCCCCAAGATCCGGAAACAAGACCGGCAGCGAGCACGGGTCAGCTGCGTCCGAACGCCGCCCAACAGCGGACTCATTTCACATCGCAAATTCGCTTCTTCAACAAACGTGCAATTAGGCAAATCGTTGGATCAAAACTATACTCATAGCACAACTCGCCATGTATGTAAAATTCTTGCTGCCCCAACACACCTCCAGCCTAAATGATTTGTGCGGGACTTGTCGCAGGCTTGTCGTTAGCGACATTTGGTTCATCCGAGACTGTTTTGCTAATATGCGAGCGCTCTTTCGTGTCTACCATCCATTCCACTGTCTTGTTGATGCCGTGACCTTCGCCTGTGATGTGCTGCTCATCGCTTCTTGCGTCGTCATCCCGCCCCCTCTTCTTTTGCCAACCGCTCTTCATCTCGAACTGTTCATGGTGAACGCTCACCATATCCAAATCATCATATCCACTTTTCGTCCCGTAATGTGACCTCGCTCGCCTAGCAGCAACATTCGAATGGTTCCCATAGGCGTCGTATGAGTTCTTGTTCGCGATTGAGCGCTCAAATGAAGGACGGAGCCAGGGTATGAAGCGTGACAGTATGTATTTGATAGTTGGCCCCGAGGTTCCAATGATAGCGACACTAGACTCGATTGCAGAGTAGGACGCTTTGACACTGTAGCTTTTTGTTTTGCCTTTGAAAGCGTCGATGAGCCAAACGAATCGCACGGCGCCGATTGCTATTACGATGAGACCGAGAGAGAGAAACGATACTGTAACAATCTTGCGCTTGAGTGGCATTTGCAAGTCCCAAATTATCCATGTCGGAACTCTGGTGCAATGTCAGCATCGGTTGTTTGGTGCATGCGAGAAAGTCTTACAGAAGAACGAGGACATCAGTGATAAGCACGATCGAGATGTTGGCCAGGATGTAATCTAGAGGATCGTAGCAACCCCCAATCAGGTCGGGTTGCCAGTTCTTCGCTATCGGCCAGCAGGGTATTGCAGCCAGTATCGTGAAAGCAACGATGAAAATAGTGTTGATCGCTTGGAGGCCGAGGATACACCGTTTGATCCAAACATTGTTTGAACGAAGTTTGTAAAGCGTCCACAAGAAGGATGCTTTGACGAAGCCGATACATGGTGAGTACACGACACTCAACGCATACTTAAGCTGTGAATAAGTCCCTCAGTATATGGGTAAGCTGCAGCACACACGTTTTACAAACGTACCTTGAATGCATTAAGGAAGTCGATTGCTGCATACGGAACATCTTCATCGTGGTATCCGGTGTACATCGCGACACAAACTCCATAAGCGTCAGGCATTCGAACATTCCAAGGTCGTTATGTGCCCAGGTGGACAAGAGTCTTACATTTGTGGGTAATCACGCTATTGGATAATGCTAGAGCCCACGCGATGGCGATCAGAACGTCGTCTGCAAAGATATCAGCATAGACCAGCCACTGTAGCCACGTGCTCATACCTCCGCCAAGGATATGGTCTTGCCACTTCTTCCAAAATCGAACCATAAGCACCGCAAGAGCAAGTCCTGGGAAGAGGTACAATAATGCGATGAGCGTAGGTTGAAGTCCTGGATCAACACCAGACATGTCTGGTCCAGGAAAAGCGGGTACTGCCATGATGGGAATTAAGATTGGCGTTCAATTCGAAAACAACTCGGTCGAAGTCACACGCAAAGTGATACTCGTGAAGTCTTTATATGACCCGCAGACCTGACAGCGTTCAACATCGAGACCATGTTCGAATAGGATTCAGCCCGCTCAACAGCGTGCCGAGGATGTTGCGTTCCTTTCCCAAGATACTGGTAACGCTGCAAACCTGAAAACTATCTGAGTAAACGAGTCTCGCACATGGAAGCGAAGATTTCATCTCCTGTGTTGCGCGCCACGTCCCGTCCCTTGCGAACCAATCATATAGCAAGTGTAAAGTGACAAAACCGTCGTTCGTCCGAAAAGGACACCCAAGGCGATGGAACCGACGTGGAAGCACATGCAAGACGGCTAGTCCTGATGGAACATACTTTGCGCAGCCGCAGAACTATGCGACTGGGACACAGCCTCCGAGAATGTGAGTACCTCGAGACTCGGCTTTGAAGACCCTTGCATATTGTGGCTCCAATCAATCCTCCCCACGGGATGGCAAAATCCTCCAATAATCCCTAGGACAGCCTGCAAAGATCTCTATCGGCAACGCCTCCACCACATTTATCTAGCCATTCATCCTTGGAGACAAATGTGTAGCGCAGTATGTGAACATCTCCACAGTTCATAGATACCCAGGGCCTAGTAGAAGCCATACAAATTGATTAGGGTTCCGTTCAAGGTGTTGAGGCATAGCTATAGGATCCGCTCTACACATGCAGAGCCCTGTCTAGTACGATGCTCGGCAGGTGCCCCACTAGCTGCCTGATCCGGAATCTTCTCCAGGAACCTACGCACGGTGCATCCGCTCCAAAGCAAAGGCGGATGCGCGGGACGCCTCCTTAGCGGTCCGTACCTCGATGTAACGGCTGTTGAAGCCTGTTCGAATGTCCATCGCTCAATGGTGTGATCGCCGCGGAACAACTAACCGCGACTCAGCCAACGTGACACGTTCATGGTCTTGGAAGTCTAGACCCTCTTCGCTCCTTAATGAAAAGCGCATGAGCTGTACGGATGAGGCGTGGGCGCGAGATTGGAATTACCATCCTTCGCGCCTTCGATTTCTCTGGGCGGGTGCACAGGATGAAATCCCATACCAACTTTAGACTCTAGACGAGATGGCCTCGCCGTATCTCACCCCACTTTTTCTTGCCGATGCTCAAGAGGGAAGATAGTCCCCGAGTGAGCGGCAAATGGGCTCGACCAAGATTACTGATGCGCTGCCACCTGTGCGTTATGAGGAGATTCGTATAAAACCTTGCGTTCGGTACAGGAACGTGGCAGCCAAGGACTCTTCAACCAGCCGCTACTACTTCCGTTTCAACTGCAAGGTTCGTCTTCCAACATGTTGGCGAGGTCCGTAACGTTCTCCTTGGCCTATGCCGGTTTCACGGCGGCACAGAGCGCCACACTCGCATTTTCCGTCCCACCTGCTGCTGAGACGCTCGCTACCTATGTCACGCCTGCCAAACTCGCTCTTTTTGGAGTCGAAGCCGTACAGCTGACTGACGATGTTGTCTCCTCGATGCAACAGAGCCCAGAGCTTGCTGAGTATGCTTCCCTCTTCGAGTTTGAGGACAGCTCCAATTCCAGCTTGTCTGCGCGTACTCGCCGTGCGCGACGATCACTCCGATGCAAGACCATGCCTGGCGATCTTCTGTATCCAGGAAAGCTTTTGTGGGGGGTGTTCGATCTCCTACTCGGTGGTGCTTTAGAGAAGATCGTACCTATAGGCTCTTCTTGCTACAAGACGTCCGAGTACAACAACTACGACGCCGCAAAGTGCGCAGACCTCGTCGAGAATTTCGATGCGGAGGAGATTTAGTAAGTGATGATACTTGTGAGCACAATGGCACTTAGACTGACAGGAGTAGCTACAACGACAATGGTGCGCTGATGAATCCCCTGTGGTATGGAATGACATGCCCCATTCCTACTACAGGCAATTTCGCCAATGGCACTTGCACCCAGGGAGGATACTCAGAATACGCAGTGAAAGTTAGCAGCGTTGCGCAAATTCAGCTGGCTGTCAACTTTGCTCGTACCCTGAACCTTCGCTTGGTCGTGCGCAACACTGGACATGACTATAACGGTCGCTCGGTTGGCAAGGGGGCGCTCAGCATCTGGACTCATGGCCTCAAGGAGATCAAGTATGTCAAAGACTACAAAAGCTCCACGTACAACGGACCAGTCTTCAAAGTCGGCGCGGGCGTTCAAGGCTTCGAGCTCTATGAGGCTGCCGATAAGTATGGTGTCTCCGCCATCGCCGGTATCTGTCCGACCGTCGGTGTAACTGGTGGCTACTCCACGGGCGGTGGCCATAGTCCCCTGATGCAGTTGTTTGGTGTCGGCTCAGATCAGATCATCGCTCTCGAAGTTGTCCTTGCCAGCGGCCGGTTCGTTACCGTTACTCCGGAGATCAACGGTGATCTGTATTGGGCTATGCTTGGCGGCGGTGGCGGTACCTACGGCGTGATCACCTCTGCTGTAGTGAAGGTCCACCGCAAGGTTCCAGTCACTCAGTCCTCCTGGACCATCATGACATCCGAAACTATTACTGCCGAAAAGTTCTGGGAGGCGTTTAGGTTCTTCTTCGACAACATGCCCGCCTACAACCGCGCGAAAACATACTCTTACTTCTCTCTCATGAAGCTCGCACCAGGCACGTATATGTGGTCGATGGGTCCTTTCTTTGCCACGGACAAGACTGTCGAGGAGTACGAGGCTCTCATCAAGCCCTTTTACGAAAAGTGCGCCTCACTTGGTATTGAGCTCAATCCCAAGACAACCTACCACGACAGCTTCTACCCTGCCTACAAGGCCACATTCGGTACATTCAACTATCATATCGGTGCCGCTACCGGTATTGCGTCAAACCGTTTGTTGACATCCGACAATTGGGAGAACGCTGAGATACGCAACCAAACGATCATCGCCATCCAGCACGTCGTCGAGACCGCCGTCATGATCAACATGTACCATCAGCGCCCCGTCGAACAGGACAACAAGGACATCAACTCCGTCAATCCTGCGTTCCGAAACGAAGAGAGCCAGATGGTCATCATCAATTCGGTCGCTGAGGAAACCGCCGCGGGATGGCAGGCGGCCGTCGAAAAGATCACCACTCAGGTCATGGCTCCTCTTCGTGAAGTGTCGCCCACTGGCGGCGCGTATGGAAATGAGGCCGACATCGCCGAGCCCAACTGGCAGCAATCTTTCTGGGGCTCAAATTACCCGAGGCTCCAGCAGATCAAAAAGAAGTATGACCCTGACATGCTCTTCTACGTGCACCACGGGGTTGGTACTGAGGGCTGGACCATCGATGACAATGGTATCATCGGCGCTGGTGTCCAATCGACGGACGGTCCGTTGTGTCGCGCATAGTCGGGCTGTAGCTTTCCTCGCCGATCCTGTAGATAGTGCAATGCGAATGCGATAGCATCAATGGGAGTGACCTTGATGCGACGTTCCAGGCGCTGACTGTGTACGCGTCACCTGTGCCGCATGGCGCCTACGACGACGCTCCTCGACTCATCTGATTGTGAGCTTCCCGTGTGCCAAGGACTTGATGCGACGAAAGAAAAACGTTGTTTCGAGTTCTCGGCAGTTGTCAGCTGCTTGGGCAGCCGCGGATGATTTTGACAACCGGACTTTGTGGTCAAGAAGGTCCATCATGGCTCTGAGGAGAAGCCGTCGACAAGATTCTATAATTCTCCGTGCTTCACAATGCGATGTGACAAGATAGCGGAAAATGGACCGCGGATTCCGCTCTTTTACGTGTCCGAAGGATTTACCGGTGGGAACTTCTGGGGGGCTGTGCGACACTTATGCTGCAAACGCGGAGTGCGGCCGCGTGCCCGCCCTTTAGCCCTGTCACCTGGTAGACGCTCTTCTAGAAGGTCGAAAGCGGAGGGAAAGTCGATGCGACATGCATAACCATGTCTCGTCGCACGTCCGCACCTATGAGGAGTCGAGACGTGCAGGGAGCCTTGCGGGCGTGTTGCAAGTCATGGTGAGGGCCAGAGTGTCAGGAAAGTGTGTCGGCAGAACATCAGGGCAGGTCTACCCGATTACTCAACCGCGTTCAGTCTGTCACCGCGACAGGCAACGGGACGTAAAACAAACTGAGATCTCGTCCTCCGCCATGGCTTTCTTTCCCACGCCTCCGTCTTGCGATCGTCAGCTGCTTATTGTCCCCATCTGCACCCAAATCTTCGGAAGCCTCAGTATCCGACGCGGAATCCTCAACATTCCCCTCCAGCATGTGCCCCTTCAGTAAGCTTGGCACCTATATCGCTCCGTGATATTGCTAATGACAAAAGCTTCATTGCCCGCTGGCGAAGGTCCAGCTCGCTTCTCTCCAAGCGCTGTCAAAGACTGGCAGCCTAGGCGAAAGTCCGTCTCCAACGCCTGCGAGCGATGCCGACGCAGGAAGATTCGATGCGACGGCGAGACGCCTTGCTCGACGTGTAAACGTTTTGCAATACAATGCGTGAGAACACAAAAACCAAAAGAAGTTGTTGCATCGTGAGTGCCCGCACCCGTTCAGACGCGTCATCGCGTGGTCACATGATGTCGTGTTCTGATCAAGATGAAGTGAACATCGCGAAGCGCTAGAGGGACGAATACATCAGCTCGAGGCACAGCTAGCCAGACATGTCAATGCGCCCATGCACGGTATGGAATCTATCGACCAGAACCTTATGGCTAGCACACCCACATCGTTCGACTGGCAAGGACCCTCGCCCCACCTCAACCTCGATACCACCATACCGGCAACCTTCACAGCCGATGACCTGGATCTCGGCTCCTTCTCGGCTAGGAGTGGCAGCATGCCCTCTATCGCTATAGATGAATGTGAGCCTTTCCCCAACTTCTCCACGCCGTCTTCACCAGTACCTTCATTATGGTTAGGTACCACGCGTGCCTCGTCACCCGATTCCATGCCACCCGGGTCCGCGCTGCCGCAGTTCGGTACGACATACCCATCGATGAGTAAACCCATGCCGTCGTCGATCGAACCGCATACGGCGCCTTCTTGGGAGTTCATGGCTCAAGCAAGTAGCAGTCAGTTACAACCGGGTACTACCAGCAGTCGGGCCCACTCTCGCAAGACTTCGACCTCGTCCCAGTCTCAGGCTAGCAATGAGCAAGCCATGTCGCCGATCCCGGAAGTTGAAGATGACATCCTTCCGTTGGCGCCAGCGCCGCGGTTGCCTCGCCAAGGCATATTCGCAGCCCGCCATACTGAAAGTCCTGGCCCAGCTTCGTCACGATCAAGCTTCACCGATCGCAGTCGCGCAATTGTTACTACGCCAATTCCTAGTCGCTTCGAAGCGGAGACTCTGACCACTGAATTCGTACAACACATCGAGTCCTTGGACTACCAAGCTTACTCCATCTCTCCTGGTCTCTTTTCTCGGTTCTGCGAGTCTGTCTACCCAAACACTCAGCGACCTGCAGTCGAAATCTCCGCATCCATGTCGATGGCGCGCTTCCATGTCTTCCTTGCCATGGCCGTTGCGATGAAGGTGAGAATCAAGGATTCACCGGAGAACACGAATGCTCTCCTCGATACCTGCTATGAGCTTGCTATGCAGCAAGCTTCATCGTCCACATTCTGGCAAGAGACAGGTGGGATGGAAGCTGCTCAACTCTTGGCGCTTTTTGCTTCGCTCCGCAAGCCCTCCACAGAGGAGCCACGTGGTCTTCAACACTCGTTTTCCTGGTGACGACAACTTTCCTTGCTTTGCTTTCTTCTGTTACGACTGTATGCCACTGCTTTCCCTCCGTTTGTTTCTGACATTCTTCAAAAGTCCAATCATTCATATATCATGTACATAAACAGCAGTGTTTGCGAACCAAACTTTTTTGCGAGCGCAATAGATACCATTCAATTCGCGAAACTCCGACATGCTCGAGTGGGGCTGTAAGTGCAGAAACTGATGCCCTCGCCATCATAGGACTCTCCATAGACAAGGGGACTTTTGTTGTACCAACCCAATGATGGGATAACATTACAGACTAGCGACTAATTAACTACTACACATGATTGCTCTATGCCAAGCAACTTTCGAGGGTATAAACCAAAACAAGAAAGCAAAATGAAATCATCCAGTATCTTCCACCACGACAACCTCCCTTCATCTACCGCTTGAGACCTTCTCTGTCCGACGTCCCAAGCATCCACCTCATAGGTATAGTCTACCACTTCTCGCCACGATCAGCATAAGCTGAGCAATCCAGCGCGGGGATGCTGAAGCCGTAGCCATCAGTCCTGCCCTCGCGATCTTGGTTGCTGATCTCCACCCTAAGTGTAACATCAAGTCCATACGGTCCGCAAAGACCTGAAGGGTTGATACCGCCAGCAGCTGGGTGCTGAGTACCAGCCTTCTCCTCTCCGAGATGGAAACCCAGACGCATGTTGTCTTTCTTGCCGGGGGCAGCGGAGATCTTGGACGCGGCGGTGTTGTTCGTGTTGATGGAGGGCGCTGAGCCGGGAGGTACACCGAGGGTGGAGGGGGTGGGGATCGCGGATTCGCAGATGATGGCGTAGTTGCGCGACGGCATCGTTGCGTGATTCGCGGCGGAGGTCTTGGGTTCGATCTTTCCGTCTTTGCCATCGCCCTCGATCTGGGCGGTGGAGCTGCCGTTTGTCGCGTTGACGCCTCCGGGGAGAGCTGGGTCGCGGTCGAAGATTTCGAGGAGCGTCTCATCGGTCTCCTTGTCGAGGTGATGGATCTTGTTTCGGCGGGCCAGCAAGTTCGCGACAGCTTGTGGTGGGGGCTTGTTGGTGATGGCGGAGCTAATGATGTTGGGCATGTAGCGGTGGTCAGCTTCTGCGGGAATCTGGTGTGTCTTGGGGTTGGTGTAGAAACGACCAATGGCTCCAAGATGTACATCTCCTCCAAGAATGGTGACGCGGGCGGAGAACTTCTTGGAGAATGCCTGCAGGCTGTGCATGAGGTTGCGGCGCTCCTCCTTGTGCTGACGCGCGGTGTAGTGGTCGTCCAAGTCATCGAGCAAATCGACCTTGCCATCGAACTGGTTGAAGAAGCCTCCAGCGAAGCCAAAGCGCTTGTTCAGGAACTTGATGGGTGCGATCAACGGCGACTGCAGAATGTTCTCAAGCCAGATCAAGCGAGGGTAGGCGATGGGTACACCGAGCAGCAAGATCATGTGCTTGAGTTCTGGGTTCGCGGTGAATTCGGCGTCGAGACGATCGAAGAGCATCTTGTAAGTCTCGGGGTAGTTGACCTGATGTCTCGTGCGCTCTGTTCGTGCATCAATACCAGCAAAGGCAATGCGTGCACCAAGCTGGCAGTAAATGCTGCGACTGCGTTCCTCGACATACGGGCCGGGCTTCGAGCCGATAAGGTACGATGGGTCGCCCTCATCGTTGGTCATAACGAAGGTGCTGTCCACCTGCACCGGATCGGCGGGTGTTGTGCCTTCTCCCTGGCCTGTTACATTGGTCGTCTGGGGCGCGTCGGTTGTATAGGTACTCTTTGGAGGAGCAAGGTGGTGCTGGAAGAGGAGGTAGTACTTGTGCGCAACACCGCCAATGCCTCTGAAGACAGCGCAGTTCATGAAGTGGTCGGTGTAGGAACCGAAGCCATCGATGATGTCGTGGTCGTCCCAGATGTTGACCTGAGGGATCTGGCTGTTGGCAGTGGAGAAAGGCTTGTGACCATACCACTTGACGTAGTTGTTGTAGTAGTACTCGTCGCAGTCGGCACGCATCTGCTGGCCGAAAGGGAACTCCCGTCGCTTATGAGGGCTGTGTATGTCGGTCCAGGGCTTGAGCGGTCCGTCGACTCGCACTCCGTCGTTGTAGATCTGGTCGCCTCCTCCAAGCATGACGTGGAAGGGTCGCTGCTCGTGCATTCGGAGGACATCGTTCCACAGCACAGGTCCGGACCAGACGTCCATGTCGGTGCCAACACTGAAGCCGTTGCAAGAATGGAACATAATGCGCATCGACTGTGTGATTGAGGGTATGACGAAGTTCTGGGGCTTCTCCTCCTTCATGGTGTCGGTGTATCTGAGGTTCTGGATCTCGTAACGCCATCTTGATTCGAATGGCTGCATGGGAGCATCGATCCTGAAGCGCCAGAAGGCCCTCTTGCTATCCTCGTATAGCTTCTCTCCGTGAAAGTCGCGCGCTTCCACGTTGAACCTCACGTCACCCATATTCTTGTCGACGGCGCCAGCTGGGAAGAGTGTGAGCTGGGGGTTTGGCTGTGCCTCGTTCGGGTTCTGTTGTCCGGGCGTGGCGACGATGAGGACACTGCCGTGCCAGACAGGCTGCCCGGCCTGCTGGTTGCTTGTACGTCGGTAGTTGAGGAGCGGTCCCATGATGACATCCACTGCACCCGAGGTGCTGATGACTTGAGGACCGGCGCCAATGCCTGTCACGCCACTGGGGTCCTCATGTTGTTGGTATTCAGCGGCCATGGTGGTCGGCGGTCGCGAGCAATGTTCGATAGCGAGAGAGTTGGGGGAGTATATGCGCAGACGCGTCTAAGATGTCTACAATCCTGCGCTCCAGTCAGTCTAGTGACTCAATTAAGCCAGAGCAAAGACGTACAATGGCAATGCGCTCAGGGTCCAAGAGTTGGCTTCAGGCGCAGATACGATGCGCGCTGCTAGTAATTTCGCGTTCCTGTCGCGACGGAAACAATTGCACGCCCTTGTGAAGCGCGTGTACTACGGAAACGATAGAGGCGGGGGAGAGTAAGAATTCAGGAAAGGCTGGGGCCAAAATGAAAGCGCCTCTAGCCTCAAAGTCAGGAAAGTTGTTGTGCCTGTGATTGATGGCACCGAGGCGGCAGGGATGGTTGCCGCTAGCCGTGTGGGCCATGACATCCTCGAGCCTTCCGC
>Ga0265798_10009416_pt1 | contig 12219 bp, 19 predicted proteins | sample P3T30metagenome_FD_192430 | JGI IMG/M metagenome (GOLD analysis project Ga0265798, IMG submission 192430) | Plant litter microbial communities from East Loma Ridge, Irvine, California - P3 T30 | ecosystem: Environmental > Terrestrial > Plant litter > Unclassified | place: USA: California... | reverse complement strand
CCCCGGATGGTCGGTGCTGCCTCACTCCACTCTTTTTCCGACCGGTTCAAGATCAGGTAGAGCAGCTTGGTAGCGGCCTCGTCGCTGGGGAAGTGCCCTCGGGCACGGACGGCGCGCCGAAGCTTCGAGTTCAAAGCCTCTATAGCGTTCGTGGTGTAGACGATCCGACGCATCTCGTCGGGGAACGCAAAGAACGGGATGACCTCGCTCCAGGCGCGCCGCCAAGCTCTGGCCGATGGCGGGATAGCGCTGGCCCCAAGGGCCTTCCTCAAACTCCGTCAGCGCCTTCTCGGCCGCCTCCGCGCTCGGCGCTCGGTAAACCTCCTTGAGCGCGCTGGCGAGGTTCTTGCGGTCCTTCCAGGAGACGAAGTCCATGCTGTTGCGAAGCAGGTGGACTATGCACGTTTGAACAACCGTTTCGGGGAACACGGCTGTGATCGCGTCGGGGAAGCCTCTCAGAGCCCGATTCACAAGTTTATCAGGCATAGCAGTATCTTGCGTTCGTCGGGTCAGCATGCGCATGGACGCGAGCAGCGCCCATGCGGTTGAGGAAGAGACGGACGTTTCCCAATCTTTGGCGAGGCGGCGGCATCGCCCGAGCCATGCAAACGTGCGCTCGACGACCCAGCGTCTAGGCAGAACCCTGAAGCCTTTGGCGGCATCTGATCGCTTGATGATCTCGATGGTCCAGTCGTCATGGCAGGCGATCGCGTCGCGCAGTTTCTGCCCGGCATAGCCACCATCGGCGAAGACATGACGCAGCCACGGGAAGCGGCGGCGGATCGCCTTGAGCACATCGACGGCGCCGTCCCGGTCCTGAATATCGGCAGCATTCATGAGAATGAAGACCAGGAAACCGCAGGTATCGGTGAGGATGTGTCGCTTGCGCCCCTCGATCTTTTTGCCAGCGTCATAGCCGCGAACACGCCGCTTTCCGTGGTTTTCACCGACTGGGTATCGATGACACCAGTGCTGGGCGAAGCTTCGCGTCCCTCGATTTCGCGCAGGCTCATCACCAACGCCATGTTGATCGCATCGAACAGGCCGGCATCGCGCCATGCGTAAAAATAGCGCCGCACCGTTGATACCGGCGGAAAGCATTTCGGCAACAGCCGCCAGGCGCACCCGCTCGCTGCGATGTAGAGCATGGCGTTCACAGCTTCGCGCATGTCGGTCGTACGACGCCTGCCGCCTCGCTTCGGGGACGGGATGAAGGGCGCTGTCACCATCCACTCCCGATCCGTCATATCGCTTGGATACCGTAACCCTTCCCGGCTATGCTCGCGCCGGGCAATACCAGACCATGCCATGCTTCACTCCATCTCTTCGCAAAGACGGCCTGAATCACAACATACTGGTATTGCTCAACAACTTTCAGATCGTGCTCTTAGCGAATAACCCACCCGTCATAGGACTCCAGTCACGGATCACCGCCCGTTTTTAGGTGATCCTCACATGCCACAAGAACGGTTCGCACGCTCTGCGATCAAGCTTTCCATTAGCAACGATGACGCGTTAACCCCGTTCTAACCAAAAGACCGTAGTCCCTTGAGCGCGCCAGTGGATGGGCTCTTGTAACAACGCTAGACCGTGAACAGGACCCTCTCGCCGCCTTGACCTAGCGTTGCTTCATCACCGTTGATGCGCTGCCGCTAATTAGCTTTTCCCGCGGAATTGCTCGCAATGGTGATCGTTGAGTCCATCGCTTGTGACTCGGTATGCAGCTTCTGAATAAACAATCAGGAACTAGGGCCGCCTCGGCGGCTCCTCTTTTAGCCTTAACGACACTAACAAGAGTCTAGAATCTGATTAACTATGCGGCGAGTGAAAGCGCGAATACCATGCGCTGAAAGCTTGACATCGCGCTCCGGCCTAGCTCCTGCATAACCTCAACGGAGGCGGCAGGACGATATGAACAAGCAATCGGTTGGTTTAGATGCGAACAAACTGGACAAGTTTGAAGCCGATCGCGGGCCGGAGGACCTTAAACTCGACGATTTTCTTGTTGCGAAAGAAATATACCGCTTGAGACGTGTTCGCGCGCGTAAATTTGGCGAGGATGCATATATCTTCGGCGATCCCGCATGGGACATATTGCTTAGTCTGTATATTGCTCATTGCAGTGACACAAAGATTTCGAGGTCGACTGCCGCCATGGCGGGAGAAAACCCGGAGGCGACCGGGTTCAGAATTTTGAAAGACCTCGAAAAGCGGGGCTTTGTGCAAAACCAAAATGATACGTTTGATAAGCGACGAATTTTTGTAACTCTTACGGAACGCGGGCGCTCGTTGATGAAGGCCTGTTTACAAAGTTGAATGGTTAGGATTGAGGCCAGCTCAAAGCGGAATAGCGCAGCACATTTTGATGAGGCATTGTATCAGCAGGTCGTCATTGATTTAGGCCTGCTACCTATTCCGCTTTGAGCTTAACCTTAGAAGGTGGCGTTAAGAAGCCAAACAGCCACGCCGCCGATCCTTGAAACATCGACCGGGCTGCAATGAAGAAAGGGCCGCTAGTCGACTAGCGGCCCTTTCTCATCTTACCCATGTTGCTTCGCGTTACGCAAAAGCAACCTTCGACGCCTTGCGACGGTAGCGCATTGCAGCGCCCATCGCGGCAAAGCCGAGGATCATCATGCCCCAAGTCGCGACTTCCGGAACCGAGGGCGTGAACGCGATGGCGCCGCCGTACGAACCATTGCCACGACTGACGCCGTTCACAACGATCGTGTTCAGACCAGGTGCAAGAGCCAAGCCGTAGTTAAACGCGGCCTCATAAAGGCCACCCCCTTGCGACGTCAGGGTAGCAGCCGCCCCATTGATCAATACCGACGTGAAGTCGAGGTCGGTGGCGCCTTTCAGACTTGCAGCGATCGTCGTGATCGAACCGCCACCAACGCCATTCTGAAACAGCTCGAAGGCAAACGTGTCGGTGAAGTTACCCACCGTAGTTACCGTATTGCCAATGTTTGCCGAGATCGGGCCGCGATAGCTCGGGTCAACAGCAGCCGCCGCCGGCGTAACGCTGAAAGTTCCCGACGAAGGGACCCCGGTGACGCTATCAACGCAAGAACCTGGGATGCAGGTAACGTCGGCGTAAGCCGCAGGAGCGCCAAGAACCGTTGCAGCAACCCCGGCCATCATCAAAACAGATTTACGCATACGCATACCCTTAAATAACTCATCCCTGATGGTGCGAGTTCCTGTGATACGCGCGGAGGCTTTTTTGGTTGCGCGGCGATTAACCACAACCGAGGTTTCTCCAGATGTGATCCAATTTTGGCACAGGTCCGCCGCAACGCGGTAGTGGAAGTAGCCCGCCGCATCTGTCTAAAGTGCGGCTATCATTGTGGATCGTGCCCGACAAAGGAGATAGCAGGATGGCGATCTCGAATGTTGTTCCGTTCAGGCGTGCCCCGGACCAAAACGGCTTAACCAGAGAAATTTGTCTAGAGGCAGCCGAGAGAATTAGACAGGCTGCAAAAGAACGGATATCTCATCTGCAAGCAGAGGTCCGTTTTAACATTGATGCCGCTATAGAAGCATCGGAAATGATTGCTGCCACTATGATCGATCATGCTATCGAAACAAACTTACAGGTAAGTAATGTTGATGAACGATTTGGGGTCGCAGTGCAATACTGGGAAAGACTTGCCAGCCTTGAGGATGCCCAATCGTTTGGCTAAACACCCTGTGCGAGCGCTTAGGAGCCTCATACGGCGTCTTTAGCTTGTTGATGCGCACTGTCAGACCAAGGTGGCAGAGGCGCCGGCGCGGTGATCGCCTGCTCGGATGAGCCGCAAATCCCGAGCCCAACCACCCTCTCCATTCCGCTGCTTCAACTCGTCGCCCGAGGTGATCCGCCTAGTCGTAATGATGTACGTGCGGTTTCCGCTGTCATTGCGGAACGTCGAAGATCTGCTTGTCGAGCGCGGCATCGACATCAGCTACGAGACAGTAAGGCAGTGGTGGAACAGGTTTGGGCCGATGTTTGCCGGCGATATCCGCCGGCGGCGCGTCTCGCGCATGGGGGGGGTTCCGCCACCGGCGATGGCACCTCGACGAGATGTGCGTAAAGCTCAACGGCGAGATGGTGTACATCGATCACGAGCGCGAAATCCTCGAAAGCTACATCACCAGGATACGCGACAAGGACGCCGCGCTGCGCTTCATGAAGATGGCGCTAAAGCGTCACGGCTTCTTCGAAACAATCACCACCGACGGGCTGCGTTCCTATCCCGCTGCGATGAACAAGGTCAGCAATGTGAAGAGGCAGGAGATCGGCCTCTATGCGAACAACTGGGTAGAGAACAGCAATCTGCCCTCTGACGACGAGAGCGGGTAATGCTCAGGTTCAGGCGAATCAAGACACTCCAGAAGTTCGCCTCTGTCCACGCCAACGTCCACAAGCACTTTAAACTCGAACGCCAGCTCGTCGACCGCCAGACTTACAAGGAACGCCGCTTAGCTGCACTGGCTGAGCGCCAGTCGGTCATGGCCTAAAGTACCCCGCTTAGCGGCAGTTGCATCCAGCAGAGACGCTTCCGCATAAGACTGACCGCGCTGATGGCGGCCTACATTCTATCGGACCTGCGGGCTACGCGGCGGTAGACAGTTCTGTCTTGAAAGCGCCCCTTGACGGATAAGGCTCTGATGGTGACGGAGGGGCATGCCCTCTGAAACGACGCTGAATGTGAAAAATCTCGCGGCGCTTGGAGCCGATCGCCTGGCGGAACTGTTGCTGGAGGTGTCCGCGGGAGACGCGGCTATGAAGCGTCGTTTGCGGCTTGAGCTGGCGAGCCGCAGCGGCGGTGACGTCGCGAGCCAAATCCGGAAGCGGCTCGTCTCAATCGCTAGATCGCGCTCGTTCGTCGACTGGCATAAGGTAAAGGAACTCGCTCGTGACATCGAGGCTCAGCGCGAGGCGATCGCTGCCCACGTATCGCCCACGAGCCCGAGCGAGGCCTTTGATCTTCTCTGGCGAATGCTGGAGTTGGCGCCCTCGATCTACGAGCGGTGCGACGACAGCAGCGGCGCAATTGGTAGCGTCATGGCGTCCGCTCGAGATGATCTCGGCGCTGTTGCCGCTAGGGCCGGCCAGGCGGTGGAGACGTTGGTCGATCGAGTATTCGCGGCGGTCTGCGCGAACGACTATGGCCAGTTTGACGACTTGATCAGCCTAACTACACAGGCGCTCGGGCCTGACGGGCTGAAACACCTGAAGGCGCAATTTGAGTCGTTGGCGACCAGCGCTCCGGTGAGCGCTTCAGGCGGCGAACGCCGGGTGATAGGGATCAGTACACGCGGGCCGATCTATGAGGACGGCTACGAGCGCAGTCGTCATGTGCGCCTAGTCCGCTCTGCGCTGACCCAGATTGCCGACTCGCTCGGCGACGTCGACGGGTTCGCAAGCCGCTATTCGGAAGAGGAGCAGGCCAACCCTGCGATTGCAGCAGCGATCGCCGAACGGATGCTTGCGGCCGATCGCGCCGGCGAGGCGCTTGCGGCGCTCGACAGGGCAGCGGACGCTTTTCGCCTAAGGGGTCACTGGCCCGACTGGCAGCGCGTGCGGATCGAGGTACTCGACGCGTTAGTGCGACCCGGCGATGCACAAGAAGATCGATGGGAGGCATTCTAGCGCGGCCTCGACGCCGGGTATCTTCGAGCCCACCTCAAACGACTGCCGGACTTCGACGACATCGAGGCGGAGGAGCGGGCGCTAGGGTTTGTCTCGCGTCATCCATCGCTCCATCAGGCTCTCGCCTTCCTGATCGAGTGGCCGGCGATTCACCGTGCCGCCGGCGTTATCATGACCCGAACAGAGGAGCTCGACGGCGACCAATACTGGCTTCTGACTTCCGCCGCCGACGCGCTCGAGCAGCGCCATCCACTCGCCGCCACGCTCGTGCTACGAGCGATGATTGATCTCTCACTCGATGCCGCCAAGTACAAGCGCTACGGCCATGCGGCTCGCCATCTCCAGACTTGCGAGCATCTTAGCCGGCGGATCGGCGATTTCGCTGGGCATGTAAACCACAACGATTACGTCGCTGACCTCAGGCGGCGTCACCCGCGTAAGAGCGGCTTCTGGACCGGATAAACTGCAGAGCTGCTTAAGAGTACAGAAAAATTGGTCGGCCACCTGACGCAATAAGACATGGATTTAAACGCCTATACGATAGCTGCCGCTTGCGCTCGACGCCGACGACGCAAGAAAGCGCCACTTGAAGTGAAACCTATGATCATCGTCAGCCAGGTAGACGGTTCAGGTACGCTTGCGACGATCCCGTCAGCAATCAGACTATGAACGTAAGCCGTAGGATGGATGCCGTCATAATAGAGATAACCGGCGCAGTTGTTTGCAAGGCCCCCCGTTCCGACGCAACTGCTGTGAAGCAACGATGGATCGAGCCCGTAGGCAGCGGGGTTGTTCTGGAGTGACGTCTGAAGGCCAGCGAGGTCGAACATCCGGATCGAACCGGATGCGCCCAACGTCTGCTGTATGCCACCGACTATTGCCGCATATCGCAGGTTCAGGTAAGTCGAAGCTTGCGTCGCACTATCTTGCCTGATGGTCCCGTAGACACTTGGGATCTGGCCGATATCTGGCAGGCCGACTACAATCACGTTCCGCGCGCCGTCCGCCACTAATCTGGTCAGGTCGGTTTGGAATGCGCTAACCGTATCAGATATCGATGGGCCACCCGGACGACCATAATCACGAACGTCATTGCCGCCGGCAGTAACGAGGACAAGACTGTTTGTATCGATCGCGGTACGCCGCTCGAGCGGGCTAGCGGCGCCGGTTGCCGATGGCTCGTAGTAGCCGGTGATCTGATAGCCGAGATCGGGTGGCACTTGGTTCGGATAGAACGTAGCCACTGTGGATCCCCCAACCGCATAGTTGGTGCCACCTTGAAGATAGGCGGTGGATGGCCCAAACCCGAGGGCGAGGGACACGTCATCGGCGAAATTCAGAGCGTTGGTGAAGCGCCCTGACGCAGGTGCCGAGCCTGGCACCTGCGTGGCAGCATTGCCGCTGTCGACGAGGCTATCCCCAAATACGTAAAGTCGGTCGTAAGACGCCGCTGTCGATACAGTTGGCATAATCAGCGTCGCTGCAGCAACGGCAGCCGCGAGCCATTTCAAGCCGTGCATCAAACGCCCCCTGCTAATAATTATACTTAACGCTTTCGTGTCGGTCCTTTAACGGTGATCTACGCGTTCGAATAAGGTTCTATAAACCGACGTGAAAACGGCTTTGGTGCGGCAACGGTCTGCTCGGATGAGCCACAAAAGTTGCGCCAAGCCGTCGTCCGGTTCCGCTGCTTCAACATGGACGAGTGCGTGCAGCAGACCGGCAAATTGCGACAGCTGCAAGGAGTAGAGTCAGGATCGTGCGGTTCGCCTGTGGGGCTTACCGGACGGGCCATTTCCACCCCTTGCTCATCGAACCGGACGTGCGGGTCTCCCTGCATCCGGCTCTCGGACAAAGCATCACGCCTTCGCCCACGGCGCGCTTCGACCAAGCTGGGTAAGCGTGCGAGCCCATATCGCTCGTAGAGGAGCTGGGGCAGATACGCGCCCGCCCTCTTACCGGCTTTGTCATGCTTGCGCCGGAGCCACCGATGCAGCCGCACCTCTGTGTAGCTGTCGATCGCGCGGTATCCTTGCTCGTGGTGCCAGCCAGGGGCTTCAGACATTTCGTCATCTCCATGCCGGCCCCAGATGCTTGCCAAAACAGGCGCGGCGGAGCATCGCTTGTCCCGATCAGCGGGGGTCTTGCAGTGTTTGGTCTCGGCAGAAAGCAGGTTCCCGCAAATGATCAGGTTGCATCCGATAAGCGTGCGCGTCCGCGGCCTTATCCTTCGACCTTCGTAGCGCCGGTAGATGCAGACCTTATGCGCGAGGGATTCACTCTGTATCGATCAGCGCTTGCCGCCGCCGGTGATCCGAAGCCGCATACGATAGATTGGGAACAGGGACTTGTTCACATTCAAGCTCAGCTAAAAAGCGAGTATGGCCAAGCTCGAGCAGATGCCGTCGTAGCGCGCGCCGCGCTGCTAACAGCGCTTTTGCGGCAGGACGCGTTCCAGCAGATCTATAAATCGGAAGGCGAACTTCCAACTGGTGCCATGTTGAAGGTTGCGGGAATAGTTCCGGCGGTAGACGAAGTCGAGGGTATCGACCTCGATGCATTCGTCGAGATACTCGCGGAAACACATGGCCATCCTTGAAACCATGCGCGGTTTCCGACATTGGCGATGGCACCTCGACGAGATGTACGTAAAGGGCACTGTCAGACCAACGTGGCAGCCGCGCCGGCACGGTGATAGCCTGCTGGGATGAGCCGCAAATCCCGAGCCAAACCACCCTCCCCCATTCCGCTGCTTTAACTCGTCGCCCGAGGTGATCCGGCTTGTCGTGATGATGTACGTGCGGTTCCCGCTGTCTCTGCGGAACGTCGAGGATCTGCTGTTCGAGCGCGGGATCGACATCAGCCACGAGACCGTGCGGCAGTGGTGGAACAGGTTCGGACCAATGTTCGCCGGCGACATTCGGCGGCAGCGCGTCTCGCGCATGCGCGGCTTCCGACATTGGCGCTGGCACCTCGACGAGATGTATGTGAAGCTGAACGGCGAGATGGTGTACCTCTGGCGCGCTGCCGATCACGAGGGCGAGATTCTGGAGAGTTAAATCACCAGGACACGCGACAAGGATGCTGCGCTCCGCTTCATAAAGAAGGCGCTGAAGCGCCATGGCTCCCCTGAGGCGATCACCACCGACGGGCTGCACTCCTATCGCGCTGCGATGAACGAACTCGGCAATGCCGAGAAGCAGGAGACAGGCCGTTGGGCGAACAACAGGGTGGAGAACAGCCATCTGCCCTTCCGACGACGAGAGCGGGCGACGCTCAGGTTCAGGCGAATGAAAACGCTACAGAAATTTGCCTCCGTACACGCCAACGTCCACAACCATTTTAACCTCGAACGTCACCTCGTCGACCGCCGAACTTACAAGGAACGTCGCTCAGCCGCGCTGGCTGAGTGGCGGTCTATTATGGCCTGAGAGCAGCCCGCTTAGCGGCAGCTCCATCCAGCAGAGACGCTTTCGCATAAGACTGACAGCACCGCCACCTAGTCGTGAAAACCGACCTTTGACCTCAGATTGCCTGCGCTAAGGCGCAGAACCGAGGCTTCCGGACACCTATTCCGTACCACGAGACAAAAACTGCCTGAAAGATGCTCGATCTTTTGGGTCGGTTCTCCGCGCACCGGCGCTGTACTACGTTTCCCTGCAATTCCCTGCTGAACTGCTATTCGTCGATTGCGCCTGGTTTTGGGCGCCGACTTAGACAAAATGTAGCACATTAACAGCCAGTTACGAGCATGGTACCCTGGCTCAACCAGCACGGAAAAACGTTCGTTCAGCAGCGAAGTCTTTTGCTTTGTAACAGGGAAGTACGCTGGTAGCGCCACCTTCGCCACTAACGGAAGTAAAGTCGCGGCGACACACAGATGTAAAGTAACCTCCGATAGTTACGGAGCGTGCCCAATATTCTTTAAAAAAGCGTGTTGACGATTGCTGCGCAGTAACTTACGTAGCTCGTGACCGATTTATCGGTTTAGAAGACGAGGCCAGAGTGAGTTGGTGTTCGTTTTCGTGACTCATTCAAGGCCTCTCTTGTTGGAGTGACTTGATGATGTCTAAAACGGATAATGTTCGGAGCGGATCAAACCGCGCTTCAGCGGTAGGATGCTGGGAAGAGATCGCGGTAGCCAAGTTGCGGCCTGCGGCTCGGCTTTCACGAAAGCACTCTGGGGCGAAGCGACGCAGTCTTGAGGCGAGTATAAGCGAATACGGCTTGCTTGACCCAATCACGATCAACAGCGCTGATGTTATCGTCGATGGACACCTGCGGTGGGAGGTTGCCCGTAAGCTCGGTTTTAAAATGGTCCCGTGATTCGCATCGCGCATCTCAGTGACGTCGAGTTGCGAGCGTACGCCATCGCCGCGAACAAGCTGCCTGGTATAGCCAGTTATGATACCGAGGCGCTGCGGCTTGAATTCGAGGAGATCAGGGCGGACGTACCGGCCCTCGATCTGACCCTCACCGGATTTACCATCGGCGAGATCGATCGCATTTCTAACAATTACCTCGCCGGCCAGTATGACGATCTGGACGATGACGAACCTCCAACGGACAATACGCCTACCAAGGCACAACGCGGCGATCTTTACGGCTTGGGTGATCATCGGTTGATTTGCGGCGACAGCCTTGACGCTGAAGTTCTTACGACGCTCATGGATGGGGAGAGAGCAGCTTGCTGCTTTACCGATCCACCGTATAACGTGAAGATCAACGGACACGTTTCAGGCTCGGGCAAGCACGCCGAGTTCGCCATGGCATCCGGCGAAATGTCCAAGCCCGAGTTCGAGGCCTTTCTGGTGAATTCGCTCGCGAACGTCGAAGAGTCGCTGCGGGATGGTGGCATCGCCTTTGTTTGCATGGATCACGCGCACCTTGGCGAACTGCTGCTCGCGGGAGAGGCCGTTTTTGATACGCGCTTGAACGTCTGCGTTTGGGATAAAGGCCGAGGCGGGATGGGTTCGCTCTACCGCAGCCAATCCGAGCACATAGCCGTCTTCAAGAAGGGCTTTGTTCCGCACGTCAACAATGTTGAGTTAGGGAAGAATGGTCGCAATCGAACCAATATCTGGTCCTTTCCGGGCATGGCCGGGTTCGGCAAGAGTCGGAAGAAAGCGCTTGAACTGCATCCGACGGTCAAGCCTGTCGCGCTGGTGGGCGAAGCGCTCCTGGACGTTACCGCCCCTGGCGATATCGTGCTCGATGTATTCGGTGGGTCGGGCAGTACGCTTATCGCGACTGAACGCATCTCACGGCGTGCAAGGCTGGTCGAATTCGATCCGGTGTATGTCGACCGCACAATCGCTCGGTGGGAAAAAATGACCGGACGAACGGCTAGGCTTCTACATCGTCAAAGCGATGAGCCTTGCGACGTTGCCCAAGCCGACGCTAACGCACGGGAGGCCGATCGATGAGCATTTATGACGATCGGCCTTATGAGGTCGGCAAGGGTAAACCACCCAAAGTTTCGCAGTTTAAAAAAGGGCAATCTGGCAATCCGAAGGGGCGGAAACGGAAAGCAACAATTGTAGACATGTCGGCTCGTGAACTGGTAGCCGAAGCCGTCAACGAGATGATCCCAGTGACAATCAGAAACAGGGCCGTTTTTCTGCCCAAGAAATACGCGATTATTATTGGCATCGTTAACGACGGACTTACGGGAACGCCAAGTCAAAGATTAAAAGCCTTTGAAGCGTTGAATAGGTTTGATGCTTTCGATCTACAATCAAACGATCGCGCACAAACTCCCGAAGAGCGTGAAGCAGTGGCTAAAGATCTCGTCAGCCAGCTTGCTTTGGAAGCCGAGCGCCACTTCGCTCAAAACGGTGAATACTGGGACAAAGCTACCGGTGAAGTCCGTAAAATCTAGGACCTTCCCGCAAGGTAATGCGTTGTGATTGGCAGCAAGGTTTCAATCACAATGCTCGCGACAAGACCCAGTCGACCAACCCGACCTTGATCGCGAGGTCGGCAACGTCGTCGTCTAGCATAAGCTCGAGACCTCGCTCGCTTTCCGATGTCGGCGCCTTAAGGCCGCTCTCGGACGAATGGCAGATCAACATGATGCGTTCTTCGTCGGCGCGCTCGCCAAGCCGCCTTGCGTAATCATTGATCACCTGCTGGCTTGCTTTCGACTTGATCTGTACCGCCATACGCTCGCCGGTGAACGCCTGCTCGACGATGAGGTCGACATCCTTGAGGGCGCCGCCAAGGCTCGAAACGCGTATCCACCCGCTCCGAGCGAATGCGAGATCAACGAACTGCTCGAAATCTCGCCAAGTGAGGCTTTGCAGCAGCAGCTTGAGATTGGTCTTGAGATCAATTCGAGCGGCGGTGACTGCTGCCTGCGCCGGATCGGTCGCGGCGTTGACGTAGCGCATGCATAGCGTGGCTTGTTCGTCGGAGAGGTTGCAGATGGTGCGGCGATAGCCCGCCAGCTGCGTCAGGCGGGTGCTGAGGCGATCTAGGGTCAGGACTCGTTAATTGAGCCAGAAGATGACGGTTGCGGCGATGCAGATGGCTGACATGAAGGTATGCGCGCAGCGATCATAGCGCGTGTGGATGCGCCG
>Ga0265798_10009415_pt1 | contig 12219 bp, 10 predicted proteins | sample P3T30metagenome_FD_192430 | JGI IMG/M metagenome (GOLD analysis project Ga0265798, IMG submission 192430) | Plant litter microbial communities from East Loma Ridge, Irvine, California - P3 T30 | ecosystem: Environmental > Terrestrial > Plant litter > Unclassified | place: USA: California... | reverse complement strand
TCTCCAACGCCGGGCTGTTGGTCACCCTGTTCGCCTTCACGGTAATGCTGTTCGGCCCACCACTGACGGCGATGCTCTCGCACCTGGATCGCAAGCGAACGTTCATCGTCATTCTGCTGATCTTCGCTGCCTCCAATGCACTGGCGGCAGTATCGAGCAACATCTGGGTGCTGGCGCTGGCGCGCTTCATTCCGGCGTTGGCGTTACCGGTTTTCTGGGGTACGGCCAGTGAGACCGCAGGGCTGATGGCAGGCCCCAAACAGGCAGGCAAGGCCGTTGCTCAGGTGTATCTGGGCATCTCGGCGGCCATGCTGTTCGGCATTCCGCTGGGCACGGTGTTTGCCGATGCCGTGGGCTGGCGTGGTGCGTTCTGGGCACTGACGGCACTGTCTGTCTTGATGGCCGTGCTGCTCGCCTTCTCGATGCCGAAAATGGCACCCACCGAGAAAGTCGGGCTGGCTCAACAGGCCAGAATCCTGCGCGACCCGCATTTCATTGCCAACCTGCTGCTGTCGATTCTGTTGTTCACCGCGATGTTCGGCGCTTACACCTACCTGGCTGACACGCTTGAGCGGATCGCAGGGATCGAGTCGGCGCAGGTGGGCTGGTGGCTCATGGGCTTTGGTGCAGTCGGCCTGATCGGCAACGCACTGGGCGGCCGCTTTGTGGATCGCAGCCCGCTGGGTGCGACCATCGCTTTTGCGCTGTTGCTGGCGCTGGGCATGACGGCAAGTGTGCCGGCCGCAGGATCACTGCCGTTGCTGGCTGTGGTGTTGGCGGTATGGGGCATTGCGCACACCGCGCTGTTCCCCATCTGTCAGATCCGGGTCATGAAAGCCGCACCGCAGGCTCAGGCGCTTGCTGGCACGTTGAACGTGTCGGCCGCCAATGCGGGCATCGGGCTGGGGTCGATCATCGGTGGCGTCACCATCGAATACCTGGGCCTTGAAGCCGTCGGCTATGTCGCCGCCGTTGTCGCCGTGCTGGCCATCGCGCTTGCCTGGCTGACAATGGCACGCAAAGCCCGAACCTCCGGGTCAGCCGTTCCAGCGTAACCCATGTGCCTTGGGGCCGTTTGTCGAGCACGTCGGCAAGCGGCCCCACTGACTTGGCCGTTCTTTTGAAGGTCTCAGCTGCGCGTCTCCATCCAAATCGTCTTCGATGCGACCGCTAATGGCAGCAGCACGAGTTGATGTGCATGAATAATGGCAAAATGCTCTTCCCATGGCATTTGTGACACGCCAAACTCTACCCTTTCGGTCAAGGATGAAGGTTTCTGACCGGTTCAATCAGATTCCGGTAAGCGTTATGAACCGATTTCAAGGCAAAGGACTGGCATTCGCCAAGCGAATCTATGCGCCACGAACGGTCGGCGTCAGCGTGGGCTTTCTCACCGTCGCAGCCTCCCTGTTTCACCTGAATGCCGCGCCATGGCTTTGGGCATTGGCATTTTTCAATGCGCTGATATGGCCCCACGTTGCCTACTACCTGGCCAGAACATCCAGGCAGCCCTACCAGGCGGAATGGCGCAACCTGCTGACCGACTCGTTCTGCGGCGGCTTCTGGATCGGTGCAATGGGGTTCAGTGTGCTGCCCGCGATCACTGTGGTCGCGATGATGGCCATGCACAACATCGCAGCGGCCGGCCCACGCCTCATGTTCAGGGGCTTCATCGCCCAAGCGGCAGGCATCATGGTTTCACTGCTGGTGCTGAATCCGGTGATCAATCTCGAAAGCACCCCGATGCAGATGTACGCCTGCCTTCCGGTGCTGGTGATCTACCCGATCTTCATCGGCTGGATGAGCCATCAGGTCACGCTCAAGCTGCGTGAACACAGGAACATACTGCACAGGCTCAGCCGCACCGACAGCCTGACCGGCCTGCTCAACCATGGCGCCTGGAAGGAACTGCTTGATATCGAGTTCGCAAAAAGCCGAAGCCTGAATCAGGACTGCGTGGTCGCGCTGTTCGATATCGATTTCTTCAAGACGATCAACGACACCTACGGCCATCTGGTAGGCGACACGGTGCTGCAGAGCATCAGCCAGGCGATGGTGGACAACCTGCGCAAGAACGACGTGACGGGACGCTGCGGCGGCGATGAGTTCTGCGTAATCCTGCCGGGTGCCAACACGGCGCAAGCCCGCAAAGTCCTTGAAAAGCTGCGGCTGGCCATCGATGAACTCACCTACTCCCTGCACGAAGACTTGAAGGTCAGCCTCAGCATCGGCGTTGCGGCTTATAACCACGGCCTGAATGACACATCGGCCTGGCTTCACGAAGCCGACAAAGCGCTCTACCTCGCCAAAAGCACCGGCCGCAATCGTGTGGTCATTGCGGATGACATTCGCGCCGACTGTCAGGACATGAGCGTTCAGACGTAACGAGTCAGCGCTTGTCTCCGAACAAAAGCGCAAACAGCGACTTGAAGCTTGTGACGTTCATCGCTTTGAACAATGCCGCCCGCATGTCGTCACGCAGGGATTCGACGGTGACTGGCTTGGGCTTGGTGGTTTTCTTCGCGGCCGACTGAGTGCCCTGATCATTTTGGACGTTGTCTTTATCATCGCCATATTTTTCTTTGGAGAGCGTTCTGACATAGTTGTTTTTAAGGTACTCGCGCTTGGCAAACCTAGGCATCAAGGGCTGCGACTCATCTTTCCCATTGGAAAATCGATTGATGACCTGTTCCATGAAATCAAAATCGTTGTGGTAAATAGCGCCGTAATCCTTGTCGGTTATAAAGCGAATGAAACCGTGGTCCAGACGCGTCGTTTTCAGCGCACCACTTTCCAGTATTCGTTGGGCAGAGGCAGCATCTTTATCGGTAAAGCTGTGATAGACCTTGTGTCCTTCGCGATTATAATCTAGCCCCGTATTGCCACGTGCGCTTATTCTGCCATCGTCTTTTTCACGATAAAACGCGAGTCTGGACCCTAACTCATCAACGTACGCCAAATCGGCACCCTGTTCCCGCGCCCACTCATACACTTCGCCCAACAACTGTCTGTCATCACGTGTTAAGAACTCGACTCTTGACCGCGATGTTCCACACTCCGCTTTCCCGAGTACAGGGACAGCACGATTTGGGTCGGTTATATGAAACAGACGTTGCCGCAGAAGTGCTTCTCCACTGATGGACACCGTTGGCATTGGTGGTGTCGGCTTTTCATTGGTTGGCATACTGAAAGCTTTTTCACCCGAACGAGCGGTAAATTTATCAGCCCGATCAACAGCAGTGAAACCGGCGTCACGTGATATTTGCATGTAAAGCTCCAAAAAATTAAGCCCCTGATAACCATTTATCAGGGGCTTGTCTTCAATAGCTCAAATGAAAGGTCACCTTATCAGCGCCCAACGGTCTTATTACCGAATCGCCACCCTCTGCCAAGTGCCGAACCATAACACTTGTTGAGTAGTTGAAACCGTACATATTAAACTTTTCTGTACTGTCTGCCCCGCCAGGAGTCGCAGCTATACAAGACGTGTCCTTGTTTCCGTCTACCTTATAGCATACCTCCATCTCTTCATTGTGAGCCGCCGGAAACGAGGTCAAATCCCAAGACACCTTTTGCAACTTAGATCTTGTTGCAGCCATGAACGGATAGTCTGAGAATCTCAGACTGTGCATGCTAATAGACACATAGTTTGGACTCAGCATTAGTCTAGGGGCGCTAACCTTAGTCACATCAAAATCTTTCGCCATACCAATCGCCGGAGCGAAAATCAGTACGAAGCTTAAAACCTTTATCATATAAATTCCTTTTTATAGTGCACACGCATGCGCGCATGCTTTTTTTAAAACCAGAAATACAACAATCTGAAAAATCAAAATCAATCACTGAAGACCGATAGCATCCTCCTCCGTAGATCTTCAGCTAAATCTAACTTAAACATTGCGATTAAAATCTATACATATTTACCGCAAAACGATCAGCACACCAAAAGCAAACACCTCGTATACAAACTGGAAATCATCCAGTTAACGGTGTCCGAAACGAGATTCTTCTCCTGCTACGTCAACCCTGGCGGGTCAGCGCTTGCCCCCAAACAAAAGCGCAAACAGCGACTTGAAGCTTGTGACGTTCATCGCTTTGAACAATGCCGCCCGCATGTCGTCACGCAGCGATTCGACGGTGATTGGCTTGGGCTTTGTGGTTTTCTTCGCGGCCGACTGAGTGCCCTGATCATTTTGGACGTTGTCTTTATCATCGCCATATTTTTCTTTGGAGAGCGTTCTGACATAGTTGTTTTTAAGGTACTCGTGCCTTGCAAACCTGGGCGTCAAGGGCTGCGACTCATCTTTTCGATTGGAAAATCGATTGATGACCTGTTCCATGAAATCAAAATCGTTGTGGTTGATAGCACCGTAATCCTTGTCGGTGATAAAGCGAACGAAACCGTGGTCCAGACGCGTCGTTTTCAATGCGTCACCTTCCAGGATCCGTTTAGCGGAAGCCGCATCCTTATCGGTAAAGCTGAGATAGAGCTTATGCCCTTCGCCGTCATAGCTGTGCCCCGTATTTTCGCGCATCATTATTCTACCGTTGTCTGATTCGCGGTAGGACGCGAGTCTAAACCCCAAGTCATCAACATATTTCAGATCAGCACCCTGTTCCTGCGCCCACTCGTACACGTCCCCCAGCAATTGCCTGTCGTTATCCGTTAGGAAATCGACTCTAGAACCCAATGCCCCACGTTCCATCTGTACAAATACAGGCAAAGCACGATTCGGGTCGGTTATATGAAATAATCTTTGCCGTAAAAGCGCTTCGCCGCTGATAGAAACGGTTGGACGTTGGACGGGCGGTTTTTCGTGAATGCCTGCTGAAATGACTGCGCCTGCCGACTGGCTGTTTTGAGCGTTCCTTTTATCAAGTTGCATGACGCCGATTCGCGATTCGATACTCTGATTGACGACTCTCATAGACGGCTTCCTTGGTCACGTTTCAGTGCGTGCAGACAAATCAAAAAACCCACAACATATTGGATCGACATCAGCTGACAGCGCGCTGAAGTTCAGGCAAATGATCCAGCAGCCACTGCGGTTCACGGGTTTCTAAAATCACGCTGATCGGTTGTTTCAGTTCCAGTTTGCCGTAGAGCGATTCCTCATGATCCAGATGCGCTTGTTGAGCACTGCGGTAGTCCAGCGGGTAAATGCTTTTCTCGATAGGCATCAGGCGGTCGAAATGCTCCAGCAGGCCGTGAAAGACAATGCGTCGCTCGACCGTGTTTCGCGTGGTGGCGATGAGGCTGGCGAAGTACTCGCTGTCACTCTGCTTGAGTGCTTCGGCTGCGGCGTAGCGTTCAACCAGCGTGTAAAGCCCGGTGTCGTCGAACACGACGCAACACAGATGTTCCCGGGGCTTGCGGTAGAACGGATTATCGGACGGTGGACGACGGCAGAACTCGCCCAGCGCGAACATCACTGCCTGCTCGGCAAGCGACTTGCGCTTTCTGTCATGCAGGCGCTCCAGGTCCTGGAACACCGGAGCTTGCCGTGCCTGCTCCCGAACCTGCCGGGAGAGTCCGGCAAACTGGCCCGCAGGCCCGAGCAGCGCGGCCTGTTGTTGGGCAAGGACGGCTCGTGAAAGGAGCGACTGACGCGCGGCCAGTTGCTGGAAGTCCGTCATCGGGCTGATGTAAGTACGGTGCGTATCCGGCCGCAATGACTGATCGGAAAGGGAATCCTGATGAACAAGACAAACAGTCACGTGTTGCTCCTTTTGTTGTTTATTGTGCAGTGGCGCCAAACAGTGATGTTCAGCGTATTGATCGGCCCATGCTAAAACTCGACCCCGGCGTATTCTCTGACGCGGCAGCCAAGACCACAGTGCCAGCAGTAAGAACACAAGCCTGCTCCTGCCGCCCCGCAAGAACAGACACGCGTTAAAACACTTATCTCGATAACGCCTATTCTGGCGAAGTCATCTCGACAAACAATCCGACAGATGTAGGGGGCTGTGGGGTTTGCCGGGAGTCAGCAGAAAAGACATACAGCGCGCCATGAGTTCAGCACGCGTTCTGGCCTGATTCTTTCGAAGCAGTGAAGACACGTGGTCACGCACGGTATAGCCGCTGATGCAGAGCTGCTGTGCAATTTCCTTGTTGGTACATCCTTGAAGCAAAAGCGCCAGGACTTCCTGTTCTCGAAGAGTCGCCCACATGGTATTCCCTCTTGTTGTCACTGTGCCCACGGATGAACGTGTAAGATACTTCCTACAACTGCCATCCACGACCTCAAGAGCAAATCGGCTTTGATGCCGTTTTGTTTAGCGTTATTTTTTATATTAGAAATTCCAGGAAAGTTCCTACAGAGAACTCGGAAACGCTTTAACAATTAATCAAATAAATACTACAAGCGCCATTGGCCACACACCTGCTGACCCAATAAATCAGGTTGTCAGCAGGCGCGAGATAACTTAGTCAATTACTGTGATTTTACAATTGAGCCAAACCCGCCAGGCAACACGTGCTTGAGGTATGCATTGCCTGCACCCGCCCGCTCAGACGGACGGGACGCAGGTCAGACAGCCACTTACTCAAACATTTTTTTCGCGCGGGCCTTGATTTGTTCATGCGACAACTCTTCGATGTGCGTCGCGATGAACCAGACGTGTCCATAGGGATCCCTGAGCACGCCCATACGGTCTCCGTAGAACTGATCCTTGACAGGATCGACCTCAACCCCGCCGGCCTCGACTGCGCGTTTGAAAACGGTGTCGGCGTTTTCGACGTAAAGATGCAGACCCAGCGGCGGTCGGGATTCGGGGCTGGCCAACGGGCCCTGGTCACAGCCGTCCGAGATCATCAGCCTGGAATCGCCGATGCGCAGTTCTGCATGACCGACCCGGCCGTCGGGTCCGTCCAGACGAAACTCCTCTATGAAACCGAACGCCTTCTGGTAGAACCGGATGGCGTCGGCTGCGCCTTTGACGACCAAGTAGGCCGTCAGGCTGTGATAGCCATCGGGGATGGGTTTAACGGCTGTGTCGATCGAGCCCTCGGGTTTCAGATCGAAGCGGGCCTTACCACTGCTCATGTCGAACGGCGCTGAAAAATGTTCGTGAACGGCTTTCCAGCCTTGCTCCGTAAGTCGATATCCGGCGCTGGCGCGCATCCATGACCCTTCGCATTCTCCGTCGCCACACTTGTTCAGCCAGTGCGCAAAGGCGACCGTGCCGTCCACATGCACGACGGGGTCGCGCAGTTCGAACACCATCGACCCGGAACACTGATTCAGGCAGAACGCCCAGTGTTTGCCATACGCCTCAAGGCCGCTGAATTGCAGTTGGCCGATGGCATCGTAAGCCACGACAGTCTCGTCGTAATATTGCTTGATCGCGTCCAGATCCTTACGCTGGACAGACTGCGCCCACGCCTGCAGGTGGGCCATGATCCGTGCCTGTGCTTCGCTGTTGTTGTCGTCGGTTTCGCTCATGAGTGTTCTCCTGACCAAGGACGGTTGGACTCATTGCGCTGCCGTTTTCAAGGCTTTCGGGGTCTCGATTGTCGGCCTGCGGCCAGTCCTCCAGTGCATCGTCAGGTGCTGATGCGAGGCGTTGAATGTGCCCTTCAGACGTAGTGTTCATGCCTTGCTCGTAACCACGGTGTGACGATGCGGTCGATTAAGTCTAGCCGCTCGACCGCATAACACCTGTCGGACCGCTAGCTGGCCCGACCGAGCACCACGTCATCGACCCTAACGCCCCTGCGCAAGCCAAACACCACCGCGGTGAGCAGACCGGTCGCGCCCATCGCGGCGGCGTAGATGACGCAGACCCAGATGTTCCAGGGCATCAGCGCGATCAGCAGCAGCGGCGTGGTACTGGCCCAGAACGCATAGGCGATGTTGTACGTGAAGGAGATGCCCGACACGCGGATGTTGGCCGGGAACAGCCCCACCATGACCGAAGGCACCACGCCGACGATTCCGCAGGACAGACCCGCGATGGCGTAGGCGACGCTGAGCGGCAGCCACTGTTCGATCAGGCTGGCGTACAGCACGCCGATGCCCAGCGGTAGCAAGAGGCTGTAAAGCATGACGCCGCGCCAGGCGCCGATCCGGTCGACCAGCATGCCGGCGAGCACGCAGCCGATGTTCAAAAACACGATACCGGCGGCGCTCAGGGCAAACGTCTGGCTGGCCGAGATGCCGAAACGTTGCTGCATGACGGTCGGCGTGATGACCACCAATACGACCACAGCCGAGGTGAGCACGAAGGTCAGCAAAGCGGCAGGCAGCAGCGAAGCACGGTGATCTTTCAGGACCTGTTTCAGCGGCAAGCCTTGCAGCCCCTCGCGCTGGGCATGCAGAGCCATGAACACCGGCGTTTCGCTCAGCCAGCGACGCAGCCAGACGCCCACGACGCCGAACACACCGCCCAGCAGGAACGGAATGCGCCAGGCCCAGTCGAGAATCTCTGCCGGGCTGTAGACACGGGCCAGCCATGTCGCGGTCAGTGCTCCCAGCAGGTAGCCGAAGGTCAGACCGGCCTGCAGCACCCCCAGAGCGTAACCCCGATGGCCATTCGGGGCGTGCTCTGCGACGAATACCCAGGCGCTCGGCACTTCGCCGCCGACCGCTGCCCCCTGAAGAATGCGCAAGGCCAGCAGCACCAATGGCGCCCAGTAACCGATCTGGGCGTAGGTGGGCATGATGCCGATCAACAGACAGGGCAAGGCCATCATCAGGATGCTGAGGCTGAACACGCGTTTGCGTCCCAGACGGTCGGCAAAATGCGCCATCAGAATCCCGCCCAGCGGACGTGCCAGATAGCCGGTCACGAAGATACCGAAGCTCTGCAGCAGGCGCAGCCATTCGGGCATTTCAGGCGGGAAGAACAGTTGGCTGAGGGTCAGTGCGAAGAAGACGAAGATTATGAAATCGTAGATTTCCAGCGCCCCGCCCAGCGCTGCAAGACCCAGAGTCTTGTAGTCACCACGGCTGAAAGGCGCTTGAGGTGGTCGAACGATGGCCGTCATGAAGCCCCCGATACATGGCTGAAAAGCGCGTCCCGCGCTCGCTGGGCGCGAAGAATAGCAAAGCTTGGATCCGGGTGTGGGGTTTGGAGACGGTGTACTTATCGCGGGCAGACTGGTCCCTGCCTGCTGCGCTGCCCTTCGAATGTGACGCAGAGCGTCACAAATGGCACAGATTGCGGATTCAGTGAGCCGAGCGCATGACGTCGATAACGCTGGAGCTTGTCCACGCATCTGCGCCACATTCGAGAGCGGACGCGGAGCGTCCTGGAAGGCATTCCCACGCGGAGCGTAGGAACGATCAGCGTGATCTCAAGCACGCCGATCATGCCCATGCTTGTGCCCAGCGTTATATCCGAGTCTTGCTGCGACCGCCTCCCACAGGTTTTTCAGATCACTGATCGTTCCCATGCTCCAGCGTGGGAATGCCGCTCAGGACGCTCTGCGTCCGCTTCGGCAGTCAACTCAGAAATTGACTGAAGCCGAGAGTCTGGCAGTTCTGGGGGCGCCCATGAACAGGTAGTCGTCGCCCAGATATTCGCCAGCGTCGCGCCAGTAGCGTTTGTCGAACAGGTTGTCGACGGTCAGGCGCAGGACCGTGTCGTATCCGCCGATTTTCGTGCTGTAGCGACTGCCGACGCTGAACAGCGCGTAATCATTGACCTGCACCGAGCCTTCGCGGTCGGCCATTTTACTGGCGCTGTACTGCACGCCGCCGAGCAATGCCAGGCCGCGAATCGGCAGGCTGTAGTCGGCCTGCAGGCTGCCACGGTATTTGGGCACGTTGAGCGCCTGATGACCTTCGTAAGCCTCGGTGCCGCTGCCTTCGACGCGCGCCCGAATCGCTGCGGCGCTGGCGGAAATCTGCAGACGCTCAGTCACCCAGCCGCTGGCACCCAGCTCAAGGCCGGTGTTCTTCTGCTCGCCCTGCTGCACATAGGTAAAGGTGCCGTCATCGTTGGGCCTGGAATACTGATAGGCCTGACGTGCCTGGAACAGCGCGGCCGTGAAGCTCATGCGCTGCCAGTCGTACTTGATTCCGGCCTCCAGTTGTCGCGACACAGTCGGGGCGAGAATTTCGCTGGCGTTGGTGGTGAACCATGCCGCCGTCCCCCCCAGCGAAAGCCCTTTGCTGTAGCTGGTGTAGAGCGACAGGTTATCCAACGGCTTGTAAATCAGCGCGGCCTGGGGCAGAAACACCCAGCGCTCGGTGTGGCGCGCATCGCTGCCGTCCTCGGCGTATGCCTGCTCGTCGAGACGCACCTGGCGTCCGCCCAGCACCGTCTGCCACTGCTCGTTGAAGCTGATGCGGTCGGTGACGAACAGCCCGTACTGGCGGCTGTCGAGACGACGCTCGGTGTGCGGCAATGGCAGGTCGGAGGGCGAAACCGCTTCAGGCGCCTCGTTGATGTTGCCGGAGCCGACAAACTCGTTGAAGGTGCCTCGCGTGTCGACCGTACGACGGTAGGCGCTGGTGCCGAAGGTCAGCTCGTGACCGAGCGAGCCGGTAGCGAAAACGCCGGACATGGCCGCCTCGACTTCATCGTTGCGCCGGGTGTCGTCAGGGCTTCGGAAGTCATAGATGTCATACCCGCCTTCGGCACTGAAATGATTGGGCACCGCTTCTGCCGCGCAACTGGTCGAACCGTAGCAGCCCCAGGCGAACGCACTGTAGTCGTCGATCACCACACGACTGCGGGAGGCGCTGAGGCTGCCCTTCCAACTGTCATTGAAGCGATACTCGAAGCGGCCGTTCATGTTCAGGGAGTCGATCCCGACGGGATTGGACCAGCTCTGATAACCCAGCAGTTTGCGCGGCGAAGCATCGTGCGGCAGGGTCGTGCCGCCGAGCAGTTGATAGCCGGGCACGGAACGCTGCTCTTTGGTCTGGTACTCGACGTCCAGTTGCAGCAAGGCACGGTCGCTGATGTTCCAGTCGAACGCCAGGGACGCGAAATCCCGCTGGCCATCGGCATGCTCGACGTAGGAGCGAATGTCTTCATGCGCCAGATTGGCACGCAGGCCGAACTGTTGCTCGCTGCCAAACCAGCCGCCCACATCAGTGGCGATGTAGCGCTCGCCATGCTCGTTGGTGGACACCGTGACCGAACGCACATCCTCGGCGCGCTTGGTCTGGTAATTGATCACACCACCCGGCTCCGACACGCCACTCTGCAGGCCCGACAAGCCCTTGAGCAATTCGACCTGCTGCTTGTTTTCCAGCGCCACATTCTGCTCGCCGGTGATGCTGCGGCCATTGATGCGATAACTGTTGGCTGCGTTGAGCGAGAAACCGCGCACCACGAAGTTTTCGTAGTAGCCGACCGGGGCATAGCTTTCGCCGACAGAGGCATCGTTGCGCAGCACCTCGCTGAGCAGCCTGGCCTGTCGATCCTCGATCAACGCAGCAGTGAATACCGATACCGATGCGGGTGTGTCGAGCAACGTCGCCTGGTCGTAACCTGCAATGGAGGCCCACGCCGCTTTATAGTCGCCGACACTTTCTTCGCGGGTGCCCGAAACATTAACAGCTTCCAGATTGACCGGCTCGACCGCCAGCACCGGCGAAGCGACGGCCATGCCCAAAGGCAGCAAGCGAGACGCAAGACGCGCGGCAGGTCGGTGGGGCGTACTCATTGTCGGACTCCAGAAGATCAGGCGCCTGGACAGACGCGAAGCACCTTCCGGCAGGGGGCAACCTTTTACGTTCACCGCCGGTTTTTTTCAACCTTTGCGTGCACGTCATTCTGTAGACGAATCGAGTGAGCACACTTTACTCACCCCGCTGATTCGAAATAACCGGACACAACGATTTATTAAGCGTGAATTAAGTCAGCGTGGATAATCTGAATTCAACAAAGCCGCTGAACGATTCAGCGAGCCAGTAATCCATTACAACAGATCAATCAGAAGGAATACCTGTATGAAACTTATCTCTGCCCTCTTCGCTGCTGCTGCCCTGACTGTTGCTGCCGGTGCCGCCCACGCTGATGTTCGTCCTGATCAAATTGCCGGCCTGCAGAAATCCGGTGCAATCGGTGACCTGGAACAGTTCAACAAGCAAGCACAAGCCAAGCACCCAGGCTTTGAGATTCATGACACCGAACTCGATAAGGATGTTGGCGGCAACTACATCTACCAGATTGAACTCAAGGACGCCAAGGGCGTTGAGTGGAACTACGACGTGAACGCCAAGACCGGCGCCGTTGTACGTGACGAACAGGATCGTTAAT
>Ga0265798_10009414_pt1 | contig 12220 bp, 13 predicted proteins | sample P3T30metagenome_FD_192430 | JGI IMG/M metagenome (GOLD analysis project Ga0265798, IMG submission 192430) | Plant litter microbial communities from East Loma Ridge, Irvine, California - P3 T30 | ecosystem: Environmental > Terrestrial > Plant litter > Unclassified | place: USA: California... | reverse complement strand
GCTCTCTGGAATCTGTCAATTTACCTGGAAGACCGTGAATCCCAACCCTCTCTCGTCCGCCCGCTCTCCGCATCTCTCCGCCAAGAGCGTGCTGACCGCGAAAAGACGGCCGCCACCAAGGCGGCTGCCAAGGAGAAGGCCAAGCGTGATGCTGAGGCTGCTGAGAAGGAACGTCTGGAAAAGGGCAAGCTGAGCCACCTGGAGATGTTCAGGACGAGCGAGTTCAGTGCCTGGGATGCTGAAGGTTTGCCCACGGCGGATGCCGAGGGCAAGGAGGTGGCCAAGAGCCGCTCGAAGAAGCTGAAGAAGGATTGGGAGAGGCAAAAGAAGCTGCATGAGGCGTGGAGTGCGCAGCAGGCGTAGTGGAAGTTTTGGTTCTTTGAAAAAGTTATGGATCTCGTCGAAGGCTTTCAGTGAGGGAGGTCCGTGGCGTTGCATGCATCGGTTCGGTTGCAGCTGGTGGGTAAGATGGGTAGAGGCCAGCATTGTTGTTTTTGGTTACATGGTAGTGCGTGATAGTAATGATGGATTTCACTGGTAGTGGATCCCGCCAATGCTTTATTCTTCGTCTTCTTTCATGGGCAATGCTCGAACCGCTGCATCACATGGCTCCACCTACATTCTCCTAGTGGTCTTGACAACATACGGACTGAAGTGGCCGTTCATCCGAACGAAGGATCCTGATCGAGTGCTGTCTTACATGCATACTTGTGTTACCCCAACCCCAGCCCTGCAGTCTGGATAGACCCATATCTTTGTGTGTCATTATTCGTGAAGGTAGTGGTGACAGCGCAGCATAAACCTCCAGACAAGGAGTGGTCGCTCGCATAGAGCCTTGGATTTTGGTCTGATGGAAGGCAGCGATGTCTGCGTCCGATTGATCCAGCTTGAAAGCACCACACGCTCGTTGCCAGTAGTCTATCATGCTTTCGTTACGGCGGATGAAAAGCGGTGCGGTCATTAGAAATGTGTATATGTGTGGCATACCATGTCGCATCAAGGGCATGTTTTCTTCGCTATCCTTTGAGCCTTGCGTCTGTCCGGGCAAAGTCATACTTTATGGTTATTGCTGCCATCATAGATAATTATTCCAATTGACCTCACGTGCCCTTTTAATCTGAAACCAAAGTCAATTCAAAGTCAAGAGATGCGGAGAAGCGCTAATGGAATGGAGTCTCTCATATTTGATGATAAGTGTTGATCGGATCTGGATGGGTTGGTGAGCTAAGATGATGATATGAAGTGTAGAATGACAGTCATGACGGTAGGTACTACACAGCAGACCTTGAAGGAGAGCTCGATTCATTCGTGCTACTCAGAAATTGAAGTCAGTCGCATCGTCTGAGCATCATATACTTGTATCTCACCTTCTGACGCCCCATGCAAGCCACAGCACATCCCGATCTCTAACTTTCCGATCTGTGGATGATGGTCCCTGACACGGTTGGTGACGTTATGGACACGACATTGTGAGCAAAAGTCCCGTAGCTTCAGAGTCGAGACGAGGCGGAAAAAACGATCTGCCATGGCGTTTATCGCATACGTCTGGCGATCGAGAGGCAACAAAAGGGAAGGGAGTTCGCTCTTTCCCCTTGCTTGCATACAGACACGATCATCCTGTTCCTGCTGCATCATCAAGACATCCACATTCGCATCAGTCCCCAGCCCGTCTTGCCCTCTAAAAACGTCATTGACTATCACTCCATCTCTCTTTGTCTCGACCTGCACGACCAATCGTGACGCTCAAGCCCCCCCAGCAGTCCATCAATAACTATATGGCCGGCCTCTTCTCAGTCTCTCGGACAACTCCAGTTTTGTTTCGCAGAGTCGCCTTCCACCACCCGACCACAAACGGACCTAACGCCCTCCGTCTAGCCATCTCGGCCCTCACTTCCACCGCCAACGTCTCTCGTACCATTGCCGCACTACAGCCCTCCACCGCCAGCGCCATCTTGAGCTACTGCTACTCCACCTCCACCAAGAACACAAACTCACCTGCAAGTTCCTTTTCAGCACCAGTAACCCCCGACTGTTCCAACGAGACTGCCGCCGCCGCAGCCCGCACATACGCCACCAAGATGAGCCCCGAGGAGCAAGCCAAGGAGGAATCCACCGGTCTTAACGACTGGAAGACAAAGGCCCCTTACAAGCTCCACGAACCCAATGAGCACTTCGAAGCCCGTTATGAGGCATCTTGCCACTGTGGCAAAGTTGAGTACGAGCTTAGCAGAGAAGAGCCTCTAGACAGTAAATTGTGCCACTGCACTACCTGCCAGACCCAACACGGTATGTCTTGCTGATGGAAATGTTGTCATTGGCGGAGAAAATACTAACTCTCCCACCAGCTGCTCCCTTCCAATGGGCCGCCATCTTCCACAAGGATGACATCAACTTCAAACACGGCCACCACAACCTCGAGTGGTACGACCCAACTTCCAAGTCCACCGAGCACCAGCTGCCCTGCAAGGTCCGCTGTTCGTTCTGTCACAGCCCTATCATGGACGAGGGCCGAAACATGATTCTGCTCTTCCCATCTTTAATTAAGTTCAAGAGTGACGAGGACAAGAAGAACTTTGCTCCCAGGTGAGTTCATTTGAAAAAGTCCTTTATTGAAGTTCGTAACGCTGACGGTCAATTTGCTAGACTCCACATGTTCTACGGCCAACGCTGCATCGATGTCCCTGACGGTCTGCCCAAGTGGACCGGTCTCAACAAGGAGAGCGATCTCATCGAGGACTCGCCACCTGAGCAAATCAAGGAGAACCTTCGCCAGCGCGAGAAAGAGAGGGAGGAGCGCTTTGAGAAGGGCGAGCACAAGTAGAGAAATCTACTTGTCTTGCATCGGACCTTCGGGTGAACTCGGGGACCCTTTCAAGCCTTCTATGTCGAGATTAATTCCTCCGAGCGATTTGTATATCGCAGGTGTCCCGTAACACGGATGCCCCGAATAGAGTCTGTGACTAGACTACATATTGCGTAACAGCGTCGGCGTTCGCTACAGGTGGTAGCATGATATGGGGTGTTGCAGACATATAACTACATGTAGTAACGAGATTCATGACACGATTGCCTTTTCGAACACCAACGTCAGCTCCGCTCAATAAACCGCAGCAATCATTCTTGGCCCAGCCACGAACCTAGCCACCACAAATCCCCCAAGCGCCAAAACATAGAAACATCCCGAAAACACAACAAGTCCCGTAAACCCGCCACCGCTCGCATCAACGATAGCACCCCCAATCGGAACCCCAACCAACGCCCCGAAACTCGAAATCGAAAAACACGTCCCCACCCTCCTTCCAATCTCCTCCACCTTACTGACCTGCGCAATACAAACAGGCGTCAGACTGATCGCCGCCCCACTCCAAAACCCAAACAAAACCGCAAAAGCCGTCAGCGCAGCCTCGCTCGCCGTCTCCAGCACCGTCGGAGGCAGCCAGATGCCAAATACCAAGATCGCGCACACCAAAGCCGTGACGATCATGACATTAAACCTCCCGAAGCGGTCGGACAAGTAGTTTGGCAGGGCGCGGCCCGGCACTGAGCCCACGTTCAAGAGGGCGATGAGGCGGTAGGCGTGTTGCCGGCCGATGCCTTGGCCCGTGGCGATGGCCGCGCTGGAGATGTAGGTTATGGGCAGGAAGACTGCGAATTCGATGAGGAAGACTGCGATTGTCGTTGCGAGGTAGGCGCGGTCGTGGGCTAAGGGCTTGAAGTCGATGGCTTTGCGGAGGCAGGCGGCGAGGCCTGGTTTCTTCTTCTTATTCTTTGCATCCTTTTGCGTAGGACCGGGGACGACGACGGCGGACGGACGTGTCTGGAGCGTTAGGCACGCTACGGAGCACATTCCTAGTGAGATGAAGGCTATTATCCGCATCGTCCAGGGGAAGCCGATTTTGGGCGCCAGGTAGAGGGTGATGAAAGAGAAGAGGATTCCTCCTATGCCGCCCGCCGTGCATGCGAGGCCGGTTGCGAGGCCTTGCCGTCTGTTGAACCAGTGGCCAATGGTGGAGACGCTGGGAGTGAAGAGGCAGCATGCTGAGAGACCGCCTAGGACGCCGAAAGACAAGAGGAATTGGTAGTACTTTGTGCTGACGCTTAGACACATGAGCGAGGCTACCATTCCGATAGAGCCTGGGATGATGACCGGACGGAGTCCATATCTGTCGAATATTGCTCCTGGGGAATGACAGCGCCTGGTCAGTCCTGATCCGTGGTATCTTGCTACAAGTGAAGTCTGGCGTGCGTACCTGCGCATGAGCCGCCGATGTACAGGAAGAATGCATAGAGGCTGACGATCCATGCGGTCTGCGATTTGGGCAACGCTTCAAGCTGGTTTTCCCCAATCCAAGCGTCGAGGATTCCGATCGTGTTCAGCATGCCCATGCTGGGGACCATAGCACACCAAGCGCCCAGCACTACTATCCAGGCCCGCCAGCCACCTTCTGGACAGTCCGAGTCCATGCCGCGATTGAGATGATCATGTTGGTGGCTCCTGGATTCGTCTGCGAACGAGATTGGGGAGGTCATATTCGGTCCGCACTTGTCATGAACTTGTCATTCTTTTTGCCATAGGACAGAAAAATCAAAACGTCGATTCGCGTGGATTCGTAAATTTCGAGACCAGTGCTCGATTAGTAAGGAAAGGACCCGGTATGTGCCTGGTTGAAGTCAGGCATATACCTACAGTATGGACCGTACGAGGCTTTTCCTAATGTAACAACGACGAGACTCCATCAAAATGATCTGATGAACTATGGTGGCGTTCAGATAACGAATGTGGGTCTGATTCTGTAGGCTTATCGTACGATGAGATGCAATGGGAATCAGCTTGGTAACGACATGCTTGAGAGCATGACAGTGGAAGAACTCGTGATCAGGATGATTGCCGAGTGAGCCGAAACGAAGAGTCTTTCACGATCTTGCCTTGGTGTATTGAGAGGGCGCGAACAATGAATGAATGTCTTTTTGTCGGTGTTTGTAGGGCGTGCTGATGGGCATGACATCGTGATGGTTTCAACGCAGCAGTCCCCATGATACCGGTGACCTTTCACAGTGTTGGCGCGCTTCATTCACCCGACTTATTGCGCCTTGCGACTTGGCTCCGGATGTCGTTGCCATCTTGAAAAGGCTTGCTCGATCTCGGGAGACTCTTGAGCTTCCTGACTTCTAGTCTAGAAACCATGAAAGCAGGTTAGAGACAAGACAGGCTACAGCTGTGTCGAGTCTTCCGCCATCTGCTCTCTTCACTTCAGCATCCAGCATTACATCACACATTACACGCCGCCATGAGTAAACACCGTCGTGGTTTGTACTTCAACGACGAGTGGAGATCATGGAACTCGACACCGGGTACATCGGCAGAGCAAGTGCACAGCTTCCACCGTAGCCTCCCGGACTATGAGCAAACCCCTCTTCGAAATCTGGAAGCCCTAGCAAAAGAGGTCGGGGTACGTGCAATATACCTCAAAGATGAAGGGAACAGGCTTGGCCTTCCGTCCTTTAAGATCTTGGGTGCTAGCTGGGGTACTTTCCGAGCAGTCGCCTCGCATTTGTACCTTGCCCTTGATCTGGATCTGAATGCATTCAAACAGTCACTCAAAGGATCAGATATCTCACTTTATGCTGCGACTGATGGAAACCATGGTCGTGCTGTGGCCCGCATGGGCTATTGGCTGGGCTTGAGAGTCGAAATTCACGTGCCGGCGGTCATGAATGCTTCCACCATTCGCCTCATCGAGTCTGAGGGTGCTGTCGTGACCAGATCGACGGGCACATACGATGATGCCGTGTTTGAAGCACAGGCTGCGTCAAGAAGACCGGGTGGTCTCTTGATCCAAGATTTCGCATTTGGGAATTATGAGAACATCCCTCAGGTCAGTATACGCATATCTGCCAACTGATAGCAAGGCCGAACTCTAACGAATACAGTGGATCGTTGATGGCTATAGCACCATGATGCTCGAAATCGAAGAGCAACTTGAAGAACAGGCAGTCACGCATGCCTTTGTACCAGTCGGAGTTGGCTCATTCGCGCAGGCAGTCACTTCTCACTTCCGCCAGCCAGGGAGCTCCACTCGTGTGATCGGAGTGGAACCTGATACTGCAGCTTGCTTATGGAAGAGCTTGAGATGTGGCTGCCCTACCGCGATTCAGACATCGCCGACTATTATGGCTGGGCTTGATTGTGGGACTGTATCGACTACTGCCTGGCCAATACTGAGCAAAGGCCTCTGCGCCAGCACGACTGTCTCTGATTTCGAAGCGCACTCTGCTGCGACTTACCTCCAATCTCTGGGCGTATCTGCTGGACCATGCGGTGGGAGCACGATCGCCGCACTGCGCCGGCTTTCTCAAAAAGATAAACGCCATCTTGGGATCGATTCAAACAGTATCATCGTTCTTCCATGTACCGAGGGATGGCGAGACTACGATGTACCCTTAGACGCCACCGTCGAAGATCCTATCGAGCTCACGCAGCTTTTGGAACATCTCGATGGCACTAAGACCGTCCTGAATTACATCGCGGCATGGCTGGAGCATCGCGATGTCGAAGCCCGTTGGGTTCAGTCCCCTCGAAAAACCATTCTCATCGTTGGACGTTCGCACCGGGCTGGATGTGTCAAGACTGTCACGTTCACAGGTGACCCAGACCATGCGAGGACGGAACCACTTGAGGTTGACCTGCTACTTGACGATAAATCATATGGCAGATCATGCAGAGCCGCCAACGCCATGGTTGCTCTTGCGTATCAGCAATACTCAGACTAGTATATGCTGCCTTAGTCGGTGAAGATTCGACATGGCCATCTACATGTCTGGCATACATATACTTGAGAGGTGACATGGAACCATAAATCGTGGGACTAGGATGCATCTAACATTCTTGTATTCATCTCAAGATTCGCCGCGAAAGCGAAGGCTAAGAACCATGTATCTCTTAGCCCACGACCGCGATCTGTTGACGAACAAGCAACTCAAGCACATCTAAGCCTTTCTCAGAACTTTAATCCACTCAAATATGTCGAGTTCGCGTAGGCTCACCCCAAAGATATCTTCTATGAAGCGCAAGAGGCACCTTTCGTTGGCTGTCGATGCGGCAGCTTTCAAGTACGTAAGTGGCTTGAGTCTACGGAATGTAACTGAGTGGTGTGACCTGCACCGCTTTGTACTACACTAACGATCCTACGGCAAACGCGGCATCGCATCCTTCTCATCCTCATAAGCTGCGCCTTGTCGCGATGAAGAAAGGTAGGCAACCGCCAGTAATTCATCTAGTATCCACCACACCACCTCTCGTCTCACATAGGTTTCTCCTACGCCTGTCTCAGAGACTGATTAAATATTGACGGGAGAAATCTCCACCTCTCAACTCCGCCACTCCCCGCATTCTCCATCTCTCCACACAAACACCCCACGCGCCCAAACAAAAACAACAACCTCCAGCCCACAGCAATGGGCACCCCATCCTGGGCCATCCCCGTCGGCGTGCTGGGAGGCCTGGTCGTCATCGGCCTGATATGGCTCATCTGGGCCTTCCCCAAAGCGTGGCAAAAAGGCGTCAACTCTGACAACGCCGAGGTCGACGCCCGAGCCGGGCCCGGCCCAGCAGCCAGAGAAGCACAACGGGCGCGGAACCGCGCTACCATCGAGCGATACTCAAGAGCGAGGGCGCGGGAGAGGGGGGAAGTCGTGCCCGACGACGATGATCTTGAGATGGCGTTGGGGGAACACCGCAATGCAGGGCTTGCGCCGCCGCCGCCGGCGTACTCGAAGCAGCCTACGATGGCGACGGGGCAGGTTTATGTTGCGAATTGAGAAGGAGTTTGTTTGGGTTCGTGATCTGGGATTTGGGGTTTGAGGGTGTTGGGGGCGTTGAATGATTGGTTTTCGTGTTGGCATTATATTTCATGCTGCGCGCTGACATCAAATACACCTATAATTGAAGTTCGCAGCCAGAGGCATGGCAAGCGCCTCACATCATCTCACTTGCCCTCTAACACGGTGGGATCCTCGGCGTCCCACTCTTTCTTGTAGGATATCGGCGACACTTGAACGCCATGCTCAGCGCTGGCTGTGACTAGACTGTTCCTGGGGATCAGATGCCAATCGCTTTCCTTGTAAGTACTTGGCTCGCTGGCGATGATGATGTGTTTGCCGTGGTCTTCGACTGCCTTTCCAGTGAAGCGGTTTGCAGTGCGATTTCCGTCGGGATTGTCGGGGTATTTTCGATTTAGTGTCGTGCCCGCGGTTGTGGAATAGTATCTGATTAACATGTTAGCTTTGAGTGTAGATGAGGAGAAATTCACTTACAGCGAAGGTGGTTCTTGCGTTGTGTGGTTACGGAACCGACAAGCGATCATTTTCACTCCATCAGTCGCGCAGAGGTTCAGACTGTTTGGCTTTGCTTTCGTTCCCAACATGGTCGCTTGCAGCTCTAGTATGGTTGTGACCATGGCGGTCATTGCAGTACCCATTTGTTCGGCGCTATACTCCTGCTCGAAAGAGGTTTCGTCGCCAAAATTGGTGAGATACGACACGTAGAGGGCTGCCATGTGTTCCGAGTCGGTGCCACCTTTGATGGTGAGATATGCAGCCTTGCTCATCTTCTGGCAGAGATCGAGCTTGAGGGTAGAGAAATCAGCCACGGCGCCGTTGTGCATGAAGCTATGTCGACCAAAGATAAAGGGGTGGTTATTGACCGGGACAATCGGGGTTCCACTCGCTGCTCGGATATGAGCCATCAGGACCCGAGTTTCTGTGTTTGCACATATCGAGCGATAGTTCAGATCGTTGGCTGGCGGCTGTACACTCTTGTACATGGAAGGCCGTAAGCCTTGCTTCAGAGTGCCATCGCCGGACTCGCCGGTATCGCCACGCTCGAAATCGGCGTTTGAGGACGTGTACCAGACGATGCCTACACCGTCGATGTTGTAGATGACATTGCGTGCAATGATGAGATGATCCTTGGAGATGTCCCGGGGATGGTGTGCTACCAGGCCAGGGAGATAGTGCTCATGGACTTGGTTTGTGAGTGAGTGTTTGGATGACACGATCACATCTTCCAGAAGACATGGCTCTGTGGGTGAGATATACGCGAACCAGCTTCTGACCGTCAGTCGTGTCGCCGCCCGGTTATACAGATCGAGCCGCTTACCGGCACATCTTGGCTTTGAATGTTGATGTTTGCTCGTATGGAGTCTCAGGATTGAATCGATTGATTGGGGATGGTGCGGGTGAAGGGTCATGTGTTTGTGTGATTGCTATGATGGCATGTTTCCAGGATGATTGCCTTGTGAAAAAGAGAAAGATCTAGATAAAGACGTGCCGAGGGTTGTATCTCGCTATCATGGATTCATGTGGCAGGTGACAGGTCGGATGGCGTTATCAGTTGGTCTCATTGAACGCTTCACTTACATATTCTGATTGGCTGCGGGACCTCCGGCGCTAAGGGATGTTCAGTCAAAAAACGATGGTGCTGGTTGAACACCTTTGAGTCAAGGTGCAAATAACTCTACCAATATTGCACGGATTGAAGCGCCGATTGAAGCTTCATGAAGCCGGTTGAACAGGCTGTAGATATAGCAGTTCCGCCCAATTGTCACTTTTTGTTGTTATCTGGATGTCCCAACGACGGCAAGAAAGACCGCTCTCCAGATTTCGGTGTTTGCCGGGGCTGGCAGCGACGACAACAGCTGTGGTGGAGCTGGAGCTCGACCATTGAGATTGAGCGCATCTAACACCAAACACCTGCAATATATAACGACGAATACTACTGAAGATAAGCGAGTTCCTGTCTACACGGCCACACAGAAATCCTACAGAAATCCCATTGGCGAAGAAGAAAGACCGCAACACTACTCCCAGCTCGCGCCAGCTCCACGACATACGACCATGGCCGCCGTGCCAGCGTCCGAGACCAAATCACTACAGCCCGCGAAAGACATACTACCATTCGATGCACGGCAATCCGAACCGATCAGGCTCTTTCCTCTGAGTAACTACACATTCGGCACCAAAGAGACACAACCGGAAGAGGACCCATCAGTGAAGGACAGGCTGAGGAGGCTTGAGGAATATTACGACAACCATGGCATGCGCAGGACAGGCGAAGGCATCCTAGTCTGTCACGAGCACAATCACCCACATATCCTCATGCTTCAGATCGCGAATGCCTTCTTCAAACTGTAAGGTTGACCAAACACATCTATCGCGAATGAAACTAATTAAGCGCAGCCCTGGCGACTACCTCCCTCACGACGTCGACGAGATCGAAGGTTTCAAGCAACGACTCAACGAACGCCTAGCACCCACTGGCTCCCTTAAAGAAACATCGACCGAGAACGACTGGACCGTCCACTCCACGCTCGCCCAGTGGTATCGACCCAACTACGAAACCTTCATGTACCCTTACCTGCCGCCGCACTGCACACGTCCCAAAGAATGCAAGAAACTATACCTGCTGGAACTGCCACACAGCCGCGTGTTGAGCGTGCCAAAGAATATGAAGCTTCTCGCTGTCCCTCTGTTCGAGCTCTACGACAATACCCAACGGTACGGACCTCAGCTGAGCGCCATACCTCATTACCTCAGCCGCTTTAGGTGGGAATTTGTGGATGAGGAGGGCAAGGTTGTGAGCTGGACACCAGGCGGACCGGTGGATGAGCGGGTGAAGACCAAGATTTTGGCGGGCGGTGAAGAGGCCAATGGCAATGGAGCCGTAGAAGATGCTATGCAGGAAGGTGCCTGAGGATGGAAACATTACGATGCGAATTAGCGAGGAGTTAGCACCTCTCAGTGGTGTGGTACATTGGAACACGGGCGGGCGTATCAGATACCAAAATCCCATGTAAGAGGGACACGCACACCGATCAGCACTTTTCAGCGAACATTTGTCTGACAAAACAGTCGGTGATATCAGATATGAGCTCAGCGTCTGCCTCGGAACAGCGAGAGATTGACGTGGTCGGACTAGTCTCTCACTGACCATGTAGCTTGTGAAGTGCTCTGCAGCAGCATGTATGAGCTCGGCCAAGCGTCATGCGTTATGAGACAACTGACTTTAGCCAGCGAAGAGCAGATGAGAATGCAAACGGTCGATCCACTCCTGTCACACTTCATAAAAGGCACTATTTTGCAGTACGATGACCAGACACGGACAGCTGTGGCTACTAGCAGATCGACACCACGTGAGACATTCTGGATTCATGCAAATAGTACAATCGTCTATCTGCTTAGTCCGATCTTCAGTACAAACAGCGCCTCAATTCTTTGGTACCAGCCCAAAGACCAAAGGTCACACTGCACAGCAGCAGCCCATCAAGTCAAACCACCTAACAAGCCTCCGCCTTGTCCGGCTCGCACTCGCCGTTCGACTTGTCGCAACCAACATACCCCTGGCACTGCGTGCTGGTGTCGAAGCAGTTGTTCGAGTACGACGCCTTGTCGCCCAGGTTGGGGTTGATGCCGATGAGCTCGCCGCCGTCGACGGCCGTGACGCCCTCCATGGTGACGGAGCGCGCGCAGTTGCCGCTACAGTTGCCGCACGAGCGGTACACTTTGCCGTAGTCCTCGGCGTAGAAGTTCTTGATGTTGACCGTGCCGCAGCCGTTGTGCTGGATCACTTTGTCGGACGCGTGGAAGGCGCCGCCGCCGATGATGTTGGCTGTGCCGTCGCCCTTGATGCTGATCGCGTCTTCGCAGACGTCTTCGAACCAGAGGTTCTCGAGGGTGCAGGAGCCTGGAGGAGAGGTTAGTGTTGTTGGTTGTTGGTTGGGGATGGGGGGATGGTTGGGTCCCTGGAGAGAGACGTGGCATGCGAGACAATAGTCAAGTCGCCGGGTGAACGTCTTCGTCACAGATCGAAGTGGAACGTACTGCAAGCATGTTAGTACGTGATTCAACAATCCCTCATCGTCCCGATGATAGCTTACCCTAGGCAGTAGACTCCCTCGCCCTGGTCGGCGCCAATGATAACATTGCGAAGTGTAGCACCGTCCTCAAGCACGAAGACAGTGTCGGCCTCGCCGCCCTCACCCTGGCCACCACATGGGGTACCACGGTCGTACTTGAAGAATGTCAGCTGAACGAGTCCATCAAGACCAGGTTTGGATGCAGAAAAAACCTACCTTGACGTATTCGCCATCGAAGGTCTCGCCGCTGGCAATGTACTGAGGCTCGCTCAGGGACTGCGAGCCGGTGGAAGCAGGAAGAGTCGTCT
>Ga0265798_10009413_pt1 | contig 12220 bp, 13 predicted proteins | sample P3T30metagenome_FD_192430 | JGI IMG/M metagenome (GOLD analysis project Ga0265798, IMG submission 192430) | Plant litter microbial communities from East Loma Ridge, Irvine, California - P3 T30 | ecosystem: Environmental > Terrestrial > Plant litter > Unclassified | place: USA: California... | reverse complement strand
CTGAGCTCCAATCGCTCTCACGCTCCGATCTCGATCCTCGCAGTCGCGTTCCAAACCCTCGCTGCCAACGACAGCACGCGCTCTCGCCTGTCCCGAGTCTTCACCTCCTCGCTACAGCGCAAGCAGCAAACGACCTCATCCTTCGGGATGATAGCTCCACTCCGGCTACTCGGCTGTGTGTGAAGATCCTTCGATACTGCCTGCGAACCTCCGCCCTGGAAGTTCCTTGTGGTCGAAGAATCGACCCCAAAAATTTCCTTGATTTCTCTGATTTACATTTCTTTTGCGTTCGGTTTGCCGGCCCGGAGAGCCACTAAAGACAGAGGACCCACGAGAGTGCCCATCGAAGCGTTTGCATGATTTATACTATTTCGCTCTGACTTTTGCTGGAGGGTCGGTTTAGCAAGCTTGGGCTGGAGCTCTGCCTTTACGATCTCCATGAAAAGCACTCTACCAAATCACGCAATAAGGCATTGATCATACTCATACTTTTCCCTCTGTGTTTGAATGCGATGTCCATATGTTAGACGGTGTAGAGGCTCAACTGTCAACATTGCTGCTTCTGCCTCTACCTGATGAGGAAACAATTGAAGCAATGAGCGTTGTCACCGTGTGACCATTCCCCGTCTTTGATCATCATCTTCGCCACGACCAAGCCACAAGTGTAATCGACCAGATGATCTCGCAACTAAACACCAACGACCTGGTCATACCCATCAAATTGAATGCTCAAGTTCTTAAAAAACCAATGCATGTGTTGTATTGTTTCGGCCACCCAAACCCTTACCCTACATAAATGTCGATTTGAATGAAACGACGGCTGACACGTGACGTGTGTGCGTACGAGGGTTGAGAAACACAGGAATGACATCGTAGAGAATTATCAACTTAATTGTTTGTTTGTGGTTTTGTTCGTAGGGACCTATGTAATCCTTCGACACAGCCAAAAGAGCATACACACAAGGCGTCTATGTAAAAAGCCCTCCTGATCAACCGACACAGACAACCACTGTGTCAGTGATGATCCGAGTATGTCCATGGGAAGAAAAAGAGTAAGAAGGAGGAATGAAAGGAAAAGAAAAGAAAAGAAAAGAAAAGAAGCCAACGGTGCATAAGGGGATGGATGGTTCGCCAGGAAGAAGGCAAAGTCACGCTTTCGTCAAGTCGTTTCTTTCTCGTATTCGCAGGTTTGGTCGTGTCATGTCGCGCATTTGCCCATCCGTCTTGCCTCTTCCTCTTTCCTCCCATGCTGCAAGAACTGTCGTAGCGTGACGTGACGTGCGTTGCCTTCGCGATCGGCTTGGCGTCCATGGTCATTATCATCATGATCGTCGATCAACGCCTGTATCGCTTCCCAGAGACGTCGTAATAATATTCCTTTTCGTAGATGCGTTCCTCGTACGCACTCCTTGGAGGTGGTGGCGCAGGCGCGGGAACCGGTGGTGGAGGTAGCATCTTCGGCAAACGCTCGAGTTCCTCGCGCTCCCACTGGATTTCGCGGATGCGCTCGCGTCGTTCGCGACGGATGTCTTCGGTCAGCTCAACGAGGCGGAGAACGTCTTCCTATTTGGTGGGTCAGTAATCGCGTCTCTCGATGAAATCTCGAACAGGCAACTTACGTAACGTAGGTATTCGATCACGTAGAAGAACTCTTCCGTCTCTTCATATTCATAACCCATCTCTTCGACAGCTTCTTTGATCACCAAATCTTTGGTGACCTCTGTCCACATCTTGTCCTTCGTTCTTCCTTTCTGGGTGCCTTCTGTGATCCTGCGCTCTGTGATGCGGATTTCCTCTGACGTCTTTGGAGGTGGTGGTGGGAGAGGAGCTGGCGGTGGCGGTGGTGAGCGCGGGTTTGGTGCACCGAACTCGCCCTCGTAAATTCTGTCGCCGGTTTGGAACTTGCTTCGCCGATCACCATTGTATCGCTGCCATGTAATTTCTTGACTGCCGCCACCTTTGCCGTCCATGCGAACACGCTCAGTGCCAGGTGGAACGTCTACAAGACCCCAATCTCTTGTCGCACCATCATAAGCCTCGCCGGGGTAGCCACGAGAAGCGGCGCGGCGCATGTAGTACTCTGCCTCTGCAGCAACGTCATCGTCGTAGTTGCGTCGGGATGGAGGAGGCGCAGGTGAAGGAGAGCGCGGGCGGCGTGTTGCAACGCTGCGAGACCGAGCCCGCGGAGCCTCTGAAGGTCGTGCACTACGCGAACGGTGGCGATCTTGTTCGATGATAATATCCTCGTCAAAGTGCTTGCCGTTACGGGTGCCAGACCGATGGATCTCAATCTCGAGATTATCTTCATGAGGAGGACTAGGTGGAGCTGGAGCTGGCGCAGGCGCAGGCTCAGGTGGCGGTGTTGGTCGACGGGCAGGTTCTATGCCGTGGTCGATATGGCGATGGTGGTGAATAACTTCCTGGATGATCGGAGGTCGGACAATGGGCTCTGGTGGAGGTGGAGGTGGCGGCGCTGGGGCTGGCGGAGGAGTTGGCTCTCGTGGCGGCTCCGGGGTTGGCGATCGCTCTCTTCTGCGAATGATGATCTCCTCCCGCTCGTGATCACGCGGTGGCGGCGGTGGGCTGGGAGAACGTGGACGACGAATAATCCATTCTTCTTCTTTCTTTCCTACGAGTATTCCGCGACTGCGGGAGCGAGGTCGAGGTGCGGGACGCGACTGCTCCCGGATATGAATGTCGATTTCGTCCTCGTGTTGACGCCCTCTGTGTGAGTGCCGATCGCGAATATCGATATCGATATCCTCCCTCTCCCTTTCAACGGGACGGGTGGGCGGTCCTCCACCACCGCGTCTGAACCGGATCTCCTCGACGTCACGCTCGTGGTACTCGCTTCTTGGTGGAGCCTCGCTTTTTGCATATTCACTCTTGGCCGGCGGCGAGCGAACTCGGTGTTCGCGTATGTCGATGTCGATCTCTTCCCTCGCTCGCGACGGAGGACCTCGACTTGGAGCCTGGCTCTTTGCCCGGTTCTCTCTGAATATGATCTCTTCATCCGCAGGGCCGCCTCTCTCACTGCTCGGGTAAGGTGGACGGCGGTCTCCTTCTCGCTCTCGTTCACGCTCGCGGATAATGATTTCCCTCTCAACGTCGGCCGGATGCTTGGAACGGACAGTTTCGTTGCTGCGACGTCTAGCAGGAGGCCTCCAAGTGTCCTCTTCCCTTTCTCTTTCCCTCACAACCAGAGGGCCGGCATGACTCTTGCCGTAATCTTCGCGAAGAAAGTCAGGCTGACGACCAGGTCGCTCCGAGCGGCGATCAGACAGTACAGTGGCAGGCTTCCTTGTCTCGCGGATTTCCAGTTCAGGCTCATCGTAGCGGGAGCGAACGTAGTCGCGCTCGTCGTAGACGTCAGCGTAGCGTCTAGACATGGTTGGTGACAAAGCAACTGCCTAGTAGCTACGACGCAGATAAGGCTAGAGTTGGCCAGTGATGCTGTAGACGCGAGAGTGAGAGTGAGGTCGTAGCGACAAGTCAGTGGCAGGCGTGTGTGAGTGCAAGGCAGTACAGTAGTTGAGGTCACGGGCGCGGATATGATGAATGTTTCAAGCCTCCTGCAGTGAGGTGGGGTTATCCACGAGCAGCGGGGCAAGCGGGAGGAAGACGAGGCGATATGCAAAGAGAGACACGTGAGGCGGTGAGTGTGGTGGAGGGGAGAGAGAAGATGGATAAGGAGTATGAGGAGGGAGAGAGAGGTGAGGATGACAACGACATGCTACATCAACTTATCGAGCAAGCGCAGAGAGGTCAGGTCCAGCCACATCGGAGGCAGCTACCTTACTGCTGCTGCTTAACTTTGGGCGCCAGCGATATGGCGGGCGGGCACGGGCCTTGGACGGCTACGTCAAGTGACAGGGATCAATCAAGAGATTTCGAGACATTGCATGCATGTGAGAGGTGTCATCAGCGACCATCAGCAGCATGAGCGACCTTTTCTGTGTGAAAGCGACGTGATCGGTGTCCCGATACTAACTCTCTCTACTGTAAGCGCCCGACTCTTGGCTAGCTCAGTACTGTACATGCCTTCCAAGTTATAATACTGCACTACCGCTGCATGTTCAAGCCGTCGAGGCGATGTCACGTACTCAACAGGCGACTCTGGAATCGCATCTTACTACTGCTACTGCGAGTGCCATGCTGCCAAGTACGCTGTAATTGCTTGATGTTTGAGATAAAAGCGCTTCTATTCTCTCCTCCAATACTTGGAACGCCGACGCTACATCGGGTGGTGTATTGGTATTTTTATCTATTGGGAAGATCTGCAGGGGTCAACGTGGAAGACATGGAGGCTAACTCTAAACTCAACCGTCGGTATGGCTCGGTGGTACAAGTGGCGGATGGTTGCGGCAGTAGTACATGAGGAGCTTCAAGCGCGGCCGGCCATGAAGCTGCGCTGCTACGGGTGATCAACCACCAAGGCATGTACGCGTACCATAAAGGCACATCCAACCCAGCCTTCTCATCCATTTCAACCCATCCCAGTTCATCGCATCACATCCCCACTCCCCAGCCCTCCTCCGCCAACCAACCCAAAACCTCGTCGACAGCCACGCTTGCATTGGCCGACCTAGCACCTTCACCCTCAGGCCCCGGATCCAAACGCCACTCGACATTGCGTGTCTTGTTCTTCAACACCTCCATCACATAGCCGCCTCCAATTTCCACATCTGTTACACACCTCATCATAGCTTCGGCGACTTCTTCTGGCTCGACCCAAATCTGAGTCGCGTCGACCATCTGCATTTTTTCCGCATGTTCGGTCCACAGAGGCGTTTTGATCATGCCTGGAGCGACGCCGTTGACGCGGATTCCGATGGCTGCTTCTAGAGGTGCTAGGGAGCGGATGAGACCATTCATGCCTATGGTAATGGGAGTTAGCTGGGCATGATCAACGGAATTGAAGCAGAATGTGAAATGACTGGAGTATGTTGATCGAAGCACAGCAAGACATACCATGCTTGGAGGCAATGTACAGAGGAATCGGGAAACCTGGCATCTGGCCCGCGATACTTGAGATGTGAACGATGCGCTTCGGGTTGCTAAAACCTGCTTTGCCTTTGGTCGAAGTTGGGGTTGGGTTCAGCCAGCGAGAGATTGCTAGCTGCGTTGTCCGGATGGGATGGACTAGGTTGATGTCTAGACAAGCGTAATGGCCGACTCCATTGGCACCATGGGGGTCGTCTCTGGACTTTGCAGTTCCCGGTGGATGCCAGAAATTGGTCCAGTGAGGCTCAAAGATACCAGCACCGGGGCATACCTGTTAATACCGTTCTCAGCATGATGATTAAAAAATTGGATGTCGATGTTCTGGAAGAAGGCCAAACACGTACGATATCTGCACCGCCGAACTCTTTCTCGGCTACATCAAACATGTTCGTGAGTTGATCCCACATCACCACATCAGTCTTGACGAAAACTGCACGTGGCTGTGTCGTGTATTCATCGACGAGCTTCTGTGCTTCAGGACGCAATGCAAGATCGGCGATAACTACATTGCAATTCTTCTCTAGTAGCATCTTTGCGAAAGAGTAATTGATACCTGTCGATCGTTAGACTGATGCTACTTTTGCTTACAGCAGTTGATGGGATTCGGCGGCGTACCCGAACCAGCTCCCGTGATGATAGCTGACCTGCCATCAACAGAGAAGGGTGCAGCCGCGTCTGTCATCGTTTGGGATGTTGAATTGTGTGGTTGATGTGTCTTTCACTGTCGGTTGTTGTGCAGACAAGTCTCCATCACTGGAAAGACCACAACACCTTTATACTAGAGTTCTTCGCTGTCTCCATCGTGGTGGACCATAGCATCACTATGGCGGGGTTTCTTCGAACGCCGAGGGCTCAAGTCACCGGCCGACTCCATTCGGTTGATCAAGCTCCGATGTGGATTTGAAGCCCGTATGAGCTACGGAGAATACGCAGCTCTGTGAGTACATCAGGAGCAGTCAACTGCGGTGTCTGAAGCAGTCGATTTTGATGTCGACGAGATGCAAAAATCTGGGCAAGTGGCAAGATGTTGTTACACGCCTCATCACCGCCGCCTTGATCGAAGACCCATCTGATTGGATGTTTCATCTTCAAAGTGGGTTTCGGGGAAGCTGGTCCTTGATCCCCCCTTCCTTCCCTTCCGTGCTTATTCCATGGCAAAAATAGCCCAGGCTGTCGGGATTGTTGTTGTGCTGTCTATTCGAGCCGATGCACTGCACTATGATGTTTTTTGCAATCTAGCTGGCCGATTCGGGTATATCGAGAGCTCGAATCCTCGAATTCCCTGCCATATGTTGCAAAAGTGATGTATATCACACGATTCACCTGCAAGCGTGCACAGTTTCATTCGTCCAGATCGTCTCGTCTCGCGCCGCACGGAACCCTCGTGGGTCTGGAGTAGCCCGGGTTCCCCAAAGGGAGTGGAGGTGGAGACATTTTGGGGCAAGAGCGTGGGGACGCGTGCGAAATGACGTTAGTGAATCGTCTAGAAGGGAGCTCAGGAAAAGTGCCCTGAAGTGTTGAATACCTTATGTACATGTAAGCGTGAGGTTACACACACTTCGACAAGCTCTTTTCACATCAACAAACGGCGGCACTCGTCTTCAACTTCACTCACAACCTCACAGCAACAACATCCCTTCTTTACATCTGCCTCTTACTCGGGATCCCTGTCCCAGCAATCTAAACATCCTAACGGCCAGCCCTGCACTGTCGCGGCTCGAGTCTTGGTACGTTGTGCACTGCGCCCAAGACCCCTTCTAGACCACCAACTCCCATCAAGCACCACGCGTTCTCTACGTCCGAGCATCAGTCACGAGCCATTGGGCATTGCTGAGCTGTCTCACGACTTTCGAGGCAGCGCTGGCATTATCCACACCATCTTTTCATCTACATCCACCGACTGCACCTCTCACCTCATCTCACCTCACCTTATCCCTCACAGCTAATCTTTCCCCTGCCCTCACAGAAACACCACAATGTTCCGCACAAACATCCTCCTCAGACAGGCCGCGCGCGCCTCGGCCACTGCTGCCGTGCGCCCTGCCACTTTCACCGCTGCACCAATCGCGAACTCCGCCTCCCGCGCATTCAGCAAGGTCACACCGAAGTTCGACAAGCTTTCGGCGGAAGACCCAAAAGACGACGACCGTCACGACAAGTTCACAACATCCTCGGCGACTGAGACCGGCCACGAAGGTAGTGCCTCGCGTACCGACGACTCGATCCGCTACGAGCACCCTGATGACGAGAGCGAGCTGCCTTCTTCCAAGCCCGTGCAGGGTCGCGGTCGCAACCTGCGCACACTGGCCAGCTTTTCGCTGGACGACAAGGTCGGCGTCGTGACTGGCGGCGCCAGAGGTCTGGGTCTTGTCATGTCCCAAGCCATGGTTGTGTCTGGTGCCGATGTCGCTATTGTCGACATGAACAGTAAGTGTCATATACTTTTCCGCTCGATCACTGAGAGATTCAGCTGACACTCATCTTCCAGAGGACGAGGGTGAGAAGCAAGCCGCGGCTCTTGTCGCAGAGTTCAAGCGTGAGAACCCAGGCGCGAGAGACATCCCTCGCGTCACCGCACACTACGCCGATGTCTCCAAGCCGGAGTCGGTGACCGCAGCTCTTGACGAGATCATTGCGCAGCACGGCAAGATCGACAACCTCGTCACCTCGGCCGGATTCACCGAGAACTTCCCAGCCGTCGACTACCCGCACGACCGCATGCAGAAGCTGTGGGGTGTCAACGTTGACGGCACCTGGCTGTTCGCTGTCGGCGTCGCGAAGCACCTGATGGAGCGCAAGGCCAATGGCAGCATTGTCATGATCGGATCCATGAGCGGTGCCATTGTCAACGTTCCTCAGCCGCAGGCTCCCTACAACGCCGCCAAAGCCGCCGTCAGGCACATGGCTGCGTCGCTCGCTGTCGAATGGGCCCACGCCGGTATCCGCGTCAACTGTATCTCTCCGGGCTACATGCTCACCGCGCTGTAAGTATTATTGGAGAAACAAAACTTCGGAAAGTAGCGTACTGACCATCGATGCAACAACAGCACCAAGAAGATCCTCGACGACAACCCAGAGCTCGCCGAGAAATGGATCTCCCTCATCCCGCAGGGCAAGATGGGCAGGCCCGAGGACCTCATGGGCGCCGTGACATTCCTGCTTTCCGACGCTTCCGGCTACATGACCGGTTCCGAGCTGCGCGTCGACGGCGGCTACACCGTGACTTAAAGCACGAGAATCAGCTGCAGATCATGACCACCGATACATGAGAGCCTGTGCGACAGGATGATCAAAAACTAAAAGCGCGTTAGAAAGGTGCATAGCAACATGAAGGGAACAGAACAGATCGTGTACGATACGAGATCGGGAGTCGGCGTCTGGCGCATGGGGTTCACTTACAATGGGGGCTGAGAAAGAAAAGGTGTAAAACCCATAATCATTGCTGGAGTCAGTACAACAGGATATCTGGTCTCGGTTACTTTCCGCTGGCCAGTCTGCGAAGTTGATGGTATGCACTGGTAGTTGCGCATGCAGCGAGTTAGCAGTACCAAGTCAGTCAGTCAGTTAATCAATCAAAAACTCTGGCCAGAATACTCCTTCCAATACCGCGAGAAACGAAATAGTAGGCACGGCAATGGGGCTTTGGATGCGGAATGAAAGGCCTTTTGGTTCAAGGTTCCTCTCCAGTCCCATCACAAAACAGACCTACAGTGCTGTCCTGCGCCATTTTGTGTGAAGTTAGTGTGACATAGGTCGCGGATCAAGGGAAGCTGAAAGCCTGAGGTGCTTTTCGAAACATCCTCTCTCCCACCCCGTTATTTCCGGACGACATTGAGTCTCTTTCTTTGAGTTCAGGGACTTTGTTCTGGAAAAGAGGAGGTGAGGTTGCGATCATCCTATTTCGTCATCTTCTCTATAGTAGTAAGGTAAGAAAAGAAAAGCTTGTATACCCTTTCGTGCACGTGTTGGTTTTTGCAGATCTCCTGCCGTCATGTTTGTTAGTTACAGTATGTACTGTCGAAGAGAAGCCGACATCATGTGGAAAAGACCAGTTGACGCTACTATTTCTCGGGATCCGCGGCGAGTCATCGGGTAGTCATACATGACCGGACATCTGACAATATTTCTCGCGATCGCTGCGCGATGAATCATAAATCAAGCAATTTGATGCGTTTTGTTTGGTGACTTGCGTTTCTACTTTCAAAAGGCGCGGCAAGCCTCGGCTTTGCAATTGCTGCCCCATTACGGCCCCACGCTGAAAGATAGACGCAACTGCCCGGCGCAATCGTGACAACAGACTATAGGGCGATTTGTAGCCCAGAAGTGGATTGCATCAACTCACTGATGTACTGTTTGATATTCGATTTTTTTGAACAACACACCCGCATGACATGGAGACGTTCCAGGGAAACCCAATCCCTGCACCGAACAACTCCCCTCCTCTCCTCGGTGGCCTCCCTCCCGACAAACCTCAAATTTAGCCTCAAATGGTACTGATCCTCGTGCGTAAAGTAGAACAACAGCCTCGCTCCGAGAACCGGCGGTAAGGCGCGGCGGGAAAGCCACAACTGCATACTACTACAGTACTACCACTGTATGTATGGCATGTCAACGGGCCTGCACCAGCCACACATCGCCCGGCCGCTGATAACTGACAAACTGATAGCCCCGCGATACGTGATTGGTCGGTTTGCTATCTACGTACGGGTCCTCCTGCCGCATCCGACGGGCGGTGTAGCACGCTTGCGTGTGAGGTTGTGAAGATACCCGTTTGACTCTTTTATAAACCCTGTGCTTGTCACTCGGCGAGCCGGGCAATTGATACGAAGGGCGCAGGGGGAAAGGGAAGAGAGCGATTTACGTGTGATGTTGTTTCCCCGGATGGACTACTACTTGAGCGTTATACACGAAGCTGTGAGAGCTATAAGTGCGAGGCTATTTTGGCGCGCTGTATAAGGGATGGAACCGCCAAAATATACCTCAAAACGGTGAGGGAATTCGCTAGCGATTGCGTGCTTTTCTTTTTTCGTCGGTCTTCACAGGACATGCGATCGAGGCAGATTGATTCAACCGTACCGTACGTACCGTCTCGACCGTGTGGAAGTAGGTTCAAGCAGTGACGAGCAGCGCACGTAAGATGTGTCAATTGCCCGGTGCCTGAACCGCAAGAATCCCGCAAAAATCTCCAGCCCAGCCTAGCCGAGAAACTGCGGAGGATGGGCAAAGCAACTTTGGAGTTCTATACTCATCTGGACCCTGACGACCACGAAGACAAGGCCAGACCGCGATGATGTTACCTTTGCTCTTACTGTTACATCAGGTTTTCACGTCTTGTCCTATGTCAGGATCTTGCTGGAACACAATCACGTCGCCGCTCGTACTTCCAGAACTCCGTGGGATATGCGGGTGCAGAATGCAAGAGTGTCGTGTGCCCAGGGCCGCGCCGCAGTGTCTGCACTGCCGGCCAAGCGGGCTTTGTCAAGGTTAGTAGTGTTGGGGCCCATCGTAGGTTCGCGGGTCGATGCGATGATCGCCGTGACGACGGTTTGGCAGTTTGTTTAGCAGCGCGGAGGGCTCAGGTTTCTGATCGCTGCACACTGCAGAGTATTGGCAGGTACCGCGGCTGGGAGGAGGTAATCGCTGGTTTGCTATTGGGGATTGCGGTAGTGGGTTATGATGAGCTTAACCAGATGTTCGCCGTTGCTCGGGTGGGAGCATGGGGTGAGGTGATGGGGTGTGAATGTGATGGAGATAGTGACTGTGATTATGCTCATTGGATCGCTTGTGACAAAGAGATAGCTGAGGGCTCGCTTGCTGGCATTGTTCATATGCGCCCCAAGATAGCAGTCCCGACGTGAGTATAAGGAGACAACGAATAATAATACACTCACTTGCGGTACTTCTTACCCCATCACCCAAAGATCGAAGCAAACGGTGTGTCAAGCGCGCCCTCTCGACCGACTGCGCGCGTTTCGCCTACGAAAATAGAGTGGCCAACCAGACGGCGTCCCAAGGTTACGACAAACCGAAACCAGTGAAAGTGTTCGAGGCCAAGCACAGAAGGCTGAGCCACACGAGCGAGTCCCAGCACAGGGCCTTAACGGTGACCTCTGGTCCAAGCTTTTCGGCAGAATCCATTCGCGCCGCCGCAACAAAGTAGCGATCAATAAGACCATCTTACTCCCTCCCCCTCCCCTTCCTATCTACAACATCAACACCTCCTCCCTCCAAGCTTTCGGGCAATCACTCCAATCACTCCAAACCGCATCCATTGCACTCGCTCCACGAGGACAAGCACCAACATCTACATCAACACCCAAGATACCCCGCGATAAACAGTCAACATGGTGAGTTTATCGCCAATCGCCAACCAAAAACACTCGCCCTCGAATATTCACTAACCTCTGTTCTCAATACAGGCCACCGAAAGCCCCTACATCTCTAACGCTGCCAACGTAAGCCATTTGCGCGTCCTGTAACACAGAAGGAATCTGTACTGACAATGCGCAGCTTCAGAAATACCTCAACTTAGATCAGCGCGGCAGCGTCATCGCCGAGTATGTCTGGATTGATGCCAACGGCGGCACTCGCTCAAAATGCAGGGTGAGCATACACAATTGCCCTATCTCTCCATTATTACAACAACAATACCGTCATGCGTATTCCCGAACGTCGCTCTGGTACCTGTCTTTCGGACTTCGGCACTTCTCGGAGGGCCTCTGACGTCCCTCGGCCCACTGCAAAGATCCAGATCGGCGTTTGGAAAAAACGGAAGCGCACCATGACGCACATTCTGGTCACGATCGATCATTTGGACATCATTCGCTAACATTTTCCTCTCTGCAGACCCTGAAGAAGAAGGTCGAGTCCGTCAAGGACCTACCCGAGTGGAACTTTGATGGCTCGTCAACGGGCCAGGCCCCCGGCGACAACTCCGATGTCTACCTCCGCCCCGTCGCCTACTACCCCGATCCCTGGAGACTCGGCGACAACATCCTGGTCATGTGCGAGACCTGGATGGCCGACGGCACCTCCAACACCTTCAACTTCCGCCACGATGCCGCTCTCTTGATGGAGGCCAACGCCGACAAGGAATTCTGGTTCGGTCTTGAGCAAGAGTACACCCTCCTCGACGCCTACGGCTGGCCCTACGGCTGGCCCAGGAACGGCTACCCCGCTCCTCAGGGTCCTTATTACTGCGGTAACGGTACCGGCA
>Ga0265798_10009411_pt1 | contig 12222 bp, 13 predicted proteins | sample P3T30metagenome_FD_192430 | JGI IMG/M metagenome (GOLD analysis project Ga0265798, IMG submission 192430) | Plant litter microbial communities from East Loma Ridge, Irvine, California - P3 T30 | ecosystem: Environmental > Terrestrial > Plant litter > Unclassified | place: USA: California... | reverse complement strand
TCCTTATTCACCTTATATATCACATCATGCAAGCATACATTGCTTACCTACGCAGCTCAGGCTTACCCGGCCCAGAAGGACGCAGATGTGGCTTGACATGTTAGAAAGCAGCCCTGATACGTGAGCCTCCGCCCACTGTAAGCAGACCAGTTCAAATCGACCCGGAGCCGTCTCTTGTGACCAGACACGGCATGCTGTATAATCCCGTCTGTAGCTCGCAATGTCCGGTAGAAACGCTGCAAGCTGCTGGCGTTACAAAGCAGACGTCGCTGCAGGGGCCAGCTCATCATGTCGCTCACCTAAGCACAGCGTGTATGCTTCACTTGATTGGCTGATGCGAGCCTTTTGTGGAGTCGATGACAAGGTCTTGTCTTGTCTTGCTGACAGATAGAATAAAACATTGAATACCACCACTACCTGATTCTGGGCATCGAGAAAAGTGTGATTAGTCAACAGAGGATCTAGTACAATGATCATCTATCAAGACATGTTTCCTAAACCGTTGATGCATCAGACAGCCAGACTCAAACGAAGCCAGCCCCAGTCATGTGCATGTCGCGAGAAAACAGCAATGGGTATCCCAAATCAGAAAACGAAAAACCGGATCTCCAGCGTCGCCGCAAATCCTTCATATATGCATAGCCGCAACAATTGCACCGAAAGAAATCATCGCGAGCCAAGTACACGCCAGCAACGAGCCCCCTGCTCCCACGAAAGCGGCATCGAATCTGTCATGCTTCGCAATATACCCATCCGAATTGCCCAAAGTCTGCTGCTGCCCATCTTGTCCGCTTCCATACCCAACCGCAGTCGTAGTATAAGCCGCTTCGCCGCCCCCCGCGTAGACCACGCACGCGCCCCGATAGTCCTGGCATCTATTGGCGTCGGTCACCGTCGTTGTGGCCGGAATGATTGTCGTGGAGGTGACGAGGCTCGTGGGCGAAGTAGTGCTCTCGTGGTAGACGGTTGTGGTGTAGGGCGCCCCTTCGCCGTTATTGTCGCCGTATACGACGCAGCTGCCTTCGAAGTTCGAGCATGCTGAGCCGACGTCGCTTGCTTCGGCGTGGACGGTGGCTGTTGAAGTGAGGGAAAGAACCGTGGTGCTTTGCGCGTGCACGAGTGCGAATATCAAGGCTGAGAGTGGCGCGTATAGAGCGCCATTCGAGTACATTTCGGTCCGCGTCTCGTCTATTGCGACGTTGAGGACAGGCGCAAGACGTCCTTGTGAGGCAAGGTGGGTGGTACAACGGCGACAGTACAGCCTCGGACTTGCACGGTATCAGGACTTACATTTGCACAGTACAGAATTCACCATATTGACGGTTACTGGACGCTGGAGTTGGTTGGCAGGATTCCAGGTTGCTCGCTTATTATTAGCTGATGTCTGTACGTCGTCGTCACCTGTCCTTGGCAGCTGTCATCATCGTGCGTCGAAGTTCCAGGCTGCTGCTCCATCAGTATTCCATCATCATACCCCTTTTCATGAAGGATCCACTGCCCGGTCGCCAGATTACTGCGGCCATCGTGACAATCATCAGTCCTCATGGGTGCCTTTTTCTTCAGAGAGATCGTTGGCTTCGGCCATCGACGTTCAGTTCTGAGCACGGGGGGCACCCTGCGTTTACAGTACCTGCGCATCGTGCGCATAGACACACCAGCTTGCTCAGAGTGATACTGCCAGTTCCGAAGACGCAGTTCTTGAGGTCCACGAGCCATTGTCTCCACCTGTTCAAGTGCGGCGTCTTGCAATGGCCGGCGGCCTCTCGCTTTGGCCGGAGGGCGCCGAGTTGGTGTTCTGGCTTGGGCACCAGTCCTGGTGCTTGTGTTCCTTTACAAAGGCAAATATTGTCTGATCTGGTGGTTTCGCGTGGAATGCGTCGAAAAAGCGTGTCCGTTGAGGAGTGTGGTATTCTGCGGTGAACTCTCTCAAATTTGAGTGCGCGCGAGTCTGTGACATCTTGTTCCGTGTGATTTGGACGCGTGCGGGTAGATCAATTGGTGTTCCAAAGGTTCGCGTACATAGGTGTAAGTGAATTGATCGGCGGTGAGTGGGGCCGCTCGTCGTCATTTGGAATGGCAACCCCTTGTGCCATTGAGGATGGAGCTTTCCAAACCTGGAATCCATCAACAAGCACGTGAATTCAAACACCGTCGTCGCAGCCTCATGGCATACAACGATGAGAAGTTCGACACTTGTGAGCGTGAACAATCGCTCAGCCACCGAGCTGGTCGCGCAGAGCGTGCTGGAGCGACTCTACCTGCAAGCTAACAGCCACTCTCAAGATTTGACTGAGATATCTTGAGTACGATCTAGACAACATGAGGGCCATGAGAACTGCAAATCAGGAATACCGCCAGCTGCTCATTGGAACACCCAAACTCGCCACAAGTTTGCTGACCCGAGAGGCTGCCTCTCAGAGGCCCAGAGGTTCCCCGAGACCTGCAAGCCCAGCATGCAGCCACCCAGCGACAGGTCACTTGATTCCGAGCCAGGCTTGTCCCCTCACAGTAGTGGCGTATGAACAAATACATGCGAGACACCACATCCGGCACTACCACCACCTGCATGCCTCTCCAAACGATCAAATGGGCTGCACTGCATGGCTCACTTGCCACGAAAGCTGAATGAAATCTGGATTAATGCTTCTCGCCGTCGGGGAGTACCCGCCAGACTGCTTTCTTGGAACGATACAGTCCACCAGGTAAGACTCAAAGTGCGAGATGATGATGATCAATAGCTAGAGGCTTTTCCCCGAAGGTCACTGTATTGAGCACCACGGCGTTGCGTTGGCGAGTCCTGTGCTCGCACACCCCGAAGCATGCGTTCTGGACTTGCCCCCAATAACCTACGGGTTAATTATCAGCTGAGCCATGCCTGTCTATACCTCGAGCATATGAGCCGAAAAGCGCGCAGGCGTTCTCCCATAAGGGTACACCATAGCTCCGGCTCGTCTCTGCCCAGCAGAAATGTTCCACGATGCTAATTCGTAGCCTGGATCCTGACCTCTAACTTCCAACAATTGCTAAATGCTGCTACCCGCAAGTTCTCAGGCAGCTGCGAATGTCACTGTCTTTGAATCAACGCCACCATCGATGACCTCGCAGAGTGACACTCCGAATGAACGCCAGCGTGACCTCGCGAAGGCTCCGCGAATCATATATAGCATCGTGTCGATAGCATGCATGCTTCTCCTGGCAATGATGCTTGGTAAGTGACGCTTTGCACAACGGAATCACCTATGGATGCTGATGTATCTGACCTTGACCAGGGTCGCGATTACACACCATCATCGACCGCAAAAATAAGAGACGACTGAGCTTCATTCGAATCCTGGTTTTTCTCCTCTACTTCTTCGCGATAGCTTTCGTTGCAACCACTGCAATCCTCCAGTCAGGACTGGATCTCAGCACAGTCCCATCATGTCGAGCAGCGATTTATGTCTGTCTGGTCTTCTACTTCGGAAGCAAAGTTCTCGTCCAGCTATTCCTCGTCGAAAGGGCTCACGCCGTTCAGTACCGCCTAAAGCGCCGTAGGGAAGATCGAGTGTGGCTGACCTTCGTGGCCATCATCGTCTTGGGCTTCGGCAGCATTGCAGGCTTCGCCTTTGCATATCCTGTCGCGAGCCTTACGGACGATCGAAAGTGTAGGATTGGTTCACCGACCAAGGTTACCCTGCCTTTGCTTGTTTACGACATCTTGGTCAACGTTGGACTGACGGTGGTATTTGTCGTCTTGCTGCAGCCTCTCCTGGCGTTTCGCAAACATGCTTGGAAAATACCCGACATGCAGCCACTCGAGGTCAACGATACTGGAAAGGACCACGTTGAGGACCCTCGACCCCAGGATCGAGACCAGGCTCTGTCTGCACAATCTAGCCTTGAGCTTGCCACTGTCAGTGGACACTCGACATTGCGTACAGCCAAAGGTCCAAATGTCAACTCGCTGAAAGCACTGGTGTATAAGTCACTGGGCGGTGCCGTGGCTATGCTCATCCCGACGATCGTCAACCTCGGACTGTTGTTCAGGTGGAACGGACAGGAACCGTGAGTGTCAGATTACCGCGCTATGCTTGAGGCAGCCTGCTAACTTGGAGCCCGGCTTGACCAGAGGTTGGCTATGCTTCACTCTATGCACCTTAGACGGTATGTCGCCTTCTCTGAACTGCAACAAAATGGTCCTGATCTTCCTGTAGTTACTTGGAGCGTGGTCGTATTACACTACCTGACAGTTGATGATCGTGAAAGGGATTAGTGCTCTTAAAGCTGGTTGCCTTTTGTTAGCGCTTGGGTTGTTCGGTTGGCGGGTCGTCAGTATTCGCAAGGCCGGCAGTCGGTTGGGAAGCATGTCTGGCGCTTAGCGACGAAACGTTGTGCATCTACAATGTGTCCTCAGCTGGTTTCGAGCTCTCACCACAACGTTGACGACTCTCGCAATATGTCAATATGGTGTCAGCCTCGCTGTGTCCATTAAGGTTCGCTCGTGTTGTTGAATGCTTCAGCTTTGTATAGACCCGCTTTTCCGTCCCCGCGAACTATAGACGGTCCGTGCCTCGCTTTGCGCCGCTTCGAGTCGGAAACCAAAACAACCCAATTCGAGATGTGAAGCGCGATCACATCCGCGATTGGAAAGCATCAACAAACTACCTCGACTATTCAGCACATTACAACTTCGCGCAAAATACTAGGATCCTTCAGACAATCGTCGCTGCTACAAAGCTTATCAACGCGACAAACAAACCGACGTCTTGTCCAGCAAGAAGCAAGCGCATCGGACGCGTCGCAACTGCTACAGCACACTGGAATCGCTCTGGACGACTGCAAAACCCAGATCAATCGGACACGCGAGAGTCCAGGACTCGAAGTAGCAGAAGGCACTCTCAACCAGATTGCGCTCGTGCCCGGAGACAATGGCGCGCACACAGGCGAGCTCGTCGAGTCAAGGAGGACGGCCAAGCGTTGGTGGGAAGAGCAGACCAGCACAATCAGGGAAGAGTTTGGGCAAAGCGCCGCGACGGAGTAGCGGTGCGACAACAATCAGTATGTTGCAAGAAATGTTGGCACAGGAGTGCGCCGCTTGTGTTGGCATGGCACGCGTTGCTAACAGGCCGACAGCAAGTCCCACCACTACCCGAAAGAAACCGCGCTACAAGCCTGGTACTGTTGCGTTGCGCGAGATCAGGAGGTATCAGAAAACGACGGAGTTGCTCGTCGCGAAACTGCCGTTTTCGCGTTTGGTAGGTCTCTTCGTTCGGTGGTCGCCCTACACCGAACTCATTGCTGACGAGATATAGGTCCGAGAAGTCGCGTACAACGTGGCGCCCGCTTCGTTAGACGGTCATAGATGGCAATCTCAAGCCATCCAGGCGTTGCAGGAGGCCGCCGAGGCATTCCTGGTGCATCTTTTCGAGGACACCAACCTCTGTGCGCTGCACGCGAAACGAGTCACGATCATGCAGAAAGATATTCAACTTGCGAGGCGACTCAGGGGCACACTCTGAAGGGTCAAGAACGAGGTGTGTAGCGCTTTGTTGGGCACTGTTGGGTTGAACGAATGTGATGGCCTGGAGATGAGTTTGTGTTGTCTTGTTTTCAGCGACGGCGTTGGGGGCGTTTTTCTATTTCAATACCAGTGCGCTTTAAGCGCTTTTTTCGAAGAGGTCGTGCCGTAGTTCAAGAAGGAGTAAGGACGCAGTACCAGTCCCGTGTACGTATTGACAGAAAGACGGATAGTAGGTACGTCGTGATCCACATTTACTATGTACTATTGACCGCAACACTACACATTCCATTCGATCATGTGCATTTTCCGTTAAATCACTATGTGTTGTGCACGGAAGTGTAGTGATATTCCCCTTTCCGCTACAGCCAGCTTTTAGCGAAAATCTATCACCCTTGTTCAAAGTGATTTTCTACTGTGGATACTGACTCTATCTAATAACTACATAATGTGCATTTTGTGGCATGTGATACAAGCCTGTGTGCCGCGGCGTGGGCCTGCCCAGGTACGTCAGCGAATCGCGCCACACCAGCCAGCTTCGCTCTTCTCGATTTCATGTTTCCATCTTTAATCGGCACGTGTCGTCTGAAACAAACACCACAACCTTCTCCTAACAGACGTCACTTCAGCCAACTCCATACCATGTGCAACGTCGGACCGTCGACGACATAGCTGGCTCTTACTTCTCTCCCTGCCAATAAAACGTGGTTAGGGGCTCACTTTCGCAAACATGCTGCCCTATATCAACATTCGTATGTACCAGACCTTGGCATCCTCCTCTGGTGAACAGCGAAGCCTGACCACATCATCATAGCGTTCGAATATGGCGCCAACCTCCTGGGTGCGTCGACTGACGAGCTCAAGCAAATCTTTTGCTTCCTCTTGTCATATCCCCTAGCCGGCGTCCTCAAGCGTCTGCCAGACAACAACCCTAAGCTGAAGAACTGGTTCATCATCTCTGTGGGAGTGTTCTACCTGGTTGGATTGTTCGATCTCTGGGCTGGCCTGACTTTGATCATCACCGATGCAGCTGCCACCTACCTTATTGCTGCCTACGTGGAAGGCCCATACATGCCCTGGATCGGCTTTGTGGTGATCATGGGCCACATGAGCGTCTCGCACATCCAGCGTCAAAATGCAAACTCCCCTAGCTCGATCGACATCACTGGTGCGCAGATGGTCATGGTCATGAAGCTGACGGCTTTTTGCTGGAATGTCTGGGATGGAAAGCAGGACCCTGCCGAGCTCAACGACTATCAGCGTGAGAGGGCACTGAAAAAACTGCCCGATCCGCTGGATTTCGCGGCGTATGTTGCATTCTTCCCTAGCTTGATGGCTGGTCCTGCTTTCGACTATGCAGACTACCGTCGTTGGCTCGAGACTTCCATGTTCGACTTGCCTCCTGGCACAGACCCCACCAAGGCTCCTCCCACTCGAAAGCAGCGTAAAATTCCTCGCAGTGCCACACCGGCCATGATCAAAATGGTAACCGGACTTGCTTGGATCCTCGCTTTCCTCGTCGGCTCAGGCCACTTCAGCCCTGAAAGTTTCCTGACCGACAAGTACAAGAACTGGAGCATCCCAACGCGCATCTTCCAGATGTACATGATGAACGTCGTAGCGCGCATGAAATACTATGGCGTCTGGACATTGACGGAGGGTGCGTGTATCATGGCTGGTATTGGATACAAGGGACTCGACCCGAAAACCGGAAAGCCCAACTGGGATCGTCTCACCAACATTCGACCACTTGGGGTTGAGCTGGCGCAGAACAGTCACGCATACCTCGGAAATTGGAACATCAACACTAACAACTGGCTGCGCAACTACATGTTCTTGAGGGTGACGCCGAAGGGAAAGAAGCCGGGCTTTAGAGCAACCCTGGCGACTTTCGTCACTAGTGCTTTCTGGCACGGGTTCTACCCAGGCTACTACATGACCTTTGTGCTCGCAGCTTTCATGCAAAACACTGCCAAGAGTGAGTGAAAGCATTAATACTTTGACCGAACATAGCACTGACTATACTGATCCAGATGCTCGCCGCCTCCTCAGACCTTTCTTCTTGACGCCCGATGGCAGCAAATCGCTCCCGAATAAGCGTTACTACGACATATTCTCGTGGTTTATCACCCAGTTCGCCTTCTGTTTCGTCACAACGCCTTTCATCCTCCTCACTCTATCGGATAGTATCCGCGCATGGGCCGCTGTCTGGTTCTATGCCATCATCGGAGTCTCGATCAGCGGCGCCTTCACTCTCTCTCCTGGCAAGCGATGGATCCAGCGCAAGCTCAAGGCTCGTGGACAGCGGCCGTCTATGCAACGTCAAGAAAGTCTCGAGTCTCTGGCTGGCGCCACGCTGGGAGTTCCGTTGGATCCTGGTGTTGAGTTTGACGAGATGGTGGACGAGATTGTCGAGGAAGTTAGGAAGCGGAGGGGCGGAAAGCCTTTGCCGAACCCCGCGGAGGTGAGGAGGCAGGTTGAGAGAACGTTATCTGAGAAGGCGAGTGCGGCCAGGGAGGTATTGGGTCCTGAGAGCGAGAAGGCGAAGGCGATTTGATCGGCTTGCCCGTAACATTGCCATGCGAGTATCGGGACTCTCGCCTTGACGAGACTGAAGGCGTAACGTACTTGTCGAACGAAAGGGCTTATTGTCGATTGCAGTTCAAGCGTTCGCTGAGGTCATGCTGTGGCATTTTTAACGACCGCCACTACAAAAGATGTGCCTGAGCTCGTTGGAAATAATCTAATGGACATATGATAGGCACATGGTCAACACAAACTCTCACGTTTTACGAAACTTCCGATCTATCTTCAAACAAGCATGCTCATATATCAACAGTTGCGCTCCATAAGAGCTGCTCTATACAATTTAGGCCCCACAACACCAAATGCCACACACCACATAGAAACAAACCCGCAACCAACCAGCCCTCACTCACAACCTACCTCCCTCCCTAGGCACAACAAACAACGCCTCCCCACTTGCACAAACCACAACCTCCCCACTATCGTCCTCCCCACCGCCCACATTCTGCCTAACCTCCGCATTAACAAAACTCTTCCTCCCCTCGCGCCTCACATACCAAGCCACAACCTGCACCGCCGCCCCGCTCCTCACAGGTCTCACATACTTCACATTCAGAAAAGCAGTAAAACTCCCCAGCCCCACAGTCGGCGACTCCCCCTCGGCAAACCCCTTGCCCACCGCCACGATATGCTCCCTCTCGACATTCACGCTCTGCAACACCCCCATCGCCTCGTCCAGCAGACTCGCCACGACCCCGCCGTGCAGGATCCCCGGGTGCCCGTCCATGCCGGTGCCGAGGGTTATGAAGGTCGAGATTTGGGGGATGGAGGCGTCGCCGGACGAGGGGCGGGGATAGACTGTGATGCAGGAGCGCAGCGTCGAGGGCGTTTTGAGGGTTTCGGCGAAGAGCGAGTCTTCGTTTGTAGATTTTGGGCGGCGCGAGTCCGGGACGCGGATGACGATGTTTGGGGCTGAGATCAAGGCCGCGGTCCAGGGGATGCGGAGGAATGGATCTTTGGAGTCAGAAGGTGCCATTGTTCTTTGGTTGTGGTTTTTGTCTTGTTTTTTTTTTGGTTCGGCTGGGTACTTTTTTGTTGCACAAGGTTTTGGCTTTTTTTCTGTCGAATATGCGATTTGGGATGTTTTTGTTCCGGGACTTGCGGTGAAGGGAAATGGCTTGGTGTCCCGGTATTTATCTGGGAAGGAGGTTGCTGGAGAAGTTTTACTAAAATGAACGTGAAGATGACAAGGTACGTCCAGAGCGATAATGTACCGATGTAATTCGAAATGTATTCGATGCTGGTTTTGTGTCAGACATGTTCCAAGGTTCTTCTTTCCTGTGGATATGTTGCGGTTCTCAAGCCTCGGCTGGACCGGACCCTGGGGATCTTCATGACAGGCGATCTCGGCAGGCTACTGCAGTCTAGTCTGCTAAATGCTTATCCGGGTCTCAGTCTATGAACAGATTAGGAGAAGATTGCACAGCGATAGTAAATAAAAGGGATGATCAAGTAGTGATAAAGAAGAAAACTGGCCTGGATCAGCCAGACATACTATACTATACATGATTTACTTTTTGCTCTTGGTCTTCGCGCCAGCAGCACCTGACTTCTTGCCGTTCTTATTCTTGCTCTTCACGCTCTCCAACTTCTCGGACGAGCCTAATGCGTGTCCACCGTGACCGTTGTTGACTTCTTTTGTCTCGTCGACAACATTGGGCGTTGTCTCCTCATCGACCTTGGCGGTTTTGGGCGTAAGAGCTTGCACAGCCTTGCTCTTCGTCGCTTTGGGATCCAGACCCTTTCTGCGCATCTGCTTGTGGAGGTTGCGCTCGATGATCTCGTCATCCTCTGCGTCGTCGAAGCCACCAAAGACATCTTCCTCCATGTCCTCCTCTTCGACGTCCTCAACAATCTCCTCGGGTGCCACAAAGTCGTCGTCGTCGTCGTTTGTGCGGCTGTGATCCTTGGCTTCCTTGCTGCCCTGGGCTCTGACTGCGTTCTCGGGAGTAGGGCCAGTCTTCTTCAGCTTGGCGACGTAGAAACCGTCGACGTTGTAGGCGTGAGGGTAGTATCTCCTGGTCATCTTCAAGCTTGGGTGGAAGCGCTTGGAACCGAATTTGATGAAACCTTCCTTACCAAAGACAAGACCAGTCTCAACAAGCTTGACGTTGGGTCGCTTGTTCAGCACGTATTGGACGACCGACTCGTTTTCTTCGACGGTGACCGAGCATGTGGAGTAGACAATGTAGCCACCAGTCTTGCTAGCGTGGTCGACCGAGTCGATAGCGGCGAGCAAGAGCTGCTTCTGCAGATGGGGCAGGCGCAGGAAATCGGCCTCTGTCTTGTTGGTCTTGACGCTTGCATCCTTGGCAATGACACCAGTTCCACTGCAAGGCGCATCGAGCAGAACACGGTCGAAGCCGCCCATCACCTTGGGGAACTCCAGTGCCGAGTAGTTGCAGACAATGGTGTTCTTGACGCCGAGACGGTGGATGTTACCGATGAGACCCTTGGAACGCTCTTTGCTGGCATCGTTGGCGAAGACCACACCAGTGTTGCGCATCACAGCAGCAAGGTAAGTCGCCTTACCACCGGGAGCCGAGGCCATGTCGAGAACGCGCTCGTTCTCCTGAGGCGCAAGCGCCATGACGGGGAGGAAAGAAGAGGCAGCTTGCAAAATGTAGTGGCCAGCAAGGTATTCAGGCGTGGCACCAAGAGGGACCTGGGACTCGAAGACCTGAAGACCAACCTTGCTCCATTTGCCTACAGGCTCCAATGTGACACCACGGTTGATCAAGGAGTGAGCCAGATCTCTTCTCGAGGTTCTCAATGTGTTGGTACGAAGAACAACAGGACGTGGTGTCTCGTTGGCGTCGAAGAAAGCAAGGGCTTCTTGCGGAGGGAAAAGAGAGAACAACTTCTCGGCCAAAAAGGGAGTGTATCCGTAGTAGGCGCAGATATCCTTCAAGAGCGAGTCGGTGTAGTGGACTCTGCTCTTCGTGGGATCGTGGAGATCCTTGAAGTTCGTCAACACGCGCACTGTCTCTGTGATCCTGGTCCGCAAAAGCTGCATGTCTGGTGGTAGGAGGCCTTGCTTGGGCTGTCCATCCTCGTCTTCGCTGTCTTCCAAATCGGCGATATTTGTCTGCATTGCGTCTTTTGTGATCTCGGCCACGTTCTCGCGCTCCTCGTCTTCCCTCTCTTGGTCAAGCTTCTGCGACAGACCAGCAATGTTGGCGGCATTCAGCACCTCCTCCGCATCCGAATCGTCGTCCGACCACATGCCCTTTCCTACGTCCTCGTCCGAGTGCATGACATCGTCGTCGTCGTCCGAAGGCGCATTCGCAAAGTCGTCTGCATCCGAGTCGTCGCCGTCCATGAAATCGTCCAGGTTGCCGGCTTGTACACCGCCGTCCGAAGAATCATCCTCGTCGTCCTCATCGTCGTCGAGCGGCATAGGTGCCTTCTTGGCCTTCGCAGCAGGTACAGTCTTGGAAGGCTTTTGCTGTGTCTTGAAATCTCCCTTGGTGCTCTTCCTACCGGCCGAGTTCGCCGCGCCCTTGGGGCCGCCCTTTGCCTCGCCGACAAACTTTTGTTTCTTCACAGCGCCATTGGTAGAGGCTGGGCTCTTGCGCTTCTTCGCGGCAGTAGAGGGACCGTCCAGAGAATCGGGCATGCCCTGCTTCTGCATGCGACGCGAGGGACCTTTGCTGGGACCCATCTTTGCGGTTTAGGCGACAGGTAGTTTTATAATAATTTTGTCGTAATCAAACAACTCTTCCAGCCAGGCCAGAAAACAAGGGCAAGGCAAAGTCGAAGCTTCCCAAAATTCTCGATCTCGGCTCGGCCGACCTGCCTCCTGAAACAGTTTTGACTCCACCTCACTTCCTGCGGGCTTCGTGACGATGTTCACATGCTTTTGCCGCAAAGTCACGTTCCGAAAGAGGAAATTCAACTCCTCTGGTGCTGGTACTGGTACTGGATTGCTACACTCGACCACATCCAACACCAACGTCAACATGCCGATCGCAATAGGCCTCGAAGGCTCCGCCAACAAACTGGGCGTGGGCGTTATCTTACATCCCACTTCAACCCCGCCATCACCGCACGACAGCGCACATTCGGACGATGACTCGTCACAACAGAGGAAGAAGGCATCGTCGCCTCCAGCGCAGATCCTGTCAAACCTGAGACAC